>Ga0315907_10004389_pt1 | contig 15880 bp, 12 predicted proteins | sample LakEriMetagenome_3_FD_203525 | JGI IMG/M metagenome (GOLD analysis project Ga0315907, IMG submission 203525) | Freshwater fungal communities from buoy surface, Lake Erie, Ohio, United States - Buoy 12 MA123 | ecosystem: Environmental > Aquatic > Freshwater > Lake > Lake biofilm | place: USA... | reverse complement strand
AGCCGTGCGGGCCAGGTGGTGCTTACCGGCGGCGGGGCAGAGCTGGCTGGGATGGCCGATTTCATGCAGGGCGCGCTCGGCCAGCCGGTGCGTCTGGGCCGTCCGCCGCAGCTGCCGGGGATGCCCGAGGCGCACCACGCGCCGGGTTTTGCGACGCTGGCGGGCCTGTGCCTCTATGCTGCCGAAGACCCGGTCGATATCCGCGCGGTGGGCGCGGGGCGCGCCAATACCTATCGCGGTGTGGCCCGCCCGAGCGGGTGGATCGAGCCGGTGACCCGGCTGCTCAGGGCGCTGCGCGAGAACTTCTGACGAGCCGACGCCGCAGCAACCGCTGTGGATAAGGGTTCTGCCGCTATAAAATGTAAACCTCGAATGTGTCACAGAAGAATAAAGTCGGGCGCATGCTGAGAATTCTGGATTCCTGCGCTTGGAGGACAAGCTGATGAGCATCAATATCGGACCTGCCGCTACGGATGACCTGCGTCCGCGCATCACTGTGATCGGGATCGGCGGCGCGGGCGGTAATGCCATCGCCAACATGATCGCGGCCGAGATCGAGGGCGTCGAGTTCATCGTCGCCAATACCGACGCACAGGCCCTCGCCACCAGCCCGGCCGAAAAGCGCATCCAGCTCGGGCCCGACATCACCGGCGGTCTTGGCGCAGGCGCGCGGCCCGAAGTGGGCAAGGCCGCAGCCGAAGAAACCGTCGCCGATGTCGAGCGCGCACTCCAAGGCGTCAACATGTGCTTCATCGCGGCCGGCATGGGCGGGGGCACCGGCACTGGCGCCGCGCCGGTCATCGCCGAAGCGGCGCGCCGCATGGGCGTGCTCACCGTCGGCGTTGTCACCAAACCGTTCCTGTTCGAGGGCACCCGCCGCATGCGCGCGGCCGAAGCCGGGATCGAAGAATTGCAGCGCCACGTCGACACGCTGATCGTCATCCCCAACCAGAACCTGTTCCTGGTCGCCAAGGCCGAAACCACCTTCAAGGAAGCCTTCCAGCTTGCCGACGAAGTGCTCCAGCAGGGTGTGCGGTCGATCACCGATCTGATGGTCATGCCGGGCCTCATCAACCTCGACTTTGCCGACGTGCGTTCGGTGATGAGCGAGATGGGTAAGGCGATGATGGGCACCGGCGAAGGCGAGGGCGAAAACCGCGCGCTGGCCGCGGCCGAACAGGCGATCGCCAATCCGCTTCTCGACGGTGTCAGCATGGCCGGCGCTCGCGGCGTGATCATCTCGATCATCGGCGGCGAGGATATGCGCCTGCTCGAAGTCGACGAGGCGGCGAACCACATCCGCGAACTGGTCGATGAAGACGCCAACATCATCTGGGGCAGCGCCTTCAATCCCGATCTCAAGGGCAAGATTCGCGTCTCGGTGGTCGCCACCGGGATCGAACAGAGCGCCTCGGGCCAAGTTGAGCGCTCACAGCCGGTGTCGCTTGGCATGTCGCGCGCGCCCAAGCGTCCGGTGCTCGAACTGTCCGAGGATGACGGGCTGACCGAACTGCGCGAGGAACCCGTAGCCGCCGCGCCGCCGCTGGCAGCCATGGTCACCGTGCCGGTTGCCGCCGCAGGCTTCACCCTGACTCCGCCCGAAGCGGTCGAAGAAGAGCCGGAAGCCGAGGCCGAGGAAGACTACAACGTCGTCGCGCCCTTCGATCTCTCCGGCATGCAGGCCGGCGACGAGATGGGCGATGATTACGAGGATGATGTCGACGGAATCGTCGATCCGCTCGCCGGGCTGCGCAGCGCCGAGGAGGATGTCGCCACCTATCAGCCCGAAGGCGATGGCGAGGACACGCTCGATCTGACCGGCGACTATGCCGATTACGAGGATCTGTCCGCGCCCGCCGCGTCCGATCCGATGCAACCGCCGGAACAGGATGATCTGCTCGCCAGCGCCGATCGCCTTGCAGCCGAAGACCAGCCGGTCACCGCCAGGCTCGGCGGCGGACGCCGCCGCGGCCTGCTTGGCGGCAGCGAGGCTGCAAGCGGGGCGACGGGCGGGAGCACGCTGTTCGAGCGCATGGCCAACCTGTCGCGCAGCACCGGCCACGAGGACGAGGATGAGGACGAGGGCGAAGATGGCCCGGCGCTCAGCATCCCGCGCTTCCTCGATCGCAACCGCAACCAGTAAACCCGCGGGTAAGCCGCGTGTGGCAGGGTATCCGGCGCACGTCCGGTGCCTTCTGCCGCGCGCGCCCGTCCGGCCTCTGGCCAACCCGAAGTTCCGCGTTAGGTCTCACCATGTGAAGTCCCGTTGTCTTGCTCTCCCGCTGCTATTGGCCGCCTGCGCGCCTGCATTTCCTGCCGCCGCGCAGGAGGTCGTCTCGCGCGAGGTGGTGCAGCCGCTGCCCAGCGAGGCGGTCCAGCGCCTTAACCGTTCGCTGGTCGCGCTCGCCAAGGCGCCGCGCGATCTGGACGCGCTGGTCGAGGCGGGGACGGCGGCTATGGGCGTCGATGATCTCGAGGCGGCGGTCGGCTTTTTCGGGCGCGCATCGCAGATCGATCCCAACCATCCGCGTGTCGCACTCGGGCTGGGAGCGGTCTATCTGCGCTCGGGCCGCCCGGCGGAGGCGATCTCGCAGTTTGATCGCGCCCGCGCTGCCGGGGTGCCCGACCGCGAGGTGCTGACCGATCAGGCGCTCGCCTTCGATCTGGTCGGCGATCAGATCTCCGCGCAGGCCGCCTATGCCCGCGCGATCGACCTTGATCCCGGCAATGAAGAGGCCCGGCGTCGGTTGGCGATCAGCCATGCGATCGGCGGCAACCGCGCAAGGTTCGAGGAAGGGCTGCGACCGCTGCTCGACAAGCGCGACATGGCCGCTTTCCGCGCCCGCGCATTTGGCCTCGCGATCCTCGGCGATCAGGAACGCGCGGCGGCGATCGTGGATCAGGTGATGCCACGCGATCTGTCGCAACGCATCATCCCCTATCTTTCCTATATGCCGCGCCTGACCGCGGGGCAGCAGGCGGCGGCGGCCAATCTCGGGATCTTCCCGCGCGCCGCCGACATTGGCCGTGACGTTCCGCGGCTGGCCCGCCTTGCCACCGAGGCGACGGTCGACAGCCGCCTCGAACCCGCCGGCGCCCCGATGGGCGTGCGCCCAATGGCACCAGCACCAGCACCAGCACCAGCACCAGCACCGACCCCGGCAGCGACTCCGGCACCGACACCTGCGCCGCCGCGCCCACCAGCTCCTGTGCCTGTGCCTGTGCCGGTGGCTGCGGTGACACCCCCACTGCCACCGCCACCGACCTCGGCTGCTGCCCTGGCTCCGGTCGCAGCGCCCGTCCCGCGGCCGGAAGTCACGACCTTTGCGGCACCTGCCGCCCCTGCCGCCGCTCCGCTGCCCGCCGACGTGCCTGCCCGCCCGCTGCGCGTCGCTGATGCCTTTGCTGATTTCGGCGATGATGCGCTGCCCGATGCCAAGGTCAGCGGCGATGCGGTCGACCTGGAGCGAATCGCCATCAAGCGCGAGGCCCCGCCGCCACTGCCCAAGCCCAAGCCCAAGGAGCCGGCCAAGCCGGTCCATCCCAGCCGTGTCTGGGTGCAGCTGGCGACTGGCAAGAATGTTGGTGCACTCGGCTTCGACTGGCGCCGGCTGTCTCGGAGCGGCGGCGATCTGCTCGCGCGATTGAAGCCGCACACAACCCCCTGGGGCGAGGCGCACCGGCTGCTGGCAGGGCCGATCGACAGCCGCGAGAAGGCGCAGACCCTGGTCCGCGAGCTCAAGACCAAGGGGCTCGATAGCTTCCTTTACGTCAGCCCAGAAGGTGAAGAAATTGAGATAGTTAAGTGATTTTTTCCGGCTCTCCCCCACAATCTTTGCACAGGCTTTGAACAAGCTAGGCAGGTTCTCCCCAACTGGCCCCGGTCCGGCGATTGCCAAGCTGCCCCTTGCGCGTCCATTCGTGCCGCCGATGATTAGTTCACGTGCCTTCACCTTCGCCCTCCGGCCCCGCTGCCGGGACGTGTTCCGATGAGGCCGCGCGCGATGGACTATTCCGCCGAAGATGATGCCGCGCCGGTCGAAATGCTCGCCGCGCTGTTCGAGGCGCGCGGCTGGCCTTGCGAGATGGTCTCAGATGACGAGATGAGCGGCGAAGTGCAGGGCAGCTGGGCTAATTACCAGCTGCGGGCGATCTGGCGGCCGGAAGACCGCGTGCTGCAGTTCCTGTGCCTGCCCGATATCCGCGTGACAGATGACAAGCGCGCATCGGCTTACGAGCTGCTGTGCCTTGTCAACGAACAGATGTGGCTCGGCCATTTCGACATCTGGTCGAACGGCGATGTGCTGCTCTATCGCCATGGCGCGCTGCTGGGCGAGGAGGGGCGGCTCAGTCTCGACATGGCGCAATCGCTGGTCGAGATCGCGATCGACGAGTGCGACCGGTTCTACCCCGCATTCCAGTTCGTGCTGTGGGGCGACAAGACCCCGCGCGCCGCGCTTGAAGCGGCGATGGTTGACGCGGCGGGCGAGGCCTGAGAGCCTGCCTGCCAACATGATCTCCCACCTCCTCATCATCGGCTGCGGTAATATGGGCGGCGCGATGCTCGCCGGGTGGCTGGCGGCGGTCGAGGATCCGGCGCGTTTTTCTGTCCTTGATCCTGCCCTGCCGCAAGCGCCTGCGGGCGTGACGCTCTACCGCGACGCTGCCGAGGCGGCGGCAGGCCGGCATGATGCGGTGCTGCTCGGCTTCAAACCCCAACAATTGCGCGCACTCGGTCCGGGTCTGCAGGCGCTGACCGGCGACAATGTGACAGTGTGCTCGCTGCTCGCCGGGATCACGCTTGCCCAGCTGGGCGAGGCGTTCCCCGTGGCGCGCGCGCATCTGCGGGTTATGCCGAACCTTGCCGCCGCTATCCGCAAATCGCCGGTGATCCTCGCCGAGGCCGGGCTGGACTCGGGCGGGCGTTCAGCGATGTTTGCGCTGTTTGATGTGCTCGGCACGGCCGTATGGCTCGAAGACGAGGCGCAGTTCGATCTCGTCACCGCGCTGGCCGGATCGGGGCCGGGTTTCGTCTACCGCTTTATCGACGCACTGGCGGGCGCGGCGACAGAACTGGGGCTGGAACCCGATATGGCCGCAAGCCTGGCGCTGGCCACGGTCGAGGGGGCAGCCGCGCTCGCCGCCAGCGCCGAGGTCGGCCCGGCGGAGCTCGCAAACCGGGTCGCCAGTCCGGGCGGAATGACCTGCGAGGGCCTCGATGTGCTCGATGATGGCGCAGCGCTTCGCCGCTTGCTGGTGGCAACCTTGCGGGCCACCGCCGAGAAAGGCGCGGCGCTTTCCAAGGGCGCTTAATGCAAACGGGCACCAAGCTGAACAGATTGCATGTTTTGCAATCCGGTTTCGCTTGAAATGTGTCGCCGAAACACCGATATTCAAGCCTATGGAGAGCGCGGCGTTTCGCGCTCCAATACTAGGACCAAAGGGTTTCGCAATGGTTGACTGGAATGACACTCCGCGCGATGCGCAGCGCCTCGGCTCGGTGCCGCGCGCCGGTGGCGATGTCGCTAGCCGTTATGACGAGGGCCTGCGCAAGCACATGCTCTCGATCTACAACTACATGGCGTCGGCCGTGCTGCTCACCGGGATTGTCGCGCTGGTTTCTGCCAGCAGCGGTCTTACGCTCGCGTTTGCTGGTACCCCGCTGATGTGGGTGGTGATGCTCGCCCCGCTCGCCTTCGTGCTGGCGATGAGCTTCGGCCTCAACAAGATGAGCAAGAGCACGCTGAATATCTTGTTCTGGGCCTATGCCACGGTGATGGGTCTGTCGCTGTCGACGATCTTCCTCGTCTACACGGGCGAATCGATCGCGGTGACGTTCTTCGCGACCGCCGGCGCCTTTGCCGGGCTCAGCCTGTTTGGCTACACCACCAAGAAGGATCTGTCGGGCTTCGGCAGCTTCCTCATCATGGGGGTGGTCGGCCTGATCATCGCCGGCCTCGTCAACCTTTTCCTGCAGTCGAGCGCGATGTCCTTCGTGATCAGCGGCCTCGGCGTGCTGATCTTCGCGGGGCTAACCGCCTATGACACGCAGCGGCTGAAGGAGGAGTATGCCCACCTGCGCGGCACCGAGTATATCGGTAAGGCCGTGATCATGGGCGCGCTGAACCTGTATCTCGACTTCATCAATATGTTCATGTACTTGCTGCGCTTCCTCGGCAATCGCGAGTAATCCGCGTGCGCAGTTGCGGGCCACAGGCCTAACGCAGATGTTGAAATGTCGGATGCCCGGGGCCTTTCGGTAGGCTCCGGGCATTTGCTTTGTAAGCCGGTGCGGCTATCGCGAGGCCTTAAGGCTGGATCAAGCCGCACGCTGCCACCTTGGCAGAAAATGGCAGCAGGAGAGGTTGAAGCCAATGTCCGAGACCCCGCAGCACGCTTTGTCATCTACCCGTACCCGGCGCACGCCGTTCGGCCTTGTTATCGCAACCGTCGCGCTTGGCTCGGCGTTGCTGGCTGCCTGCGCGACCCCGGCGCCGCCCTCGCCTCCGCCTCCGCCGCCGCCGCCGGTGGTCGAAGCGGTGCCCTATCGCCCGCTCCCGCCGGGCGGAGCGCATTACGTGATGGACATCCCTGCACACGGGCCTGACGGCAAGCGCGTGACGGTCAACACCGGCATCTCCGACGATCAACTCGTGTGGCACCTGCGCTCGGCCTGGAATGTCGCCGCGCTCAATTGCCTCGCGCCCGAATACGAGCCGATCCTCGAGGCCTATCGCGGTTTTCTGACCAAGAACGCCCGCTCCTTGAAGGCCACCAACGACCGGATCGAGGCGGAATATGCCAAGAAGCACAAGACCAAGCGCGCAGCCTATGTCGCGCGCGACGGGACGGTGACACAGGTCTACAACTTCTTCGCGCTGCCGGCCCCGCGCTCGGGCTTCTGCCGCGCTGCGCTCGAGATGTCGAACCGCGCGCTGGCCTCCCCGCCGACCGATCCGCTGGCCTTTGCCCGCGCCAATTTTGACGGGCTGCTGGTGCCGTTCGAAACCTTCTTCGATGACTACGAAGCCTATCAGCGCGCTTCGGCCGAATGGGACGCGAAGTGGGGCGCGCAATATGGCGCCTCGCAGCCCGGCTGGGTGGTGGTGCAACAGGCTCGTGCCAGCGGTGCGCCGGTGCCGGGCATTGGCGATCTGACCGGGCAGGGGGTCGAGATGACCACCGTTATCGACCCCGTCACGGGGGCCGCGGTGCCGGTGGTTCCGGTGAACGAGAACGTCACTTCGCAGCCGGTGGTGCAGCCGATCAAGGCGCAGACCCCGCGCAGGCCGAAGCCCTGAGGCGAGGGGGCCAGCACGGCCAAAAGGCCGTTGCATGGGCCCGCGCTTCTCGCTAATGCGCGCGCTCGCCTCGCCGGGGTTCGTCCCGTGTGCGGGGCGCGGAAACCTGGAACGGGGCCGTAGCTCAGATGGGAGAGCGCGTCGTTCGCAATGACGAGGTCAGGGGTTCGATCCCCCTCGGCTCCACCAGGTGTTTTTTGTTTTCGCCCTCAGACGCCGGGCGGCGGACGTCCGTCCGCCTTGGCTTCGCCGCATAAGCGGTGACGCGCGGTCGCGCTTGCGGCCCTTGGGGCCGAGGAACATCCAACCAACCTTGCGAATTGGCACTTTAACGGCGCGCAGCGCCGCAAGCGCGACCGCGCTCCGCGCCTTATGGCGCGTATTGCGCTCGCGGAGGGGAGCGCTTAACAACAAGAAGCGCCAAGGTAACGGGAATGCGGTTTGATTCCGCAGCTGTCCCTGCAACTGTAAGCGGTGAGTATCGGTTCGCGCGCCCTCTCTTGCAGGGGGCAGCCACTGGAGCGGCGACGTTCTGGGAAGGTGAGCACCGGATATGCTGATCCGTGAGCCAGGAGACCGACCGGGGCGTGTCGCTCTTTGCTTGGCTCAGGGATTGGCCAGGCGCGGAAAAAACACTTCTGTTGTGAGCGACATCGCTGGGCTGGGGGAGGGTCACCTCTCGCGGCCATCATGTTGCTGATGACGGGAGGAATCCGTGAGAAATTCTGTGTTTTTTTGCAGCGTCGCGGGGGCGGCGCTGATGGTGCATGGCGTGGGCCATGCGCAGCAGGCTGATCGCGAAAGTGATGGCGAGACCGCCGCGAGCGACAGCGTCATCACCCTGATCGAACGCAAGCGCGAGGACGGCATCCTCGTCAATGCAAGTCGCACCCGCGTGGCGATATACTCCGAGAACTACACGGGTTCTGCCACGGTTATCGAGGCCCGAATGCTCGAACAGCGCCAGGCCCGCGACGTTGCCGATGTGCTGCGTGATGTTCCCGGCATCGCAGTCGCAGGTGTAGCGGGGCAGACCCAGATCCGCCTGCGCGGCTCCGAGGCCAATCACGTCCTGGTGCTGGTCGACGGGATCGAGGTCTCCGACCCCTTCGCTGGCGAGTTCGATATCGGCACCCTGCAAGCCGAAGTTGGCGCGCGGGTCGAGGTGCTGCGGGGAGCGCAGTCGGCGCTTTATGGCTCCGACGCGATCGGTGGTGTGGTCGCTTATGAAAGCGCGAGCGGACGCAGCGTTCCGGGCTTTGCCGCGCGGGTCGAGGGCGGCACGCAACGCACGGTCAACGGCGCGCTGCGTTATGGTGCGGCGGGCAACAGCTGGGACGCGGCGCTCTCGGCGGTGGTTGTCAGCACCGATGGCCAGGCCAACTCTAGGGGCGGCACCCGCGACATCGGCCGCGACAGCTACACGCTTTTGGGCAAGGGCAGCGTGGATGTGACCGGCGCCTTCCAGCTTCGCGCCGCCGCCCGTTTCATCCGCACCGAGGGCCAGTTCAACGATCAGGATTTTGACAGCACCAGCCCCACCTTCGGTTTCGTGATCGATAGCCCCGACACCCGCTTCACCAACGAGGCAATTTACGCACTTTTCGGCGCGCGGGCCGAGACGCTGGAGGGGCGTTGGACGCATGATCTCTCGGCCCAGATCGCCGATATCACCCGCGACACCTTCGGGCCGTTCGGACGCTCGAACAGCAGCGAGGGCGACCGGATCAAGGCCTCCTATGTCAGCGCCTTCCGGATGGCGGACGAGCACAACCTCACTGTCGCCGCCGATTACGAGGTGGAGGGGTTCCGCAACACCACACCGGGCGGCTTTGCCTTCAATGGCCAGCGCGAGATCGAGCAACTCGGCTTTGTCGGCGACTATCGCTATTCCGGTGAGGCCTTCGATCTGTCAGCGGCGATCCGCCATGATATCAATGACCGCTTCCGCGATGCGACCACCTTCCGCTTGGGCGCAGGCTACCGCCTCACCGACACCACCCGGCTGCGGGCGGCAGCAGGCTCGGGGGTCAAGAACCCCGGCTTCTTCGAGCTGTTCGGTTTTGTCGACGGGCGCTTCATCGGCAATGATGCGCTGCGGCCCGAGAAGTCCACCGGCTGGGAAGCGGGCGTGGATCAGGACCTGGGGACAAGCGCGCGGCTCTCGGTCACCTATTTCGACAGCGAGCTCGAGGGCGAGATCTTCACCACCTTCCCGCCGCCGAATTTCATCGCCACCCCCGCCAATCGCACTACGGTGAGCGAGCAGCGCGGGGTTGAAGTCGCTCTCTCTGCCCGCTTCGCCGAGCAATGGAGCCTCGATGTGGCCTATTCCTATCTCGATGCCGAGGAAGATGGGGTCGAGGAAGTGCGCCGGCCCAAGCATATTGCCAGCGCCGCGCTCATATGGACCGCGCCCGATGATGCCGCTTCGGCGACACTGGTGGTGCGGCACAACGGAGCGACGCCCGATGTGGCCTTCACCGATCCCAGCTTCGTGCCGGTGCGGGTGACGCTGGACGACTACACGCTGGTCAATTTCAACGCACGCGTGACGATCAGCGAGGCGATCAGCGGCTTCGCGCGGGTCGAGAACCTGCTCGGCGAGGGCTACGAACAGGTGTTCAGCTTCGTCTCGCCGGGGCGCAGCACGACCATCGGTATCGAAGCGCGTTTTTGAGGTCCGCGCCCCGTCCGGGGTACGAAATCCTCGCTCATGCGACCTGAAGGTCGCCTCGCTGCGGGCGGCCAGTCGGCCTTGCGGCCCTTCTGGCCATGGCCTGTTCTGTCTAACACAGCCCTCGCAATTGCGAGAGGAAATGCTTAAGGGGCCCCATGCATTTTCTCGACCAAGCCAAGATCTATCTGAAATCCGGCGGAGGCGGCCCTGGGGCCGTCTCTTTCCGGCGCGAGATGTACGTCGAATACGGCGGCCCTGACGGCGGAAACGGCGGGAACGGCGGCGATATCGTGTTCGAAGCCGTCGCGGGCCTCAACACGCTGATCGACTTCCGCTATTCGCAGCACTTCAAGGCGCCGCGTGGCGGGCACGGGATGGGAAAGGACCGCACCGGCGCTTCGGCCAAGCCGCTCGTGATCAAGGTGCCGGTCGGCACACAGATCCTCTCCGAGAATAGGGAGGAGGTGCTCGCCGACTTCACCATGGTCGGCCAGCGCGTTACCTTCCTCGAAGGCGGGATGGGTGGGCGCGGAAATGCCTCGTACAAGACCTCGACCAACCGCGCCCCCCGCCAGCACCAGCCGGGCCTGCCGGGCGAGGAGATGTGGGTGTGGCTGCGGCTGAAGTTGCTCGCGGATGTCGGCCTCGTCGGCCTGCCCAATGCGGGCAAATCGACCTTCATCAATGCGGTCTCGAACGCGCAGGCCAAGGTCGGCGACTATGCCTTCACCACACTGGTTCCCAAGCTTGGCGTGGTGCGCCACCGGGGCCGTGAATTCGTGCTCGCCGACATTCCGGGCCTGATTGAAGGGGCTGCGGAAGGCGTCGGGATCGGCGACCGTTTCCTTGGCCACATCGAGCGTTGCCGCGTGCTGATTCACCTCATCGACATCACCGGCACCGAAGATGCCGACCCGGCCGAGGCGATGCGCATCGTCGAGGAAGAGCTGGCCGCTTATGGCGAAGGCCTCGAGGACAAGGCGCGGCTGGTGGTGCTCAACAAGCTCGACTTGGCCGACGCAGAACTGGTCGAGGTGTTCCGCGAGGAGCTGCTCAGCGCGGGCGCGGACAAAGTGTTCGCGGTGTCCGGCGCGACCGGTGCGGGTATCCCCGAACTGCTTGATGCCGTGCTTGGCTACCTGCCCGACCGTACCGCGACCGAGACCAAGGCGGTCGAGATCGAGAATGAGGGCGAGGCCAGCGACTGGTCGCCCCTGTAACCGACGATGCTGACGCGATCTTGATACAGAATCTGGCGGATATCACCACCGCGCGGCGGATCGTAGTCAAGATCGGGAGCGCGTTGCTGGTCGGCGGGGGGCAGGCGCGCGAGGCGTGGCTGGCGCGCATGGCGGGCGATCTGGCGCTGCTGCGGCAGGCGGGCGCGCAGGTGATCGTGGTGAGCTCGGGCGCGATTGCTCTGGGTGCGGCGCGGCTGGCCTTGCCCAAGGGCGGACGCGGCAGCCTTGCCGATGCGCAAGCGGCGGCTGCTGTAGGCCAGATCGCGCTGGCGGATTTGTGGAGCCGCGCGCTCGGGGGTGAGAGCATAACGGCGGCGCAGATGTTGCTGACTCTCGGCGATCTTGAGGATCGGCGCCGCTATCTCAACGCCTCGGCCACGCTCGACCGCCTGCTGGAGGCGGGCGTGATCCCGGTGGTCAACGAGAACGATTCCGTCGCGACCGAGGAGATCCGCTTCGGCGATAATGATCGCCTCGCTGCGCGGGTGGCGCAGGCGGCCAACGCGGACCTCGTGCTGCTGCTTTCGGATGTCGACGGGCTCTATGATCGTGACCCGCGCGAGGATGGCGCGGCGCTGGTGCCGGTGGTTGACGCTGTGACGCCCGAGGTGATGGCGATGGCAAGCGGAGCATCCTCGTCCGGCCTAGGCTCGGGCGGGATGGTGTCGAAATTGCAGGCCGCGCAGATTGCTACACGCGCCGGAATTGCGCTGGCGATCATCAACGGGACGCATAACGCGCCGATTGCCAAAGCGATTGCCGAGGCGCGGGGGACGCTGTTCCTTGCGGTGCGCGCCGATAATGCGCGCAAGGCGTGGCTCGGCGGGCGGCTGGCGCCCGCTGGCGAATTGCGCGTGGACAAGGGCTGTGCCGAGGCGCTGCGCGGCGGCGCGAGCCTACTGGCGGCAGGCGTGGTCGGCGTTTCGGGCACCTTCCGGCGCGGCGATCTCGTCAGCGTGCTCAGCACCAAGGGCGAGCGGCTGGCGCAGGGATTGGCCGAATATGATGCCGCCGAAATGCAGCTGATCGCAGGCCGCCGCGCCGAGGATCAGGAAGCGCGGCTGGGCTATGCGCCGCGTTCCTGCGTGATCCACCGCGATCATCTGGTGCTGCTGTGAGCCTTTTGGCGGTCACCGGTGCGACCGGCTTTGTCGGCAGCGCGGTGCTCCATGCGGCGCTGGCACAGGGGCATCAGGTGCGCGCTCTGACCCGCCGGCCGCAGCGCGAGCGGGCACGGATTGAATGGGTCAGCGGTGATCTTGCCGACAAGGCGGCGCTGGCCGATCTGTGCGAGGGTGTGGACGCGGTGATCCATGTCGCGGGGCTCACCAACACGCCCGATCCAGCGGAATTCGAGGTCGCCAATGTGACCGGCACCATCGCGGTGATCGCAGCGATGCGTGCGGGCGGCGTGAGGCGGCTGGTGTTCGTGTCCTCGCTCTCGGCGCGCAAGCCCGAGCTGTCGGCCTATGGCGCGTCGAAGGCCCAGGCAGAGGCGTTGGTGGAGAGTTCCGGGCTGGATTGGACCACGGTGCGCCCGCCCGCGGTCTATGGCCCGCGCGATATCGACATGCTCGATCTGTTCCGCGCGGCGAAATGGGGCGTGGTGCCGCTACCGCCGGGGGGCGCGACCTCGATCATCCATGCCGATGATCTGGCGGATCTTCTGGTGGCGCTGTCAGCGAATGCCGCTCCGATGCACAAGCAGGTTTACGAGCCGGACGACGGGCGCGAGGGAGGGTGGAGCCACAAGGAACTCGCGCAGGCGATCGGGCAGGCTGTCGGCAAGCGGAGCGTATTCGCGCCGCATCTGCCGCGCGCCGTGCTCGATGCTGCGGCTGCGGGCGACCGCCTGCTTCGCGGAGACCGGGCAAAACTCACGGCCGACCGGGTGGGCTACATGAGCCACCCCAACTGGGTCGCCCGCTCCGACCGGCACGTGCCGCCGGGTATCTGGCAGCCGCGCATCGCGGGCGAGGAGGGGCTTAAGGCCACGGCGGAATGGTACAAGCGCGAAGGCTGGCTTTAGACAAGCCTTACAGAAACGGCTCTTCGCCTGGCTTGTGGATGCCGCATTCGGTCTTGTCCCAGCCCTTCCAGCGGCCCGAGCGCGGGTCTTCGCCCGGCGCGACCTGGGTGGTGCAGGGCGAGCAACCGATCGAGGGATACCCTTGCGCGATCAGCGGGTGGCGCGGCAGATCGTGCCGGATCAAATAGCCCTCGATCTGGCTCGCGTCCCAGTCGATCAGCGGGTTGATCTTGAGCCGCCCCTGCGCGTCCGTCGTGTCCACTTCGAAGCGCGGCAGGTTGGCGCGGGTCGAGGACTGGAACGACTTGCGGCCGGTGAAGCTGGCGTCGAAACCGGCCATGGCCTTCTCGAGCGGGCGCACCTTGCGGATCTTGCAGCAGCCATCGGGATCATAGGACCATCTGAGGCCGGTCTCGTCCTTCTTGGCGAGATCGTCGGGATCGGGGGTCAGCACCACGAGGTTGAGGCCCAGCCGTTCCACGAGTGTGTCGCGATAGGCCAGCGTTTCGGCGAAGTGCTTGCCGGTGTCGAGGAACAGCACCGGCACGTTCGGGTCGACGCTGGCGACCAGATGCAGCAGCACTGCGCTCTCCGCGCCGAAGCTCGAGACCATGGCAAGATCGCCTGCCAGCCCGTCGCGGATCACACCTTCGAGCATTTCCTGCGTCGAGGAACCGCGGAACATGCGGTTGAGGCGAACGGCGTCGTGCTCGGTGAAGCGCGGGGCGAGATCGAGCGTGTCACGGGTGCGATCGCCCGAGGTCGCGGCACCGGTGATGTCAGGCTTCATGGCGCTTCTCCGCGATGGTCCGGCGCCCGGGCTGCAGAGCGTCCGCCGCGCTTTGGTAGACATTGTCCCAGATGGCAAAGGCGCGCGCGGCGTCGTCCGCGTCGAGGCGCTTGTCCGGGGCGAAGGAGTCGAATCCGCAGCGGCGCATGTGGCTGAGCTGATCGATCAGCACCGCGCCCACCGCGCGCAATTCGCCGGCGTAGCCCGCCTCGCGCAGGATCCGCGCAGCAGAGTAGCCGCGCCCGTCGCCGAAGGTGGGGAAGTTGACCTCGATCAGCGCCAGGCGGCCCAAGAAGGGTAGCAGCACCCGCGCATCATCGCCCGGTTCGATCCGGACGGCGGTTGCGTTGGTCTGGTCGCAGCAGGCATCGACGGTAACGGTCGCGTGATCGGCCGGCTCGTCATCGCGGAAACGGAACTGCACCTCGTCGGGCGAGGTGCCGAGATCGCGGGCATTACCCATAAAGCGCCTCCTTGAAAGGCTCCATGCCGATGCGGCGATAGGTGTCGAGGAAACGCTCGCCGTCGGTGCGGCTTGCGAGATAGACATCGGTGACCTTTTCGACCGCAGCGATCACGCCGTCTTCGTCAAAGCCGGGGCCGGTGATCTTGGCGAGGCTGACGTCTTCGGCCTCCGACCCGCCAAGCGAGAGCTGGAAGTTCTCCTTGCCCTTCTTGTCGACGCCGAGGATGCCGATGTGACCCGCGTGGTGGTGCCCGCAGGCATTGATGCAGCCCGAAATCTTAAGCTTCAACTCGCCCAGCTCGCAGGTGCGACCATTGGCGGCAAAGCGTTCCGAAATGCGCTGGGCGAGCGGGATCGAGCGCGCGTTGGCGAGGCTGCAGTAATCAAGGCCGGGGCAGGCGATGATGTCCTCGATCGTGTCCATGTTGGGCGCGCCCATGCCCGCCGCATCGAGCGCGCTCCACACGGCATGAAGGTCGGCGATGCGGACATGCGGCAGCAGCAGGTTCTGGGTGTGCATCACGCGCAGCTCGTCAAAGCTGTGGTCACGCGCGAGGGCAGCGACGACGCGCAGCTGCGCGGCGGTGGCATCGCCGGGAATGCCGCCTGCGGGCTTCAAGCTGATGACGGCGGAGACGTAGGCATCGTGCTTGTGGCGGTGGGTGTTGCGATCCACCCATAAGGCGAAGTCCGGATCCGACCGGTCGATGGTCTTGGGGCCGTCTGTGAAGACCGGATCGGCAAAATATTCCGCAATCCGCGCCAGTTCCTCGCGCGGGGGTTCGACCCCGACACTCAGCAGGTGGGCGAATTCTTCCTCGACCTGGCGGGTGTATTCTGCGGCGCCCAGCTCGTGGACCAGGATCTTGATCCGCGCCTTGTACTTGTTGTCGCGCCGGCCGTAGCGGTTGTAGACGCGCAAGGCGGCCTCGGCATAGGTGATCAGCTGATCGAGCGGAACGAAGTCGCGGATCAGCGGGGCGATCATCGGGGTGCGGCCCATGCCCCCGCCCGCATAGAACTGCGCGCCCACTTCGCCGTCCCGCTTCACGATGCGGATGCCGATATCGTGCAGCCGCATCGCCGCGCGGTCTTTTTCGGACGCGATCACCGCGATCTTGAACTTGCGCGGCAGGTAGCTGAATTCCGGATGGAAGCTCGACCACTGGCGCATCAGCTCGGCATAGGGGCGCGGGTCAGCCACCTCGTCCGCGGCAGCGCCGGCAAAGTGATCTGACGAGATGTTGCGGATGCAATTGCCGCTGGTCTGGATCGCGTGCATCTCGACCCTTGAAAGGTCGGCGAGGATGTCAGCAGCGTCCTCCAGCTTGATCCAGTTGTACTGGATGTTCTGGCGGGTGGTGAAGTGCCCG
>Ga0315907_10004387_pt1 | contig 15883 bp, 13 predicted proteins | sample LakEriMetagenome_3_FD_203525 | JGI IMG/M metagenome (GOLD analysis project Ga0315907, IMG submission 203525) | Freshwater fungal communities from buoy surface, Lake Erie, Ohio, United States - Buoy 12 MA123 | ecosystem: Environmental > Aquatic > Freshwater > Lake > Lake biofilm | place: USA... | reverse complement strand
AAAGTTTTCACGGGTGTTATCGTCCTTCAGGTTTTGGTCTCTTCTCGCTGGAATGTAGACCCATACCACGAGGGAGCTTTGTTCCCATCTAGTGTGGGTATGGCTCAAGGCAAAGTTATTTTTCGTGATGTGAATAATCAATATGGATCCTTGGTGGCAATCTTTAACGCACCTTTTCACTTTCTTTTTGGAAATTATCTCTTTGTTTCGCGGCTAGTCAGTGCGGCAACTTTTCTATTGACCGCGTATCTGACTTTTGTACTTCTTCGAGTTTATCTAACTAGAACGCAAGCTCACGCAATCTCACTCTTTTGGTTAGTTCTTAGTCCTACCTGGGCATGGTTCCCTGGTCACGATTCAATGACTCCCGTGGCATGGCCAAATCACTTCGCGGTAATGTTAAGTCTTGTTTCATTCATTTTGCTTAGAAGATTGACGTCTGGACGACTGAGATTTTCTAGACAAACTGCTTTCATTAGTGGTTCGGCGGCATTCTTTGTTACGCAAGCTCGATTCGAACTTTACGCTCTTTGGATCATTCAACTGGTGACAATATTAATGTTTGTACGCAAGAGATCGATCGACAAGAACGTATTCCGATTCTGGCTTTTAGGTTCCATTGTCGCGGCTACTATCAATTTCAGCTATCTAGCACTTAACTCCGGGGTGGGGGACTGGTTCAACCAGACAATCAAGGTTTGGTTCAGTAATCCGCCAGACTTGCCCGCAGTTAATTTGAATTATTTCATATTTAATTTTGCTAGCTTTTTTATGCTTCTTGCAATTCTACTTTTGATAATAGCCTTTAATTGGTTTTTTTGGCGCTCTAGTCTGCCAGTTTGGTTATCAATACCACTTGTAAGTGCGGTGATTTTCTTGATTTCTGAAGCCCCCAACTTTCTTCCAACTTTACGGGTAGGTGATTCGTTTGAGTTTAAATCATGGTCACAACATATTTTTGATATGGTTCTATTCTCACCAATAAACTTTGTCTACACTCTTGGCGGTCTACTTCTACTTTTCCACGCATTAACGATTTTATCTTCTATAAGATCACCCAAAGTGTTTAAGTTAAAGAGTGATTTTGATTCAGTATTTCTGGGTGGCATGGCCTTTGGCTTCTTGTTACTTACGCACAATTTTAATGCTCCTTACACAGGAATTACTATTGCTCCAATTCTTGGGTACTTAGCTTCAGCCCTACAGTTGGACAAGTTTAGATTAAAATCTTTTGGAAAAACACTCAGTGGCCAAGTTCGAAATCTATTCATAGCCTTTTCTCTTGTCTCGTCCTGTCTATTTGTTTTCAACCTAACTCAGCAGACCTCACAATTTCAAACGCCAATGCTCAAGGGAATTACGACATTCGATCCAGATTATCGAGACTTCGTAGATGATAGATTTACCGCTATAGCGACGCACACAAAGCCAAATAGAATGTGGATGATGTGCAATACAGGTCTATACACTGTTTCACTAGATGGCTACATGGGTGCCGATGAATGGAGCTGGAATCAGCAACCAGAGCTCTGGATGCAAGACCGACCTCTGCGGGCAGTGAGCGGAGATTCTCTTGTAACTTGTCAGTTGTCTGAGGGTGAAAAAGAGCGGGTAATGCAACTTGGGCAGGAGAAGAGATTAGTTCCTGTGTACCTCTTAGGTGACTTTGTGATTTATCAAGTTTTGGGTAGGGAAGAATCTTGATAAATCTTCGACACTCGGTCGAACACTTACTTCGGCATAGGTCCACGCCTTACTTGACGATCTTATTTGCTCAATTTCCTATACTTTCCATAATCTACTCGTGGGAGCCTGACCAACATCACGATGGGGTTATGTTTGCTGCTGCAGTAGCAGTAAGCCAGGGTGATCTTCCAAATCGCGACACTTTCGCGCAGTATGGGCCAGTTACTCCTCTCGTGCAGGGGGTGTGGCTGTCTCTGACTTCTCCTACGGTTTTAAGTATGCGAAGGCTTTCAGTGATTTTTATTATTGCAATTAGTCTTCTGATGTATCACTTAGTAAAGAAGTTTGTTGGACGTTCAGTGGCGGTTTTGCTAAATGCTGCGTGGGTGCTTACGGGTCCTTTTGGACTCCCGTGGTCATCACTTATTACAACCGCTCTCAGTCTTGCTTTAATTGCGCTAATCAGCAGCGCAACCTATCCAACCCAAAGTACACGGAAACAAAATGGGTATTTAAGCATCGCCGGCGTTATTTGTGCGATAGGTATATTCACGCGCATTCACTTTGTTGTGATTGCTTTCTCGGTTTTTCTCTTCTTGAAACTTCGAACAAACTTACAAAAAAAATTCAGATTGAATTACTTTGAAATCAGTTTTCTGCTGTCTTTATTTTACATAGTTTTAATCATGGGGTACTTTAAATTACTCAATCCCTATATTGAACAGTGCATTATTTGGGCCTTTGGGAAGTATTCAACAGCTCCAGAGTTGTCAAAAAGTCTACTGATTGACTTCCTCTGGATTCCTATTATTGCCTCCGTATTACTAACCATGCTGTTCTTGATTGGATTTTCCAGGAAGTCGAAACCATTTATTGCGAAGACCTTTCCTTTGGTTTTGATCTTATTCGTGGCTTTAACCTCAGTTCTAACTTCTAGACTTACTCGAACTGGAGAGCAAACCCTTAGAAACCCCAGAATACTTCTGATAGACGGATCCCAAAAGTTTCTTTACGGCGTCGGATACTCAGCCATAACGCTTCTCGTAATTCTAGCCATCTACTTTTTCATTAAGCAAAAAATGTCTTTGGAAATGTACCCGCCGGCAGTTTGGATTGCCGTTGCAGCTATGGCCCAACTTTATCCTTTTTTTGATCCACATCACGTTTGGTTTATATCGCCAGTTGTGATCGTCGCTGTCGTCACCTTGGTTGATTTGTGTCAGTTTTCATTTCAGGATAAAATCCGCTTAGGATTGCGCCCCCTTCTCAGCATAATTGTCGTAGCGCTTTTTGTTCAACTCGGCTTGAACGCAAGTCAAAGTCGTTATCACTACTCCAGTCCACAGATGCTTGGCATGTCAAGTATTTGGCGATCAGCGGACGAGATTGATAGGACACTTTTCGCGTTGAATAAGTCAGCAATTCCGAATTCAGTTCAATTTGAATGTGCCGACGGCCTATTTGCTGTGGCAAATGGAAAGTACCTCGCGAGTTCGCCTATGTTTGTAACCTGGGGCCCATCAATTGAACCAACGACCAAATCTAAGCAGCTCTTCGCATGTTATCTAGATGACGAGAAAATTGATTCTTATTTGAATCGTGGATATGAAATTGTTTTCAAAGAAAAATGGCAGCCTTTGGCGTTGCAAGTTGATCGAAAATACTGGAACGTTCTTTTCAGAATTCCTTAATGCTGCTTGAAATACCAATCATCCCAATTAGAAATTGAAGTGAATTTTCTTGAATATCCATAACTGGTGAGTAATCTGTGCAATTTCTCTCGATTTGAGGTGTAGTTGTGTTCTACGGAAATGAATTCTATCTCCCACTGATTGAAATCGAATTTCTTTAAAATTTCGTATTCACTTCCTTCTGTGTCGACTGATAGATAATCAATTTTTCTCGGTGCACTATTTTCCAACAGAAGATCTTGCAATGTGATGGTTGCTACATTGTATTCCAGAGAATTCTTGCGAGCGTCAGCCCAGGAATCATTCTCCGCGAATGAAGAAATTGTAGAGAGTTCTCCATTGACCACTTCCATGAAGGCTACTGACATTCCAGAGGAGGAATAAACGCAGCGCTGATCGATTCTGGACGAACGGTTTTCCGATAGTCGATTATGCCAACTCTTGCCTGGTTCGCAAAGAATGCCATCCCAGCCAAATTCCTTCTCAAGCAAATATGTATTTGAAAGTGTTAGGCCATCGGTAGCCCCAAATTCGACAAAGAATGGTTTTTGGGTGTTACTCGTATTAGCTCTAAAATTCCATTGTGCGACCAGGTCTTGTTGAAGTTGTGACTTACTGAATTTGTAGTTGCCCAAAACAAAGTCTGATAACTCCTTGGACTCACTGAAACCAAGCCAATCGGTAATTCGGCCGACATCATATTGATCAGACAAAACCTTCATCAGATCTTTTCGATTGATCCGATATCCCAATATTTCGAATGCCGCCTGCACCGATCTTTTTAAAATCTGTCTCATGCTTGCTGCAATCCTGAGTCCGTTGATTCTCGATACATGCTTCGGATTTTATCTTAATGCGAACGAAAGATCTATTGTTTTTCACTTATTATCGATCGCGGGTTCTCCACTGGCGCACTCTTCATGAAATTGATATCCGAGATTTGCTTATATTGGAAATTGGCACAAATGCGGTCGCGTATGTGTTATTACGACGGGCGATTCCAAAGAAGTTTCTTTAATCCGATTCATCTATCAATAACATTATTGGGGATGGCGATTTGGCAAAAATAACTGCCTTGCCCTGGGTTCGATAAAGCGCATAACGATGCGGGTCATGAGAAGACTCATAATGATTGTTGTGAAAAATACTAGGTGGGTACTCCATCCTTGTAGGGGTGACACCTGAGTGAGGATTCCTGTGACTAGCGTAGGCATTAGCATTAGGAAAGGATAATGCCAGGCATAAAATCCATAAGAATATCTACCTAAAAACTCCGATAGCCACTGAAATCGTCTGGAAGATACATCAAGGTTTGATGCATTTAAAATCATAAATGCAAAAATGAATGGGGCAATAACAATAAAGTTCGGACTCCACACGGCCAATAGTATGTGGAGACCAAGAAATAGTACGATGGATAAAACTAACTTAGATCGACTGTTCACCCAAGCATCGAAGAGGTATTTTCGTGTGACAACTCCGACCGTGAACGCCAATAGACCGCGACCTAGTTGCAACTCCCAGGGATCTCCACCCAATAGTGAATGGATCTGTAGCATAAGTGACAGAATTACGATGAGAATATACCTAAACTTTTGCGTAAAAGTAAAAATGGCAAAAATTAAGTTTGAAATCCACTCAACAGATAGACTCCAGAGAGGACCATTTAGCCACTGAGCATTGTAAGAAAAAACCTGAAGAAGAAGAAGGGCAAAAGCAAGAGTTTGTGGGTCCGTTGGTAGTCCTTCCGAATTTTGTTGACTAAAAATGAGATGCTTTAAGTCAATAATTCTCTGAGAAATCACCACAAACACTATGGTGCTGATTGACATTGGCAAGAGTCGGACTGCTCTGTTTCTGATGAATATCGCAGCTTCTCTATAATTCACAACTCTCTCAATGGACGGAAGCAGAACGAATCCGCTGAGAACAAAAAAGAAATCGACACTCGAGTATAAAGACGAAAATTGCTTAAACTGATAGTGATGAAAAATTAGGATAGAAAATGCAGCTATTCCCCTAGCAAAGTCCAATACTACAAAGCGATTACTGGGCGCAATGACGTCCATTTTATCCTTCTTGTCAACGTTCACAGATGGATATTACCTTACTTCGATTTTTGAATGCCCTTGACATGTGCGCACGCAGATTTAGATTCAATCCGGTTAAGAGTGGCCTCACTAGCTCATTCTTAATGGAGTTACGATTCTATGCTTTATCGAGTCGCTATATCTTAGCCGTCACTATGGTTGGATCTTCGCCGCTTAGTAAGTCATAGATCTTCTTGATGTACGATCCTAAAACACTAAGGAGGATAGAGTTTACCCCGATCCCAAATAGGATCATTACATACAAACTCGCAAAACCTCGTGGCAAGTTAGGTTGATAAAATTTTAAGGCAGTAAAATAGATTAGTCCAACAAAACTCAACGCTAAAGAGATAAAGCCCACATAGCTCGCGATTCGGAGCGGTAAATTCGAGTGGTTAGAAAAGCCCGTAAGCCCGAGTTTAACTAGTTCTGCAAAACCAAACTTGCTCTCACCTCGCTCGCGTACCTCCCTAGAATAGAAAACATCTTTTTCTACTAGTCCCATTCTCGAAATCACACCTCTTATGTAAGGTTTGGGCGATCGAAGTTCATTCAGAGCGTCGACAACACTTCGGTCAATTAGCCTAAAATCACCGGCATTTCGTTTTATTGGATGTTCGCTCGTGACATCAATAAACCAGTATCCAAATTTTCTAAAGTAATTCATCTTTTTCGACTCTTTGCGATCAATTCTTACGCCAGACACGATTTTGTATCCTTGCATCCAGTAATCCAGAAACTGTTCGATCAATTCAGGAGGATCCTGTAGGTCAGCATCAATCTGAATGACAGCATTGCCTCGAGCTTGCTTGTAGTTAAATAGAATCGATTTCTGGAATCCGACATTCTTGCCGAATCGGTAGGCTCGGATAGATGTGTTCTTTTGACTTAATTCCTGTAGGACTTCCCAAGTTCTGTCAGTAGAATTGTTGTCAGTAAAGACATATTCAAAATCGAATGAATTCCCCAGTTTATCGCTGACTCGGGCGAACCTTTGGATTAGATATGGTAAAGATTCCTCCTCATTTAGTACGGGTACGCAAATCGAGATCAGCGGTCTAGCTGGAATGTCACCGTTGATTTTCATCCAAGGCTCCTAATCTTTCAAGCCATATTATCAGGTTGTCAATCGTAGGCCGGAATACTGAGTCGGAGAGATTCGCTGTTTTCTTGAATACCATATCTTTATTGTCGTTTTCATCTGCCATTTTGGTCGCAATTTTTAGTAGATCGCGGGAGTCAAAATGTTCAAAAATTGTTGTTGCAATATCTTTCAACTTTTCTGGTTTTCCATGACTGATGTCAATTAATCCACCGCCAGCAGTTTTTGTCAGTTGTAGAATTGCCTCAGCATCATCATCAACATGGTGGTATTCACGAATCTGATCCCCGCCACTCATGTGAAATACTTTTTTGGAATTAATCGCATCAAAAATCTGCCCTATGAACATGTGTTTATGAACACGAGAGCCACCGTATAGCGTATGCATTTGGAAATGAAGATTTCTATTCTGCCAATTGTCATCTGAAATATATCTTGTGTGGAATTTGAGTTTAGATTCAAGATATGGATTGCTTGCTGAGTATTTCGGCAGCAATTCCATTACTGTTCCAAAAGTAATCAATCTATAGTTCAGTACGTCACTTCGTTCACTAAGAAATACTGGTAACGAATAGTTCACATAATTGATCACAGAAGGGCTTGCTGCGGGATCAGTAACACCGACGCAGTTGTAGACATCCGGAGTCTCGTCCATAAAATTTAGGTTTACAAAAAAATTCTTGATCTCATCCAGCGATCCCATCCAAGACATATACTGTTGTTTTGGGATTACGACTGCATTAGGAAATTTCTTGATCAAAGATTTGGACAGATTTCCGTTCTCCCCAAGAATAACGACCTGCTTCATTTTTCCTTGGTAGCTGTGATCAGGATAAGGTCATAAGGGATTCTAAAACTGTTTCTCGTGATTTCATACTTGACTGAAAAACCATGTTTTTTAAACATCTCCGTGTACATCTCTGGTTCGCGTATAAACTGACCACGATCATTTCTGGCAAACCAGTTTGCTAATTTAGTAGTTTTTTCGTCTACAACGGGGTCTAGCGATACCAACTTACTCCCAGGCTCGAGGACAGATGCAACGTTAAAAATTGTCTCTTCTAATTGCTCATCGTTGATGTGATGATAAATACCCAGAGCCAACCCTAGAGCAGAATCAAGCTTTCCGGCTGATTGCGTCCACTTATTGTCAGCGATATCTGTCAAGATAAGTTTAGAGTCACGATTTGCTGTTCTCTTACCCGCCTTTTCTAGGTACTTCGAAGAGGTATCTAGCCCGATGTAACTAACGTTCTCAGGTAATAGTTTCGATGTTGATGCCGTCCCGCACCCGAGATCTAATACGTTGTCAGCACTATAATTAGCGATATTTTCTGATACAAAATTTGATCTAAAGCGCACACTACCAACAGCGGTTTGGAAAAGATCGTAGCAAATAGGAAGTGCTAGAACTTTATGACCTAACTTGACGACTTTATTTGGCATGATTACAAACCTTTCTACTGCTTTCTTCAAGCATTCAACACCCGCTGTATGTCCTCAAAGCAAGCTTTTCTCGGGTCCATTTGTTTCTTTAACACTTTTACCCACCAATCAATTGAAGAAGCTATTGCCTCTTCTTGACTCCAAAATGATTCCCACTTGAGTGAATTGATTGCCAGGGATGGATCTAATCCGAGTGTTCCTGCCTCCGAATTTCCAGACTTTTCAAAGTAATCAACTTTTGTTTCTTCCGGCCACGCGCTCCTTGCTATCTCTGTTACGGTTTTCACCGATAAACTTGAAGTCGTCGGTCCAAAATTGAAACTGTTCGCACTTGATCCGCTAAGTGCGCTCTCCAATGCCATTAGATATCCAACAAGCGGATCCAGAACATGCTGCCAAGGTCTAGTGCTGTTGGGTGAACGAATCTCTACTGTTTCTGGCTTTGAAAAACCCCTTACCAGGTCTGGAATAAGGCGATTCTCAGACCAATCACCACCCCCGATCACATTTCCCGCTCTCACGGAAACTATTTGTGGGCCGCCGGTTTGCTGAGATATTTTCCGCCAAACATCTACTGCGGATTCTGCCGCTACCTTACTAGCGCTGTAAGGATCATGACCCTGTAGTGGATCTGATTCAATAAAATCAATCCCTTCATTCGAATTTCGGTACACCTTATCTGTTGTTACTACGATTACAGCTTCAACATTTTCAGTTTCCGAAGCCGCAGACAGTATGTTTGCAGTTCCTAACGCATTGATTGCAAAAGTTTCAAGCGGTATTTCATACGAACGCAGGACAAGTGGTTGAGCCGCCATATGAATAATTGCCTTCACGTTGTTTTGAGACAGAAACTTTTTAAACAAATCTAAATTCAAAATATCTGCGAAAACTTCACTTGTATTGCCAGTTCTATCCAGGCGGGTAAACAGTGAGTCTTTCTCGGGCTCCAGAGAGTAACCAACATATGGGATTTCAAGCGTCTCAAAAAGAAGGCCTAGCCAAGTTCCTTTAAATCCGGTGTGCCCTGTGATGAGAACGGGGCCTGACAGCGATCTTAGGCGAGTCAACGGCGAAAGTGATAACTCCATGCCGTAATCTTACGCACAGTAGACTGTTAAGTAGAACTTTTAAGGCTTGGTGGAGGTCAAATTTCCATGAAGCTCTGATGGAAAGAAATTGGCCGAGTTAAATTTGGGGTGGTGTGCATTAATGGAAGATTCGATTGACCAACTGATTGAGCTTCTGGCCACCAAGGCAATCAATGAACTGCACAAAGAAACCTCTTTCATGCCTGGAGTGAGCACTATTCCTGTTACAGGGAAGGTATTCGGGGCAAATGAAATTTCCGTTGCCGTTAAGGCGAGTACAGATTTTTGGCTCACATCCGGGCCGTATACCGAGAAATTCGAAAGTCGGTTTGCGAAAACTGTAGGCATGCGACATGCATTCATGGTCAACTCAGGATCATCGGCAAATCTGCTCGCTATGTCAGCGCTGACGAGTCCGAAGCTTGGCGATCGCGCACTCAAGCCAGGTGATGAAGTCATAACTGTTGCAGCGGGATTTCCAACAACAGTCACTCCGATACTTCAAAATAATTTGATTCCTGTGTATGTCGATATCGACCTTGGAACATATGTTGCAAACGAGGCAGCGTTAGAAGCCGCCGTCTCTCCGAAAACCCGCGCAATTATGATGGCTCACACTCTTGGAAACCCATTCAACCTAGAACTCGTTCAAAAACTTGCGCAGAAACACAACCTTTGGTTGGTTGAAGACAGCTGTGATGGCCTCGGTGGAACCTATAAAGGGCAAAATCTTGGAACTTTTGGTGATTTCTCTACATTTAGTTTTTATCCTGCTCATCACATCACAACCGGTGAAGGTGGGGCAGTGCTCGTAAAGAAAGCCGCACATAAAACAATTGTTGAATCCATACGTGACTGGGGAAGAGATTGCTGGTGCCCACCAGGCTGTGACAATACCTGTCTCAAGCGATATGAGTGGACGCTGGGCGAACTTCCCGAAGGTTACGACCATAAATACACCTATTCACACCTGGGTTACAACCTTAAGTCTGGTGATCTTCAGGCAGCAATTGGTCTCGCACAGTTAGATCGATTGGAAAGTTTTATTGAACTTCGACGTAGAAATTGGAAGTATTTGAAAGCTGGCTTGAAAGGACTGGAAGAGTTTCTTGCCCTTCCAGAAGTAGCCGAAAATAGCGACCCTTCTTGGTTTGGATTTGCCCTGACCGTGAAATCTGGTGGACCTAAAACTAGAAATCAGATTGTGCAAGAACTCAACGAAGCAAAAATTGCGACTCGGCTACTTTTTGGCGGCAACCTCCTACGTCAGCCTGCCTTTATTGGTACACCCCGAAGAGTTGTTGGAGATTTAACCAACACAGATACCGTAATGAATGACACTTTTTGGATCGGCGTCTGGCCCGGATTAACACTGCCGATGTTAGATTATATGATCGAAACTCTTCATAAAATTTTAGGAAAAACTCAATGAAAGCGATTATCTTAGCGGGTGGGTTAGGCACTCGTATCTCTGAGGAAACTTCTGACAAACCTAAGCCTATGGTTGATATTTCGGGTAAGCCGATGTTGTGGCACATCATGAACATCTTTGCACGTCAAGGTGTGACAGAGTTTGTGATTGCTGCTGGGTACAAGAGTGAAGTAATCCAGAATTGGATCAAGACTGTCAGCGAACCATGGAAGATATTGGCATTAGACACGGGTTTAGACACTCAAACTGGTGGTCGCATACGCGAATGTATGCACTCACTTAAAGGTGAGAGAGTTTTCGCTACTTACGGTGATGGTCTCGGAAATGTCAATCTTACAAAATTGATTGATTTTCACGAGCACCAAGGGAAGTTAGCAACAGTGACCGCGGTGAGACCACCAGCACGATTTGGAGTCTTAGAATCTGAAAATGGCATAGTTACAAAATTTGGTGAGAAAAATCAGGCTGATTCTGGGTGGATAAATGGAGGGTTTTTCGTGCTAGAGCCAGAGATTTCAAACTATATTCAAGATCTATCTGAACCATTTGAAACTGGCGCACTTCCAAGACTGGTTTCAGAGCGTCAACTAGTCTCTTATCACCATAATGGTTTTTGGCAGCCGATGGACACTCTTAGAGAAAAACAGGATTTAGAAAAGCTTGCTCAACTGAATCCTCCTTCATGGTTGGAAGAACTCTAATGAAGTCGATTGATGTTATTACTTCAGCATACAACGAAGAAGATTGCCTTCCTGAGTTGTTTGCAAGGCTTGAAAAAGTCTCCCAGCTAGAAGAGCAATATAATTTTCATTTTATTGTCATAGACAACGGATCTTCAGATGACACTTGGAAACTTATTAAAGCGCAACACCTCAAAGATGGTCGTTTCAGCGGAGTTCGAATGTCAAGAAACTTTTCACTAGATGCAGCGTTAACTTGCGGCTTGGATAAAGCCTCTGCAGATCTCGCAGTTATCATGACTTCCGATCTGCAAGATCCGCCTGAGTCGATTCCCGACTTTCTACGCGCACATGAATTGGGTTTCGACCAAGTGCTTGCCAGGGTGGTTGATCGAAGCACAGTTCCAGCAGTGCGTCGCGCACTGTCAAATATTTTTTACCGGTTAGCAAATATTATGACCGGTGGAATGCTTCCTAAATCAGTCAGTGACTTTCGCTTGGTTAGCCGAAAGTGCTATGAAGCAATTAGGTCCTTGAGAGAGAGCCACAGATTTCTTAGAGGCCAGGGCTCATGGGTTGGTTTTGAAACGACTTATGTTGATTTGGTGCGTCCACCAAGATTTGCTGGCGAGTCGAAATGGTTGAAGATTTCCTTGATCAAGACAATAGTTTTTGGGTTTCAAAGTATTTTTGCATATAGCACCCTGCCTTTGGCGTGGATTTCAATGTTTGGTGTTGCTCTAAGTTTCATCTCTTTTCTATCAATAATTCTGCTGGCTTCTATTTGGATTGCTTTTGGGGTTCCATTCGCAGGTTTCGGTACGATTGTCGCGGTTACGATTCTCTGTTTCTCGATTACAATTTTAGTGTTAGGTATCATTGCTCAGTATTTAGGTCTAATTTATGAGGAAGTGAAGCAACGCCCGCTTTATATAATTTCTGAGTTAACCTAAGCAGAAAATTTAGATATATGTGCACTGGGATGCCAAGCGAAACATCTACTCAGATTTATGACTCATCTTCGGTAATGCTTTCGCCGAGTTCTCTATAATTACTTCGATCAGAGCCGGTCCGGAAGAGAAATCAGCACAGATTCTCTCCAGTTTTTCTAGATCCTTCAAATCTTTCACAATTGCATAGTTTTCAATGCCATATGAGTTTGCCAGTAATCTAAAATTTGGGTTCGAGTATCCAGCGCGAGTGCCAACAAATCGAGAATCCATATTTTCTTCCTGAAACTGAGCGACCATTCCATGTTGGCTATTGTTAAACACACAAATTGTGATTGGCAACTCATAGTGGGAGATGGTTTGCAATTCCTGAGAACTTAGCTGCAAGCAACCATCTCCGACAATTACCACCCATCGTCCAGATTTCCCAATACAGGCTCCAATAGCTGCAGGTAAGGCAAAGCCCATCGCACCTAAGCCACCAGAGGTAATAAAGCGTTGGTTGGGCGTTAACGAAAGTGATTGCGCGGCCCACATTTGGTGTTGCCCTACATCAACAATGTACCCATTACTGTCTTTGAATATTTCTGAGATAGCGTTAACCGCAATTGTTGGGTTCAATGTCAATTCTGATTTTTGTTCACTCTCTTGAGGGTTTAATTTCCTAGTTGCTACAGCCATCTCTACTAGTTCGGAATGATTCAAATCTAATTTATTTTCAAGGAAATAATCAATTATTTGCTCCAGGTGGCAGTCAACGCTGATGTCGGCTCTAATCCGGCCATCGAGTTCGGCAGTGTCAATATCCACTCGAATAATTTTCTTATTCCCGGAGAACTTGTTGACATCGGCACCTGTTTGTCTGACATCAAGCCTGCTACCAAGCACCAGAAGCACGTCCGATTTTGCCAGTGCATTGTTCGCCCAGCGGTTACCGTAACTTCCGATAAACCCTATGAAATTCTCATTTTGGTGGTCAACGCCATCAATACCCATGAGTGAAACGACGTGGGGAAGTTGTGACTCATGAAGAAAATCCCTCACTTTTGCATATACGCCCGATCCGCGAACGCCTCCACCGATTAGAACTAGGGGATTCGACGCAGACTCGATCAACTCTTTAATCTTAAGGAAAATATCTTTTAATTCTTTGCTGACTGTGCTTTCCGGATCTTTTCCGGAACGAGATTCTTGTCGCTCCTTATGAGGCATCAGTTCTTGCTGCACATCGATAGGAATATCAATGAGAACTGGTCCTGGGCGTCCTGATTGACACTCAAACCACGCAGCTTCAAGAATTTCTGAAATTTGTTCCGCCTCATGTACTCTCCATACACGCTTTGTAATTGGTTTTACCACTTCACAAATATCCAACTCTTGAAAACCATTTTGCCTTTGTCTTGCACTCTTTTTTAGCTCATCACGCCGAACCTGTCCAGTAAGAAAAATTGTGGGAACAGAATCAAAAAAACACGAAGCTATAGGGGTAATGAGATTGGTAGCGCCAGGTCCGCTTGTTCCCATCGCAACTCCTGGGATGCCAAGGACTCTTGAAACACCTTCTGCGGCAAAACCGGCACCTTGCTCGTGACGGTTATTTATGATTCTAGGAGACCCATTGCGGTCAATCGCATCGGTAATGAAGGCAATCATTCCCCCGGAGAGCTGAAAAACTGCAGGCACCGAATTGTCAGCAAAAAACTGGGCAATGAATTCGGCGACAGTTTGGTCCTTGGATGACATTACAACCTCCTGCCGCATGGTGTCTTAGGGTACTTTGACACTCAACCGTTGTCTAATACTGGCAATTGAAATCGCGCAACCTTCTGAAAGTTCAATGCGGGGAGCCCAATCAAGCTTCTCTAGTTGTTCTAAGGAAGGGAAAAAACCTTTCCTATCTTGGGATTCAACATCAGTTAGAAATTGAAAGTCCTTATCAACGGTTTTACAGATTTCAAGAATTGTTGTTAATTGCGAATTCCCGATGTTCACGACTGGGTGACTAAGGTCCGATCCAATTATGAGTTTGAGGGCACTCACAAAGTCATCAATATATAAAAATGACCACAGCTTTGCTGGTTCCCGGATTCTGAAACTCTTTGAGTCCATCATTGACTTGAGAAGTGATGGCAGTAACCCATCTCTTGTCTCGAGTGGCCCGTAGATCGAAAAAATCCTTGGCCAGATAAATTCGGTGTGAGTGCCCTGCAATAACGCATGCAAGGAAATGGCTAGACGAGACTTGGCTTGACCATAACTGGATGACCCATCACTCAGGAATACTTCAGGAATCAACTCTTCTGATTCAGTCGTTTCTGCCTGTGAGCCAAACGAGATGAATTTTTCACACTTTTCTTGGATAGCAATTTCAGCAATTCTAATTATTGCTGCGACGTTTTCGTCTTGAACTCTCGAATCATTACGATCGGCACTTTCAACTCCCGCCCATTGCGCACAGATGACAATTTTAGGCTTTAGCTTAGTTATTAATGATGGCCATTCACTTTCTTTTGATTTAACAACTTGCAAATTCTTATTTTTAGCTAATCTCCAAGTATCCGAGGTCTTCCTGACCACTGCTACCACTTTAGAATCTTGCGACAACTCATTCGCAAGTGCAGAACCAAGGAACCCGGATCCACCATAAACAAGAAACATGCTTACTCCCTTATGTGTGCACCTCTGGAAAAACTTGGAGAGACTATTACCTCAATTTTGCCAGATTTAACTTGGTTACCCGGTCTAGCGTGGTCTACGACGCCTCTGCGCTGAATTCGGACGTGGCTTACGAGTTCCACGGTTTGGTCCCTTATTCTCAACGATTGGTGCAACATAAGGAATTCCTGAAGGTTCTTGAGCTCCAGTGATTCGCATTAAGTCTGTACTGAGTGAAGTGACCGAGACGGACTTAGGCGTTACTCCAGCACGTGAAGTAAGTCCTGAGACAGACTTCTGTTGCTTTGATGTTGTAAGAGTTACAACCGCACCAGATTCACCGGCACGAGCCGTGCGGCCTGAGCGGTGGAGGTAATCCTTGTGATCTTGTGGAACATCAACGTGGACTACTAGTGAGATTCCATCGACGTGAATACCGCGTGCTGCAACATCTGTTGCAACAAGAGCTGCATTTGCTGAATCCTTAAACATTGCAAGTGTGCGCGTACGAACAGCTTGTGATTTACCGCCGTGAAGTGCTCCGACTGGAACACCAGCGTGGGCTAGTTTGTCGCAGAGACGATCTGCACCACGTTGAGTCTTGACGAAGAGAATTGTCTTGCCGTTACGTGCTGCAATCTGTGCAGTGATGTCATCTTTATCTCCTGGGTTCATTACGAGGATGTAATGCTCCATTGTTGATACAGATGCACGATCGTTCTGTAGCGAGTGTGTCTTTGGGCTCTTGAGGTATTGCTTAACAAGAGTGTCAACACCACGATCAAGAGTTGCTGAGAAAAGAAGACGCTGTCCACCAGGCTTTGCCTGATCAAGGATTTCTTTAACAACTGGAAGGAATCCCATATCTGCCATCTGATCTGCTTCATCAAGAACTGTGATCTGAAGTTGATCTAGTTGTACTTCACCCTTATCAAGAAGATCGATGAGACGACCAGGTGTAGCAACCAAGATTGCTGTTGCCTTGCGCATTGCAGTGATCTGCTTTGCATATGGCATTCCGCCTGCGATAACAACTGATTCGTGGCCGATTGCGCGTGCA
>Ga0315907_10004386_pt1 | contig 15884 bp, 11 predicted proteins | sample LakEriMetagenome_3_FD_203525 | JGI IMG/M metagenome (GOLD analysis project Ga0315907, IMG submission 203525) | Freshwater fungal communities from buoy surface, Lake Erie, Ohio, United States - Buoy 12 MA123 | ecosystem: Environmental > Aquatic > Freshwater > Lake > Lake biofilm | place: USA... | reverse complement strand
TGAGGGGGAAGACCGCGCGTAAGGCTGTTGGAAGAAAAGAACGCAAAGGCGCAAAGGTGCAAAGACGCAAAGGTAGTGGATCTTGCGCAAAGATCAAAAAGGTTTCAGGCGATTCGCCTTGCTCGGTGGAGGTTTGCGCGGCAAAGCCCGCTTCACCCAACCGACGGAAAAATCGGAATGCAAAGACGCGCCCCTATAACCTACTGGTGCCCAAAAGCAGCATCCTGGTCTTAAGCCCGGAGGGCGGCACTTCTCTGCCATTAGTGCGTAAGCCACCGGACCCAGGCAACCAAACGACATGTTTGGTATCAACCAAGACATCGCATTCGCTACAGTAAGGAAGGACCCGATTCCGAAGAACCTTTATTCCGAAATGAGAAAGCTCCTAACGTTTCGCGGGATTGGGTCTATAAGGGGTCACGGAATTGGACAACCCGGGACGTTACCTCGCAGCAGGGCTAGTTTCTTGCGTTGTTCGTTCCGGTGCCAAGGCACTTGTTGCACTTTCCACCCACCCCTTTGCCATCACATACGGGACAAGGGGCATCGACGAATCGGGTTCCGTACATCGGCTCTCCTCGAATCCCTCGCGCCTCGAGCGATTTCACTGGGACGGACACAACGCCACGGTTGCAACGGTTCGGGCATCGAAATAAACCTTTTCCACCGCAGTTGGTACACCATGGCTCATAGGGGCAATTCTCGCTCTGGAGCAAGTCCGCGAAGACTGGATCCTGAGTGAATCGCTCTTTGACCATCTTTTGACCCTCGCCGTGCAGCCTCAGCAATTCATCCAAATCATTCACCGGTGGGGGAGGATCGACATTGAGTGAAAAATGCATGTAGCCTTTCCGAAGCGGCTTCGATGATTTCTCGAACGACTTGCTAACCAGCTCATCGAGTGCCCCTACCATCTTTTTCGAAACTTGAAATTTTTCCAGTCGATTCTGGTTCTCTTGTTGCAGGATCTTGGCATTGTGAATGAGAAATTCGGGTGGACTCGGACCGATCGCCGCCGCTTCGCTGAGCATTCGAACAGCGAGGTTTCCATTACCTTGTCGCCATAATACGATCGCGTAATTGTTGCAGCAGGTTACGTAAGTCGCAGGTGTCAGATCCGGAAGGATTTTCTCCCGAGCGCTGATCGCTTTGTAGGATTTTTCGAAAAACGCTTCGGCGATCTCGTACTCGGGTGTCGTGCACGCGGTTGCGATCCCGGAAAGCAACAACCCATAAGGTGACTTGGGGTAACGCACCTGATAATCCCTAACCTCCTTGGTACTCGGATAATCCCCCAAATGCATCGCAGACCAAATCGATTTGGTCTGCTCATATTGCTGCGCATCGATGTGTACCGACGGAAGGATTTCCAAATAGTCTAGGTCATGTTTGGATAGCTGAGCCTTCTTGACCAGCTTATCCTGATTGCTATTGGGAAGTCGGATCAGGACATTGTGAGGGTTGATTCGAAGAAGCGTCCCATGAATCTTTCGTCCTTGCTCACCAGCCTCGGTCCAATCCCGTTGAATCTCTGGAAATTGCGACGACTCGGTGGTGGGGATATCCTCAGACAGATCTTGGCCAATTGCGATTTCGCAAGCTCTGATGAGCAAAAAAAAACAGCACAAAAAACAACCAGACCTTGGGCGAAACAGGTGGTTCATTTTATCTTAGAAACACTTGAAATAATGAATACTTCGGGAAAACAGCCGATCCAACCGACGGAACAGGATCGACGAATTTCGTTATGCAATCGGGTTCGCAATCCTATAACAATTCCGTATTTGTGCAAGTGTTCGCTAAAGCCGATCTTTTGGCCGGCTCGGCTTTTTTCCAATCCAGATTCGCTAGCGTTGAAAACGCATCGTTCATGGGCTCAGCGAAATGGATCGTGTTGAGATTCAGCCAGCGATTGATGGCCCACGAATTTTGGGCAGATTGACGGTTTTCGTGGACGTTAATTTGGCAAAGCATGTCGGACACACGAAACGTCCGGAACTCGGCGTGCTACTCACGGGGTACTCGCATCAATAAAACCAAGGGAAATCACTTCTTCGTCGGCTTCCATCGAATCGACTCACGAGTAGATAAGCATCCAAGTAGTCGCGACTCCTTTGGTCAAAAATCCAGAATTTTCGCAAGAAATTTTTTGTTCCTATTTTGCGATCAAACCATTTTTTCGTAGCGCAATTCGCTAAGAACTGGTTTTTATCCGCTACAATTCGCCTTACAAGTTTGCGAACTTCCGTCCGATCCCATCTTGTCCTGCCATGCCCCTCGCAAAGCTAATTCCGTCGTTTTTTGCGTTTATCCTGACGCTTGCAGTGTCCTTGCACGCGATGGGACTGCGTGAAGCCAAGGAATCCCACAATCTTACCGTCGCCCATGCGATCAATGAGGTTGCCAAGGGGATGGCCAGCCAGATCCAGATCGCACTGAAGGAAAAGGACTTCGCTGCAGCCGAAGCGATCAACGGTTCCTTGAGCGATTTCCTCTCAAGCGATGACAAGCCCGCTTCGCTGATCAATGTTCCGGAAATCGCCAATCGATACGCTGCGAAACGCAAGGAATCCGCTCAGGTTGTGCTTCAACTGTATCGCGACGAACTCAGTTCGACGCGTCTCGCTTCGGATCCTCTCCAATCGGAGATGGACGAATTTATCAAGAAGGAAACCCATGCACAACGGCTAGCGAAGTCGGGAGAGAAGGATCCGAAGATGGCTCCTGCCTCCGCGACCGGACTAGCGCAAAGCTCACCAGAGTCCCTCCCCCGAAAAACCCAAAAAAACCCAACGGAATCGCCGATACCTGCTACCAGGAAACCTTCGACCAAGCCCATTGGCTCCCGTTCGGACCAAGACGATCCATCAATTCTTACCCCCGAACGAATCCAGCAAATGGACGATCGGATCGCGGGTATTCAAGACGAGTACCTCTCCAAGTTCGATGGAGCCACGACCGATATCCAACGCCAGAAGGTCGCCAGCGCGCACCGCGACGCTGCAATCGAAGAATGTTTTGGAGCGGCAACTTCGATGCACATCGAAATCGATTGCGAACTTATCAACAGTCGGGCTACCTCAGAAGGATATACCATCACCTACCGAGTCCTTCGTCGCTCACTTCCGTCGCATCCCGGCTTTACGGAAATGACCTTGTCCAAGTCGTACAGGAAGCTTGCCGAAGCTTCCGCAGGAACGAAGTTTCGCATCCATGTCCCTGTCACAGTGCTCGATGGATCCAATCCAGACCCTATTTTGCAGCGATTAGTGAATAGATTCAGATTTTCTCAGGAAATCGGTTTTGAAAAATCTTACTTGCTAATCGGTGATCTGCCCGTTAAAGCATCCATCAACAAGAAAACGAAGGCTGGTTCCGGCCGCCACCCACTGATGAACCTGAGTGTTTCTCTTTACGCCGTTTGGCTCCTTGCCTCCATCGAATCCGATGAAATCCAGGGTCTTCCGGAGTATATCCCTCCGGAAACCCCTGAGCTTGGAGGGTCGAAAAGGCGGTAAATCCGTTGTATGTTTCCATTCCCGCAAGTGTTCGCTATACTAGAGTCTTCCTGTCAACCGATCCTGTTGCCTGCAAGCGATCCGTTGGGCAGGATCGATCCGCTACGTTTTCGCCCCATCTATCCTCCCCCTTTCTATCTTCGCCCCGCTAATCTTCGCCGTTTGCTATGCTCGAAAACTCCTCGTCCTACACGATTCGAAGCCGAATCACCTGCCCGCATTGCTGGCACGATTTTTCGCCAGAAGAGTCCTTATGGATTGCAACCGACCACCCCAACCTCTTTGGCGACCCGCGTCTAGGCGATCAGCAAACGATGCGGTTCCTACCGTCTCGCTTCACCTACGATGGCGAAGCGATCGATCCGGAAGGACAAAAGACGACGCGGCTTGCCTGTCCAGCTTGCCACCTGGAAATCGCAAGGCCGCTGTACCAGGTCGCACCGGTGTTTTTTTCGATCCTAGGTGCCCCAGCCTCAGGAAAAAGCTACTTTCTTGCGTCGATGAGCTGGCAGCTTCGACAGCTTCTTCCAAGCCGCTTTTCGATCGCCATGACCGATACCGATCCGGTGTCCAACGCCAGACTCCATGAGTACGAGGAGCAGCAATTCCTCAACCCCGATCCAGATGCCTTGGTCTCCATCGCGAAAACACAGCTCGATGGGGATCTGTACGATCGCGTGAATATGGGCAGCCATGTGGTTAGTTACCCCAGGCCGTTCCTGTTTACGCTTCAACCCATGGCATCGCATCCGAATCACCCGAAGTCGAATTCGGTATCTCGGATCATGTGCCTCTACGACAATGCCGGCGAGCATTTTTTACCAGGGAGCGACTCGTCGACGGCACCTGTCACCCGACACCTTGCGCTCTCCCGCATGCTCTTTTTTCTGTTCGATCCGACCCAAGACACACGCTTTCGCCGAGCCAGTGAAGGAAAATCGACCGACCCTCAAATGCAAAACCGAGCTTCGCGGCTTGCTCGCGAAAGCGTCACACGCCAAGACACGATCCTCCTGGAAGCGATTCAGCGCGTGCGTCGACACGCTGGCCTGCGCGATGATCAAATGGATCAACGCCCGTTGGTCATCGTCGTCACGAAGTGGGATAGCTGGAAAGATCTACTCCCGGGGGTTTCCAATGAACCTCCTTATCGCAAAGCAGGCAACGGTGCACTCCACATGCTCGATGGGGACCGCATCCGGGAAGTCTCCCAACAAGTCGGAGATCTGCTCAGACGATTGACCCCCGAGATCGTTGCGGCTGCCGAGGGATTTACCAATAACTTGATCTTTATCCCTGTCAGCGCTACGGGCTGTGCCCCCGAACACGATGCCCAAACAGGTGCCTTCGGGATGCGTCCAAATTCACTCAATCCGTACTGGGTCGAAGTCCCCATGCTCTATGCGCTGAGCCAAGGGTGCACAGGCCTGATCGGAACGGCCAACCGTAACAAGTAACACCCGGAGTCCAACGCCCATGAACGCGGAATTGCTTTACACCTCGGCGCCCCAAGGGCTCAAGCAGGGGAGTCGTGGATTTTGTACCGTGCTGAGCACCGTCGGGATGCCGCTCAACATCGCCACGAAACTCGAATCCCTCAGCGGTTACCGCCATTTGCATCCATCCGGAACGCCCGAGGCAGCAAGAAACCCGGTGAATCACTCGCACATGAAGCTCACCGTAGGTGGTCGCACCCTCTCGGTGATTTCGCGAATCTCTGACTACGGACTCGATTACAGCAAGAGAACCAACAAGCTTGCCCATCACATCGTCGTCGACTCGCCGATGCCAACCTGCGGACCTGCGGCGCTGCTTGGGGATCCATCGTTGATGCGATCGGAGTGGGACGGGATCTGCCTGAATATCCCTACGCCGCCAGCGATCCCTTCTTTGACGGTCGAGCCAGCCCATTGCAGCCTATGGGAATCGATGACCGGCGATGCGGGTTGGGCTGGGGTTCTTGCAAACGGATGGCTGAATCCGACCAACAAACCGATCTTCATTGTTTTCTCAGAGGACCAATCGACTCAGCTATTAGCGCTCATCGCACAAGCGATCGCGCTGTTGCCAACTGCAAAACGTTGGCAAGCCACATTCGGGACTTACGTTACGAACCTGCCTCCGGATGTCGACTGCAAGGTGCGGTGTGTGGTAGCCGGAAGCGATGAGGCACGGATGGCAAGTGCCCGAGGGGTGGTGATCGACCTTACGCGACCCTGCGGTCCTGCCCCATCGAGCGAGGCTGCGACCGCCGCCCGCAATGGAGTATTAATTGGCAGCCAATCGAACAGCCAACCGAGCAGTGTGTCAGCCGACCCATCAGGCAGCCCGCAAGAACTAGAACGCGTCGCCACCGAGGAGCAAGAATCAGAAAGGCCGGGCCGACTCGTCGAAAAACCACCAACATCGGAACTAGATCCAGATCGCCCCTTTGAAGCGCAAGTGCCCGGCCCTCCACCCGAGATCCGGCCTGGAACAAGACGCATCGCACCTCCGCGAAAAACAAAAAATCCTTCGCCTAAGCCATCGATATCGTTTGCGAGGATCGCAGCTATCGCAATAGGCTTGATTTTCTGCTCCATCATCGGGCTCGCCTACTACCTCTCTCAAAACCCTTGGTTAAAGGGTTTGAATATCGTCGCGACCGAAACCAAGCCAAAGCAAAGCACCGTCGATCAACGCAAGCCGGACGTTCCAGAAACCTCAGGCCAGGAAGAGAAATCGAATCCTACCGTGGCTGGTAAACCGAACCCTGCACCTATGCTATCGCAACAACCAAGTGATCCACCGAAATCGCTGCTAAAGCCCGACGAAATCGTCATCCGGTTGGCCAACCCAAAACGCAAGCTGGATACACCTGTTGCAATTCGGGGAGAATCGATTGAAGCCACTTTCGATTCCACCAAGCCAAGCCTCACCGAAGAGGAAAAAGCCTTTCTAGGCGAGCTTCAAGAGAAAAGCCAACGAAGTTGGTTTGCGATCCGCAAAAAATCAGGCGAACCGAGGAATCTCGGTTCCAACAGCAATCTAGACGTGCCGGCAGATACCGCAGAAGAACAAGTATTTCTCGAAGCCAAGTACAACGGAGAAACCTGGACATCGAACAAAATAAGCATCATCGACCAAGCACAGGAAAGCGATTTCAAACTTTCCTTGACCGTATTCACAATCAACGGCAAGAATATACCGTTTGGGTTACCCGGTTCTCAAATCAGTGCAGAAGTTGAACTTGCAAATACACGAGAGGACTCTCAGGAATATTTGAGTTCGCTCGTTTCAACCGTAAAATTATCGTGGCGTTCAAAATCAACGGAAACGCCTCTTTCCGCAGATAAAGAGTACACAATCCCCGAGAAAACGAGCCTCAGTGATATCTTCGCCGTCGCACGAATCGGCGATGGAAGCCTTTCCCTTCAATCCGAATCGCGATCAGTCATTGGAAGAATATCTGGAGAATTAGAATGCAAAAACACGTCATCTGGCTACTTAGTAATTAAACTTGACAAGCCCAATGCACTGGAAAACGAATATGACGTCTTACTGGGCGACAAAAACTTAAAGGACGACTTCCTTGTTTCTGAATTGATCGACATGAAAAACCAAGAGGGCAATGAAATCCGCAAAATTGAGACAAGTGTAAACAATAGCATCAATAACTACATCAAACTAGCGAGCTACATGGACAAGATCACTAATATCACAAAGGGTTCTAAGTCGAATATCCACAGGGATCTTGCCATTGACCCTATTCGTGAGAGGCTACCGTTAGGGTCAATTGAAAAAGACATGTTGAGCGGTAAAACCGCAAAAAAAATTCGAACGCTTAAGAAAATCGAAGATTTATTCGAGATATCGAAAAAGCCTAAAGAGGATTTCCTGAAAAAAATAGCTGACGAATTTAGTGTTAGTCCAGACACGAAAGAAGACCCTCGCGCAGACGAACGGTCTTTTTTAATATGGCTAAGAGAACAGACCAACACATCAGGTAAGAGTATCTTCGAATCTATCCGCGAAAACATTGAACTGTCAGAGACGATAACTAAGTCTATTGAGTATCTAAAGGGTGGCCAGGAAAAACTTGTTGATTCAAAGTTAAAATTAAAAGTATTAGAAAAAAAGGGAAATTCAGAAGTTGGAAAAAAACCATTCGCAGAAGTTTCCATCCCTCTTGAATTAATTTGGGTTTTTCCAACGGAGCAGAAACGACCTGCTACAAAAAATGAGCCTTCGCTCGATTCGAAAGTCGAGTCCGACGGTGCCCCACCGACACTCGATGCAGCATCCGCAAACGCTATACCTCGATAATTTCCCAATTAACCACCTTATGTCTATATCCCAACGCATCCGCAAGCAACTCGAGCAGCCCAATGGGCTGACCCAAGAGAAACTCGAGCCCCTGGCCGCCGAGTACGCCGCAGCCGTGGCCAAAGCCAACGAACGGCTCGACGAATGCATCGGCCTGATCCGAAAAGGTCTGCGAAGCGAAGCCCTCCAACGCGTGCGCATGGCACCCAACCTGCTCGATGTGGCCGCCGATCTGGAATTCCCCGAATTCGCCGAGTGGATCGAAATCCTCCAGTTCTACTTCATCGACGTCCCCAATAACCTCGATGCAGATGCCGTCGCTCAAATCAACGAAGCCCTCATCGAAGAACAACCCCTCGAAGAACTACTCCGACAACACCGACGCTTGGCAATCGCCAAAGCACCCCTGGCCTGGCGTCTCAAAGTGCTCCGACAAATCGCCGAACAGGATTCCTTGAACACCGTTTGGCTCGATGATATCCAATCCTGGGAGACCATCCGCGTTTCCCAACTGGCCTCCGAATTTCAAAAGATCGCCTCGAACCAGCGATCCGACAAAGAACTCCATAACCTTAAAGAGGAACTAGCTTTCCCTCGTTGGATCGTCAAACCTCCAGTGGATCTACTCGAAAAAGTAAACGGACTCTCAGCACAGCGCCTCTATTCGACCCAACTGGCCGACCTGAAATCGCTTGCCGATTCCCTCCATAATGCGTATGCAAGCGGCGATGAAGAGACCTCGGTGCAAATTGCCAGCCAATGGGAGTCCGGTCTGTCTAAACTCAAATCGCCTCCACCTCGCGAACTGCTCGAAGATGTCGCACCCGCTCTGGAATGGGTGCAAGATCGCCTCCGCGAGCGCGCGCAGGAGAAAAAGTACGACGGCCTACAGAGCAAACTCACCGCGCTCCTTTTGAAGCCCAGTTCGACGGAGTTCGAGCTGAATACAGCCTACAGGGATCTGATCGCTCTACAGCTTGGGATCGAACCGCTCCTAGAACAACGCTACGACACGCGAATCCGGGAGATGCAGCAAAGCGCCAGAAGGAAGCAGATCCTCGCTCTAACGGCGATCGTCGCTTCGGCACTGTTCCTCGCCTCAGGCTTGGGTTTTTGGCTCTGGAATCGCAACTACCGAGCCGCCGTCGTCGCGTCGGTCGCTCGGCTCGAACAACTGATCAATCAGGGGGACTTGGTCCAAGCCGAAACGGTTCACCAATCCCTTTCGGCTCAATCCCCGTCGGTAGCGAAAGCTTCCGAAATCATCGCCCTGAAATCCGATCTGGACTCGAAACTCGCTGCAGAGCAAACGCGTACCGAGCAAGCCGCAATCGCCATCGCCGCAGCGGATGCCGAAACACCCGAAGAGTTGTCAACCGATCGTATTGCTGCTGCTGAGAAGTTCGCCAAGACGGAGGATGAGAAAGCAAAAATCAAATCGATCCGCACGCGATTCGAGGACTACCAACGCAAACTCTCCGAGGATGAACTCAAGCTCCTGCGAGTGGATCTTAAGAGACTCGAAGACAAACTCGAAGACTTCAAGAAAGCTCCTGTCGCCTCCGTCGAGGATGCGGCGATCGATGGAATCCTTTTTGATATCAAGGGTCTCGCACTCAAATACCCGAAAGCCATCGTGCTGGGCAATAGCCTGATCGATCTTGCATACCAACGAGCGAGCAGTTTGCGCGATTCGTTCCGAAAGCAAAAACGTGAGATGGATCGCAAACAGGAAGGATTGATTGGGATTCGTGGGGCAAACTCACTGCAAGACTATCAAACACAACTCAAGAAGTTCAAAGAGGCCCTACCAGAGGATACCTATTCCCTGGAATTTCAGGAGGCGTTGAAGGAATCTCCGCTCTGGGAGTCGATCGAGCAATGGAATCAATGGTGCAATGATCTTGCTCAGCAATTGACCTCGGGTTTGAATGAAAAGGGATCGATAGAGTTAGACCGACGCCTTGAGGACCTGAGAGCTCGTCTTGCGAATCCTCCAGGAGAGACCTACTTGGATGGGTTTAGTAAGATCGCAGGGAGTTTTTCTAAACGCGATGAGATCCTTTCCCAATTTGGCGAGGAGCTCAAGGATTCCGTGATCATCGAACTCAAGACGCTTTCGGATATACAAAACAAGCGTGTTTTTATCCACCAAGAGGATGTTGCAGATATCGCGAAGAAGACGGCTCGCAATACGACGACCACCAACTCGACGATCCCAGCGATCTCCGATGCGACAGGTAGCGTATCGAATCGAGACTTCCGAGGGAAACTCACCATCACCGAGGAACCTCGGCAAAGCATCCTCAACTTGATTCGGACGATCGAATCGAACAAAACGCAGATCGTATCGCAGTGGGAATCCCAAATGCTCAGGCAATTGGAGTTTGTCGTCACACGCCCGGGCTTTGATGGTGCGATCAAAGAGCTTTTGTTTTCTCGACTCGTATCGGCAGCCAGCGAAGGAAGTGGCAGTTTTCAAAGAGCTTTTGCCGACGTGCAATCCGAACTCAACGGAAGTTCCGAGAAGCGTAAGCGTTGGTATGAGGAAAAGGAAGCCAATGACTCCATGAGCGAGTCGCTCACCAATCTCTACAACACCGCAGTGCAGCGAGTCGAGGCGTTTCAAAAGAACGAGGAAGCAGCCCTTAGCGCATTGTCCAGAAGCCGATTGGTCTGGGCCGGCAGCATCCTGCGCGACGGACAAAACAAGCTCCAAGCCAATCTCTACCGCGCCGATGTTCCCGACGGACTGCTATGGGTTGTCGTTCCAAACGCCAATAAAAACCAAAATGGAAAACTTGTGCAGATCGGAAACGTCACAGAAAAGACCCCGTCGCTCGATGCCGCAGCAAACGAGGCGCTCTCGGGACGTCCACTGTTTTGGACCCGAGAGTCAGCCAAATAATCACCTCTCACGCATAAGCATCGGTTTTGAAGAAAGCCCTAGAAGGAAACACTGCATGTCAAGCGATCGAATTTACATCCGATTTAAGGGTCGGGTCCTGGGCCCGATCACCAACGACAAGGCGCTCGATATGGTCAAGCGGGGGCAGATCACCAAGCAGCACGAATTGTCGCCCGACGGATCGAATTGGCGATTGGCTAGCGAATATGAGGCGTTCTTTCCCGCTTCGATCGCGAAAAACACATCGCAAGCCGTGGCAACCAAGGCCGTCGAAAAGGCTCAAGCCGCAACGAATCCAAAAGAGTGGTACTCGCATTTCGATGACGCCAATCAAGGGCCCGTCGACGAGGTAGGGCTCAAGGACTGGATTGCGGCAGGGAAGGTCACCACGAAAACCATGATCTGGAAAACGGGAATGTCCGAATGGATGGAGGCTGGAACCATCCGCCCTGAATGGTTCTCTCGTCAAAACCATCGCAGTAACTCCACGGCCCAGGCAAGCTCCGCCAACGATCAGGACACCGAAACATCGATCCTATCGCTCGCTCCGATCGCCGTCAAACCAAGGGGCTGGATTCTTCTGATCGCAATCTGCGCAACCATCCTGAGTTCGTTCGGAATCATTGGCAGTTCCCTGTTCTTCATCTCAGCCGCCTCTGCCCCGGGTGCGGGCCCGATTAAAGCCCTTCTTGTAATCACCACTTTGGCGTTCTTCGCATCCTGGTGTGGTGCTTTTTATCTTTGCGTGCTTATGTTCCGAATCGCTTCTGCAATCCAAGTTCTAGCGTTTCGGTCCAACCAAGCCGAAGCGAGTCAGGTTTTCTTGGCTTACAACAGGTTCTGGAAAACTCTGGGTATTTTGATCACCACCCTCTTGGTCATGGCTTTTTTGCTGACCTTCATGTTCCTGGCGCTCGGAGCGAGTCTAGCTCCGCTTTTCTCACCGAACAACTAGTTCCGATCTTTACTAATCCAAACAGCAACATCTTTAAAAATCGACTCTATGGCTGAGCAAAATCGCAAACCACCTTTGAACTTCTTCGAATCGGACATCGAGCGGCGTTGTGGTTTCAGCGGCAACTCAGGGACGTTTGCTCACCCATGGTTCACCGGTTTGATCGCCTTGGTTTTGACAGTGGTCTTTTATACCGTGGTTATCTTTCTGCCAGCGTCGTACTACACCGATCTTTTCCTCAAACGGGGCCCCACGCAGCATGCTGCGGTCTTTATAGGATTTTGGGTACTGGCGATTTTATTGGTCAAACGGCAGAAGTTGCGATTGCAACGCCGCGCGTTGAAACTTGACGCGATCCCCTCGGAGCATCACTTTGTCCTAAGCTCCCAGACCGCCGACCAAGTGGTGAACAAATTGCATGAGAACGCAGCCGATCCGGAGCGTTTCATCGTCTACAATCGTATCCTAGTCGCGATTTCGAATCTTAAAAATCTCGGCCGTGTTTCGGATGTCGATGATATGCTCCGCTCGATGGCCGACCGTGACGAGTCAGCCCAAGAGACGTCGTTTGGGCTGATCAACGGCTTCCTATGGGCGATTCCTGTCCTAGGATTTATCGGTACCGTTTTAGGATTGGGGCAATCGATCGCAAGCTTCAGCAGCTTGCTGGACAATCAAAGCGACATGAGTGGTATCGTCGCTTCACTGACCCAAGTAACAGCGGGATTGAGCACCGCGTTTGACACGACGCTTCTTGCCCTGCTGATCGCTCTGGTGTTGCAACTCTGGATGACTATCCAGAAAACTAACGAAGAGCAGTTTCTCGATGATTGCAGCGATTACTGCATGCGCCAGATCGTCAGCCGGATCAAGATCCTGCCCTACGAACAGCATCGGGAGATTTAAAGCCGTGTCACGCCGCAAGGCTCAGGGGCCATCCGTCTCGTTCTTCGCTTTTCAGGACATCATCACCTCGGTGGTCGGTATCTTCGTTCTGATCACGTTGATCATGATGGTCGAACTAGTGCAACGCAAGGGATCGACTCCGGCATCCAAAAAGCTCGTCGAGGATTCTTATGCTTCCGTCATTGCAGACCTTACGCTACAGGTCGAAAAACTCGAATCCCGCTCGGAAAAACTGGATTCGATTTCGACCAAAATCGGATCCATTCAAGTCTTCAATAAAGATGAGATTGCCAAGGAACTGCGGGCGAGCATTCAATCGCTCAACGAGCAAATCGAACGGACCGATCAGCGAAATCGGGAGATTCAAAAGATCATCAATGGTCAGATCAAACTCCAAACGTCACTTCAGAGCGAGTCGGTACAACGTTCCCCGGATCGCGAGGAATTGGCAAAGCTCCTCAAGGATTTAGCAAGGCTCGATTCACGGATCGGCGAAATGGATTCTGATACCCCTCTGATGTTCAAGAGCAAGTCGCTCGATGGACGCACCGTTGTCGTCGTCGATGTGGCAGAAAACGAAACCGTTGTGCTGGACCTTGATGCGGATCGGCGGACCACCCTTCGTGCAAAGGACTTGGAGCGCGAATTCAAAAGTTGGATTGCAAAGCACTCGAAAGGGAACTTCCATTACTTCCTTCTGATTCGACCCAATGGTGCTTCTAATTTCGAGACGCTGCGGACGTTGCTCGACGGCAGTGGGGCTAGCTACGGCTACGATGTGCTCGATCAAGAGCGGACTATCAGACTACGTAGTGAGGTGATCGAATAACCTATGTCCAGACGACGGCATCGCTCCCAAACCTCCAGCCTTGACCTTTTCCTCGATACGATTTGCAATGCGTTCGGCGGGATCATGTTCATTTCGATCCTGATCTCGATCCTGATCCAGATGCGAGGAGGTTCTAGCGATGCACCGATCATCACCGATGGAATCTCGGAATATGTGGCATTGGAAAAACAATCTAAAGTGGCCGAGCTTCAGCAAAAGATTCGAATTCTCAGCGAGATGGTTTCCGATCGAGAACGCTTGATGTTCAATGAAGACAGCGCCGAGTCGGCCGAGTTGCTCGCCCAAAAAGAGCAACTCACGGAGGTGTTGTCCAAATCGCAACAAACGCAGCAATCGATGCTAGATCTGACCAGCTCGAAGGAGATCGAAATGCAACAAGTACAAATGGAACTGCGGGAACTAACTCAACGACTCAACGACGCTCGGGTGGCAGTCAGCGAACGGTCCGAGGAATTGGAGCAGGCGTTGACGGCCGCCGAAACCACCATGCAAGTGCCTAAGGTTTCGAGCACCTTAAAGGGGAATTTGATGTTGGCGATGCGGTACGGAAAAGTCTTTCTCATCACCGACATCGAAGGGACTGGGGCCCATGGAATCAACACCCAGCATGCAACCGCCGTCAATTTGGTGGTAGGTGTTCAAATTCGACTTAAGCAAAACGCGGGCTGGGATCTGAGCGCCGATCGGGATCGAGCGGAACTGGAAAGTGTTCTGCAGTCGCATTCGAACGCAAGAACCTTCATTTCGGTGGTGGTTTTTGCCGACTCCCATGCGTTTTTCCCTGCGTTGAAGAATAAGCTTGTCGACATGCAGTACGACTACGATTTGCTCCCACTGGATAATCCGGATACCTTGATGATCGTCAAAGGTAACACAGCGACGGTCCAATAACGACGGTGATCTATCCTGCGCGTGATCAAAACCGACTCTTAGGAACTCTAGACAAAACAGGGGGGTAGCCTATGGAACCGACAAACGATCCATCCATGATCCCGCCACCCCTGCGAACCCCAAGAGCGATCCCCAAAGTAGCAACGCCCAATGCAAAAGGTCCCGTAGAGACCGATGTAGGACATGAAAGGCCCGATATCTCGGGAATGATCGCTGCGGTAACTGCGCTGATGTTGATTTTGATGTTGATATTGATGGGGGGGTGGCTCTGGGTGGAGGACAAGTCCAAGGATTCGAATCCAAAAGTAGGTGGCCAGGCAAATGACCCACTCACCGAAGGGGTAATTGCAGACGAAAATGCGAAAGGAAGTTCGCTCGAGAATGAGCGAGCGGAGCAAACGAACGAGGTCTCAGCAGAGCCCAATGCAGAGCCCAATGCAGAGCCATATGCAGAGCCACATGCAGAGCCCGAAAAGAAATCCGATGATAACTCGACTGGGAATAGAGACGCTAAGCCAAACGAGGCCACTTTATCGCTCGTACCGAACCGACAGAACTCGGTCGACGGAAGTTCTCAAGGAAGTGCCCAAGGCAATCCGTCGAATGGCGATCCTGGCACTTCGGGTGGACTGGATTTGGACTCGACCAAGGGGATGAATCCGTTTGTTGGCGAGGGCAAACCAGCGGCGTCGACGGTGTTTGTGATTGATGTCAGTGGGAGCATGTGGAACTCAAACAGCATCCCTCGAGTGATGAATGCCCTGAATCGAGCGATTGACCAACTGAGTGAAAACCAGACGTTTTGTGTCCTCTTGTTCGACGAAAATTACTACTCGGCACCGTTTGCAAATGGATTGATTCCGGGGTTAAAGGGCAACAAACAAAAAATAAAACGATGGTTATCGCAACCTCCGATCGGAGTTGGGACCGATCCGATGGCTGCGATGTCTTTAGCTATTGGCTATAAACCCGAACGCATTGTGTTGCTATCGGATGGGGAGTTCGATCCTAATTACAGCAGGATCATTACAGCAATGAACCAACAGCACGGTAAATCCGCGAGGATTGATTGTGTCGGTCTCATGGAGGATGTTTTCGTGTTGCGAGACATTGCTGATCTAAACAACGGAATCTACTACCAAGCGTGGTAAATCGATCAGAATGCATGCGATCCTTCCATGAGCGTGCCTCATCGTTTTCCGTGTGTTCCGCGGTTGTTAAATGGCTCTTTACCATGCTCTCTTGCTATCGATTGGACTTCGATAAACGGGGCATCAACGTCGAAATGCAAGGACGCTGGGGGGAAAGAAGTGAGGGGGGAAGAAGGGAACGCAAAGGCGCGAAGGCGCAAGGACGCAGAGAAGAAGAGAAGAAGAGAAGAAGAAGAAGGGAAGAAGTGAGGGGAGGGTGGGGGCTAAAAGTTAGGCCTTGCTAGCTAGCCACAGGCCGGCGGCGAAGGCTGCGATCCCTAAGACCAAACTGCCTAAACCTAAACCGAGCATCTCCCAATGCCGCTTGGCATGCATCAAATCCGCTAACTCCATCGCTAAC
>Ga0315907_10004383_pt1 | contig 15888 bp, 14 predicted proteins | sample LakEriMetagenome_3_FD_203525 | JGI IMG/M metagenome (GOLD analysis project Ga0315907, IMG submission 203525) | Freshwater fungal communities from buoy surface, Lake Erie, Ohio, United States - Buoy 12 MA123 | ecosystem: Environmental > Aquatic > Freshwater > Lake > Lake biofilm | place: USA... | reverse complement strand
GATCGAGGTCGAGACCTTCCGCCTGCCGCACGACATCCTGTCCGAATCCCTCCGCGCGCGCGGCAACAACCACGCGATTGCCGCGCTCTCGGGCCCCACGATCGCCGCGGAACTCGCGCGTCGGCTTCCGGCGGTGCTCGTCGCCGCGAGCGCCGACGATGACCTCGCCGCGCGCGTGCAGGCGACCTTCACCACGCCGTGGACGCGGATCTACTCGTCGAACGACCTCCTCGGCGTCGAGCTCGCCGGGGCCTGCAAGAACGTGATCGCGATCGCCGCCGGCATCGCCGACGGGCTCGGGCTCGGGGTCAACGCGAAGAGCGCGCTCCTCGCCCGCGGCCTCGCGGAGATCGCGCGCGTCGGCGTCGCGCTCGGCGGCAAGGTCGAGACCTTCTTCGGCGTCGCCGGCGCCGGCGACCTCGCCACCACCTGCTTCGCGCCCGAAGGCCGGAATCGCAGCTTCGGCGAGCGACTCGGCCGCGGCGCGCGTGTCGACGAGGCGCTCGGCTCGACGATCTCGGTCGTCGAGGGCGTGCCGACCGCGCGCGCGCTGGTCGCCCTTGCGCGCACGCACGGGATCGAGCTTCCGATCTGCGAGACGGTCGAGGCGATCGTCTTCCACGGGCTCGCCCCGCGCGACGCCCTCGGTCAGCTCATGCGCCGCGCGACCGGCGCCGAACGCGTGGGCTGACCGCGCGCAATCACTCCTCTTCGCCGAAGCGCGACTCGACGAGCGTCACCAGCGCGGAGATCGCATCGCCTTCGTCGGGGCCGTCGGCCGAGATCTCGATCACCGTCCCGCAGGTTCCGGCGAGCATCAGCATCTGGAGGATGCTCTTCCCGTCGACTTCCTCGCCCGAGCAGCACTTGCGCACGGTGATCGCGGCGAGGAATCGCGACGCCTCCTCGACGAACGACATCGCCGGCCGCGCGTGCAGCCCGAGCCGGTTGACGATGGTCGCCTGCGCCGTCCGCATCGGTGCTCAGCGCGCGACCTGCCCGGCGTCGGCCTCGTCGAGCAGCGTCTGCACGGCGGCGACGGTGGTCGACTGGCGGAGGAAGCGCCGGAAGGTGTCCTTCGAGAGATGGGAGAAGATCGCCTGGATCGCATCGAGATGGAGCTCGGGGCGATCCTCCGGCGAGAGCAGCAGGAAGATCGAGTAGACCGGCTGCTTGTCGAGCGCGTTGAAGTCGACGCCCGCCCGGCTGACGCCGATCGCGGCGATCGGCGCCTTGATCGCGCTCGACTTGGTGTGCGGGATGGCGACCCCGTGGTTGAGTCCGGTCGAGCCCTTCTTCTCGCGCGCGATGATCGCGGCCGCGAAGGAGTCGCGCATGTCCGCCGACACCTTTCCGCTCTCGACGAGCGCGTCGAGCAGTTCGCGGATCGCGTCCTCCCGCTTGGTGGCGGCGAGGTTGGGAACGATGGCCTTCTCGACGACGATGTCCTTGAGCTTCATGGTGCTGGCCTCGGCGATGCGCCGTCTCGGTTCAATGGTTGTGCTTGTGGTCGCGCATGCGCTGCTTGTGCTCGGCGAGCTGGCGCGCCTCGCGGTCGACGGCGAGATCGATCGCCGCGTACAGGTCGTGGTCGCGGTAGTTCACGATGAAGTCCGCGTGGTGCTCGACGTCGACGATGAACTCGACGTGGTATCCGTTGTTCTCCTTCTCGATCACGCAGTCGATGGACTGCACCTTGTCGAAGTACCGGATCAGACGCTCGCACTTCTTGCGGACGTACGAGTCGATGGCTTCGGTGATCTCGAGATGCTTGCCCTTGACGTTGATCTGCATGGTCGGTCCTTTCGTTCTCAGGCGGCCGGAGGCGCGGTCGCGCCGGCGCGCGCGTCCTCCGGGGGTACGGCGCCGTCGGTGGGAACCACGACGCCCGCCGACACAAGGTAGCGGAGCGCCTCGTCGATGCTCAGGTCGACTTCGCGGACGTCCGCGCGCGGCACGGTCACGGTCCAGCCGGTGAAGGGCGTGGGGGAGCTCGGCATGAACACGGTCACGCAGTCTCCGGTGGCCGCGCGGATCTCCTTCGCGGCGTCGCCGGTCACGAGCCCCATCGACCAGACGCCCGGCCGCGGGTACTCGACCATCACGACCCGGTTGAAGCTCATCTTCGCCTTCTTGTCGCCGCCGAAGAGGAACTCGACGATCTGCTTCAGCGCGGGGTAGACCTGCCGGATTCCCGGCAGCGACACGAGCCCCGACTCGAAGGCCGCGAGCAGCCGCCGCCCGAGGTAGCCCCCGACGAGCCGGCCGAGCGCGTAGACCCCGGCGATCGCGAGCACGAGACCGGCGAGGTCGAGGTACCAGCGCGCAGCCCACCATTCGTCGACGTTCGCGCGCGTCGTGCTCCATTCGATGCCGACGTCGGACAGGCCGAGCCCGAGCCGCTCGGAACGCTCTCGCTCCTCGGCGCGCTCGAGCTCGCTCGGGGCGAAGCTTCCGGTCTGCATGCTCGCGGCGGCGACGGTGAGGCGGATCCCGGCGTTGATCGGCCCCGCGATGTTGGTGTCGACGAAGCGGAACGCGGTCGCGAGCAGCCAGAGCGTGAGCACGCTCGGGAGGATCACGCCGAGGCCGCGCAGGAAGAACCGTCCGGTTCCGGATGGGCGGGGTGCGGGCGGCGCGGAGGTCGCGGATCGGTCGGGCATCGACCTGCGAGTGTAGGAGCGGACGCGATGCATGTGGCGGCGCTTTCGTCGCGCGTTCCGATCACGGGCCGCCGAGCGGACGCGGCGCGACGCGGACCTCGCTCTCGGCGCCGTCGCGGCGGAAGCGCACGAGCACCTCGCGGCCGACCTCGAGCTTCGCGGCCGCGAGGGTCAGCTCCTCCCGGTTTCGCACCGGAGTTCCGTCGATCGCAAGCACGACGTCGTCGACGCGCAGGCCCGCGGCTCGGGCGGCGCTCTTCGGCACGAACGAGCGGATGCGCACGCCGTCGCCGGCGTCCTCGGCCGCGAAGCCGAGCGACGCGTCGCCGCGCGAGACGCTGTCGTCGATCGCGCCGCGCTCCTTCATCCAGCGCTTCCACCGCTCCTCGACGGTGCCGGCCGGCTCGCCGAAGGCCCGCTCGATGGCGCGCAGCCCGTCGGGCGACTCGGCGGAGGTCGCGAGAAGCTCCTTGTAGAACGCCTCGAGCCGGCGCTCGCGCGCCATGAACTCGAACATCGCGCGCACCTGCGGATAGAGCCGTTCCGCATCCGCCATGAACGCCTCGGCCTTGAGGCCCGCGAGTTCCTTCCAGCGCATCGCGGTGCCCGACACCACCTGCCGGCGCGCGATGTTGAAGCGCACGTTCGGGCGGAACTCGACCGAACCGTCGGGTCGGAACCCATAGTCCTCGTAGAGCGAGGCGAGGCCCTCCTGGATCCAGATCGGATGGCGCTGCCCGGTGCGCTCCATGTGGCCGAAGTGCATCAGGTGCACGAACTCGTGCTGCAGGCTCTGCCCGACGTCGCGCGCGACGAGGCGGCGCTCGGCGTGCTGGTAGGTACCGCGGATCTCCTTCGACTCGAGGTAGCGCTTCGCGTCCTCGGGCCGCACCACCGCGATCAGCACCGGATCCTCGGGCGGCTTCCCGAAGTAGGCGTCGATGAGATGGCGCTCGAGCCGCTCGAGCTCGTCCTTCATGCGCGCATGGGCGGCCTCGTCGAGGTAGGTCGCGTATTGGAGCCCGCGCTCCGCGTCGGTCTCGTAGCGGTAGCCGTCGCCATGCGCGGTCTTCCACTCGGCGAGCGGATCGCGCGCGCGCCGGCGCGCGTCGCCGCGGGATCGCTCGGGCGCGGGCTTGGGCTGCTCGAGCCGCGCCCGCGACTCCATGATCGCCTCATAGGTGGTCGACGCGCGGATCGGCTCGAGATCCTCGTCGGCCTCCATGTGGTCGAAGTCGCGGAATCCGCGCCGGACCGCCTCGAGGAGCCGCGCCTCCGCGGCCGCGAGCCGGCCGAGCTGCGCGAGCGCGCAGGCGTCGTTGTAGAGGAGTTCGCCATCGGCCGCGCCTGCGGCGTCGCGGCGGGCGATCATCTCGTGCGCTTCCTCGAATCGCCGGGCGAGGAGCGCGCGCTCGATCTCGGCGACGGTCGGAAGGGACGCGCCACCCGACGGCTTCCGCACCGGCGCGACATCGCCCGGCACCGGCGCCTGCGCCCGCGCGTCGGCAGCGAGCAGCAGCGCGAGCGCCGCGATCGCCGCGGCGCGGAGCGGAGGCCGGAGGGTCGGAGTCGTCGGGCGGTTCATGCGGACGCGGTCTCGGCGGCGGCGCGACGCACTCGGGCGAGCATCCGCGCGACCGCGATGGGATACGCAGCGCACTCCTCGCGGAAGACGCGTTCCGCGAGGCTTTCGGCCGAATCGCCGGGAAGCACCGGGCAGCGCCGCTCGAGCACGGTCGCTCCGCGGTCGTACTCCTCGTCGACCTCGTGGACAGTGCATCCCGACTCGGCCACGCCCGCGGCGAGCACCGCGCGATGGACGGCAAGGCCGTACATGCCTGCGCCGCCGAAGCGGGGGAGCAGTCCGGGATGGATGTTGAGCGCGCGGCCGCGCCAGCGTTCTCCGACGCGGAAGCGCCGCAGGTAGCCGCACAGGCATGCGAGCTCGACGCCGGCGGCCGCGAGCGCGGCGTCGATCCGATCGTCGAGATCCGGGCCCTTCGGCACCACCGCGACGCGAAGTCCGGCCTCTCGGCAGCGCGCCACGCCGTCGATCTCGTCCCGGTGCGCGACCACCAGCGCGACCGATGCGTCGATCTCCCCTCGGCCGCACGCCTCCGCGAGGTTCAGCGCGGTGCGCCCGCCGCCGGAGATCAGAAGCCCGAGCCGTGCGCGATCCATCAGGCGCCCGCCTCCGGCTTCGGCGGTTCGCGGAACGGGATCGCGTGTCCGTCGCGGTCGACGGCGACCATGGTGAGCGACGCCTCCGTCACCCGCGCCCAGTTCCCGTCCACGCGCTGTGCGTCGACCACCACCTGCACCGACACCGAGGTGCGTCCGAGCCGCGTCGTCCGGCTGTGGAACTCGACGACCTCTCCGACGTGCACCGGCGCCTTGAAGTCGACGCGCTCGATCGACGCCGTGACCCAGCGGTGCAGTCCGTGCCGGCGCGCCTCAACGTATCCCGCCTGGTCGATGTGCGCGAGAATGATGCCGCCGAACACCGTTCCCTGATGGTTCGTGTCGCGCGGCATCATCAGGACGCGCAGCGCCGGGTGGGTGGCGTCGGCAAGGGGTTCGGCGCTCATTCCCGCGATGGTAGCGGCTGCGCGAAGGCCGCCGATCCTGCAGGCTCGCCATCGGCCGCGCCGATCTCCTCCGCGTGCCCCGCGCGACGGTCATCATCCCCAACTACAACAACGGGCGCGCGAGCTCGCGGGACGGCTCCCACGACTTCCTCGGCGCGCTGCTCGCGAACCTGCGCGACACCCTCGCGGACGACCCGACCGATCTCGAGATCCTCGTCGCCGACGACGGATCGACCGACGACAGCCTCGACACCGCCCGCGCCTTCGCCCGCGAGCGCTGGCCCGATGGTTCGCCGCGCGCGGGCCGTCCGTTGCTTCGCCTGATCGAGCTCCCGCACTCGGGCGTCCTCTCGAAGGTTCTGAACGCGCTCCACCGCGAGTCGACCGGCGAGTACCTCTGCCGACTCGACGGCGACGTCCTCATCGACACGCCGTCGTGGGTCTCGCGCTGCGTCGCACTGCTCGACCGGAACCCCGGCGCGGCGGTGGTCACCGGACTGCAGAAACTCCCCGACGGGCGCGTGCACGCCTTCGGCGACGCGATCGTCAGCCCGCTCGGCTACCACCACCTCGGGCAAGGCGCGCGCGAGGAGGACCTTCCCGACGAACTCGAGGTCGAGCACGCGATGGGCTGTTTCCATGCCTCGCGGCGCGCGGCGATCGACGCGGTCGGCGGCTACGACGAGACCGTCCTGCGCGGGCAGACCGAGGAACTCGCCATCCGGCTCAATCTCGCCGGATGGAGCGCGTTCGCGACCAAGGCGGTCGCGTTCCGCCACTTCCACGCCGAGCGCCACTGGCGTCCGAACACCGCCGACACGGGCGCCGGCCTCTCGCGGAGCCTGCGGCGCTTCGAGGAGAAGTGGGGCTTCGACCGCCTCGCGCCCGACCTCGGCGTCGTCTGGGAGCGCTATCGCGACACGCCATTGCCTGCGCGCGCGCGGCTGTCGGCGCCGCGTGCGTGGCGCCCGGAGGACTCCGGAGATCTTCCGGCTGGTGAGGAATGGTCCCGCTTCGCCACCGATCCGACGCTGCAGGCGAACATCGCGCAGGAACTGGCCGTGATGCGGCCGTTCTCTGGGACGACGGCGATTCTCGGCGCGCGCAGCGGCCTTGTCGCCATGCTCCGCGCGCGCGAGTCGGGACCGGTGCATGCGGTGGAGGAGCACGCTCCATCGGTGGAAGCAGGTTGCGCGTTCTTGGCAAAATGCGTCGAAGGCGGGGAACCGTGCCGATTCCGGTGCGTTGAGACTCTCGAGGCCTGCGGATTGCCTTTCGGGACATTTCGTCTCGTCGCCCTGCTTGACAGCATGGAGCGAACATGGAATCCTGCCGGGCACCTGAGGGAAGCGATGCGCCTACTTGCGCCGGACGGAGTCCTCGTCGTGAGGACCCGGGCGCGGGCTCTGGCGCTGGAGCGTCGCGGGGAAGCGCTGCATCCGTTTGCAGCGCATGAGCTCCTCCAGATCGTGCGGCATGTCGGCGGCCTCGAGCCGCTGGCGGCACCTGCGTCCGACGGCCTCGGACGGCTGGTGTTGGTCGCACGTCGGAGCGGTTCAGCGGCGCATGAGGTGCATTTCGGACGCCCAACGGTCGGCTGAGCCTCCGCAGGTTTGTCCCCAACATGAGCGAGCACAGCGTGGATCTTCCCAACATGACCATCACCCGCGCCCCGATGTGGCAGGCCGTCCGCCTGCCGCTGCGGATGCGCATCTTCGAGACCGCGCGCCGCCTCGGCGAGTCGTCGGTGACCGAACTGGCGCAGGCCGTCGGCCTCAACCGCACCGCGCTCTACTTCCACCTGCGTCATCTCGAGCGCGCCGGCCTGCTGACCTCGCGCGCCGGTGAGCCGACCCCGGGTCGCCGCGGCAAGCGCCCGCGCTACTACCGCGCGACGATCCAGGAAGTCTCCTTCCCGGTCGAAGCCGATTCGAAGCGCGACGGCCAGAAGATCGCCGACTTCCTCAAGCCGTGGATCGCCGAAAGCCGCTCGGTCGCGCTCGACACGAAGAGCTCTGGAGGCATGACCGCGAAGCGCGTCGCCTTCCACTGGGAGAACTTCACCGAGGACGAGGCGGGGCGCATCCGCTCGCTCTGCGCGGAGATCGAGGACGTCGTCCGTCGCGCGCGCAACCGCGCGAACATGACCCGCAAGGCTCCGACGGCGAACCATCACCTCGCGATCGTCTTCGCGCCGGTCGACGGCCACGTGATGCCCGGTCCGGACATCAAGTTCAAGGCGAAGTGATCCGCTCCGAAACGTCGAATCAGCCGCGCGGCGCCACGGTGCGCCGCGCGGTCTTTTTACGCGTCGTGGCGGCGGCGCCCGCGTCCTCGCGCGCCTTCGGCCGCGGGCCGAGGAGCGGCTTCATCCACTTCCCGGTCCAGCTCGTCGGATGCGCGGCGATGTCCTCGGGCGTGCCGGTCGCGACGACCGTGCCGCCGCGGTCGCCGCCCTCGGGACCGAGGTCGACGATCCAGTCGGCGCACTTCACGACGTCGAGGTTGTGCTCGATCACGACGAGCGTGTGTCCCTTCTCCGCGAGCCGGTCGAGGACGCCGAGCAGGCGCGCGACGTCGGCGAAGTGCAGGCCGGTCGTCGGCTCGTCGAGCACGTAGAGCGTGTGCGCGTCGGTGGCGCTTCCGAGTTCGGTCGCGAGCTTGACGCGCTGCGCCTCGCCGCCCGAGAGCGTGGTCGAGGCCTGCCCGAGCTGGATGTAGCCAAGGCCCACGTCGCGCAGGCACTCGAGCATGCGGCGGATCTTCGGATGCGCCTCGAAGAAGCCGACCGCGTCCTCGACGGTCATCTCGAGGATCTCGGAGATGTTCTTCCCGCGGTAGCGGATCTCCAGCGTCTCGCGGGCGTAGCGCGTGCCCTTGCACGCCTCGCAGGCGACGAAGACGTCGGGCAGGAAGTGCATCTCGATGCGCTTCAGGCCCTGTCCCTGGCAGGCCTCGCAGCGGCCGCCCTTCACGTTGAAGGAGAACCGCCCGGGCTCGTAGCCGCGGATCTTCGACTCGGGCACGAGCGACCAGATGCGGCGGATCTCGTCGAAGATGCCGGTGTAGGTCGCCGGGTTCGAGCGCGGCGTGCGGCCGATCGGGCTCTGGTCGACCTCGACCACGCGCGAGATCTCGCCGAGGCCGGTCACGCGGCCGTGCGCGCCGGGCGCGGTCTTCTCGCCGAGCACGTGCTTCTTCGCGGCCTTGAGCAGGATGTCGTTGACGAGCGTCGACTTGCCCGAGCCCGACACGCCGGTGACGCAGACGAGCCCGCCGAGCGGGAACGCCACGTCGATGCCCTGCAGGTTGTTCTCGCGCGCGCCCTTCACGACGACCGCGCGCGCGGGATCGAGCGCGCGGCGCTTCGTGGGGACCTCGATCTTCCGGCGGCCGGAGAGGAACTCGCCGGTGAGGCTCGTCGGATGCGCGGCGATCGTCGCGAGGTCGCCCTCGGCGACGAGCGTGCCGCCGTGGCGGCCGGGGCCCGGGCCGATGTCGACGATCCAGTCGGCGGCGCGCATCATGTCCTCGTCGTGCTCGACCACGAGCACGGTGTTGCCGATGTCGGCGAGGCGGCGAAGCGTCGCGATCAGGCGGTCGTTGTCGCGCTGGTGGAGGCCGATCGTCGGCTCGTCGAGCACGTAGCAGACGCCGACGAGGCCGCTGCCGACCTGCGTCGCGAGGCGGATGCGCTGGGCCTCGCCGCCGGAAAGGGTCGAGCTCGTGCGGTCGAGCGAGAGGTACTCGAGGCCGACCGAGGCGAGGAAGCCGAGACGCGCCTCGATCTCCTTGAGGATCGGCGCCGCGATCTGCCGCGACTCCTCGCTGAGTTCGAGCGAGCGGACCGCCGCGAGCGCGCGCGAGACCGTCATCGCGGCCACGTCCGCGATCGACAGCGTCAGCGTGCCGCTGCGCACCTTGACCGCAAGCGACTCGGTGCGGAGCCGGCGGCCCGCGCAGGTCGGGCAGGGCGCCTGGCTCATGTAGGCCATGAGGCGCTCCTTCACGTTCTCGCTCTCGGTCTCGGTCGCGCGGCGCTTGAGGTGCGGCAGCACGCCCTCCCAGCGCACGCCGGCGCGGCCGCCGGTCGCCTCGGAGCCGCGCATCAGCAGTTCGCGCGCCTTCGCGGGCAGCTTCTCGTAGGGCGTGTCGAGGTCGATCCCGGCGATGGTGGCGAATCCGCGCAGCGCGCGCGCGTAGTAGATGTTCATCCGCCGGCCGTTGCGCCGCCAGGGCTCGATCGCCTCGCGCAGCGGCTTCGACATGTCGGGGACGCAGAGCTCCTCGTCGAACTCGTTGACGGTGCCGAGGCCGGCGCAGTCGGGACACGCGCCCTGCGGCGAGTTGAAGCTGAAGAGGCGCGGCTCGAGCTCGTCGAGCGCGCACTGCGGGTGGTCGGGGCAGGCGAACTTCTCGCTGAAGCGGTGCTCGCTCCACGCGTCGCCTTCCTCGATGAGGGCGACGAGCGAGCCTTCCGCGAGCTTCAGCGCGGTCTCGACCGACTCGAGGATGCGCTGGCGCGCGCCCTCCTCGAGCACGATGCGGTCGACGACCGCATCGACGTCGTTCATCTCGTAGCGCCCGAATCCGAGCGGATTCTCGCCGCCCGACTTGAGCACCTCGCGAAGGTCGACGACCTTGCCGTTCGCGCGCGCGCGCACGAGACCCTGCTTCTGCAGGCCCTCGAGCACCTCGCGGTGGAAGCCCTTCTTCGCGCGGACCACCGGCGCGCACAGCATCGCGCGCTTGCCGGCGAAGCGGCCGAGCAGCGCGTCGACGATCTGCGTCGGGCTGGTCGCGCGGATCTCCTTCCCGCAGACGTGCGCGACGGCGGCCGACTTGCCGCGCGGCTTCGGACCTTCGGTCACGTGCCAGCAGGTCGGCGTGCCGCAGCGCGCGTAGAGGAGGCGCAGGTAGTCCCAGATCTCGGTGGTCGTGGCCACGATCGAGCGCGGGCTGTGTCCGCCCGAGCGCTGCTCGATCGCGATCGTCGGCGGAAGCCCGTCGATCGCCTCGACGTTCGGCTTCTGCATCTGGTCGAGGAACTGCCGCGCGTAGGCGGACAGCGACTCCATGTACTTGCGCTGCCCCTCGGCGAAGATGGTGTCGAAGGCGAGCGAACTCTTGCCCGAGCCCGAGACGCCGGTGATCACCACCAGCTTGTCGCGCGGGACGTCGAGATCGAGGCCTCGCAGGTTGTGCTCGCGGGCTCCGCGGACTCGGATCGACTTCTCGGGCGCGCTCATGGGGATCGGCGATGATAGGGGGGCCGCGGTTTCCGGCCCCTCTCATTTGCCTGCGAAGGCCGGTTGCGGGCCGGTCGGACGGGCGGTGCGGCCGCGAACGGGTCATGCGGAAGCAAAACCGGTGTTTCCCCCTCGGTTTTTGCGTCTCCGGTCGACCGCGCGCCGAAAAACCGGGTAGGAATCCTTGGTTCCGTCCTCGATGCACCAGTCCAGCACCCAGCCGCACGGCCAGCTTCAGGCGACCACCATCCGGGTGGGGGACGCCTTGGTGACGATCGAATCGACGTCTGGCGGCCCGAGTCCGGTTCCGTCCGGCACGACTTCCACCGACGATCTCCACGCGGCGCCCCACTCGACGGCGCCGCGTCTTCGTTCCGGGAAGGCCGCGCCCGGCCCGGCCGAGTGGAAAGTCCTCGAGGCCCGCGCCGGAACGCTCCGTCTCCGCGGAAGCGGCGGCTGCATCGGCCGGCCCGGCGAGCGCTGACGCTCCCGCCCACTCCTCCACGCGATTCCTGCACTGCGCGACCCCGTCGCGGCGATGATCGTCGCATGCAGGATTCTCGTTCAACAGATTCCACCGTCGACCTCGCCGCCCGCCTTCGCGATGCGGAGCGCGCGCGCACGCGTTGGCGGACGCTCGCGATCGCATCGGTCGCCTGCATCGCCGGCGTCGTCGTCGGCGGCGCCGGGCAGGCCGCCTCGCGGCGACCGCTGCAGGCGGTGGTGCTTGATTCCTCCCGCAGTTCCGGACGGTGGAGCGCGACGCTGCTCGGCGTCGACGACAGCGGCAAGGTCTACTACCTGAACACGACGAAGCCGCAGACCGCGTGGGAGCCGTTCCAGTACAGCCCGTGACGGCGCGGTGCCGGTGGTAGGCTTCGGCGGGATCGGACGGCGGCCTTCAGGAGAACAACCATGACGGACTCGGGATCGGCGCAGGATCATCCGGAGGGTGGCGACGAGGAGGAGGACCTCGAACTCGAGCAAGAGGACGAAGACGAGGAAGAGGAAGAGGAAGAGGAAGAGGAAGAGGAAGAGCAAGAGCAAGAGGAAGAGGAAGAGGAAGAAGAACGCGACCCGCCATCGATCGGCGAGACCGTCGATGGCCGCGTGCTCGTCTGCCAGGGCGATGACACGCCCGAGTACTTCGTCGGCTGGCTCGAATCGTTCGTCGAGTGGTTCCAGCAGCTCGGCGAGATCGCCGCGAAGCACGACCTCGACGCGGGCGACACCGGCCTCGATTTCGACCGAGGCGTGATGGACTTCCTCACCGACGCGGGCGTCGACTTCGACTCGACGCACTGGGAGGGCTCGTGCACCAGCGGCATCTACCAGATGGGCTGGGTCGACGCCAAGAAGGTCGACGCGGTCGAGCAGACGATCAACGACTTGCTCGTCGAGGCGGAGAAGGCGATGCACGCGAGGCTGCTCGAGCGGCTCCGCGACGGGTTCGAGGAGGCGGTGTCGCACACCGACCTCGCCGAGCTCCTCGAGGTCAAGGAGACGAACGCGCTCGATCTGAAGGCCGAGGTCGCGCGGCTCCGCGAGGAGAACCTCGCGCTCAAGCTCGAGGCTTCGAAGCTCAGGACGCAGGTGGCCCGCCGGACTTCGACCCGGTCTCGGGCGAAGAAGCCACCGGATCAGGCGCCCTGACGGGCGAGTGAAGGAACGAGGCGCTCCATGTGCGACGTGCTCATCTCCGCGGCGATCCTCTTCGCGCTCGTCGAGTGGCTCGGTGACGACGCCATCGACTTCACCGGTGCCGCGATCCTCGCCCTCGTCGGATTCGTGATCGTGCTTGGGACGACCTTCGGTCTCGGCCGACAGCTCGGGGGCGGCGCGTTCCTCGCCGGCAACGCGCTCGCGGGCGTCGTGGTCGCGGCGATCCTCTTCCTCAAGTACGGCGTGCATGTCGGCCGCGCGTTCCTGATCGGCGGCCTGTACGTCGTCGGCGGGCTTGCCTGGAAGTTCGGGCTCGCGGTGCTGGTCGCGTCGGTCTTCTGACGCGGACGAAGCCTACCTCTTCTTCCGGCCCCGCCCCGCGCGCGTGCCCGGCATGCCCGCCTTGCTCGGGCGGCGGCCCGCGCCTTCGCCCTCGGCGACCCGTGTGGCGCCGGCCGGCATCGAGCGCAGCTTTCCGATCTCGTCGCGCAGACGCGCGGCCTTCTCGAACTCGAGCCGATCGGCGGCGGCGAGCATCTCGGCCTGCATCTCGCCGATGAGCGACTCGCGGTCGAAGGCCTCGTCGCCGTCGTCGTCCTCGTCGCGTACGCCGGCGGCGCGCTTCGCGGTGCGGTGCGCGGCGAGCTCGAGCTCGATGCCGCGGCGGATCGCCTTCTCGATCGTCTTCGGGACGATGCCGTGCTCGGCGTTGTAGGCGAGCTGCTTCACGCGCCGCCGCTCGACCTCGCCGATCGCCTTCTGCATCTCCTCGGTCATCTCGTCGGCGTAGAGGAGCGCGAGCGAGTTCGCGTTGCGCGCCGCGCGGCCCATCGTCTGGATGAGGCTCGACTGGCTGCGCAGGAATCCCTGCTTGTCGGCGTCGAGGATGCAGACGAGGCTCACTTCGGGCAGGTCGAGGCCCTCGCGCAGGAGGTTCACGCCGACGAGCACGTCGAACGCGCCCTCGCGGAGGTCGCGCAGGAGCTCGAGCCGCTCGAGCGTCTCGATCTCGCTGTGGAGGTAGCGCACCCGCAGGCCCTCGCGGTGGAGGTACGCGGTGAGATCCTCGCAGAGCCGCTTGGTGAGCGCGGTCACGAGCGTGCGCTCGCCGCGCTCCGAGCGCTTGCGCGCCTCGGCGAGCACGTCGGGCACCTGCGTGCGCGCGGAGCGCACCTCGATCGGCGGATCGACGAGTCCGGTGGGGCGGATGACCTGTTCGGCGACCACGCCGCCGGCCTGCTCGAGCTCCCACGGCCCGGGCGTCGCGCTCACGAAGACCGCCTGCGGCACGAGCTCGCAGAACTCCTCGAACCGCAGCGGGCGGTTGTCGAGCGCGCTCGGCAGGCGGAAGCCGTGGTCGACGAGCGTCTGCTTGCGCGCGCGGTCGCCGAAGTACATGCCGCGGACCTGCGGGATGGTCACGTGGCTCTCGTCGACGATGACGAGCCAGTCGTCGGCGCCGTCGCCGCCGGGCGCCTCGCGGAAGTAGTCGAGCAGCGTCCACGCCCGCGCGCCGGCGGGACGGCCGTCGAAGTGGCGCGAGTAGTTCTCGATCCCGTTGCAGAAGCCGGTCTCCTCGAGCATCTCGAGGTCGTGGCGCGTGCGCGCGAGCAGCCGCTGCGCCTCGAGCAGCTTCCCCTCGCCGCGCAGCTCGGCCACGCGCGCGTCGAGCTCGGCGCGGATCGACGCGATCGCCGTCGCCTTCTGCTCGTCGGGCATCACGTAGTGGACGGCGGGGAAGATGAAGGTCTTCGACTCCTCGGCGAGCAGCTCGCCGGTGGTCGGGTCGAAGAGCTGGATCGCGTCGATCTCGTCGCCGAAGAGGTCGATCCGGATCGCGTACTGCTCGTACGCGGGATACACCTCGATGCAGTCGCCGCGCACGCGGAAGTTGCCGCGTGCCGGCGCGGTCTCGTTGCGCGAGTACTGCATCGCCGAGAGCCCGAGCAGGAACTGCCGGCGGTCGAGTCGCATGCCGCGCTCGACCATGATCGTCTTGTTGCGGTATTCGCTCGGGCTTCCGAGGCCGTAGAGGCAGGAGACGCTCGCCACCACGATGGTGTCGCGCCGCGAGAGCAGGTGGCTCGTCGCCGCGAGGCGCAGCCGGTCGAGGTCGGCGTTGCGCGACGCGTCCTTCTCGATGTAGATGTCGCGCTGCGGGATGTACGCCTCGGGCTGGTAGTAGTCGTAGTAACTGACGAAGTAGCTCACCGCGTTCTTCGGGAAGAGCTCCTTCATCTCCTCGTAGAGCTGCGCGGCGAGCGTCTTGTTGTGCGAGATGATCAGCGTCGGCCGGTTCGACCGCGCGATCACGTTCGCCATCGTGAAGGTCTTGCCGGTGCCGGTCGCGCCGAGCAGCACCTGGTGCCGGCGCCCCGCGTCGAGCCCGTCCGAAAGCTCGTCGATCGCCTGGGGCTGGTCGCCCATCGGCTGGAACGGGCTCTGGAGGATGAACGGCGTGTCGTGCATGGCGCGGCGGTTCGACAGAGCCTAGGCGTTCGCGAGGAGCTCGCGGGAACTGCGGCGGCAGAGCCGGACGACGGCAGGGGTCGCGGCGAGGAGCGCGACCGCCACCACGACCGCGGCGCCGGCTGCGATCGCCGGGCCGGGCACGACCCAGCGCAGGTCGAGTCCGGCGAAGTCGCGGTAGAGCGAGACGCCCATCCACGCGAGCTGCAGTCCGAGCGCGCTTCCGGTGACGAGCGAGGCGAGCGCGACGATCGCGGTCTCCCCGAGGATCAGCGCGGCCACCGTGCCCGTCGAGCCGCCGACCGCGCGGAGGATGCCGAACTCGCGGGTGCGCGCCGAGATGCCCGCGGCGACGACGCTGCCGACGCCGATCGCGGCGAGGAGCAGCGCCGCGAAGGCGACCGCGGCGGTCACGCCGAGCACCGTGCCGCCGACGTCGTCGACGAGCGCGCGGATCGCGCGTCCGCTCGAGAAGACGGCGCCCGGCACCGCGTCGGCGACCGCGTCGGCGAGGCGCTCGTCGCCCTCGGCGTCGAGCGTCTTCTCGAGCCGGAGCTGCATGATGTAGGCCTCGCGCGTGTCGAAGTGGCGCTCGACCGCGGCGAAGTCCATGAAGACGCAGCTCACGGCCTGCTCCATGTAGATCTGGCGCATGCCGAAGGTCTGGGTCGCGATGTCGAGCCCGGCGGCGGTCACGACGCCGACGATCTCGAACTCGTGTTCGTTCGCGCCCGAACCGAGGCGCAGGCGCGAGCCGACGCCGATCCCGCGCGCGACGAGGAACTCCGGCGCGACGAGGATCGCGTCTCCCGCTTCGAGCCGCGGGATCGCCTCCTCCGGCGTGCCCTGGATCCAGTCGAGGCGGTTCATCTCGAGGAATGGCCTCGGTTCGAAGCCGACGCAGACCACGTTCGACGGACCGAGCCCCTCGACGCCGAAGACCTGTTCGCCGCCGACGCGCAACGGCAGGTAGCCGATCGGAAGGGCGCCGGCCACGCCGGGAAGTCTCGCGATCCGCGCCTGCTCATCCTTCGAGAGCCCCGAGGTGCAGAACACGAAGCCGTCGGCGAAGCGGATCCGTTCGCGCAGGTTGTGGATGATGGCGTCGCCGTTCGAGCGCGTGCTGACGAGGATCGAGACCGCGACCATCAGCGCGCCCGCGGTGAAGCCGAGCCGCCACGGCATGCGCCGCACGCTTCCCACGAGAAGTCCGCGCGGCAGGCGGAGGAGCCGCTCGAGCAGGGGCCCGAGCGTGCG
>Ga0315907_10004382_pt1 | contig 15893 bp, 12 predicted proteins | sample LakEriMetagenome_3_FD_203525 | JGI IMG/M metagenome (GOLD analysis project Ga0315907, IMG submission 203525) | Freshwater fungal communities from buoy surface, Lake Erie, Ohio, United States - Buoy 12 MA123 | ecosystem: Environmental > Aquatic > Freshwater > Lake > Lake biofilm | place: USA... | reverse complement strand
TCTGGTCGCCGATGGTGAAGACCGGGTTCAGCGAGGTCATCGGCTCCTGGAAGATCATGCCGATCCGCCGGCCGCGCAGGTCGCGCATCTTACGCGCGGGCAGGCGGAGGAGGTCGGTCCCCTCGAACAGGATCTCGCCCGACGCCACCCGCCCGTTGGCCGGCAGCAGGCCCATCACGGCGAGCGCGGTGACGCTCTTGCCCGACCCGCTCTCGCCCACGATGCCCAGCACCTCGCCCGCCGCCACGTCGAAGCCGACGCGGTCGACGGCGGCCTGGGTCCGCCCCTCGGCGCGGAAGGTCACGGTCAGGTCGCGGACCGAAAGCAGGGGGGCCGAAAGCAGCGGGGCCGAGAGCAGCGGGGGCGTCACGCATCCACCTTGAGCCGCGGGTCGAGCACGTCGCGCAGGCCGTCGCCGAGAAGGTTGAGCCCGAGCACCGTGGTCGCGATGGCGACGCCGGGCACGACCGTCAGCCATGCCGCCTCGCGGATGTAGCTGCGGCCCTCGGCGATCAGGATGCCCCAGCTGGGCGTGGTGGGGGCCGCACCCAGGCCGAGGAAGCTCAACACGGCCTCCGACAGGATCGCGTAGGCGAAGACGAAGGAGAGCTGGACGATCAGCGGCGCCATGCAGTTGGGCAGGATGTGGCGGAAGAGGATGCGCCCGTCGCCCGCCCCCGCCGCCCGCGCCGCCTGCACGTAGTCCTGCTCGCGCACCACCATCACCGACGCGCGGAGCACGCGCGCCGTGCGCGGGACGTAGACGACCGAGAGCGCGATGACGACGGTGGCGACCGAGGGACCGAGGGCGGCCGCGATCCCGATCGCCAGCAGCACCGCGGGGAACGCCATCAGCGCGTCGGCGATGCGCATCAACGGCCCGTCGAGCCGCCGGAAATAGCCGGCCGCCGCCCCCAGCACCACGCCGAACACCGCGTTCAGCATCACGACCCACAGCCCGATCTCCAGGCTGAGGCGCCCGCCCCAGAGCACCCGGCTCACCATGTTGCGGCCGAGGTTGTCGGTCCCGAAGGGGAAGTCCCACGAGGGCTCGCGGAAGCGGAAGCGGACGGCCATGCGGTTGGGGTCGGTCGGCGAGATCCACGGCGCCAGCAGCGCCAGGATCGCGACCGTTCCGAACAGCAGAAGGCCGGCGACGAAGGCGCGGTTGCGCAGCAACCGGCGCACGGCCGGCCCGGGCGTCAGGCGGGCGAGGAGGCCGGGGCGGCCGGCGAGGTCCGCGGCGCTCACCGGTCCACCCTCACCCGCGGGTCGAAGGCGGCGTAGAGCAGGTCGACCACGAGGTTCAGCAGCATGAGCGTCGCCGCCACGAAGAGGAGGCCGCCCTGGATCATCGGATAGTCGCGCCGGAGGATCGCGTTGCCGAGCAGCGAGCCGATGCCGGGGACCGAGAAGATCGTCTCCACGATGATCGAGCCGGACAGCAGGACCGAGAGGATGAGCCCGATCATGGTGATGACCGGGATCATCACGTTGGCGAGCGCGTGGCGCAGCACGACCCGCGCCTCGGGCAGGCCCTTGGCCCGGGCGGTGCGGATGTAGTCCTGGCCCAGCACGTCGAGCATGGTGGACCGCACGATGCGGGTCAGCAGCCCGGTCTGGAGCATGGCGAGCGCCACCGCCGGCATCGTCGCGGTGCGCAGGAAGCCGACCGGATCGGCGAGCGGGTCGGCGTAGCCGCTGGTCGGCAGCCAGCCGAGATGGACCGAGAACAGCACGATCATCATCAGCCCAAGCCAGAAGTTCGGGATGGAGACGCCCAGCAGCGCGAAGACCGAGACCAGCTGGTCGACGATGGTGTTGTGGCGCAGCGCCGCCACGATCCCGGTCGCCATGCCGAGGACGATGGTCAGCACCAGCGAATAGAAGGCGATCCAGAGCGTGACGGGCGCGCGTTCGAGGAGGGCTTCGGTCACCGGCTGGCCCAGCAGCAGCGACCGCCCGAGGTCGCCCTGGAACAGCGCGGCGTAGAAGGAGAAGAGCTGGACATGCAGCGGCCGGTCGAGCCCGAGGTTGCGGCGGATCGCCTCGATCTCGGCCGGCGTCGCGTTCGACCCGCCCATGACCACCGCCGGATCGCCCGGGACGAGCTTGATCAGCGCGAACGCGATCAGGCTCACCGCGAGGAGAAGCGGGATCATCTGCACGAGGCGCTTGAGGGCGTAGCGGGCCATTCCTCGGGTGTCCGGTGAGTGATGCGCCCTCACCCTTCGACAGGCTCAGGGTGAGGGCGACTGAGAGCGACGCCCTCGTCCTTCGACGGGCTCAGGACGAGGGCGGGTACCGACGGTTCACGCGAGCCTCATGCTGATCCCGTCGAAGCATGAGGCGTCGCCAAGCGCCTCAGCCACGGATCCACACGCCCGACATGCGCGGGATGTAGTAGGACTTGAAGTTCTCCACGTTCGCCCGCACCGCCTGCACCTTGGGCATGGCGCCGAAGGGGATCGCCATGACCTGGTCGAGGGCGCGTTCCTGCGCCCGGGCGAAGGCGGCCTTGCGCTCGTCGAGCGTGCGGCCGGACGAGAGCGCCTGGAAGTGGGTCACGAACTCCGCGTCCGGGGTCGCCGGCTTGTAGACCGCGTTCGGCGGCGCCATCTGGCGCATCGTCTGCGGGCCGCCCAGCGCGATGACCGTGATCCAGCCGGTGTAGAAGAAGTTCCAGCCCTGGGTGTCGTTGATCGACTTCTGGAGCGCCGCCGGCCAGTCAAGCACCAGAAGTTCCGCGTTGATCCCGGCGGCCTTCAGCTGCTCCGCCATGACCAGCGACGTGTTGTACATGTAGGGGAACTCGCGGTTGGTCATCAAGACGACCTTCTCGCCCTTGTACCCCGCCTCCTGGAGGAGCTGCCTGGCCTTCGCCGGGTTCTTCTGGTTCAGGAACTGCTTTCCAACCTCGGAGTAGTAGTTCATGCCGGGGAACTGGAAGCCCATGTTGAGCTTGTACTGGCCCTCGCTGGCCGCCTCCATGATCTCCTCGAAGTCCATGGCGGCGAGGATCGCCTGCCGGACCTTGGGATTGTCGGTGGGCGGGGCGGACCAGTTGGGGTAGGTGACGTTCATCGTGAACGTCTCCAGCCGGGTCAGCCGGATCTGGTTGTTGCCGGCCAGCCGCCGCTGCGAGGTGACGGGCACGTCCTCCACGCCCTGGATCTCGCCCACCTCCAGCGCCGCGGTGCGGGCCGCGGGCTCGGTCATCATGCGGAAGGTGACGGTGTCGACGCAGGCCTGCTTGTTGCCGCCGAACCCGGTGATGCCCTGGTGCCGGGTGTCGGGCTTGTAGCCGGCGTAGCGGCGCAGCTTCACGTGGCTGTCGGCGCGGAACTCCTCCAGCTGGAAGGGGCCGGTGCCGACGACGGGAAGCTGCTGGGCCGCCGCGCCCGCGTTCTCGGCCGGGATGATCACGACCGGGACCGTGAAGGCCGAGAGCTGCTCGACGAAGGTCGGCCGCGCCTCCTTCATCCTGAGGACGAAGGTGTTGGCGTCGGGCGTCTCCCAGCGGTCCACCGGCTCCAGGATCGAGCGGTCGACGCCGAGGCGGCGGTAGCGGTCGAAGGAGGCGGCCACGTCGGCCGACGTCATGACCTTGCCGTTGTGGAACAGCACGCCCTGGCGGAGCCGGAACGTGTAGGTCATGCCATCGGGCGCCACGTCGAGCGATTCCGCCAGTTCGAGAACCGGGTTCATCTGCTCGTCGCGGGTGATGAGCGTCTCGAAGACGTTCATGGCGACGTTGCGCGTCGCCGACGAGTTCGACGCGTGCTGGTCGAGGCCGGGCACCCGGGCCTCCAGCGCGAAGATCAGGTCGCCGCCCATCCGTCCGCAGACGGACTGGGCCGACGCCGTCCCCGCCATCAGCGTCGCGGTCAGCGCGGCGACGGCCATCGTGGTCAGTCTGGATCTGGTCATCGTGATGCTCCCCCTGTCGTTCGTTGCACGCGTCAAACCGATCCGCCGGGATCCGAGGACCCGTGGACCGAGAACCGGACCGGCAGCACGTGCCGCCGGAAGGGAAAGGCGCCCGTCGCGAGGCGCTCCAGCATCGCCTCGGCCGCCGTCTCGCCGATGGCGTAGGCGGGCGAGAAGACGGTGGTGAGCGGCGGCGAGGCGTAGCGCCAGAACTCCAGCCCGTTGAAGCCCGTCACCCGGACGTCGTCGGGCACCCGCAGCCCCCGCTCGCGCAGGAGCGCCATGCCGGCGATCGCCATCTGGTCGTTGCCGCCGATCAGCGCGTCGGGCGGGCCGTGCCGGGGCAGGTGGGCGGCCAGCGCACCTTGCGTGGCCGCGAACCCCTCGTCGCCGGTGCGCAGCACATGCAGGGTCGGCGGCCGGTCGAGCTGCGCCAGCACCGCCCGCACCCCCGCCTCGCGCCGCACCATCGCCGGCCATTCCAGCGCGGGGACCAGCATCGCCGCGTGCCGCACCCGCCCGTCGGCGAAGAGGTGGCGGGCCACCGCCTCCGCCCCGCCCCGGTCGTCCTGAACGATCGAGGCCGCGTCCGGCACGCCGTCCGGCACCTCCTCCTGCAGGAGGAGGATCGGCTGGCCCAGGTCGGCGACCCGGGCGACCGCGGCGGCGCGTTCGGCCGGCGTGCCCGAGGTCATCAGGAAGATGCCGTCGCTCTCGATCCGGCTCAGCAGCGGGGCGGCCTCCAGGTCGCCGGGCGCCACCCCGTCGATGACGGTGCTGTACCCCTCCCGCCCCAGCCGCGCGGTGATCCCGGCCAGAACCGCGGCCGTCAGCGGGTCCGAGACGTAGTGGGGCGAGGGGTCGACGATCACCATGCCGATCGCCTGCCGCCGGTTGGTGCGCAGGCGCCGGGCGGCGGCGTGGGGGCGATAGCCCAGCGTCTCGCACGCCGCCATCACCCGCCGCGTCACCTCCGCCCCCACCTGCCCCGCCCGACCGTTGACGACGTTGGACACGGTCATGGGCGTCGTGCCCGCCAGGGCCGCGACGTCGCGCAGCGTGGCGGGCCGGGCGGTCATCAGTGCGAGACCTTGTCGACGTAAGGACCCGAGGAGCCGACCAGGAAGTCGAGGTCGACCCCCTTGTCGGCCTGCATCACGTGCTCGACGTAGAGCTTCTCCCACCCCCGCGCGTATTTCGACACGAAGGGCGCCGCCGCGGCCCGCCGCCGGGCGAGCTCCGCGTCCGGCACGTCGAGGTGCAGGCGCCGGTTCGGCACGTCGAGTTCGATCCAGTCGCCGTCCTCGACCAGCGCCAGCGGGCCGCCCGCCGCCGCCTCGGGGGCCACGTGCAGGACCACCGTGCCATAGGCGGTGCCGCTCATCCGCGCGTCGGAGATGCGGACCATGTCGGTCACGCCCTGCTTCAGGATCTTGGGCGGGATGGGCAGGTTCCCGATCTCCGCCATCCCCGGATAGCCCTTCGGCCCGCAGTTCTTGAGCACCAGCACGCTGTCCGGCGTGACGGGCAGGTCGGGGTCGTCGATGCGTGCCTTCAGGTCGTCGCTGTCGGCGAACACCACCGCCCGTCCCCGGTGGACGAGGAGGTGGGGCGAGGCGGCCGACGGCTTCAGCACCGCCCCGTCCGGGGCGAGGTTGCCGCGCAGGACCGCGATGCCGCCCAGCGGCTTGAAGGGCTCGGCCAGGGTCCTGATCACACGGGCGTCGTGGATCTCGGCCGCCGCGTTCACCTCCGCGATCGCCCGGCCGGTGACGGTGATCTGGTGGCCGGCCAGCCTGTCCCGGAGCTGGTTGAGGACCGCCGGCACGCCGCCCGCGTAGTAGAAATCCTCCATCAGGTATTCGCCCGACGGCATCAGGTTGACGAGGCAGGGCACGTCGCGGCCCCAGGCGTCCCAGTCGTCGAGCGTGTGCGGGATGCCGAGACGGCCCGCCAGCGCCAGCAGGTGGACGACCGCGTTGGTCGAGCCGCCGAGCGCCGCGTTCAGCACGATCGCGTTCTTCAGGCTGTCGCGGGTGATCACCCTGTCGATGGTGAGCGTCTCGCCGACCATCGCCACGATCCGCCGCCCGGCCTCGAACGACAGCGCCTGCCGGCGGCTGTCCACCGCCGGGATCGCCCCGTTGTCCGGCAGCGCGATGCCGAGGCCCTCGCACAAGGCCGCCATGGTGGAGGCCGTGCCCATCGTCATGCAGGCGCCGGCGCTGCGGGAGTTCGCGGCCTCGGCGGCCATGAACTCCTCCAGCGACATGGTTCCCGCGCGCACCGCCTCCTTGAAGCGGATGACGTCGGTGCCCGAGCCCAGCGTGCGGCCCTTCCAGCGCCCGGACAGCATCGGCCCGCCCGAGACCACGAGCGTCGGCAGGCCCACGCTGGCGGCCCCCATCAGGCAGGCGGGCGTGGTCTTGTCGCAGCCGACCAGCAGGATCACGCCGTCCATCGGGTTGGCGCGGATCGAGGCCTCGACGTCCATGGCGGCGAGGTTGCGGAACAGCATGGTGGTCGGCCGCATCAGCGGCTCGCCCAGCGACATGACCGGGAACTCCAGCGGGAAGCCCCCCGCCTCGTAGACGCCGCGCTTCACGTGCTCGGCCAGGCCCCGCAGGTGGCCGTTGCAGGGTGTCAGGTCCGACCAGGTGTTGCAGATGCCGATGACCGGACGGCCGTCGAACATGCGGGCCGCGTGGCCCTGGTTCTTCAGCCAGGAGCGGTAGATGAAGCCGTAGCTGTCCTGGCGCGCGAACCACTCGCGCGAGCGCAGGTCGTCGTCCGTCGGATCGTCGGCCATCGCCCGCCCCTCAGCCCGGGTACCCGCCGTGCCACCAGTGCTCGAGCGGGTTGGAATGGATGATCCCCTCGATGGTGGACTGGGAGACGCGGGGCAGGTTCGTGCCCTCGACCTGCTTGTTGATGTTGCGCAGGCCGTCGATCGAGTCCTTCACGCTGGTGAAGGGGAAGTCCGTGCCCCAGTAAACCTTGTTCCACTCCGTGATCAGGTACTCCTGCGCACAGATCAGGATGTTGTAGTACTGCCACGGACGGTAATAGAGCGCGGACACCTCGCAATAGACGTTCGGGTTCTTGCGCGCGACGACGATGCATTCCTCGTACCAGGGGTGGCCCATGTGGGCCATGATCATCTTCAGGTCAGGATAGCGGTGCGCGACGTCGTCGAGGTCGAGGCAGCGGCCCTGCCGGATGGGGGCGTTCGTCCCGTAGGTCGTCCCCATGTGCATGGTGAGCGGCAGGTTGTTCTTCTGGAGATAGGCGTAGACCGGCTCCATCCGGGGATCAAGCAGCGAGACCCCGTTGTAGATCGGTCCGAACTTGACGCCCTTGAGCTTCAGGTCCTCGACCGCGTGGACCAGCAGGTCCATGTAGTCGGGCCGCCGCGGGTCGACCGCGGCGAAGCCGACGAACTTGTCCGGATGCTTGGCGACCGCGCGCGCGGTCACCTCGTCGTCGCCGTCGATGCCGATCGAGTCCGCGTAGCGCAGCGAGAAGATGATCGCCTTGTCGACCTCCTTCATCGCCTCGAAGACGATCTCGCAGTTCGAGCGCAGCGGGAAGCCCCCGGGGCGCGCCTTCTTGGCCTGCTCCTTGTAGAGGGGCAGCATGTGTTCATCGTCATAGATGTTGACGTGGCAGTCGACGATCATGGCTTTCTCTCTCCTCAGAGGATGCCGTAGCGGGCGAAGACGTCGGCGAGGCTGTCGCCGCGTTGCAGGTCGCGGAGCGTGTTGCGCTCGCCCGTGACCTTCTCGAAGGCGAGGCGCAGCACCTCCGCCTCGACGGCCTGCGGGATCACCACCACGCCGTCGGCGTCGCCGAAGATCAGGTCGCCGGGTGCCACGGGCACGCCCGCGCACTCGATCGGCACGTCCAGCGCCATGATCTTGCCGCGGCCCTTGCTGTCCAGCGGCGCGATGCCGCCGTGGAAGACCGGGTAGCCCATGGCCTTGATCGCCTTGATGTCGCGCACGCAGCCGTCCATCAGCGCGCCGGTGGCGCCGCGCACCCGGGACGCGGTCGACAGCAACTCGCCCCACGGCGCCACCCGCTCCGGGTTGGAGCAGGCGAAGACGGGGATCTCGTCCGCCTTCAGGCTGTCGATCAGCGCGATCTCGAGCTCGTAGGGGTTCGACCCCTCCGGCACCGAATAGACCTCCATGAAGGCCGCCGTGCGCGCGCGCCCCACCATGACGAGGCTCTCGTCGAGCGGGCGGATGCGCGACGGCAGCGCCTGCCTCGTCACGCCCGCCTGGTCGAGGCAGTCCGAGAGGACGGCCGTGAACAGCGTCTCCCGGATCTCTGCGAGCGTGTGGGAATGGGTCATGCGCGGACCTCTTGCGAAGGACGGGGCGGCGCCCCGGTGCGGCGGCGGATGGTGCCGGGATCGGCGAGGAAGGCGGGCGAGAGGTCGAAGCCGAGGCCCGGCCCCGGAAGGGGGAGCAAGCGCCCGCCCTCGATCGGCGGAAGGTCGGTCGCGATGGCGCGGTACCAGCCGCGCACGTAGGCGCGCACCGTCTCCTGCACCATCGCGTTCCGGTTGGTGAGCGAGAGGCACGCGCCCGCGACGTAGCCGACGGGGCCGGTGCAGTCATGCGGGGCGACCGGCAGGCCCCAGGCGTCGGCCATGGCGGCGATCTTGCGGCACTCGGTGATGCCGCCCGACCAGCCGACGTCGAACGAGACGATGCCGACGGCGCGCCGTTCCATCAGCCGCCGGAACGCCTCCTTCGTCGCCGTCGTCTCCGACGCGAGGATCGGCACGCGGGTGAAGCGGGCGAGTTCGGCCAGCCCGTCGAAATCGTCCATCCGGATCGGGTCCTCGAACCACGCCGGCGCCCAGGGCTCGACCGCCCGGATGATCCGCTTCGCGCTCTCCAGGTCCCACAGCCCGTGGAGTTCGACCATCAGGTCCATGGCCGGGCCCAGCGCCTCGCGGATCAGGCGGAAGGGGCGCACGCCCGCCTCGATCTGCGCGGGCGTGATGCCGACCCCGCCGGTCTCGAAGGCGGCGAAGTCGAAGGGCCAGATCTTCATGCCGGTCACGCCCTCGGCCATGAGGTCGCGGGCAAGCCGGACCGGCTCCTCCATGAAGGCCTTGAGGTCGTCGAGGTCCTTCGTGTCGCCATGGTCGATGCCGAACCAGCGCCCGACCTCGCCCCGGTCCTTGGTGGCGTAGTGGGGGCCGGCGCAGGTGTTGTAGATCCGTACGCCGTCGCGGACGAGGCCACCCAGGAGACGCCAGAGCGGCAGGCCGGTCGCCCGGCCCATCAGGTCCCACAGCGCCACGTCGACGGCCGACGCCGCCCGCACCTCCACGCCCGAGGCGCCATAGCCGACCGGCTGGCGCATCAGCGTCGCGTGCCAGTGCTCGATCCGGGTCGCGTCGCCGCCGATCAGCATCGGGGCGACCACGTCGTGGAGATAGGTCTCGACGGCGGTGGGGAAGAAGAAGGTCTCGCCGAGCCCGCGACGGCCGTCGTCGGTCTCCACGTGAACCCAGATCAGGTTCGCGTGCGACCGTGTCCGCACCGTCTCCAGGGCCACGACCTTCATCGGGCTCGCCCCTTAACGTTAAAGTCGAGGAACGAAGATGTTGCTTCGACAGGTTCAGTTGAACACTTTAACGATACAGCGTCAACAGGCTCCGGCTGGGGATGGCGGCGCCGGCCGGGCCGCCCCCGGCGCAGACCGTCAAAACCGCGGACCCTGTTTGTTGACGACTCATTTATCCAGAGCAAGAGGTGGAAAAGACGTCCACAAACCCTCTGTGGGCACGCTTTACGATCCATAAAGGGCATGCTAATGTAAATTTTCTGTTTTGCCGATCGTCGTCTGCGATCGCTTGTGGGGTGGCGCGGAGTCCAAGAGCGGCATGGTATGCACCAAGGCGATTAACCCTGTTCTCTATAGGGTCTTGCACGGATCGAGCAGCACCACGTTACGCCCTTTAGGAACCGATTCCGGGAAAGGCGGGCCATTCCGCGTCTTCCATAATTCTGCGCTGAACGACGCATACGTCTTCAAGTTCCCGCACTTCGACGACCGCGACGTCCGCCGTTGGGAGGCGGCGCTGTCCGTCGGGAACCTGCCGCAGGACAGCCGGCGCATCGACACGGGGATCTTCTTTCCGGACGACCGCATCCGACCCGAGACGGGGGGCGTCGCGGTCTACGTCGGACAACGGAACTTCCGGCAGGTGCTCGCTGAGTTGATCGGCCTCGACACCCGGGCCGATACGGATAGCGCGCGCCACGACCTCGAAATTCTGGACACGCTGAACGATCTGCCCTCCCTCGATCCGTTCCTGATGAAGGCTGCGTTCGAACTGCGCGGCCTCTCGCTGGCAGACGGGACGATCGTGGTCACGGACGCGGAGAGCAAGGCGATCCGGGAGGCGCTCATTCAGCGCCTCGGTCCGGTGATCTCCAAGGCGTTCATCCACCAGGTGCTGTCGCCGGCCGCCAAGGCGGCGAAGATCGCAAAGGAGGTCTGGAATCCCCGCAGTGAGCAGATGAGGCAGTTCTGCATGGCGTTCCGGATTCCCGTCGACGAGGTGCCTCAGGTGATCTTCGCGCTTCAGGGCATGAGCTTCTACGAACACCTCCTCGCGTCGACACGCGATGTGACGACCCCGCTGGCGAGGTACCTGCGCGAGGAGGCGACGAAACCGAACGATGCCTCCAAGTACCATTCCGCGGAACTGGCCCAGATCGACACCATCCGTCAGGAATGCCTGGGGATGCTGAAGAGTCACCTCACCAACGCATCGCAGGTCTTCCAGCTCTATGACGAGGGCGTGTCCGCGTTCGTCGGACACGACCAGCCCGGCCCCCTCATCGATTTCCTGCGCCTGTCCAGCAGCTTCTACTGGTCGCTGGGCCATTGCGTGACCTCGCGGATCAACGCGGCGCTGGTCCTCCAGGACAGCCTGCGGAGCATGCGCCCCGCGCTCGCGTTCGCGAACATCGAGACGACGCTGCAGCGCATCCGCGCATCCCTCGCCCCGCGGGTCGATCCGATCTGACCCGGGGACGCGATCGCCCCTCGGCAAGCCGGACGTTCCGTGGGATCGTCGGCGGTCGTCCCAGCGTTCGCCCGGACCCGCCATGCCCTACGCCCGCACCTTCGACGGACCCGCCGCCGCGGCGGACCTGACCGCCCTCTTCGGCCACCAGCTGTCGCTCTGCCGCGTGGCGGGGGGGGAGAGCGTGGTGTGCGTCACCGACACCGCCTGGAACCCCGCCTACGGGGCGGCCTGCCTCGCGGCGGCGATGGCGCTGGGGGCGGAGGCGGGCCTCGTCACGCTGTCGGCGTCGCGGCCCCCGCCGGCGCGCCTCCTGGCCGCGGCCTTCGCCGGGGCGGACCTGATCGTCTACGCCACGCACCACACGCTCCATTACCGGCCCGAGATGCGGGCGGCGCTGGACCGCGGCGCCCGCGCGCTGTGCGTGATGCAGCCCGTCCACGTGCTGGAGCGCCTCAAGGGCGACCCCGAGGTGCGGCGGCGGGTGCGGGCCGGGGCGGCACTGCTGGACGCCGCGCGGGAAATCCGCATCGCCTCCGACGCCGGCACCGACCTCGTGATGGACAAGACCGGGCGCCGCGGCCTCGCCGCCTACGGCTACGCCGACGTGCCCGGGCACCTCGACTTCTGGGGCGGCGGCATGGCGCAGGCCGCGCAGCTGGAGGGCACGACCCGGGGGCGCCTCGTGCTGGACGTCGGCGACGCGGTCTTCCACCTCGGGCGGATGGTGGAGAGCCCCGTGGCGATCACCTTCGCCGACGGGCGGATCACGGCGATCGAGGGGGGCCTCGACGCCAAGCTGATCCGCCTGCACCTGGAGGAGGCGGGCGACCCCAACGCCTTCCTCGCCGGGCACATGGCGTTCGGGGTGGACCATCGGGCGAAGTGGCTGGCGCCCATCGTCGACACGCCGGACGCGGGCGGCGGCGGGGCGGACAGCGAGGGCTTCGCGGGGAACGTGCAGGTGGAGATCGGGTCGAACGACGACGTGCTGTTCGGCGGCCGCAACCGCACGACCGTCCACCTCGGCGTCTGCTGCCTCGCGACGAGCCTGTGGCTCGACGGGCGGCCGGTGGTGGAGGCCGGGCGGCTGACGGCGCCGGGGCTGGGGTGACGGGGGCGGTCCCCCATGGCCCGGCCATCGTCGCCCCTTCGCCGCCATGACCCGCGAGCGCGTCGCCGTTCGACAGCGCCGCACAATTTTATCTCGACACCTCCCGGATTCCCGCGCGTGACGCTCCGCCGCCTCGTCGATCCCGCCTTGGCACTCCTCGCCGTCGTCGCCATCGTGACGGCGCTCGTCCGCATCGCCGCACTCGACGCGGGCGTGACGACCGGGCGCGTGACGGTCGACGGCACCCGGGCGACGGTCTTCCGCCCCGCCGCCCCGTCGCCGCCCGGGCCGGTCGTGCTCATCGCCCACGGCTTCGCCGGGTCGCAGCCGCTCATGGTGCCCTTCGCGACCACCTTCGCGCGCAACGGGCTGACGGCGGTGACCTTCGACTTCCTCGGCCACGGCCTCGACCCGCGGCCCCTGACCGGCAGCATCACCGAGACGGTCGGCGCCACCCTGGCCCTGGTCGACCAGACACGCCGGATGGCGGACTTCGCCCGCACGCTGGGCGACGGGCGCCTGGCGCTGCTCGGCCATTCGATGGCGTCGGACATCGTGGTACGGGCGGCGCAGGCCGATCCGGGCATCGGCGCGACGATCGCCGTCTCCATGTTCTCCCCCGCCGTCACCGCGACGACGCCGGGCAACCTCCTCGTGATCGTCGGCGGGTGGGAGCCGGGGCTGAAGGCGGAGGCGCTGCGCGTGCTGGTGGAGGCGGGCGGGTCGGCGGAACCGGGCGTGACGGTCGGCGACCCGTCCGCGGGCACCGGCCGGCGGGTGGCGGTCAGCCCGAACGTGGAACATGTCGGGGTGCTCTATGCCCGGGTGGGGATGGCGGAGGCGCAGGCGTGGATCGACGCCGCCTTCGGCCTCACGCGCGACAGGCCGGCGGCGGCCGACGCGCGCGGGCCCTGGGTGCTGCTGCTGCTCGCCGGGATCGTGGCGCTGGCCCGCCCGCTGTCCCGTCTGCTGCCGCGCGCCGCGACGCCCGGCCCGGGCCTCCCATGGCGGGCGGCGTGGCCCTGCGTGGTGATCCCGATGGTGGCGACGCCACTGGTCCTGTCGGTGCTGCCGACGCGGTTCCTGCCGGTGCTGGTGGGCGACTATCTGGCGGTCCACCTCGGCGCCTACGGGCTGATCACCGCGGCGTGCCTCGCGTGGCGCGGGCACGGGGCCGGCGGGGCGACGGGCGCCTCCCTCCCCCGCCTCCTCCTCGCCACCCTTGCGGCGGGGGCTTTCGTGGCGGGCGGGCTGTTCGCCGCACTCGACGCCCATGTCGCGAACCTGACGCCGGTTGCCCAGCGCGTGCCGCTGATCCTCGCGATGCTGGCGGGAACGGCGGCCTATTTCGTGGCCGACGAGCGCCTCGTCCGCGGTGCGGGTGCCGGGCGCCTCCTGCCGGCGGCATCGCGGGCGGCGTTCCTCGTCTCGCTCGCGGGGGCCGTGGCGATCGACTTCCCCCGCCTCTTCTTCCTCGTGATCATCGTGCCGGTGATGGTGCCGTTCTTCCTGGTGTTCGGCCTGTTCTGCGCCTGGATCTTCCGCAGGGCGGGCCACCCGCTGCCGGGCGCGCTGGTGGCCGCGGCCGCCTTCGCCTGGGCGATCGGGACGACGTTCCCGATGGTGACGGGTTAGAGCGTCAGCCCCCGCTCCCGGTCGGCCCCGCCCAGCAGGGTGAAGACGAGCAGTGCGGCGGCGGTGATGGCGATCAGCATCGTCGCATAGGCCGCCGCCATGCCGACGTCGCCGCCCAGCGACTGCTGGTAGGCGGCGATGGGCAGGGTCCGCGTGCCGGCGGTGTAGAGGACGATCGAGGAGGAGAGTTCGTTGAAGATCTCCACCCACGCGATGCTGGCGCCGGCCAGGACGCCCGGCCGCATGAGGGGCACCATCACCCGGCGGAAGCCGCGCATCGGCGGCTCGCCCAGGTTCAGCGACGCGTCCTCCAGCCCCCGGTCGATCTGGTAGACGATGGAGGAGGCGGACCGCACCATGTAGGGCAGGCGGCGGACGGCATAGACGATCACGATCACCGTCGCCGTGCCGGTCAGGAACAGCGGCGGGCCGTTGAAGACCGAGGCGTAGCCGATGCCGATGACGGTGCCCGGCACCACGTAGGGCACCATCACCATCAGGTCGAGCGACCGGGTCAGGAACCCGTCGCGCCGTGCCACGACATAGCCGATGGCCGTGCCGGCGACGATCACCGCGACCAGCGCGATGCCGGCGAAGATCAGGCTGTTCCACAGCGCGTCGCCCATCACCGCGATGGCGCGGGCGTGGTTGGCGAGTGTGAAGGCCGGCTGGAAGACGACGCCGCGCACCTCGAGGAACGAGGACACGCAGACCACGATCAGCGGCATGTTGGCGACGACGACCACCAGCGTCGCCCCGACGGCGGCGGCCAGCCCGGCCCCGCCCGTCAGCCGCCGCGCCACCGCGCGGGCGCCCTGGTCGTTGGTGACGGTCCGGCGGACGGAGAAGACCCGGGCGACCAGCACGAGCGAGAGCGAGATGACGACGAGGACCACCGACGTCGTCGCCGCCATCCCCGTCTCCGACCCGATCTCCGACAGGTAGAGCGAATAGGCGAGCGTCGCGAGGACGGGATAGCGCTCCCCCTCCCCGAGGATCGAGGGCGTGCCGAAATCGGCGATGATGTTGAGGAAGACGAGAAGCGCGCTGGTCGCCATCGCAGGGACGACGAGGGGCAGCGTCACGGTGAAGATCGTGGCCAGCGGCCCACGCCCCAGCCCGGCCGCCGCCTCCTCCAGCGAGCGGTCGACGCGCAGGAACCCGCCACGCATGATCAGGAACACGACCGGATAGAGCGCGAAGGCGCTGGCGATCGCGATGCCGACCGGGCCGTAGATGGGCGGCAGGTTGATGCCAAGGTCGCGCGCCGCGAGCGTCACGAAGCCGCTGCGCCCGAACAGCAGGATCCAGGCATAGGCGCCGACGAAGGGCGGGGAGAGCATCGACATCAGGACGCCGATCTCCAGCCACCGCTTTCCCGCGAAGTCGAACCGCGCGAAGAACAGCGCCAGCGGCAGGCCGATCAGCAGCGCGAACAGCGTGCCGAGCCCGGCCACCGTCAGACTGTTCATCAACGCGCGGCGGAAGTAGCGCGAGCCGAAGAACGTCTGGAAGTTCTCCAGCCCGACCGTCCCGCTCTCCTGCCCCACGACGCTCTGCCGGACGAGTTCGGCCAGCGGCACCGCCACGAACACGGCGAGCACCGCCAACGCCACCAGCGTCAGCACCGTCCACGGGTCGGCGAGGCGCGCGCGCCAACCGCCGCGCCCGCCCGCCGCGCCGAGGGCGATCCCGGTCATCTGAGCCGCCGCCCGTCGTCGGCGGCGAAGACCCGTGCCGCGCCCGCGTCGAAGGCGAGGCGGACCGCCGCCCCCTCGGCCGGCAGGGCGACGGCGCTCGGCAGGTCGGCCTCGATCGGGGCGCCCCCCGCGTCGGGCAGGACGCTCGCCCGGGTGCGGGTGCCCAGGAAGCTCGCGAGCTGCATCCGCCCGGCGATCGCGGGCGCGTCCTCGGCCGGTTCGGCGAGGCGCAGGTCCTCGGTCCGGACCGCGACCCGGACGGCGCCGGAGACGGCGGCCGAGCCGGGCAGCGGCACGCGCGCCCCGCCCGCCAGCGTCACCGTTCCGCCGTCCAGCCGCCCGTCGAACCAGTTGCAGCTGCCGATGAAGTCGGCGACGAAGGCGTGGGCGGGGTCCTCGAAGATCGTGCGGGGGTCGGCCACCTGCCGGATGGCGCCCTTCTCCATCACCGCGACCC
>Ga0315907_10004379_pt1 | contig 15899 bp, 11 predicted proteins | sample LakEriMetagenome_3_FD_203525 | JGI IMG/M metagenome (GOLD analysis project Ga0315907, IMG submission 203525) | Freshwater fungal communities from buoy surface, Lake Erie, Ohio, United States - Buoy 12 MA123 | ecosystem: Environmental > Aquatic > Freshwater > Lake > Lake biofilm | place: USA... | reverse complement strand
GACGGTAAGGCCGCGGCACCGGGTAAGAGCGCGGTCTCACTCGCCTTCGACATGACGCGCGGCGTCTATGGCAACCTCGCCATCGCTCAGGGCAGCGGTGCGCCGGTCATCGTCGCCAACTACGAAAGCGCCACCGAGCCGCCGGAGGTGGTGCGCATCGACGCTGCGAAGCGCGGCCACGAGGCGCTGACGGCGTTCAACACCGAGCGCGTGAAGCCGCTCGATCTCGCGCCCGTGAAGCACTTCTGGTTCACGAGCCGTCAGGGCCGCCGCATCCACAACATGATGGTGCTGCCACCGGGCTTCGATGCTTCGAAGAAATACCCGCTGTTCGTCGTGATCCATGGCGGGCCGCACACCATGTTCCGCGACCAATGGGTGCTGCGTTGGAACTACCACTTACTGGCGGCGCCGGGCTATGTGGTGCTGCTCACCAACTACAGCGGTTCCACGGGCTTCGGCGAGGCCTTTGCGCAGAGCATCCAGGGCGACCCGCTGCGCAGCGCGGGCGATGAGACCAACGAGGCCGCGGACATCGCGCTGCGCGACAACGCCTTCATCGACGCCTCGCGGCAGTGCGCGGGTGGCGCGAGCTACGGCGGGCACCTCGCCAACTGGCTGCAGGCGACGACCACGCGCTACCGGTGCCTGGTGAGCCACGCGGGTCTCGTCAACCTCGAGTCGCAGTGGGGCACGAGCGATACCGTGTACGGCCGCGAGATCAACAACGGGGGTCCGGTCTGGGAGCAGGGCCCGGTCTGGCGCGAGCAGAACCCGATCCGCTATGCCGCGCAGTTCAAGACCCCGACGCTGGTGACCATCGGCGAGCAGGACTTCCGGGTGCCGCTCAACAACTCGCTCGAGTACTGGACGGTGCTGCAGCGGCAGCAGGTGCCGAGCCGGCTCGTGGTGTTCCCGGACGAGAACCATTGGATCCTGAAGGGCGAGAACAGCAAGCTCTTCTATCAGGAGATCCACGACTGGCTCGCCCGGTGGCTGGGGCCGCATGCGGGCACCCCCCGATAAGGCCGAAGGGAATCGGGGTGATCGGGCGGCGGGGTTTGAATGTCCCGCCGTTTTCCTTTATATTCGGCGGCCTTGCGGGGTCTCGGGCCTCGCATTGCAGGGCGAGGTTTCGATCTGGACCTGCAAGTGCCTTCAGGGCACGCGCTTTTTGGAGAAGCCCCCCGAGGGGCTTTTTTCGTTTCGGGGACCCTTTCGGGGGCTGAGGTCGAGGGCAAGAGGCATGGCGACGGCAAGCGCGGTACGCGACAAGTTGCTGGGTGTGCTCGAGCCCTTGGTCGAGCAACTCGGCTACGAGCTGGTCGACATCGAGTGGGCCTCGGCGCCGCGCTCGGGCTTGTTGCGGATCTATCTCGATCTGCCGGCCGGCCGCGAGGGACATATCGGGATCGAGGACTGCGAGAAGGTCAGCCGCGAAGTGTCGGCGCTGCTCGATGTCGAAGATCCGGTCCCCGGTGCGTACACCCTCGAGGTGTCCTCGCCGGGGTTCGATCGGGTGCTGCGCAAGCCGCCGCACTTCAGCCGATTCGTCGGCGAGCGGGTGTGGCTCGAGCTGCAGCTGCCGCGGGACGGACGGCGGCGTTTTACGGGGACGCTGGTTCGGGTGACCGACACCGGCGTGGAACTGGAGGTCGATGGAGCGCCGGTTCAGGTGGCGTTCACCGAGATCGGCAAGGCGCGCCTCGCAGCCTGAGGGCGACGAGGGAGCAACTGAGGACTGACTGATGAGCAAGGAAATCATGCTGGTGGTCGATGCTGTCTCGAACGAGAAGGGCGTCGACAAGGAAGTGATCTTCGAGGCGCTGGAGGCGGCGCTCGCGTCGGCCACTCGCAAGAAGCACGGCGAGGAATGGGACGTGCGCGTCACCATCAACCGCAAGAGCGGCGAGTACGAGACCTTCCGCCGTTGGAAGGTGCTGGCAGACGACTCGCGGGATCTCGAAACGCCGGACCGCGAACTGCGGCTCGACGACGCGATCGATGTGGACCCGAAGGCTGAGATCGGCGGTTTCGTCGAGGAGCCGATGGAGTCGGTCGGTTTCGGTCGTATCGCCGCGCAGCAGGCCAAGCAGGTGATCGTGCAGAAAGTGCGCGAAGCCGAGCGTGCGCAGGTGGTTGAAGCCTACCAGGATCGCGTCGGGCAGCTCGTCAGCGGCGTCGTCAAGCGTGTCGACCGCAACGGCATCTTCGTCGACCTCGGCGGCAACGCCGAGGGGTTCGTCTCGCGCATCGACATGATCGCGCGCGAGCTCGTCAAGCCGCAGGACCGCATCAAGGCCTTCCTCAAGGAAGTGCGCTCCGAGCCGCGCGGCCCGCAGCTCTTCCTCACGCGTTCTGCGCCGGAGTTCCTGATCGAGCTCTTCAAGCTCGAGGTGCCGGAAGTGGGCCAGGGTCTCATCCAGATCCTGGGTGCGGCGCGCGACCCCGGTATCCGCGCCAAGATCGCGGTGCGCAGCAACGACCCGCGGATCGATCCGGTGGGCGCCTGCGTCGGCATGCGCGGCTCGCGCGTGCAGGCGGTCTCCAACGAGATCGCGGGCGAGCGCGTCGACATCATCCCGTGGGATGACAACCCGGCGCAGTTCGTCATCAACGCGATGTCGCCTGCCGAGGTGATGTCCATCGTCGTCGACGAGGACTCCCACAGCATGGACATCGCGGTCACCGAAGAGAAGCTCTCGCAGGCCATCGGTCGCGGCGGTCAGAACATCCGTCTCGCGAGCCAGCTCACGGGCTGGGACCTCAACGTCATGAACGAGACCGAAGCCGAGGCGAAGAGCGAGTCCGAGGCGCGCACGCTGGTCGAGAACTTCATGAAGCAGCTCGATGTCGACGCCGATGTCGCGTCGATCCTGGTGCAGGAAGGCTTCTCCACCGTCGAAGAGATCGCCTACGTCCCGCAGTCCGAGCTCAGCTCCATCGAGGAGTTCAACGAGGACATCGTCAAAGAACTGCGCAGCCGTGCGCGCGATGTGCTGTTGACCCAGGCGATCGCGACCGAGGAGAACCTCGATTCGCAGCTGCCCGCCGACGACCTGCTGCTGCTCGAGGGCATGCAACCGGACCTCGCGCTCGCGCTCGCGCGGCGCGGTGTACGCACCCGTGAAGACCTCGCGGAACAGGCGGTCGACGACCTGCTCGACATCCAAGGGCTGACCGCCGAAGAGGCCGGTCAGCTCATCATGAAGGCCCGTGAGCACTGGTTCGCGGCGGGCCACGGTTGAGGTATCCATGGCCGATGTAACGGTTTCCCAATTCGCCGAGGTGCTCAAGGTGCCGGTCGAGAAGCTGCTGGTGCAGCTCGACCAGGCGGGCATCAAGGTCCAAGGTCCTGACGACCGGATCAGCGACGAGGCGAAGCTCGAGTTGCTGTCGCATCTGCGTCGCAGCCACGGGCAGGGCAGCGAGGAGGTCAACCAGACCGCCGCGCCGCGAAAGATCACCCTGCAGCGCAAGCAGCAGAGCGAGATCAAGCTCGCCGGCGCCGCTGGCCGTGCGCGCACGGTCAACGTCGAGGTGCGTGTCAAACGCACCTACATCAAGCGTGATGTGCTCGAAGAGCAGGCGCGCGCCGCCGCGCCGGAGGACGACCTCAAGGCGCGCGAGGCGGAAGAGGCCGCCAAGGCCGAACGCGAGCGTCACGAGCACGAGCGTCGTGAGTCCGAGCGCCTCGAGGCGGAGAACCGCCGGCGCATCGAGGAAGAGTCGGCCGCCCGCAAGGCCGCCGAGGAAGCCCGTCGCCAAGCCGAGCAGCGTGACCGAGAGCAGACCGACGCCGATCGGTCCGGTCGCGCCCGTGGTCGTACCGAAGCGCCGGCGGCACCTGAGCGTGCCGCGGTGGAGGCCAAGCCCGTCAAGACGGCCGCTGAGGCCGACCGCGACCGTCGTACGAAATACGGCCGTGCGGAACTGCACATCGGTGGCGACGCGTCGCGCCGCAAGAAGAAGCAACGCGTCCGCGAGCGCAAAGCGCCCATGGGCATGGAGCAGCGGCACGGTTTCGAGCTGCCGACCGCGAAGGTCGTCCGCGAGGTCGGCGTCGGCGAGACGATCACCCCGCAGGAACTCGCCCAGAAGATGGCGGTCAAGGCCACCGAAGTCATCAAGGTCATGATGAACCTGGGTTTGATGGCCACCATCAACCAGCCCATCGACCAGGACACCGCCGTGCTGGTGGTCGAGGAGATGGGCCACACCGCCAAGCTCCTCCGTGACGACGAGGTCGAGACCGATATCCAGGGCGTCGATGGCTCGGTCATCGAGAAACTGCCGCGGCCGCCCGTGGTCACGGTCATGGGCCATGTCGATCACGGCAAGACCTCGCTCCTCGATTACATCCGCAAGGCCAAGGTCGCCGCAGGCGAGGCAGGCGGCATCACCCAGCACATCGGCGCCTACCATGTGCAGACGCCGAAGGGCGGTGTGACCTTCCTCGACACGCCAGGCCACGCGGCCTTCACGGCGATGCGCGCGCGCGGCGCCCGCGCCACCGATGTGGTGGTGTTGGTGGTCGCAGCGGACGATGGCGTCATGCCGCAGACCCTCGAGGCGGTCCAGCATGCGCGTGCGGCGGGCGTGCCGATCGTCGTCGCGGTCAACAAGATCGACAAGCCGTCGGCGGATCCTGATCGGGTGCGTCAAGAGCTCTCCAAGCACGAAGTGATCCCGGAGGAGTGGGGCGGACAGAACATGTTCGTCAACGTCTCGGCCTTCACCGGCCAGGGCATCGACCAGCTTCTCGAGGCGATCTTGCTGCAGGCCGAAGTGCTCGAGCTCGCCGCGCCGCTCGACGGTCTTGCCTCCGGCAACATCATCGAAGCGAGCATGGAGAAGGGTCGCGGTGCAGTCGCTACGGTGATCGTCAAGAAAGGTACGCTGCGGCTCGGTGACCCCATCGTCGCCGGCCAGGAATTCGGCCGTGTTCGCGCGATGTTCGACGAGAGCGGCAAGTCGGTGCAGGAGGCCAAGCCCTCCATGCCGGTCCTGGTGCTCGGTCTCTCAGGCGCCCCCAATGCGGGCGATGAGTTGCTCGCCGCCGAGAGCGAGCGGAAGGCTCGCGAGGTCGCGCTGTATCGTCAAGGCAAGTTCCGCGATGTGAAGCTCGCCAAGCAGGCCGCCGCGGTCGGCGATGTGTTCTTGCAGATGACCGAGACCAAGGCCGGTGTCATCGGTGTGCTCATCAAGGCGGATGTGCAGGGCAGCGCCGAGGCCTTGCGCGACGCGCTCAACAAGCTCTCCACCGACGAGGTGCAGGTCAAGGTCGTGGCGAGCGGGGTCGGTGGCATCACCGCTTCGGATGTCCAGCTGGCTGCGGCCTCGAACGCCATGGTGCTCGGGTTCAACACCCGCGCCGACTCCGGCGCACGCGAGATGGTCAAGGAGACCGGCGTCGATCTGCGCTACTTCTCGATCATCTACGAAGCCATCGACGACATCAAACAGCGCATGAGCGGGCTGCTCGCGCCCGAGGTCAAGGAGCAGATCGTCGGCACCGCGCAGGTGCGGGATGTGTTCCGCTCGAGCAAGTTCGGCGTCGTCGCCGGTTGCCTCATCCTCGAAGGTGCGGTCAAGCGCAACAACCCCATCCGCGTGCTGCGCGACAACGTCGTCATCTTCGAGGGCGCGCTCGAATCGCTGCGTCGCTTCAAGGACGATGTCGGTGAGGTCCGTGCCGGTACCGAGTGCGGCATCGGCGTGAAGAACTACCAGGATGTTCGGGTCGGTGACCAGATCGAGTGCTACTCGCGTGTCGAGGTGGCTCGGGCGATCGCCTGATGGCCGGTAAGGCACGTCAGCAGCGCATCGGCGCAGAGATGCAGCGGGTGCTCGCGGAGTTGATCTCGCGCGAGGTCCGAGACCCTCGGGTCGGGATGGTCACGCTCACGGCGGTGCAGGTCGCGCCCGATCTCAGCGTGGCCCGCGTGTTGTTCGTGCCGTTCGGTGGACGGCAGGAGATCGCCGAGGTGCAAGAGGGGCTCGCCCGTGCGGCGGGCTACCTGCGCGGTGAGGTCGGTCGTCGCCTGAGCCTGCGCCACGCGCCACGGCTCGAGTTCGTGTTCGATGAGAGCATCGAGCGAGCTGATCGGCTCACCCGTCTGATCGACGACGCGGTACGCAACGAGCCGTCCCCCGGCGATCCGCTTGACGATGGCGACCCGCGTTGATCGACGGGATCCTGCTGCTCGATAAGCCGCTCGGGCTCTCTTCGACCGCTGCGGGTCTACGGGTCCGGCGGTTGCTCGGTGCGACCAAAGCTGGCCATGTCGGCAGTCTCGATCCGCTCGCCTCCGGCATGTTGCCGATCTGTCTCGGCGAGGCGACCAAAGTGGCGGGCGAGATCCTCGAGGGGCGCAAGGTCTATCGTTTCATGGTCGCCTTGGGTGCCCGGACGGCGACCGGCGATACCGAAGGGGAGGTGATCGAGCGGGCACCGGTGCCGGCGCTCACGGTCGCGCAGGTGGAGGCGGCGATGGGCGGTTTCCTCGGCGAGTCCCTGCAGGTACCCCCGATGTTCTCCGCGATCAAGCAGGGCGGCCAACCGCTCTACAAGCTTGCCCGCGCCGGCAAGGAAGTCGTGCGCGAGCCGAGGCGCATCCAGATCGATCGTCTGGAACTGATCGGGCTGGAAACCGCGGCCGAGGTGCCGACCGCGCTCGATTGCCGGGTGGTCTGTGGCAAGGGGACTTATGTCCGGGTGTTGGCAGAGGACCTGGCGCGCGCGCTCGGTACGGTCGGCCATGTGTCGGCGCTGCGCCGGGAGCAGGTCGAACCCTTCGGCGCGGAGCGGCTCGTGACGTTGGCTGAGGTCGAAGCCTCGGCCGAGGCGGGGCGGGCGGCCGGCCTGCCCGCCGAGGTGATCGCCCTACGCCCGCCGCTGCCGCTCCTGGGGGCATTCGACGCCTTGCCCCAGTTGCTGGCCGTGGAACTTGATGCCGAGGCCACGCGGCGTCTGCTGCACGGGCAGGCGGTGACCGTGCCCGGAGTGTCGCAGCCCGGGCAGCGGGTACGCCTGCGAGAGGAGGGCGGGGCGTTCCTCGGTCTCGGCGAAGTGGTCGCCGTTGGTCGTGTGGTGCCGAAGCGACTTGTCGCCCGGCAGCCCAGCGAGTAGAATCCGGCCCCTTCCAAGCGACCTAACTACCAAGATTTCGAAGGATTTTTCAGAATGCCCCTCAGCACCGAGAAAAAGACAGGGATCCTGTCCCAATTCAGCCGCGACCCCAAGGACACCGGCTCCCCCGAAGTCCAGATCGCGCTCCTCTCCGAGCGCATCACCGGACTCGGCGCGCACTTCAACGCCCACGCCGGAGATCACTCCTCGCGTCGCGGTCTGGTGAAGCTCGTCAACCAGCGCCGCAAGCTCCTCGACTACCTGAAGGCCAGCAAGCCACAGAAATACCAGGAAGTCGTCGAGCGCCTCGGGCTGCGCCGCTAAGCAGCCCCTCCGCAAAGGCCGCGACCGTCACATCGGCGCGGCCTTTTCGTATCCCCCTTTCATCCGCGAGGTAACCCGCGTGTCCGTGTTCAAAAAATCATTCCAGTACGGCCCCCACACCCTCAGCATCGAGACCGGCGAGATGGCCCGCCAGGCCAGCGCCGCAGTGGTGGTCAAGTTCGGCGACACCGTCGTGCTCTGCACCGCGGTCGCCGCCAAAAAAGCCACCCCGGGCCGGGACTTCTTCCCGCTCACCGTCAACTACCAAGAGAAGACCTACGCTGCGGGTCGCATCCCGGGCGGATTCTTCAAGCGCGAAGGCCGGCCGACCGAAAAGGAGACGCTCACCTCGCGCCTCATCGACCGTCCGATCCGTCCGCTCTTCCCGGACGGCTTCTACCATGAAGTGCAGGTCGTCACGACGGTCGTCTCGCTCGATCCCGAGATCGACGCCGATATCCCGGCGATGATCGGCGCCTCGGCGGCCCTCGCCCTGTCGGGCGCACCCTTCAATGGCCCCATCGGCGCCGCCCGTGTCGGCTACGCGAACGGTCAGTATCTGCTCAACCCGACCGCCAAGCAGCTCAAGGAATCGGATCTGCACCTCGTCGTCGCCGGCACCAAGGACGGCGTGATGATGGTGGAATCCGAGGCCGACTGCCTCTCCGAGGACGTGATGCTCGGCTCCGTGGTCTTCGGCCACGAGCAGATGCAGGTGGTGGTCAACGCCATCAACGAGCTCGTCAAGGAATGCGGCAAGCCGCGCTGGGACTGGAAGCAGAGCGCCGCGACTGCGGAGCTCGAGGCGGCCGTGTCGGCTGCGGCGCACGGTTCGCTCTCCGATGCCTACCGCATCATCGAGAAGCAGGCCCGGTATACCCGTGTCGGCGAGATCAAGAAGGGCGTCATCGAGCAGCTGAGCGCCGGTGAGGCACCGAAGTTCACCGCCGACCAGATCGATGACCAGCTCTACAAGCTCGAGAGCAACATCGTCCGCGAGCGCATCCTCTCCGGTGAGCCGCGCATCGATGGGCGCGACTCGACCACCGTCCGTCCGATCACCGTCAAGGTCGGTGTGCTGCCGCGTACGCATGGCTCGGCGCTGTTCACGCGTGGCGAGACCCAGGCGCTCGTGGTCACCACGCTCGGCACTGGTCGCGACGCACAGCTCATCGACGCGCTCGACGGCGAACGCCGCGAGCCGTTCATGCTGCACTACAACTTCCCTCCGTTCTCGGTCGGCGAGACCGGCATGATGTCCGGCCCGAAGCGCCGTGAGATCGGTCACGGCAACCTCGCGCGCCGCGGCGTGTCGGCGGTGATGCCGGACATGGAGAAATTCCCCTATGTCGTGCGCGTGGTCTCCGAGATCCTCGAGTCGAACGGCTCGTCCTCGATGGCCTCGGTCTGCGGCGCCTCGCTCGCCATGATGGATGCCGGCGTGCCCTTGAAGGCCCCGGTCGCCGGCGTCGCGATGGGTCTCGTCCTCGAGGGCAAGCGGTTCAAGGTCATCACCGACATCCTCGGTGACGAAGATCACCTCGGCGACATGGACTTCAAGGTCGCCGGTACCAAGGACGGCGTCACGACGCTGCAGATGGACATCAAGGTCGAGGGCATCACGCCTGAGATCATGAAGATCGCCCTCGAGCAGGCCAAGGCGGGTCGTCTGCACATCCTCGGCGAGATGAACAAGGTCCTCTCGACGCCGCGCGAGAAGATGTCGGAGTGGGCACCCTCGATCATCACCCTGAAGATCGACCCGGAGAAGATCCGCGATGTCATCGGCAAGGGCGGCGCCGTCATCCGTCAGATCACCGAAGAGACGGGTACCACCATCGACATCGAGAACGACGGTACCGTCAAGATCGCCTCGGTCAACGGTTCGGCGGGTCGCGAGGCGCAGGCGCGCATCGAACTCATCACTGCGGATGTCGAGGTCGGTCGTATCTACGAGGGTCGAGTGGCGCGCCTGATGGACTTCGGCGCGTTCGTCACGATCCTGCCGGGTCGCGACGGTCTCGTGCACATCTCGCAGATCTCCAACGACCGGGTCGAGCGTGTCGGCGACATGCTCAACGAAGGCGATCTGGTGAAGGTCAAGGTGCTCGAGGTCGATCGTCAGGGCCGTGTGCGCCTGTCGATGAAGGATCTCGATCCTCGCTGAGCCTCACCTCAGCGGATCCGGCGAAACGTGCCGGGTCCCACACCGACGCCGCGGCAGCCAAAAGCTCCGCGGCGTTTTTTTTGGTCGATCCGATGCGCGGTTGTCGCAGCCAACCGAGCACCGCCTCGAGATCGGCGACCGCCGTGGCGGGATCCAGTGCCGCGCTGTGGCGTGATTTGGCGAGTTTCCGGCCGTCGCGTTCGATCACCACGGGCAGATGCAGGTAGCGCGGGGTCGGTAACCCCAGGATCTGCTGCATCGCGAGCTGCCATGGGGTGCCGGCGAGGAGATCCCCGCCGCGCACGACGTCGGTGATGCCGACGGCGGCGTCATCCACCACGACGGCGAGCGCATAGGCGACGATGCCGTCGCGTCGTCGCACGACGAGGTCGCGATGGCGTGCCGGGTCGAACTCGATCGGGCCCAGGCTGCGATCGAGGATGCGCATCGGGGCGAGGGCGGTCAGGTCGACGCGTAGCGAGGTCTCGCTGCCGTCGCACGAGGGCAGCGCGTCTCGTCGACCGTGGTGACGGCAGTCGCGCAGGCAACAGGTGTCCCGCTCCCCGGCGGTTAGCTCGCGCCGGGTGCACCGGCACTCGAACAGCAGCCCGCGCGCGGCGAGTGCCTGCAGCGCGTGCTCGTAGCGTCCGGGGTCGGCCGATTGCCGCAGGAGCGACCGGTCGTACCCGAGACCATGGTGCTTCAGTGCGTCGAGGATGGCGTGTTCGTGTTCGGGACGGCAGCGCGGACGGTCGAGGTCATCGATGCGCAGCAACCATTCGCCACCGGAGGCGCGGGCGTCGAGCCAACTGCCCACCGCGGCGAGCAGCGAGCCGATGTGCAGGGGACCCGAGGGGGTGGGGGCGAAGCGTCCGACGACACGCGCCTTGCCTGGCGCAGCGCCCGACATGACGGCCTCAGCGGTAGCGGTCGTCGCGGTCGCCGTACTGCTTCTCGCGCCGCTCACGCCGCTCCTGCGCCTCGAGGCTTAGGGTGGCGACCGGTCTGGCCTCGAGCCGCTTGACGCCGATCTCTTCGCCGGTCTCGAGGCAGTAGCCGTAACTGCCGTCCTCGATACGCTTCAAGGCCTCGTCGATCTTGCGGATGAGCTTGCGCTCGCGGTCCCGGGTGCGCAGCTCCAGGCTGAACTCTTCTTCCTGCGTGGCGCGATCGTTCGGGTCCGGGAAGTTGGCCGCTTCGTCCTTCATGTGGTTGACGGTGCGATCGACCTCTTCCATCAGATCGCGCTTCCACGCGTTGAGGATCAGCCGGAAGTGATCCAGCTGCTCGCGGTTCATGTACTGCTCGCCGCGCTTGATGATGTACGGCTGGACGTTGCGCGGACCGGCAAGCAGGCTGCCGTCATCGCCTTCCTCGCCCTCGGCCGGTGGCGGCGGGGCGATCGGTCGAGGGTTCACTCGGATGCCTTGGGCTGTGATGCCATCGGGCTTCTGCGCGGGTTTGGACGCGGTCTTGGTGGCTGCCACCGTGGGGGCTGCCTTGATTGGAGTGGGGTTAGGGGCGCTTGGCTTGCTGGGCGCCGGCTTGGCCGTTGCGGCCTTGGCGGGGGCGGCCTTGGCGGGGGCGGCCTTCGTCAGGGCGGGTTTGGTCGGCGCAGGCTTCGCTGCGGCCTTCGCCGTCGGTTTGGCTGCCGGTTTGACGGACGCCTTCGCTGGGAATTTCGACGCAGTCTTCTTCGCAGGGGGTTTTTTCGCCGGCATGGATGCGTGCTCCTGCACAGGGTTTCAGGCGCCCTCTAAAGGGGGGCGGGAGTATAGCCGGAAAATCCCGGCTGTCGCACGCGAGGAAAAGGGGCGCTGAAACGTCTTTGTCAGGGTAGGTTGACGGTCGGCGCCGGCGTCCAGTCCGGCTGTCTCCGGGTGGCCACGATCGTCGTGTAGATGCCGCCACGCACATTGAAAACCGCGGTAAGGCGCAAGTATCGGGGGCGGGTGGCTGCCGCCAACGCGTCGGCGATCTCGTTGGTGACCGCCTCGTGGAAGGCCCCGTGGTCGCGGAAGGACCAGATGTAGTTCTTCAGGGACTTGAGTTCGACGCAGGCGAGATCGGGCACGTACTCGAGTTCGAGCGTCGCGAAGTCCGGTTGCCCGGTCTTCGGGCAGAGGCAGGTGAACTCCGGCATCGTCATGCGGATGGTGTAGTCCGCTTCCGGCCGGGGGTTGGGGAAGGTGTCGAGGCTGCGGGTGGGCTGTGAGGTCATGGCGATTAATTTACACTACACAGGATGCGTCTGACCAAGATCAAGCTCGCCGGGTTCAAGTCCTTCGTCGACCCGACCACCGTCACCTTCCCCAGCAACCTCACCGGCGTCGTCGGCCCGAACGGCTGCGGCAAGTCCAACGTCATCGACGCCGTGCGTTGGGTGATGGGCGAATTGTCCGCCAAGCACCTGCGCGGCGACTCCATGGCCGATGTCGTCTTCAACGGCTCGAGCGCGCGCAAGCCGGTCGGCAAGGCGTCGGTCGAACTGGTGTTCGACAACTCTGACGGCAAGATCGGTGGCGCCTATGCGGCCTACGCCGAAGTGGCGCTGCGTCGCGAGGTCTCGCGCGATGGCTCGAGCGCCTATTTCATCAACGGCGCCCGCTGCCGTCGCAAGGACATCACCCAGCTGTTCCTCGGGACCGGTCTCGGCTCGCGCAGCTACGCGATCATCGAGCAGGGCATGATCTCCCGCCTCATCGAGGCCAAGGCCGATGACATGCGCGCCTTCATCGAAGAGGCGGCGGGCATCTCCCGTTACAAGGAACGACGCAAGGAGACCGAAAGCCGCATCGCCGACACGCGTGAGAATCTCGAGCGCCTGCAGGATCTGCGCGACGAGATCGACAAGCAGATCCGGCACCTGCAGCGTCAGGCCGCCAGTGCGCGCCGCTACCAGGTCTTGAAGGAGCAGGAGCGCCGCCTCACCGCAGAGCTGCTCGCGTTGCGTCTGCGTGATCTCGACAGCGGAGCTCAGGTACAGGATTCGGCCATGCGCGAGTGCGAGCTTGCCATGCAGTCGGCGCTCGCCGATCTGCGCAGCGCCGAAGCGTCGATCGAGACCCAGCGTGCCTTCCATGCCGAGCAGTCCGATGCGGTCGGTCAGGTCCAAGGGCGTTTCTATGCGGTCGGTGCGGATATCTCCCGTACCGAACAACAGATCCAGTTCGCGCGCGACACGCGCGAGCGCAAGCGCACCGATCTCGGTCAGTCGAAGGTGTCGCTGGAGTCGCTCGCCAATCAGGTCGCCCGCGACGAACAGGAGCTGCAGACGATCCGCGAGGAGCTCGCGCGGCTGGCCCCCGAGATCGAGGCCGCGCAGGCCGCGGAGCGCAGCGCCGCCGTCTCGCTGACCGCCGCCGAGGGCAGCCAGGCCGAGTGGCAGCACCAGTGGGAGGGCTTCAACACCGATCTCGGCACCGCACAGCAGACGGTGCAGGTCGAACGCGCACGCATCGAGCAGCTCGAGAACCAGCTGCATCGCTTGCGGACACAGCGTGACCGGTTGGCGGTGGAACGCGATGGGTTGCTCGCGCAGGAGTCGCAGGGTCAGTTGTTCGAGCTCGGTGAGCGCGAGTCCGCCGCGCGCTCGGCGGCCGACACGCTCGCGCAAGCACTGACCGCCGCGCTCGGTGACGTGCAGCGTCTGCGTGCCGAGCAGTTCGGGCTCGAGGAACAGATCGAGTCCGCGCGTGCCGAGCGCGAGCGCGCTCGCGCCGAAGCGATGTCGGTGGAGGCCCTGCAGCGTGCGGCGCTCGGTCGTGCCGATGCCGGTGCCACGGCGTGGTTGCGCGGCACTGGCTTGGCCGAGCGCCCCCGGCTCGCCGAGACGCTGGCGGTCGATGCCGGTTGGGAGCGCGCCGTCGAGACGGTGCTCGGGGAGTATCTCGAGGCGGTCTGCGTCGAGGGGCTCGACGCCTTGATCGATTCTTTGGGTGGGCTGGCGGGCACGCGGCTCGCCCTGCTCGAGGGTGGTGCCGTGGCCTCGCGCGGCAGCGGTGAGGGTGGCGTCGCGGCGCGTTTGTCGGCGCGCGTACGCGGCCCTGCGGCAGCCATCGAAGTGCTCGATACGGTCCGTGTCGCCGACAGCCTCTCCGAGGCGCTTGCGGCGCGGCGCACCCTCGCGCCCGGCGAGTCCATCGTCACCCGCAGCGGCGAATGGCTGGGTCGCGGCTGGTTGCGCGTCGCACGCGGCGGCGATGCGCACGCCGGTGTCATCGAACGTGAATCTCGTCTCAAGGGGCTGCGCGCAACGCTTTCGGCCGCTGAAGATCGCGTGCGCGGCCACGAGTCCGCGCTGGCGGCCGCGCGCACCGCGCTCGGCGTCGCCGAAGCCGGTCGTGATACCGCGCAGGGGCGCATCCAGCAAGCGCATCGCGCTCATGCCGATCTGCTCGGACAACTCGAGGCGGGTCGCGCCCGTGCCCAGGAAGTGACATTGCGTCGCGAGCGTCTCGAAGAAGAGTCCAGCGATGTCGCGCGCGAAGTCGGCGTGGCCGAGGACACGCTTGCCCGTGCCCGGGCCGAACTCGAACGGGGCTTGTTGCGTTTGGCGGAGCTCGATGCCCGCCGTCCGGATCTCGAGGCCCATCGCGAGCGGGTCCGCGATGATGTCACCCGTACCCGCCAAGAGTCGCAGCTCGCGCAGCTTGCAGCGCGAGACCTGTTGGTGCGCGGCGAGGGCCGCCGTACTGCCGAATCCGCGGTGGCGGTCGGGTTGAGCCGCGCTGCCGAACAGCGGGAGACGCTCGGAGCGCGGGTCGCAGAGCTCGAGGGAGAGCTCGCGGGCGGTGATGCCCCCATCCTCGAACTCGAGGGTTTGCTCAGCGGATTCCTGTCGCGTCGACTCGAAGTGGAGGCGGACCTCACGCAGGCAAGGCGGACCCTTGAACAAGCCGACGCCGATCTGCGAGGTCTCGACGAACGGCGATTGAGCGCCGAAGGGCGCGTCGGTGAGACCCGCGAGGCGATGGAGCAGGCGAGGTTGGCCGCGCAGGAGACCCGGGTGCGCCGCGAGACGCTCGCCGAGCAGTTTGCGGCGACCCAGTTCGAGCTGCCCGAAGTGCTGCAGTCGCTCGACGCCGAGGCGGATTCCCTCTCATGGGAGACGCGCCTCACCGAGACGAGGACGGATATCGAGAAGCTCGGTCAAGTGAACCTCGCCGCCATCGACGAGCTCGCCCAGTCGACCGAGCGGAAGGAATATCTCGACCGGCAGTACACCGATCTCACTTCCGCACTCGATACGCTCGAGGAGGCGATGGGCAAGATCGAGAAAGAGACCCGGTCACGCTTCCAGGACACCTTCGACCGCATCAACGCGGGTCTGCAGGAGCGTTTCCCGAGGCTGTTCGGCGGTGGCCACGCCTATCTCGAGCTCTCCGGTGACGATCCGCTGTCGGCTGGCGTCGCCGTCATGGCGCGTCCTCCCGGCAAGCGCAACGCGACCATCTCGCAGCTCTCGGGCGGCGAGAAGGCGTTGACCGCCGTAGCGCTCGTCTTCGCGATCTTCGATCTCAATCCCGCGCCGTTCTGCCTGCTCGACGAGGTCGACGCGCCGCTCGATGAGAACAACGTCGGACGCTTCTGCGATGTCGTCCGTGAGATGGCGCAGCAGGTCCAATTCATCTTCATCACCCACAACAAAGCCACCATGGAACTCGCCTCGCAGCTGCTCGGTGTGACCATGACCGAGCCAGGCGTGTCGCGCCTCGTGGCGGTGGATGTCGACGAAGCCGTGCGGCTGGCGGCGAGCTGAAGCCATGGAACAGGTTTGGGAGACCATCACGGGTGATCTGCGGCTGGCGCTGCTAGCCCTCGGTGCGCTCTTCCTGTCGGTGCTGCTGGTTTGGGAGTTCGTACAAAGGCGCCGTGCGCGCCGGGCCGAGGAGACCCATGTCGCCGGCGCCTACGGGCAACCTCGTCATGGCTCGGGTCCATCGCGCGATCCTCTGCTCGAAGGGCGGACCTCGGGTGACGCCATCGACAGCGGCGAAGCCTCGACAGCGCCGTGGTCCAACGACGGCTTCGTGGATGGCGTCGGGCCGGTCCGTGAGATCCATGTCGGCAGCCAGGAACCTTCGGCGCCGGAGGGCGCGGATGGTCGTCGCGAGCCGACCTTCAGCCTGCCTCCGATCGCGGTGCGGGATCGTCTGGCGGAGCCGCGAGTGGTCGATCTCGAGTCAGCGGTCGGTCCGCCGGCGGACGGTGCAGGGTTGTTGGTGGTCGACTCCGTGACCCTCAGCGACGAGCCTACGCGCGCCCAGTCGCCGC
>Ga0315907_10004378_pt1 | contig 15899 bp, 13 predicted proteins | sample LakEriMetagenome_3_FD_203525 | JGI IMG/M metagenome (GOLD analysis project Ga0315907, IMG submission 203525) | Freshwater fungal communities from buoy surface, Lake Erie, Ohio, United States - Buoy 12 MA123 | ecosystem: Environmental > Aquatic > Freshwater > Lake > Lake biofilm | place: USA... | reverse complement strand
CAGGCGCGCAGCCTGGGCCTGCGGCTGCACTCGCACCTGTCGGAGACGGTGCACTACCAGGACATCGTCCAGGCCAAGCACCGCATGCTGCCGGTGGAGTTCTGCGAGTCCGTGGGCTGGGTGGGGCCGGACGTCTGGTACGCCCACCTGGTGAAGCTGGATCCGCAGGAGATCGCCCTGCTCGGGCGCACGCGCACCGGCATTGCCCACTGCCCGCAGAGCAACTGCCGGCTGGGCAGCGGCATCGCGCCCGTGCGCGAGCTGGAGGCCGCCGGGGCGCAGATTTCCATCGGCGTGGACGGGGCGGCCTCCAACGAGGCCGCCGACATGATCTCCGAGACCCACGCGGCCTGGCTGATGCAGCGCGCCAAGGCGGGTGAGGCGGCCACCGCCGAATGCCGCGGTGGCCAGGGCGAGGCCCAGGCGGCAGCGGCCTCCACCGTGGAAGACGTGGTTCGCTGGGGCTCGGCCGGCGGCGCGCGTCTCATGGGCCTGGACGCCGTGGGTACCCTGGCCCCCGGCCAGGCCGCCGACATCGCCATCTACGGCCTGGACCGCCACCCGCGCTACTTCGGCCTGCACGACCCCGCCATCGGCCCCGTGGCCAGCGGCGGCAACGCCGACCTGCGCTGGCTCTTCGTCGCCGGCCAGGACGTGGTGCGCGACGGCGCCCTGCCGGGGCTGGACCTGGCCGAACTCGGCCATCAGGCGCGGGTGGCGGTGCGGGAGTTGCTCAAGCGGGTGTGAGCGAGAGCCAGATGAAGGGTGGTCTGAGCCCGTCGAGGGCCCAACAGGGCCGCCTTCCGCACAGATTCTGTCTCGCGGAATAGAATGCGGCATGATCCGCTCGTTTGCGTGCCGCGACACCCAGGTGCTCTTCGAGAGCCGTGAGGTCCGACGGTTCAGGGCGATCGAGCGTGTGGCCCGCCGCAAACTGCTGCAACTGCATGCCGCCCCTTCCTTGGAGAGCTTGAAGGTGCCTCCCGGCAACCGCCTGGAGCCTTTGCGAGCTGACCGCAGCGGGCAGCACAGCATCCGCGTGAATGACCAGTGGCGCGTGTGCTTCGTGTGGCGGGACGGCGGTGCACATGACGTCCAGATCGTGGACTATCACTGAACGAAGAGCCGAACATGACGACCACCAAGTTGCTCGATGAGATCCACCCCGGCGAGGTCCTTCTGGAGGACTTCATGAAGGCCATGGGCATCACGGCGCGCCAGTTGGCGTCCGACATCGATGTGCCGCCCAGCCGCATCAGCGACATCGTGAACGCCCGTCGTCCCATCACGGCGGACACGGCGGTTCGCCTGGGCCTGTTCTTCGGCATGGACGCCCGGTTCTGGGTCAATCTGCAGGCTGAGTACGACATGCGCCTGGCCAGCCGGGCGCTGCAGCAAGGCGGGGCGCAGCGCATCCGCCCACTGCAGCCCGGGCTTGAACCCGGCTGAAGTGAGTGGGGGGCATGAAGTGATGCCTGAACATGACTCGGCTTCTGTCTCATGGGGTATTGGAATGACCACCTCTGACACGCTCGTGACCCAGACCGCAGGGGAAGCAACGACCCATGACCCCTGCTCCTGCAGCGCATGGCGCCCCACGCGCCGGCTGTTCACCGGCCTGCTGGCTGCAGGTGCCGGCGCCGCGGTTGCGCCGGCGTGGGCCAATCTGCCGGAGTGCAAGCGTTCGGGCTTCACCAAGGCGGTGCCTGCCGGCCAGGTGGAAGACTCCGCCACGCAGCAATACCGTCAGATGCTGCAGCAGTACAGCGGCAAGCGCGCGTTGGCGCCCATGGACCACCCGCAGCTCAAGCGGCTGCGCTACATGGCCGAGCGGATGATCCCCTTCGCCCCGCAGTGCAACGAGCGCGCGCGCGACTGGAAGTGGGAGGTCAACCTGATCGGCAGCCCGGAGGTCAACGCCTTCTGCATGCCGGGCGGCAAGATCGCCTTCTACTGGGGCATCCTGGCCAAACTGCAGCTGAGCGACGATGAGGCGGCGGCCATCATGGGCCACGAGATGGCGCACGCGCTGCTGGAGCATGCGCGCGAGCAGATGGGCAAGAACTTCGCCACCCAGACCGGCCTGCGCCTGGGGGCGGCCCTGCTGGGGCTGGGCGATGTGGGCGACATGGCCGCGCGCATGGGCTCGCAACTGCTGAGCCTGACCTACAGCCGCACCGATGAGACACAGGCCGACGGCCTGGGCCTGATCATGTCGGCCCAGGCCGGCTACGACCCCCGCGCCGGCGTCACCCTGTGGGAGAAGATGATGAAGGCCAGCGGAGGCGGCAGCCCGCCCAAAATCCTGTCCACGCATCCGGCGAGCGCCGACCGTGTGCGGGACATCGAGGGCCGGCTGCCCCGCGTGCTGCCGATGTTCGATGCCGCGTCAAAGCCGCGCGAGCGCTTTGGCCCGCCGGCGCTGCCCAAGGGCGAGGCGGAGCGCTGATGGGCGCTGCTCTCGCCTTGCGGTCGGCGACCAGCTGAGCGACCCATCGAGCGGTCAGCAAGGCCGCCATCAGGAAGCGGACTCAGGTTCTGGTGATGGCGCATTTCCTGCAAATTCAAGATCCGACCTTCAATTTGCAGGAACTCCAAGCCAAGGATCAAGCCCTTCAACCTCGCTGCTCCTTCAACTGCTGCACCATGGCCAGCAGTTTCGGACCGATGTCGTGATGCAGCCGGGTGGCGCCTTGGGTGCTGGCGGGTGGGCGTGCGAAGGCGCAGTTGAAGACCAAGAATTCGCCGCTGGCTGACGGGCCGTAGGGCACGCCCACCGCCTGGATCTGGGTGACGAGGTCGCCGTCGACGGCGCAAAAGCCGCGGGTGGCCACGTCTTGCAGGGCCTGACGGATGGGGGTCTCGTAGCGCGCCCAGTCTTCGGGCGTCTTGACGCGGATCTCGTTGAGCACGGCCTCGCGCGTGGCGGCATCCACGCCGGCCAGCCAGGCACGGCCGATGGCCGAGCCGGCGATGGGCAGCGACAGGCCCGTGTCTGCCAGCGCCCCGGCGGCGCGCACGCCGGTGCGGCTGCGGCTGGTTTCCACCAGCACGATGTTCAGGCGGTCGCGTATGCCCATGGAGACGGCGCCTCCGGTTTCGTCGGCCAATGCGTTCATCAGCGGCCGGGCGTGCTGCCGCAGCCCGATGGAAGCCATCAGCGGGTAGGTGGCCGAGATGAGCGCACTGCCCAGCTGGTACTTGCCGTACTTGGCGCTGGGCCGCAGGTAGCCCAGGATGACCAGCGTGTAGGTCAGGCGCGAGATGGTGGGCCGGGGCAGCCCTGTACGCTCCGCCAACTCGGCGTTGGACAGCTGAACATCGGTGGCGCTGAAGCAGCGCAACAGCTCCAGGCCGCGCGCCAGCGTGGTGGCGAACTGGCGATCGCCCGCGTAGGCCTCCAGGCCCAGCGGTACGCGCCGAGGCTGGTTCAGGAAGTAACGCTCGCGGTCGTTCACTCACGAATTGTCAGCATATCGAACGATTGGCCGAAATATCGAAATCCCCAGTGACGCTGCCGGCCGGCTGTCCCTATGCTGCGTCAGCGCTCAACCCACCAAGGCGGCTCGCCGCGTGAGTCCGTTGGGCGAAGCGGGTGGGTGCCCCAGGCCCTCACATCCACGACACCGAAGTACCGGGCCAATTGCTACCAACGCCACCTGCGCCGCCGAAGCCACCGGTGCTACCCGAGGAGACGATCACCGTGAGACGCGACGACCTGCCGGTGCACGAGATCCCGGCGCTGTCGGGCAACAACGCCCCGATCCACGACGAGCTCGTGTTCGAAGATCTGCCGGTGGAAGGCATGCTGCCGGCCGACTTTGGCGGCCTGTACGTGCGCAACGGGCCCAACCCCTACTTCCAGCCCGGATGGCGTTACCACGCCTTCGATGGCGATGGCATGGTGCACGCGGTGCGTTTCGACCATGGCCGGGTGAGCTACCGCAACCGCTGGGTGCGTACCTCGGCGCTGGCCGAAGAGCAGGCCGCGGGCCACACGCTGTGGAAGGGCATCAAGGAGCCGTTGCGCCGGGACCGGCCCGACGAGCCGATGAAGAACACCAGCAACACCGACGTGAAGTACCACGCCGGCCGCTTGCTGACCATGTGGTACCGCTCGGGCATGCCCTACGGGCTGGACCCGGCCACGCTGGAGACTCTGGGCCCTGCCGACCACGGCGGGGCGCTGTCGCGCATCTCCGCCCACTCGCGCCCGGACGAGACCACGGGCGAGCTGCTGTGGTTCGACTACGGCACCGAGGCGCCCTACATGCGCTACGGCGTCATCGGGCCGGACCGCCAGCCCCGCCATGCCATCGACGTGCCGCTGCCCGGCCCGCGCCTGCCGCACGACATGGCGATCACACCGAACTGGACGGTGCTGCACGACTTCCCGCTGCTGCTGGACGAGGAGGCCTGGAAGATCGGTCGCTACAAGCTGCGCTTCCGCCCCGACCTGCCCACCCGCTTTGCGGTGCTGCCGCGCTATGGCCGGCCCGATCAGATCCGGTGGTTCGAGGCCAAGCCCTGCTACCTGCTGCACGTGGTCAATGCCTGGGAAGAGGGCGACGAGGTGGTGATGGTGGGCACGCCTTACCGCACCTACGAGAAGGACGACGGCAGCATCGACGCCCGGCGTCTGGAGCACACCATCCACAACCGGCAGCGCGACTTCTGGCTCTACGAGTGGCGCTTCAACCTGAAGACCGGCCGCACGCACGAGCGCGTGATCGATGACGTGCTCAACACCGAGTTCCCGGTCATCAACAGCGCTTTCCAGGGCCTGCCCACAAGACATTCCTACCACCTGGTGTTTCCCAAGGGTGGGCGGGAGGAGGTGCGCTTCACGGGCCTGGCCAAGGTGAACCATCGCACCGGCGGCTACCAGGCCTGGAGCGAGGGGCCGGACTGGTTCTACAACGAGCCCGGCTTCGCCCCGCGTGACGGCGCCATGGCCGAGGACGACGGCTACCTCGTGGCCTTTGCCTGGGACCCAGAGCGTCTGCGTTCCGAGGTGCAGGTGTTCGATGCGCGTGGCACCGAGTTCGGCCGAGGGCCCATCGCGCGCATCCCGCTGCCGCGCCGGGTGCCGCACGGCTTTCATGCCACCTACGTCAGCGACGCCGTGATAAGGCGCTGGCCTTGATCCTCGCCTCGCCCGAGCGCATCGCCGAGTACACCGCGCGCGGCTGGTGGGACACGCGCACCTTGCACGCCGGGTTTACTGAGGTGGCGCAGCGCCACCCCGCGCGCGAGGCCGTGGTGGATGCGCCCAACCGGGTTCAGCTGACCGATGGCCAGCCCCGCCGCCTGAGCTACGCGCAGCTGGCCGCCGAGGTAGACCGCCTGGCCGTGCGCCTGTGGCGCCTGGGCCTGCAGCGCGACGACATCGTGGTGGTGCAGCTGGTCAACTCGGTGGAGCAGTACGCCGTCTACCTGGCGTGCCTGCGGCTCGGGCTCATCATTTCGCCCGTGCCGGTGCAGTACCGCGAGCATGAGCTGGACCAGATCCTGGCGCAGACGCAGGCGCGTGCCGTCATCACCGCCGCGCGCGTGCTCAGGCACGCTGCCGCGGCAATGTGGCTGGGGCTGGCTCGCAGGCACGCCGGCCTGGCCCATGTGCTGGCTTATGGGGACGAGCTGCCGCCAGGGGTGTTATCGCTGGAAGACTTGCGCGATCAGGGCAGCGAGGCGCAGCCGGTTGAGCGCGGAGCCGACTTGGCCGCGCTCCCTGCATCTGGTGACCCGGCGGGCTTCACCTCCGACCTCGCCGCCATCCAGGTGGTGGCCGACCGCATCTCGGCCAATGACATCGCCACCGTGTGCTGGACCTCCGGCACCGAGGCGGCGCCCAAGGGCGTGCCGCGCAGCCACAACGAGTGGTGGATCGTCGCCCCTTCGGTCATCGAGGCGGCGAGGCTGCAGCCCGGCATGCGGCTGTTGAACCCGTTCCCGCTGGTCAACATGGCCGGCATCTCGGCCTGCTTCGCCACCTGGATCCGCCTGGAGGCCACGGTGGTGCAGCACCACCCCTTTGACCTGGAGGTGTTCCTCGCGCAACTGCGCACCGAGCGCATCGACTACACGGTCTGTCCGCCCGCCATCCTCACCCAGCTGCAGCAGCAACCCGAGCGGCTGACGGGCATCGATTTCCAGCGCCTGTCGCGCATCGGCTCGGGCTCGGCGCCGCTGTCGGAGTGGGTGGTGCAGGGGTGGTCCGACCGTGGCGTGGACGTCATCAACTACTTCGGCTCCAACGAAGGCGCGGCGCTGACCGGCTCGCCGCTGGACATCCCGCAGCCGGCGGCGCGGGCCCGTTTCTTCGCCCGCAGCGGCACGCCCGAGGGCTTTTCGAAGATCTCCACGGCGCAGAAGATCCGCACCCGGCTGGTGGACCCCGACACCGGTGCCGAGGTCACCTGCGCCGGCCTGCCGGGCGAGCTGCGCGTGACCGGACCCACCATCTTCAGCGGCTACTTCCGCAACCCCGAGGCCACGGCCCGCGCCTTCGACGAGCAGGGCTACTACCGCAGTGGCGACCTGTTCGAGATTGCCGGCGAGCAAGGCCAGTACCTGAAGTTCGTGGGCCGCTGCAAGGACATCGTCGTGCGCGGCGGCATGAAGATCTCCGAGGTGGAGCTCGAGACGCTGCTGCTGGCCTGCCCCGGCGTGCGCGACGCGGCGGTGGTGGGCGCCCCCGACGCGGTGCTGGGTGAGCGCGTGTGCGCCTGCGTCGTGCCCGCGCCGGGTGTTGAGCTTACGCTCGAGGCCCTGGTGCGCTGGCTGCGCGAGCAGCGCCACGTGGCCGCCTACAAACTGCCCGAGCGACTGTTGCTGCTGGACGCCCTGCCTCGCAACCCCGTGGGTAAGGTGCTCAAGCGCGAACTGCGCGCGCGTTTGCAGGCCGCGCCGCCTGTCCTTTCCTTTACTGCCCTTTCCTGTACGTCCTGATGCGCATCCTGAAGGCGCACACCCACGACCCGACCTGGAGAACCTTACCATGACCCCTGTGTTGCTGCTCATCCCCGGCATGACCAACACCCCCCGGGTGTGGGACCGGGTGCGGGCACATCTGCAGGCTGAAGTGCAGCGCGGGGTGGAGGTTCGCGTCACCGACGTGCGCGCCAGCGCCGACATCCCGGCCATGGCGGCCACGGCCTGGCGCGAGCTGCAGGACGTGCCGCTGGAGCGCCCGCTGGCCATTGCGGGCTTCTCCATGGGCGGCTACGTGGCACTGCAGATGGTGGTCAGCGCGCCGCGGCCGGTGCAGGCCCTGGCGCTGGTGTGCACCTCGGCCCGGCCCGACAACCCGGCCGTCGCCCCGATGCGCGAGCGCGCCACCGCCGCCGCGCAGCGCGACTGGGAGCGCTACATCACCAGCGTGGCCTCGGCCCTGGCCTCGCCTGACACGCAGGCCGATCCGCAGCTGATGCAGGCCATCCGAGGCGATCTGCGCGAGGCCGGCGTGGACGCCACCGTGGCTCAGCAGCGGGCCGTGGCCCAGCGCGCCGACCAGCGCCCCCTGCTCGCGACCCTGAAGCTCAAGGCGCTGGTGATCGCCGGCGCGCTGGACCCCCTGATCTCGCCCGCGCACTCCAAGGAGGCGGCCGACGCCATCGCCGGCGCCCGCTGGCGGGAGGTCGAGGGTGCGGGCCACCTCCTGCCCTGGGAGCGCCCGCAGGCGCTGGCCGCCGCCATGGACGAGTGGCTGGCGGGTCTCTGAGCGAGCGCTTGAGAAGCACCCCCCGCGCACGGCCATCGTCACGTACTGAAACCTGCCCCACCACCCTCCCCATCCCACCCACACGGAGACCTTCATGCAAAGACGACAACTGCTCACCCAGACCGGCACGGCCCTGGCTGCCAGCGTGCTGGGCGCTCTTGCGGCCCCTGCCGCCGCGCTGGCACAGACCTTCCCCGCCAAGCCGGTGCGCGTGATCGTGCCCTTTGCCCCGGGCAACACGCTGGACGCCTCGCTGCGCCAGGTCAGCGAGGTCTTCCAGCGCCAGACCGGCCAGCCCTTGCTCATCGACAACAAGCCCGGTGGTGCCGGCATCGTGGCTGCGCAGGCCTTGCTGCAGTCGCCGCCCGACGGCTACACGCTGCTGCTGACCAACACCAGCATGCTCACCATCAACCCGCACACCTTCAGCAAGCTGCCCTACGACGCGGACAAGAGCTTCAAGCACGTGACCAACTTCCTGGGTGCGGCGATGGTGTTTGCCGTCAACGCTGCCAACGTGCCGGCCAACACCATGCAGGAGTTCATCGCCTGGGCCAAGCCGCAGGGCTCGAAGATCTCGTACGCTTCTTTCACGGCGGGCAATTCCTCGCACTTCGCCGGCGTCATCCTCAACAGGCGTACCGGCACCGATCTCACCCACGTGCCCTTCAACGGCACACCGCCTGCGGTGCAGAACCTGGTGGGCGGGCAGGTGCACGCGGCCGTGCTGCCGCTGATGGCGGTCAAGCCGCACATGGACAGTGGCAAGGTCAAGGTGCTGGCCGTCACCAGCCCGCAGCGCTCAACGCACATGCCCAGCGTGCCCTCGTTCACCGAGATCGGTCTGCCCGAGATGGAGATCTTCATCTGGTCGTCCCTGTCTGCCCCGGCGGGCACGCCCGACGCCGTGGTGGCGCGGCTGAACGAGGAGTTCGTCAAGGCCCTGCGCACCGAGGAGATCCGCGACAAATGGCGCCAGGTGGACTTCACGCCCCTGCCCACCACGCCCGAGGAGACCAACCGCTTCATCCGCGCGGAGTCGGCGCGCTGGGCGGAGGCGGTGAAGATCTCGGGCTTCAAGGCCAGCGAGTGAGCATGCAGGAAGCACCGACGCCTGGCCCAGCGGCACCGGCCGGGCCAAGCCGCCCCCCGCCGCTGGCCTGCCGGCTGCCGGTGTTTGCGGCGCCCATGTTCCTGGTGTCCGGCCCCGAGCTGGTGGTGGCCGCTTGCAAGGCCGGCATCGTGGGGGCCTTTCCCACCCCCAATGCCCGCCCCATCGAGGTGCTGGACGAGTGGATGCGCCGCATCACCGAGGCGCTGGCGCGCGCCCGCGACGAGCAGGCGCCCGGCACGGTGGCGGCCTGGTGTGCCAACCTGGTGACGCACCGCTCCAACGCCCGCCTGCCCGAGGACCTGAAGCTCCTCGAGCGCTACAAGCCGCCGGTGGTGGTGACGGCGCTGGGCAGCCCCAAGCCGGCCATCGAGGTGGTGCACGGCTATGGCGGGCAGGTGTTTGCCGATGTCACCTCGCTCACGCTGGCGCGCAAGGCGGTGGAGGCCGGCGCCGACGGCCTGGCCTGCATCTGCGCCGGGGCGGGCGGCCACACCGGCTCGATCAACCCCTTCGCCTTCGTCAGCGCGGTGCGCGAGTTCTTCGACGGCACCATCGTGGTGGGCGGCGGCATCTGTGACGGCTGGGGCGTGGCCGGCGCGTTGGCCGCCGGTGCGGACTACGTCTACATGGGCACGCGCTTCATCGCCGCCGCCGAGAGCATGGCCCAGCCGGCCTACAAGCAGATGGTGGTGGACAGCACCGTGGACGACCTGATGCTGACCGACCGCCTCACCGGCACCACGGCCAGTTGGCTCAAGCCCTCGCTGCGCGCCAGCGGGCTGGACCCGGACCACCTGCCCGAGGCGCCCAGCCGCAACTACGACAGCAACCGCTCCTTCGACGCGGCCAAGCGCTGGCGCGACGTGTGGGCCGCCGGCCAGGGGCTGGGGGCGGTGCAGGCGGTGGAGCCGGTGGCGCTCATCGTGCAGCGCATCGAAGCGGAGTTTCAGGCGGCGCGCGCACGCTTTGCGGCGTGGCAGCCAGCCCTTGCAGGTTAGAAGAGAAGACACAGGAGTGCACCGATGACCCCCACCTACATCCTCGGCGGCTACCAGACCGACTTTGCCAAGGTCTGGTCCCGCAACGGCCAGGACCTCTCGGACATGATGCGCGAGGCCACGCTGGGCGCCCTGGAGCGCAGCCTGGTGGACGCCTGGCAGGTGCAGAGCATCCACGTGGGCAATGCCTTCGGCGAGATCCAGCGCGCCCAGGCCCATCTGGGCGCCATGGTGGCCCAGGTGGTGCCTGAGCTCTGGGGCGTGCCCGCCATGCGCCACGAGGGCGCCTGCGCTTCGGCCTCGCTGGCGGTGCTGGCGGCCATGGCCGAGATCGAGGCCGGGCGCTACGACTGCGTTCTGGTGCTGGGGGCGGAGGAACTGAAGAACCTGCCGGGTGACCAGTCCTCGGCCAACCAGAACGCCGCCGCCTGGCAGGGCCGTGAGGACATCGACTGCCGCTTCATGTGGCCCGCAGCCTTCGGCCTGATGGCGCAGGAGTACGAGCGGCGCTACGGGCTGGACCGCCGCCACATCAACCGCATTGCCGAGATCAACTACGGCAATGCCAAGCGCAACCCCCTGGCACAGACGCGCAAGTGGGCCTTCGAGCCTGGCGCCTTCAGCGACGACGACACGCTCAACCCGGTCATCGAGCCCGGCACGCGGCGCCAGGACTGCGGCCAGATCACCGATGGCGCCTGCGCCCTGGTGCTGGCCGGCCCGCGCTTCGCGGCCGAGCATGCACGGCGCACGGGGGTGGCGCTGTCCTCGGTGCCGCAGATCCTGGGCTGGGGCCACCGCAACGCGGGCTTGAGGCTGAAGGACAAGTTCGAGCGCAGCGCCGGTCAACCTTACGTTTTTCCGCATGTGCGCCAGGCCATCACCGAGGCCTGGGCCCGCGCCGGGGTGAGCGGCCCTGACGCACTGGACGGCATCGAGACGCACGACTGCTTCACCACCACCGAGTACATGGCCATCGATCACTTCGGGCTCACGCCACCAGGGCAGAGCTGGCAGGCGGTGGAGTCCGGGATGATCGAGCTGGGCGGCGCGTTGCCGGTCAACCCGAGCGGCGGCCTGATCGGCGGCGGACACCCCGTGGGCGCCACCGGCGCCCGCATGCTGCTGGACGCGGCGCGCCAGGTCACCGGCCAGGCAGGCGACTACCAGGTCGATGGCGCCAAGACCTTTGCGACCCTGAACATCGGTGGCAGCTGCGCCACGGTGTGCAGCTTCGTCGTGGGGGTGCGGGACGCTCAGGCCAGCTGACCAGGCTGACGCGTCCAGGATTCAGACGCAGGGCCTTCGGGGACTTCAATCCGGGCGCAGCATCACCTCGCCCTCGATCTCCACCGGGATTCCGAAGGGCAGCTCCGCCATGCCCACTGCGCTGCGGGCATGGGCCCCTACCTGTGGCCCGAACACTTCGAGGATCAGGTCCGTGAAGCCGTTGATGACCGAGGGTTGGCGGTCGAATCCCGGTGCGGAGTTGACCATCCCGAGGATGTGAACCCAGGCCTCGATGCGGTCCAGGCTGCCCAACTCGCGCTGCAAGCTGCCCAGGATCGCCAGGCCCGTCAGTCGGGCCGCGGCATAGCCTTGCTCCACGGTCACGTCCCCACCCACCTTGCCCAGTGGCTGTGCCACGCTGCCATCGGCCAGCGTCGGGCCGTGACCTGAGAACCGGGCGCGCTGGCCGATCACGCGGACCCAGGGAAATGGCAGCGTGGTGCCCGGGGGCATCTTCAGCGGCTGCGGGAGCACGAGCCCCAACTTGGCGAGGCGGTCATCAATGGCTGGCATGGAGTTCCTTCTGAGAGTTCACGCGCACAGGGTTCCGCATGTGCGCTCGGGTTGGTGTGCGAGATGCCGTTGCGCCTCAGGGCCCGGCGCCCGACCAGGGGTCTGCCACGCGGGGCCAGAAGTTGGGGTCCCGGTGCCGGATGGGCAGTGCGGCGATGTCGGCCGTCAGCAGCCCGGGAGAGTCCGCGTACAGCACCTCACGGGCCAGCGGTGCGAAAGCCGCATGGAAGTGCTGCATGGACTTGACGACCACCGCGTGCTTGCGCGTCAGGTCGATGCCCAGGCCGGTGAACAGATCGGTGCCGATCACCTGCTGACAACGCGAGATCAGCACGAGGTCGACGCCCTCGGAGGTGCTGACCCAGGCCGAGGCGCCCAAGGGGCTGCGGCTGCCGAAAGCCGTCTGGGCATGTTCCTGAGCCAGTGCCCGCACGGTGACGCGCAGATCCACCGGGTTGCCCGAGGTCGGGCCAGATTTGCCCGCCACGCGCAAACCCAAAGTCGAGCCCAGGCCTGCCTCAAAACACAATTGCACGGCACCCGGGTCCCACAGGCCGCCCAGCGCCACGTTGGCAATGCGCAGATCCAGCAAGGCCTGCAGCGCGAAGCTGCTGTCCCCGCGCGCACCGCCCCCTGGGTTGTCTGCCATGTCGGCGACGACGATCGGCCCCGTGCCGACCGAGGGCGGCGTCTCGGCCACGCGGCGGAGGGCCTCGGTCATGCTCAGGGGAGGTTGGTGCAGCGAGTCTCTCAGGGCCCAGAGCCGCCGCCCGAGGTCGGCGGCCAGCCGCTGCGCCAGTGCCTGGTCGCCATCGGTGGTCACCCACAGTCGGGCTCCCGCTTCCGGTACGTCCCCAAAAGCGAAACCGTGCGCGTGCGACACCGAAAGCACGCCCTGGTGGCCTTCCAGCGCCTGCATGTCGCGGACGAAGCTCTTCAGGGGTTCCCGCGTGGTGGGCCAACTGCCCGCCATGCGGCAGTCCCAGACGGCCGTCACAGGGCGGATACGGCCTTGTGCGGCGTCAAGAGTCAGTTGTGCAACTTCGGCAGCGCGCTCGTCGATGTCGGTATGCGGGTAGGCCTTGTACGCCACCATCAGCGTGGCATGCCGGGTCATGCGCTGGGTGACATGAGCGTGCAGGTCCAGCTCGATGCCGATAGGTACCTCCGGGCCCACGATGGAGCGCGCTCGCTCGATCAGGTCGCCTTCGCAGTCCAGGCAGTCCTCAGCGGTCATGGCGCCATGCAGCATCAGCATCACGGCCTGCACGGGCATCGCGGCACGCAGGTCGTTCAGCAATTCGTCGCGCAATTGCTCATAGACCGGCTGACGAATCGGGCCCAGCGGCACCGCAGCGGCAAACAGGCCTTCGACCACCTCCCATCCCTGCCGTGAAGCCACGCCGCGTACCGTCTCAATGGCGCTGAGATATCCGCCCGGGTCCACGCCACTGGCGGAGCCGCGTCGGATGCCTTCGGCCTCGAATGCGCCCAGCCCGGTGGGGATCGGTGAGTAGGAGTTGTTTTCTGCCAGCAGGCCGGCCAGGAAGAGTTTCATCGTCGATGACGTCGCGGGCTGAGCCGTGAGGATTGAGCTTGACCGTTCTTTTTCATTGTGTCAAGCTAGTTGCTGAAATGGAAACTTCAGCAGACAAGAGCGGCGATACAAGGGCAACGATGTCAGGCGCTTCCTTGGTGGCGCAGGGCCCCGCCGAGCCGCCATGGCCGCGGACGGCGGTCGCCCAGGCCTTCCTGCTGGTGATGCTGGTGGCGGCCACGTTCTCGTTCGTGCATCGCTATGTGCCCTCGGTGCTCGTGGACCCCATCAAGCGCGAGATGGGCATCAGCGATGTCCAGTTCAGCCTGCTGCAGGGCACGGCCTTTGCGGTGCTTTACTGCGGGGCTTCTCTGGTCTGTGGCTTGCTGGCAGACCGGGTGCATCGCCGCAACCTGGTGGTGCTGGGGGTGGCCATCTGGACCGTGGGCACGGTGCTCTTCGGCCTGTCCACAAGCTACACGGGGCTGCTCGCGAGTCGGGCGATGGTGGGGCTTGGCGAGGCGGCGCTGGGGCCTGCGAGCGTGTCGATGTTATGCGACTACTTTCGCCCGGAGCGGCGTGGCCGCGCGATTGCCGTCTCGTTCTTCGGCGCCACGCTGGGCAGCGCGCTGGCCTTTGCCGCGGGTGGGCGCATGTTGGAAGCAGCCGCAGCGGGTCAGTACGCCGGCTTGCCCTGGGTGGGGGACCTCGCGCCGTGGCGCCAAGTGGTGGTCTTGATGGGGGCCAGCGGCTTCCTCCTGGTGCCTGCGATCCTGGCCTTTCCGGAGCCCCGGCGCCGGGCGGTGGCTGTGGCCGAGCACCTCGGTGGCCGGGCGCAAGAGCTCTGGGCCTTGCGGGACCGCATCGCGCTGGTGATGCTGGCTGGTGCCACCGTGGCGCTGGCCGACTTCGGATTCAGCATCTGGGCCACCGCGCTCTTGACGCGCACCCACGGGTTCAGCGTGGCCGATGCAGGCTCCGTCCTGGGGGCCTGCATGCTGATTGCCGGGGTGACCGGGGGCTGGCTCGGAGGTGTGCTGTGCGACCGCGCACATCTGCGTGCACCGCTGACGGGGCGCGTCGACACGGTGGTCCGCGCGGCGGTGGCCATGTTGCTGTCGGCCTGCCTGCTGCTGGTGCCCGGCGGCTGGGCCGCCGTGGCGGCTTTCGCTTGCTGGCAAGTGGCTGCCAACGCCGCGTACGTAGGCTGTGCCTCGGCCTTGCAGGACCAGGTCAGCGGACGTACCCGCGGCATTGCCGCGGCCTTGTCCTTGTGCATGTCCATCGGGTTCGGCATGGGATTGGGGCCCACGTCCGTGGCCGCACTCAACCAGCAGCTGGGTGGCGTTGGCCAAGCCTTGTCCACCAGTCTGCTGGTGGTGCTGCTGGTCTCTGGATCGGCGACGCTGGCTTTTGCCTGGCTGCTGCGCCGCCGCCTGGCCCGGCCATCGTCGGCGCAAGGTCTCGTCTGACCACTCGCTGAGAGCGGACATTTTGGTGTCTTTGAGGAACGGACGGAAATGAATATCGAGTGCGATGTATTGGTGGCGGGATCAGGCGCTGCAGGCCTGTCGGCAGCCGTGACGGCGGCTCACCAGGGTGCCCGAGTGATCCTGGTCGAAAAGGCCCCCGTGTTTGGCGGAACGTCCTGCTTCTCGGCAGGCCTGGTGTGGATACCGGGCAGCCGCCAGGCCCGTGCGGCGGGCATCCAGGATGACCCGGGCGCGGCCCTGCAATACCTGCGCGGTGAGGGCGGGCCCTTTCTCGACGAGCCCAAGGCGCAGGCCTATGTGCAGCAGGCGGCCGACATCTTCGCCTGGTTCGAGGACCACACCCACGTCAGCTATCACCTCTCCCCGTTGTGGCCGGACTATCACCAGGGTGTTGAGGGCGCCTCGCGCGGCGGGCGCTCGCTGGGCGCGAACCCCTTCGACGCGCGGCGTCTGGGCGCGCGCATGGCTCACCTGCGCCCCCCGCTGGCCAGCACGACGATCCTGGGAGGCATGATGGTCGGCCGGGAGGATCTCGTGCATTACTACGGCATGTCCGGTTCCTGGCCGAGCCGGGTCGTGGTGGGCAAGAGGGTGCTGCGTTACCTGCAGGACCGGCTCAGCGGTCATCCGCGCAGCACCCGCCTGTCCAACGGCAATGCACTGGTGGGCATGCTGGCGCTCAGTGCCTTCGAGCGCGGCGTCGACCTGCGCCTGAACACGCCTGTCAAGCAACTGCTCCTGGAGGGCGACCGCGTCTCGGGTGTCCTGGTGCAGGGCGTTGAAGGACCGTACGAGATTCGGGCCCGTGCTGGCGTAGTGCTGGCCTGCGGAGGGTTTCCTGCCAGCGCCGCGCTGCGCGAGCGCTACTACGCGCACGTTGCTGCCGGCAAGAACCACCGCACCGCGGCACCGTCGGCCAACACTGGCGACGGGCTGCAGATGGCCAGTCAGGCCGGGGTTGCATTGAAAGAGGCGCAGCATCACCCCGCGGCCTGGACGCCGATGTCGCTGGTGCCGCAGGCCGATGGCAGCGACGTGCCGTTCCCGCACTACAACGACCGCGGCAAGGCGGGCTACATCGCGGTCGATCGGCGCGGGCGCCGCTTCATCAGCGAGTCCCTGTCGTATCACGACTTTGTGCCGGCCATGATCAACGCCTGCCGTGACGACGCGGAAGTCTGCAGCTGGGTCCTCTGCGACAGCCGCGCCATCCGCCAGTACGGCCTGGGGC
>Ga0315907_10004377_pt1 | contig 15900 bp, 14 predicted proteins | sample LakEriMetagenome_3_FD_203525 | JGI IMG/M metagenome (GOLD analysis project Ga0315907, IMG submission 203525) | Freshwater fungal communities from buoy surface, Lake Erie, Ohio, United States - Buoy 12 MA123 | ecosystem: Environmental > Aquatic > Freshwater > Lake > Lake biofilm | place: USA... | reverse complement strand
TTAACCACATATTGGAACTCTTATTCCAGCTTCTCATCAGTGAAATTGATGGGTACTTAATCGTCAAAGGCGAAATTGCAACAGATCCCAAAGTATCAACTGTGTCCCACCAGGATTTTTGAGTAATTAAGTATTCAACATGATCTTTGAGAAAATTCTTATTTGCACTTTCGATGAAGAAATCAATGAGGTCACATGCGGCATAGTGATAATCGCGCTCTCGTAATTTCCAGAGTGCGCGAGCTGTCTCGCCAAGCTCCTTCGAAGTTGGTTTGGGCAGTTCTCTAAAGATCTTCTTAAATAACTTTCGTCGTTCCGGAGTCTTTACACCAAGAAATGGGGCGATATCTTTCATATAGGCCTGCGCCCCAAAAGCGACCTTCTTATCTCCTAGAGCAGGAAGGCGACCTTGTACCTCGCTAAGCACTTGTGCTTTAAATGTCGCCATGTAGCTATCTTAAGTTGAAGGTGCATGAGTGGTGTAGTAACCTGAGATTAATTAAGGGGAGTACCTAGATACAGCTACCTCGTCAATACGGTGTAAAAACCCGGGGCGCTGGCCGAGAAGTTTTCGGTTAGGAAGACCTTGACCACGTTCACTACATACGAGTCAAGGAGTTTTTTCATGGATGTTTCTTTAACAATCTGGGCTGTCACAGTTGGTGTAATTCTTCTTCTGATTGTCGTCGATTTGCTTACAGTCAGTGCCAAACCTCACGAAGTAATGTTTAAAGAGGCGATTAGTTGGTCCCTGTTCTATATCGGTATTGCAATTGCCTTCGGTATCTGGGTCTGGCAACAATATGGATCAACTTCAGGTACTGAATACTTCGCAGCGTACTTAGTTGAGAAATCGCTCTCAGTCGATAACCTCTTTGTATTCGTCATCATTCTTGCTCAATTCGCGGTTCCGAGCATCTATCACCAGAGAGTTCTTTTGATTGGTGTGATTCTCGCGCTCGTTTTACGCGCAGCGTTTATCGCTGTCGGCGCTGCAGCCCTTGCTGCATTTAGCTTCACATTTGTACTCTTCGGAGCAATCCTTATCTGGACTGGTATCGGGCTCTTTAAGCACTGGGATGAAGATCCAGAACCAGGCGATAACGCTGTTGTGAAGCGAATTCGTTCCCGAATTCGCATGGTTGATGATTTTCATGGCTCGAAGCTCTTTATCAAGTTAGATGGGATTCGCTATGCGACCCCAATGTTCTTGGTCATGATTGCTATCGGGTCGACAGATCTACTATTTGCCCTTGATTCCATTCCAGCAACCTTTGGCGTGACTTCAGAGCCATTCCTGGTCTTTGCAGCTAACGCCTTCGCGCTACTAGGTTTAAGAGCCCTCTACTTCTTGGTCAAGGGGCTCCTAGACAGACTCATCTACCTTTCACTGGGTCTTTCAATAATTCTGATGTTTATCGGAGTAAAATTGATAATGACCTTCTTGCACGAGCAGTACGACTCAATTCCTAAGATCTCAACTCCTGTTGGGCTTGCAGTAATTTGTGGAATACTTGTCGTATCAACTGTGGCAAGTATTGTTAAGTCCAAGTCCGACCCTTCAGTTCGTGCGCATGCAGGAAGAATTACGGGAAGCGAGAAAGATGAGAAGTAGGTTTGTTGCAACGTGGAAAACGTTGCCGACCCCTATTCGTAGAACAATTGTCTCTGTTATTGGTTTCACCTTTATAGCAGTTGGACTCTTGCTCGTAGTTCTGCCCGGACCATTTACCTTGCCGCTTGTAATTCTTGGCCTCTTCGTTCTAGCTCTTGAATTTGCATGGGCTGACAGGATGCTCGACAAGGTAAAGGCTCAGGGCGCCAAAGTTGACCCCCGTAAACTCTTCAAGAAGCACTGATGTGCAAGTCGTTCTCTTAACTGAGAATGATTGGGCGCGCTATCGAGATATTCGTCTTGCTGCACTTGTGCATGATGAGAGCGCCTTCGGTGGGGATTACGACAGTGAGAGCCAGTATTCAGAAGCTCAGTGGCGCCAGAAAGCTCAACAGTATGCGGGGCTTCTAGCCACCATTGATGGCAAAGATTGCGGATTTATGACAATCGAAAATCTCAAAGGTGATTTTGGTGCAACATGCTGGGTAGGAAGCTGTTGGGTGAATCCCAAATTTCGCCAGCGCGGAGTTCTGCGTTCACTCTTTACTTTCGCGGATTCATATTCTGAAGATCGAAATTGGGGCGTACAAGGCCTTGGAGTTTGGATTGATAACTCTGGCGCAATTGCAGCATACGAAAAAATTGGATTTGAAAAGATGGGTGAACCTCAAGAGAGCACACGAAAAGCTGGGATGTACTACCAGCGAATGATTAGGTCTGTTAAGTAAGCGAAATTCTGTATTGACGTTTGCCAGATTCAAGAGAATAAGAGTCATATAACTTGCGTGCTGTTGCGTTATCTTCATCGGTATTCCAATAAAGACGTGAACACTTATTCTCAATTGCAAAAGCTTTGACGTAATCAATCAGCGCTCTGCCGACGCCACCACCGCGAACAGTCGGATCTACAAAGAGATCTTCCAGGTAGCAGTGACCATTTTCTGACCATGTTGAGTTCTGTAAGTTATACGTTGTAAAGCCGACTACTGAACCATCAAGTACCGCAACTGCACATTTCATATTGAATTCTGGATTTATTACTCGAGACCAGGTGAGCTCGCTCTGTGCAGGTGAGAGCACAGTCTTATAAAAATCTAAATATCCCTGCCAGAGTTCAAACCAACGGGCTTTGTCGCTAGGTTGTGCAGGGCGTAATTCAATATTCATCAGAGAGTTACTTCAGCGAGAAGGATGGGTATTCGTCGGTAACGAGAATTACTGCGTAGCCGTAGAGGCGGTTCCAGAATTTAACTGTTCCTAGAACTACATCAAGTGCCCATGCTGGGTAATTTCCTGTTGACCAAGTAATAATCCAGGCGATGAATGTGTAAACCAGTGCAACAGCGGCGTAAATCAGTCCAACAAGGACAAGTGGAATTGCTAAGAACCATTTGATCAAAGGAAGTCCACGACTTAACTTCTTTCCACCTTCAATTTCAGGTAGAAGAATTGCAACGTTTGGATTGCGCTCGATGGATGGATAATCATCGGTCAGGAGTAGAACGTACGATGAAAGACGAGCATTAAGTTCCATCACTGAGTGGTTGAAGGAGAGTAGGTAACTCGGGTAGACACCTCTAAAGAGGAGTGTGAGTACGAGGGGTAGAACAATTAGCCCTGAAGCCCAGGCAGCGTCAGTTCCCTGAGAAAATGATGCAAGGAATACAACCACTGGAACGGCCAGGAAGCCTCTCCAGAAGACCGTCTTCTTATCTCTATTGGTGAGTTGTACCTGGATGACTGTCTCTACTTGATTGCTCATATGAAGATTCTAGATGAGAGAGATACTCTTTGCCTATGAGCACTCGCGAATATGCAATCATTACTGGAGCAAGCAGCGGAATCGGCGCTGCAACAGCACGTCTATTGGCGCAGAATGGATATCACGTCATTGCTGCAGCTCGTCGTGCAGATCGCCTCAAGGCACTTGCCGCCGAAGATGAGAATATTGAAGCGTTTACGTTAGATGTCACTGCGCAGAGCGAGATTGATGCACTTGCAAAACATCTTCATGGCAAGCCTGTATCAATACTCATTAACTGCGCAGGTGGAGCCTTTGATTCGGATTCGATTAATGACTCTGATCCAGAAATCTGGAAGAAGACTTTTGACATCAATGTTGTTGGTTCTGTTCGTATGGTTAAAGCGATGACGCCACTCATGCAGGAATTTGGTCGTGGACATATCGTGATGATTTCATCAACTGCCGGCCATCGTGTCTATGAAAATGGCGGAAGTTATGTCGCGGCGAAGTTTGCTGAGACATCGCTAGTTGAGACTCTTCGCCTTGAACTAAACGGCCAACCTATTCGCGTCACAGAGATTGCACCCGGAATGGTGAAGACAGATGAGTTTGCAGTGCAACGATTTCAGGGAGACCTTGAGAAAGCTGCAAAGGTCTATGAGGGAGTTACCCGCCCATTAGTGGCAGAAGATGTCGCAGAAGCTATCCGCTGGTCGGTAATGCTGCCGAGCCACTTCAATGTGGATTCACTGATGATTAGACCTATTGCTCAAGCGCAGACCCACAAGGTCTATCGCCAGCCGCTTTAACTCTCTAAAACAACTCGATATTGCGAAAGAGTTGGATCGGTTGCATATGCAATACGAACTCCAGCAGCACGAGATGAAGCAAGACCCTCGATAATCTGCTGAGTAAGAACTTCTCCTGGTGCCACAACGGCAACTCCTGGGGGATATGGCGCAATCAAATCAGCTGAGACTCTGCCTAGTGCAGCTGCAGCATCAACCATCTCGGTCTTTGCAAAGTAGGCATCGCGCATTGAAATCTTCTTTTGCGGAGTTACTGACCAACTCAGTGCAGTGGCGCTCTCGCGACGTTGTTCTTGTCTGCGCTTCAGAATTGGAATAAGGACATCTGCAAGGCGATCAAAATCCTCTTTGGTATCGGCAATTGTCCCCAAAAATACGATGGTGTCTCGATCGGCCATTTCAACACGAATTCCTGCTGTCTGAAGATCTTCCTCGATATCAACGCCGGAAGCACCGAGTTGTTGCACGCGCAAGACAATCTTCGTTGGATCAAAACGTCCTGCAGGAAAATCACTTGGGTATAGGAATACTGGAAGAGCAAACTCGGCTTGGACACTCTCTTTAAATGCATGGATATTTTCAAGGAGTGCGCCGATTAACTCTTCACCGCGAGTTTGCAGAAGTGCACGTACTCCGTCGATAGATGCAAGAGGAGCCCCAGCAGGAGATGTGGTGTGTGTTGTCTCAAAACTTTGCTCGAGTCTTTCGGTGCTTAAAAATTCTGTGCGAGCAAGCAAGAGCGCAGAGGCGCTATAGCCAGGAAGCGCTTTATGCGTACTTGTAATCAATGCATCTGCACCGAGTTGTATTGCATGTCGGGGAAGCTGCGGATGAAAACCAAAGTGGCCACCCCATGCAGCATCGAGAATCACTGGGATCTTCTTTTCGTGAGCTGCTTCAATGAGTGCAGGTAAATCAGAGATTGTTCCGAGGTAACCAGGTTCAGTAAGAAGCACAGCGATTGGGTTTTCAGTAAGCGCCTTCTTGAGTTCCGCAATCCCGATTCCAATGGGAACACCGGTTGCACCATCAATTTCAGGGCTCATCCAGATTGGCTCTAACCCTGCGAGGACTAGAGCACTGAGAACAGATCGATGTGCGGTACGAGATACTGCAATTTTATCTCCGGGTTTTCCGAGCGCGAAGATAATCGCTTGATTTGCATGTGTTGAACCACCTGTAGAAAATCGTGCGTAATCAGCACCCCACAATTTTGCAGCCAGTCCTTCAGCTTCTCGCAAAGTTTGATTCGTTAACTTGATTTCATCGAGCCCACCATAGAGCGGAGTATCTGAGTCGACGACTGCACCCAGGCCAGCGTCGAGCGCTGATGTCTTCTGCTTATGGCCCGGGATAGTGAAGGGAGTTCGAGCGCTCTCAAAGTATGAGAGGTAGGCATCTAATAAAGGTGCCATTTTGCGAAGTTCGCTCATGTGGCAAGCCTAACTTGTCGTAAGCCATGGTTGGGCTCGCACTGAGAAATGATGGCCTTAGAATTGGTCCATGACATCAAAGGATCCTCTCCCGCAATCACGCCATTTGGCCACTGAAATTCCAGGGCCAAAATCAACTGCAGCTTTGCAGCGACGTAAAGAGGCTGTTGCTGGGGGACTTGGAATGGCGATGCCAATCATTGTCTCTCGTGCACAAGATGCGATCATTGAAGATATCGATGGAAACCGAATCATTGATCTTGGTGCAGGTATCGGAGTTGTCACCGTTGGAAACTCAGCACCTCGGGTTGTGAAAGCAGTACAAGATGCTGTTGCCGCATTTACACATACAAACTTCACAACGGCTCCATACATGGGTTATATCGAGGTCTGCGAAGCCCTTAATCGTTTAACCCCAGGAAAGTTTAGGAAGAAGTCGATTCTGCAGAATTCAGGTGCCGAAGCTGTCGAGAATGCAATCAAGATTGCGCGTCACTACACAAAGCGCCCAGCAGTTGTTGTCTTTGAACATGCCTATCACGGTCGTACGAATCTCACGATGGCGCTGACTGCAAAGAATCTTCCATACAAGGATGGCTTTGGACCGTTTGCAAGTGAGATCTACCGCATGCCGATGCCATACCCATACCGCTGGCTAGGAAACCCTGAGACCATCACAGAAGATGCTCTCGATATGGTTATTCATAAGATTGAAAAAGAGATTGGCGCACATAACGTTGCTGCAATAATCATCGAGCCAGTAATTGGCGAGGGCGGATTTATCGTGCCACCAACTGGATTTATGCCAGGCCTTCAGAAGTTTGCAACTGAAAATAAGATTGTCTTTATTGCAGATGAAGTTCAATCAGGATTTGCTCGTACAGGCAAGATGTTCGCTGTTGAACATGAAAATATGGAACCCGACATGATTGTCTCTGCAAAAGGAATTGCTGGAGGCCTTCCACTTGCTGCAGTCACTGCTCGTGCTGAGATCATGGATTCATCGCATGTCGGTGGCCTTGGTGGCACTTACGGTGGAAATCCAATCGCGTGCGCTGCAGCACTTGCTGTTATTGAGATGATTGAAGAAGAGAAGTTACTTGAACGAGCCGAGCAGGTAGGAAAGATCCTCTTCGCAGAACTCAATGCGCTAAAAGCTAAGTATCCAATCATCGGCGACGTTCGTGGCCGCGGTGCAATGGTTGCAATCGAGTTAGTTCATGCAGGAACAAAGGATCCAAATCCAGAAGCGATGGCAAAGGTAATTAAGTATTGCCAGAGCAAGGGTGTACTTATCTTGACCGCGGGCACCTATGGCAATGTGATCCGCTTCTTGCCACCAGTTGTCATCACCGATGAGCTCTTAAAAGAGGCCCTTGGCGTTCTCGCCGAAGGCTTTGCAACGCTCTAGCTACCAAGGCTAAATCACCGCCCTCTATCACCCCTACTAGGGTGATTTTCGCTTCCAAAAGTGGCCCTAAAGCCTCACCCTTAGCGCATGACAACGAAGCGAGTCACCCGGCAGGATGCAGGTGAGGTGAGACCTGCCTTCGATATCAGTTCGGGCGTCACCCTCTCTCGCTCATTGGTTCCAACGCCGGCACCAAACTTCATATCGAGAAAACGTCTCTTTCCACTTCTTACACATTCAGCGCCAAGTACAACAGTTGTCATCGCGCCAGCTGGATATGGAAAGACTTCTCTTGTTGCTGAATGGGCGAACCAGAGCGTAGATCCTGTCATCTGGATGACAATTACCAATAGCGATTCTGTCAATGAAATGTCTGCGCTCCTAATTCAAGCAACCCGAAATGTACTTCCAGGTTTTGCGCCATGGTTTGAGACGCATCAACTTGTGCGACCAACTGAAGTTATCCGCCGATGGGGAAATGAGCTACTTGCAACTGGGAAGAACTATTTTTTTGTGATTGATAATCTACGTAGCCAATCATCTGGTGATGTAGATATCGCAGAGAGATTAGTTCAGCAATTCCCATCAAATGTTAGTTTTGTAGCAATTCGGCGGGACCCTCTTGAGAGCATGTATCAAGCTTTTCTATCAAGAGGACCACTACATATTATTGGGCTAAATGAGTTGAAATTTACCGATGATGAAGTTAAATCTCTCGCCCTGGCGAATAAGGTTGATTTTGAGAGTGTGAAAATCAAGGAATCACTTCTGGGTGCAATGGGATGGCCTGCGGCAGTGGGAATCCTTATTCGCCATCTTGAGAAGTCAGAATCACCTGTAGATTTTGCCAAGATGCTCGCAACTCAAGCAGAGCCGCTTCGCGCTCTAGCGTTAACAATCATCGATGGAACAGATTGCAAAATTAAGAAAGTCGTTACACAACTTTCAGTTGTACATGAATTCAACCAAGAAGCTGCACAAGTGATATTGGGCGAAGAATATGACTTTAATCTTATTAACGAGATTGCTCTCGAAGGAAATTTCTTTGCTCAGACAAGTGATCCTGAACAGACCTACTCATTTACTCGGCTGATGCGTGAGATATTCCTGTTAGAGCTCAATAAAGAGCCAGGAACTAAAAGGGAAATCCACATCCGTCTATGTGAATATTATGAACATCACAATCAACCTAACCTCGCACTTGAGCATGCATTCCTCGCTGGAGATTCTGAGAAGATCAGTACTTTATTCCCGAACGCTGCGCGAATACTGCTTGCCACGGGTCGAGGTAACGACCTCGTGCGCTGGGCTGTATTTGCAGGAGATAGCTCTCAAGTCGGACTCTTACAGCGTGCCACTGTAGAAATTGCTGGGTATCTAGCATCACTTGACTACCACACGGTCATGAGCATGCACGATCAGATGCGTCACGATGCAAAGGGAACAGTGATTGAAGGATTCATCAATCAGATCGCAGCGGGCAATAGGGCGTATATAGAGATTGCTCAAGGCAGATTTAAGGAGTTTGATTCATCATTTTCTATCGCGATGAAGCCTGTGAGCGATCCACTGATGCTCGGGGTTGAAGAGCAGATTGGAATGCTTCGACTTGCGGCAATCTCAGCATTTATCCACGACGATACAGAGGCAGTTGAAGAGTATTACCAGCAGAGTCTAAGCAAGGCTACGGAGGCACAGATTGCAACCGGCCATGTTCTGCTTGCTCAGATGAATGCGCTATCACTCTTTCAAGTCGGCGAGTATCGCAAGGCCTATGAAGCTGCAACGATTGCGACTTCTAATGCACGCAGAAATGGTTTCGTTGGAGTAATGGGACCGCTACCTTCGATGTATGTGCAGGCGCGTTGCTTGCTGGAATTCTCACGACCAGATGAAGCATTTGAGATCTTCGCACAGATAAAGAATTTGGCTCAGCAGTGGAAGCAGTGGATCTGGTACTTCCTCGCAGATGGCTACTTTGCACGCGATCTGGTACTCAAAGGACGATCAAGTGAGGCACTTGAAATCATTAACCTTGAGCGAAAGATGGCCGAGAAAATTACTGGTGGAGAGAACCTCTCGATGCTCATTGACCTAAGCGAGATATTTATCCGATTCAGCGTTAACGATGACGAGAGAGCGGCAGTTCTTATCAAGCGAGTACCAGAGCAGACATTTACTCGTCAGATTCAGTTAACTCTTGATTATCGTTCTGGCAAAAAGAGTATTTCAGACGATGTTAAAGCGCTTCCTACAAGAACTCCTAAAGAGAAACTCTGGAAACATCTAGCCGATGCAAGTGAGGTCATCGACCAAGAGAAACTCGCGATGAAGTCGCTGAAACTCGCTTTGGATATTGGTGCTGTAATCGGCGCGAAAGAGACCTTCTTGCGCCAAGACCAAGAGGTAGGAAACCTCATCATTAAAATCGCAGGCGAAACCCCAACTCTTTATCTTGAAGATCTTGCAGGCGGTGTCACCGAGAGAGTTCGAGAGAATAGAGCGAGCCAAGAGCACTCAACTGCCGCCCTTACAAAGCGCGAGCTAGAAGTCCTGCGCCACTTAGCAACTGAGAGACCAATCAGTGCAATCGCCGCAACCTTACATATCTCGCAGAATACGATGAAGACCCACCTCAAAAATCTCTACCGAAAGATGGAAGTAGATGGGCGAGCAACGGCGGTAGAGAAGGCTAGAAGTAACTTCATTTTCTAGCCGTGCGATACTTGCCCCATGAGCGATGAATTCGATGAGCTGGTTGGGGATATCGATGATGAACTCGACCTCACTCTCTATGCAGATACCGCTGAATTAGCTGAAGAGGTAACTGCCCAGATTCTTGCAGCGATTGAAAAAGGGTTAAAGCTCAAGAGTGAATTTCATCTGGTTCTAACCGGTGGTTCTCTCGGCCTTCAAATATCAGAATCCCTGGTTAATGAATTTAATGCCGACATTGATTCTTTTAGAGGCCTTCATATCTGGTGGAGCGATGAACGATTTGTAGAGGCAGATAGCATCGAGAGAAATGCTTTGCCATTTCATAAGACCTTGTTGAATAAGAACGTCTTGGTGCACGAGGTGCTTGCAAGTGATGTCGCTAAGAGTATTGAAGAAGCAGTAGCTGACTACGAACTTGCTCTAGAGAATGTCGATCTTGATTTAAATATCTTAGGTATGGGTCCTGATGGCCATGTTGCATCTCTATTTCCTGGCATTGCCGATATCGATGATGTTCGATCAATTTTCGCAATTACAGATTCTCCTAAGCCACCAGCCGTACGCATTTCATTTACTATGAAACAGATCAACAGCGCGCAAGAAGTCTGGATGGTTGCTGCTGGTGAAGGTAAAGCAGCTGCTGTGACAAAAATTATTGAGGGAGATATTTCTATCCCTGCAAGCTATGTCCGAGGAAATTCTCATACGCGATTAATTGTTGATACAGAGGCCTTTTTTACCGAGTAATTAAGGAAAATTCGGGAGTTAGCACCGGGGTCATATAGACTACGAGCCTCAGTGTTGAGCGTTTTCAAGCGAATAGGCATCACAGATGGCAACAGCAAATTTTGGAATGGTCGGCCTTGGCCGCATGGGCGCAAATATTGTTCGCCGCCTTGCGCTCCACAACATCCCTTCAGCAGTCTTTGATGTCAGCCCAGATGCTGTAAAGGTTCTCGCATCAGAAGGCGCAATTGGCGCATCGGATATGGCAGATCTCGCCTCAAAGCTTGCAACACCTCGAACAATCTGGATTATGGTCCCAGCTTCAGTAACCGATACAACAATCGCTGCAATGGCAGAACACTTATCGCCTGGCGACACAATTATTGATGGTGGAAATAGCTATTACAAAAATGATTTGAAGAACGCTGAGCTACTGAAGGCAAAGGGAATTAACTTTGTTGATGTCGGAACATCAGGTGGCGTCTACGGTCTAGAGCGCGGTTATTCACTGATGATTGGTGGAGATAAAGCCGTTGTCTCATCCCTGGATCCAATCTTTAAAGCTCTCTGCCCAGGTGTTGAATCTGCAGAACGCACACCAGGTCGCACAGGCAAGCCAACACAGGCTGAATACGGCTATCTACATTGCGGCCCTGTCGGTTCTGGCCACTTTGTAAAGATGGTCCATAACGGAATTGAGTACGGAATGATGGCCGCCTTTGCAGAAGGCCTTGCAATCTTCGAGGCAGCCGATGAGATGACTCCTGCATACGATTTAGATATTCCTGCAATCACCGAAGTCTGGCGCCGCGGAAGCGTCGTTGCCTCATGGCTCTTAGATCTCACTGCGCAAGCCCTCGTTGAATCATCAGAGCTCAAAGAGTATTCAACTGAAGTCAGCGACAGCGGTGAAGGTCGATGGACTGTTCAGGCAGCTATCGAGGCAGGAATTCCTGCTCATGTATTGAGTGCATCGCTCTATGCCCGCTTTGCATCTCGTAACAATGATGAGTTCGCAAACCGCGTCTTGAGTGCAATGCGTTATAAATTTGGCGGACATAATGAGAAGCCTCAGGCTCCCGGAAACACTGCAAAGTAATGAAGGCAGATGCTTTAGTTCTATTTGGCGCGACCGGAGATTTAGCAAAGAAGAAGTTATTTCCAGCTCTCTATGATCTCGAAGATCTTGGCGAGCTCGATGTAAAGATCTTTGGCGTTGCATCATCGAAGTGGACCCAAGAAGTCTTTAAGCAGAATGTGGAAGATGCTGTCCGCGCCCGAAAGCCTGATGCTGATGAGGCAATGCTAGGTAAGTTATTGGGCGAGATGCAGCTGATTGTGGGCGATTATGAAGACCCACAGACATTTGTGGATTTAGCTGAGGCGATTAAAGATTTCAAATTACCAGTTATCTATCTAGCGATTGCACCTGAATATTTTTCAAAGATTACAGAGTCCCTCGCGAGCGTAGGAATCACTCGTCGCGCGCGTGTGGTTGTTGAAAAGCCATTTGGTCGCGATCTCGAAAGCGCAAAGGCACTCGATGCCGAGCTTAAGAAGTTATTGCCTGAAGAGCAGATTTTCCGTATCGATCACTACCTAGGTAAAGAAGCGGTAGAAGATCTACTGGTCTTCCGCTTTGCCAATACGCTCTTCGAGCCAGTTTGGAACCGTAACTACGTATCCAATATCCAGATTACGATGGCCGAGTACTTCGGAATCGAAGGTCGTGGAAAGTTCTACGATGGTGTTGGCGCTACTCGCGACGTTCTGCAGAACCACATCTTGCAGGTTTTGACGATGCTTACGATGGAGCCACCTATCGATATGGGTTCTGAGGCGATGCAGAATGAGAAGATCAAGGTCTTATCTGCTATCCGCGATATCAATAAGAATGACGTTGTCAGAGGGCAATTCGAAGGCTATCTCGGTGAGGACGGCGTCGCAGAGAATTCAGATACTGAAACTTTCGTTGCAATGAAGTTGTTTATCGACAACTGGCGCTGGGCCGGAGTTCCAATCTATCTGCGCACAGGTAAGAAGATGCCAGAGACGGTTCTTGAAGTTATCGTTGAGTTTAAGCAGCCACCACGCGCACTTTTCGGAAAGTCTGAGGCAAACCAAGTTCGCTTTAGATTGGGTGCAAAAGATGGTGTGGATATCTCTTTGCAGGCGAAGAAGCCGGGAACAAAGCTCGTTACTGAGACTGTTGATCTTTCTGTGGAATTTGTTGCAGAGTTCGGCGATCGCCAGGGTCCTTACGAGCGCTTGTTACGCGCTGCGATGTTGGGTGATCACTTTAGATTTACTCGTATCGATGCAGTGTTGCATTCGTGGCAGATTCTGGAAGATCTTTTGAAGAATCCAAATCCCGTCATTGCCTATGAGAGCGAGAGTTGGGGACCGAGCGAAGCTGATGAATTAGTGCCGGGCGGATGGGCGCCAGTGGGTAGCGAAGCAGAGACCTTAAAGGGACTCCACCTCTAATTCTTAATCTCTCGTCAAACTAATCTCGGGCTTGGCCAGATTTGTGCTTGTAACGCCCCATGAATTCCTTCTTCATATCCTGGAAGTTTCCATCAAGTAGAGCCTGGCGCATCTGATCGACTAATCGCACAATAAATCGTTCGTTATGGATCGTCGCAAGAGTGCCTGCAACCATCTCCTTTGCACGGAATAAGTGGCAGAGATATGCGCGAGAGTAATTTGTGCAGGTGTAGCAATCGCATTCATCATCAATAGGGTTGAAGTCGCGAATAAATGGCTGGTTAGAGACGTTAAAGCGGCCTTCCATCGTATAAACCGCACTGGTGCGAGCTATACGAGAGGCCAGAACGCAGTCGAAGGTATCGATTCCATTTTCAACACCAACAAAGAGATCTTCCGGTGCGCCAATTCCAAGCAAGTGTTTCGGCTTATCTTCAGGAAGAGTTGAATTGACCCAACTGACAATTGTTCCGAGCGAATCTTTATCGAGCGCTCCACCAATTCCAAAGCCATCGAACTCAATTCCTGATGAGCTCATCCCACCGAGATCGGATGCCGCTTTCTTACGTAAATCTTCATACTGCGCACCTTGGATAACGCCGAAGAGAGCTTGGTAAGGCTTTCCGATGCGAGAATCTGTCAGCCGCTTATGTTCATCGAGGCAGCGAATTGCCCAGTCGTATGTGCGAGACATCGCAAGCTCTTGATACGGGCGTGTGTTGTGCAAAGTAGTGCATTCATCGAATGCAAACATAATGTCGGCGCCAAGTTTATGTTGAATCTGCATGGAAACTTCTGCAGTAAATCTATGCATCGAACCATCGAGGTGGCTCTTAAAGGTGACGCCTTCATCATCAACGTGGGCAAGACGCTCTTTATTCTTTGCAATCACTTGATCAGAGCGGAAAGTCTGGGCATCCATCGCCAAGACCTTCTTAAATCCAACGCCCAATGAGAGAACCTGGAATCCACCGCTATCTGTAAATGTTGGCTTATTCCAATTCATAAATGAACCGAGGCCACCTGCTTCATCAAGAACATCAGGACCTGGCTGCAGATAGAGGTGATATGCATTTGAAAGTAGGGCTTGCGCACCTAAATTCTCCATCGCCTCAGGCAGAACGGTCTTTACCGTTGCCTTAGTGCCAACTGGAATAAAGGCAGGTGTCTGGATATCACCATGTGGTGTTGAAATTGTTCCAACGCGAGCTAAGCCAGAATCGGCTGCGTGGTTGATGGCAAAGGAGAAGCCCTTATCAGTTTCGACTTTACCCATGTGCTAATTGTGTCAGAGATATAGACTTACCAAATGCCTCAATTTAAAGTTAAAGATAATCGCGAATTAGAGATTCTCGATAATGGAATCACTTCCGATAAAGCGATTATCTTTCATCATGGCACTCCCGGCCATGCATCCGCCTGGAGCAACTGGCTTGAAGATGCAGCAAGCCGCGGAATCAGAGCGATTTCCTATAGCCGCGCAGGCTATGGCACCAGCGATCGGAACTTTGGAAGAAGCGTTTTAAGCAATAACTCTGATATCTCGCTTCTCCTTGATGGCAAGAACATTTCAAACTTTGTTGCAATTGGTTGGTCTGGCGGTGGTCCTCATGCACTCGCTGGCGCACTCGATCATCGCAACGTCGGAGTCATCACTCTTGCAGGCGTCGGTGAATACGGTGCACCAGATCTAGATTTCCTTGAAGGTATGGGCCCAGAGAATCACGATGAGTTTGGTGCCGCACTTCTTGGTGAAGCAGTCCTTGATGCATGGATGAATGCAAATGCCGGGTCGATGAAGAATGTAACTGGCGCTGAAATTAAAGAGGCATTTGGTGGACTGATTGGTGATGCAGATAAAGCAGTCATCGAAGGCGACTTTGCAGATCAGATGGCGGCAACAATGCGCAGCGGATTAGCTGTCAGCTTTGATGGATGGATTGATGATGATCTCGCATTTGTCCGCCCCTGGGGATTTAACCTCCGAGAAATTTCAAAGCCAGTATTTATCTGGCAGGGCGATGATGACTTTATGGTTCCACATGCGCATTCAAAGTGGCTTGCAGAACATATCCCTGGATCACAGCTGAAGTTTGTTCCGGGCCACGGCCATATCTCTCTGGTTGAGAAGTATCGCTCCGAGATTCTCAATCAGGCAGAAGCGCTTTTAAAGTAAATGCTCTTTCAGGAATTCACAACTCTTCTCAATCCGCAGTCGAGAAAGATTGTCTTTGGAATCTGTCTCAATGCAATAGGCGGGGGAATGACTCTCTCGTTGTTGCTGGTCTACCTGCACGATATGCGTGGCTTCTCAAATACTTTTGGTGGACTGCTTCTTGCCTATGCCTCAATTGTCAGCATTCTCGCTAGTACACCACTTGGCGCACTCGTTGATCGTTTTGGACCCCGTAAAGTGATTATTCCCGGACTTCTTGCAGCATCCGGTGGCGCCTTTTCGCTATCGATTGTCGATACACATTTTGAAGCGATACTGGCTCTCACAGTGATTAACGCTGCAGGCCAAGCAATTTGGCCAACGCAGATGGTTATCTTGACTCGACTTACACCTGAGAAAGATCGCCAGAAAATATTTGGCTTTAACTTTATGCTGCTCAACTTAGGTCTTGGAATCGGTGGTTTGATTTCATCGCTACTGATTCGCGAGGGAGATCTTAAATCATTCCAATTAATGTATTGGATTGATGGCAGCACATTCCTTCTCTATCTCGCCATTGTTCTCACAATGCGTGGGCCAGCAATGAAGCGTCATATAAAGCAAGAGCACGAACCGGAACAGGGTTCATACCGAGATTTACTCGCAAATAAGCCTCTAGTGCTGCTTGGTCTATCGGGAATCATTCTCTTCACCTTCGGCTATGGCGCTATCACTGCAGGTGTTCCGCTCTTTGCGACTCAGTATCTAGATCTCTCACCAAATTGGCTCGGCATCATCTTTG
>Ga0315907_10004375_pt1 | contig 15904 bp, 16 predicted proteins | sample LakEriMetagenome_3_FD_203525 | JGI IMG/M metagenome (GOLD analysis project Ga0315907, IMG submission 203525) | Freshwater fungal communities from buoy surface, Lake Erie, Ohio, United States - Buoy 12 MA123 | ecosystem: Environmental > Aquatic > Freshwater > Lake > Lake biofilm | place: USA... | reverse complement strand
CAGAGATCTGCTGCAACTCGCTCCCAATATTACCGTCGTTGGGTCGAAAGTGGCAATTCAGTTTTTAGAGAATTTAGTTCATCATCCCTTTCAACGTCAACTGGTCAAAAATGGTGATCGGTTAGATCTAGGCAATGGTCACATTCTCGAATTTGTTAACGCTCCTAATTTACACTGGCCCGATACTATTTTTACCTACGATCACGGTTCGGGAATTTTATTTACCTGTGATGCCTTCGGAATGCACTATTGTTCCGATGATCTTTACGATGAGCAATTAAGTGCTATTGAACCAGATTATCGCTTCTATTATGAATGTTTAATGGCTCCTAATGCTCGCTCGGTACTAGCGGCGATGAAACGGATGGAACCTCTAGGTAATATTAATCTCGTGGCTAATGGTCACGGACCAGTATTAAAATATAATGTTACTGAATTATTGACCCGTTATCGTGATTGGAGTCAAGCACAAACTAAGGCAGAAAAAACCGTCGCTGTTTTCTACATTGCCGACTATGGTTATAGCGATCGCCTCTGTCAATCGATTGCCAAAGGTATTACTAAAACTGGTTTGGCTGTAGAAACTTTAGACCTGAAATCCGCCGATCCCCAAGAGGTAAAAGAATTAGCTTCTTCTGCGGTGGGAATCGTCATCGGTACTCCCCCCGTTTCTGGTATTAATGCCCAAGAAATTACGGGAAATCTAGGCACAATTCTCGCCTCGGTTAACCCCAAACAATATATCGGAATGTTTGAATCTCAAGGGGGTGATGATGAATCAATTTTACCTCTATTTAATAAGTTTCGTGAAGTTGGTTTAACCAAAGCTTTTGATCCCATTCGTAGCGCAGAAACTCCTAACGAGAGTCTCTATCAACGCTGTGAAGAAGCGGGTACAGACATGGGACAACTATTAACCCAAGAGGTAAAAGTTAAACAAAGAAAATCCCTCGATACTGACCTTGATAAAGCCATCGGACGGATTAGCGGTGGTCTATATATTATCACCACCAAGAAAGGAGACAGAAGCGGAGCAATGGTCGCTTCTTGGGTGACGCAAGCAAGTTTTGATCCTCCCGGTTTTACCGTTGCTGTGGCCAAAGATCGGGCGATCGAGTCTTTACTGCAAGTGGGGGATCAATTCATTTTAAATATTCTGGAAGAAGGCAATTATCAAACCCTGATGAAACACTTTTTAAAACGTTTCGGACCTGGGGAAGATCGTTTTGCAGGAGTCAATACTCACACCGCTAATAATGGTTCCCCAATTTTAGCCGATGCTCTCGCTTATTTAGAATGTGAGGTTGTTAGTCGCATGGAATGTGCTGACCACTGGATTGTTTACAATAAAGTCACCGATGGTCGCGTTTCTAAACCTGATAGTTTAACAGCTGTTCACCATCGCAAAGTCGGTAATTATTATTAGGATTTTTGCTTGATTTGACTGGTTGAGAAAATACAGATCAAGATGCTTGCTCTCAGCTTTTGAGATGGTTTAACCTCTCAACCAGTTAGTCATACTAAATCCGTTAAGTATAGGCTACATATCAGGATAGGCAATAGGCAAAAGAAGTAGAAGGGCATCCGAGGGGGTCAACGAGAGAATAAGGATTTTAGCGATTGTCTTACCCCCTCAGATGCTTATAGATTGTCACAACAATATAAATTTATCTTATGGTAATACTCAAAGAAAAGGTTTTTCTCCGCGCCACTACCTTATACTAAATCTGGTTATTAAAAACTGATTATTTATTCCCCCTTTTGCCTTTTGCCTCTCCTCATAACTAGCCTGTACTCAACGGATTTAGTATTAGTCCTAATTTTTCGGTGAACGGTCAATTCTTTAATGGCATTGGCAGAATGAGTTGAGTTACACTGTTTACAGTGTAATTAAAAGTTAAAAAAATTGATGTCCCAAGTTGTTAGCACCAGACTGCCCGACCACACAGCAGAAAGACTGAAAAGGTTAGCCCGCCGATTAGGAAAAACCCCTAGCGAAACCGGCGCGATTTTAATCGAGGAATCCCTCCGAGAAAGCGAGTTCCCCTATATTGAATTTCGCCATTCTCCTTTGGGGCGGCAGCCCTACCTAAAAAACTCCAGTTTGGCTCTGTGGGAAGTAATTCAAATCGCTCAAAGCTACGGACTAGATGAAGAAAAAACGGCGGCACATTTTCATCGACCCCTGGAATGGGTACGCTCTGCCCTGCTCTATGCCGAAGCCTATCGGTCCGAAGTCCAAACTGCGATTTCCGATGCTCAAGCGATGAATGAAACGACGATAAAGCGGCTCTTACCGCAATTGGAAACAATGACGGTTTCTGCTGATTTGAGCGGGGAATAGCTAAAATGCTATCTTTTTTATTGGATGAACATATTTCTCCGACGGTTGCCGAACAAATTAGTTATAAACGTCCAGAAATCTCGATTTTTCCCCTAATAACTTGGCAAAAAGGTAGATATTTGGGCTATTCGGATGAAATCGTCTTAAAAGCGGCGGCTGAAGCCCGATTAACTCTAGTAACCTACGACCAGAACAGTATTCCCCCGCTTTTGTGGGAATGGGGAGAAGCTTGGAAAAGTCATAGCGGCGTTATTTTTATCGATTATGAGTCTATTCCCCCTAGCAATTTCGGTCTTTTGATCCGTTCGCTTTTAGCCTTGTGGGAACTGCAAGGAAAGCAGGATTGGACTAACCGACTTGTTTATTTGAAGCCAAAAGTCTAATTCTTTTGGACAGATTGCGATCTGATGTGTTATATTAGTCAAAGGTGTGGCAGAAATGACTACAATTATCCATCGCGAAAAGACCTGATTTTTGTCTACGCATGGAGACGTAGTAATGAAAATCACCAAAATCGCCGCCATTAAGGTTTCCGCGTTAGTTGTCTGTAATGTAGTCTCGGTAGTTGCACCTCACCCTGCGATCGCACCTGCGGTAAACGTTCTGGTCTGGGGATCGATCGAAATCTGCATCAACAACAGAAAGCCAAAAGATGAAAAATAAGTAGGGTCTGCTGAAAAAGTACGGGCGAAGCATTCGGATAGAAAATCTACGGTTTCACCGATAGGTTATTGTCCGAATGCTTCGCCCCTACAGGACGCGGGCCGATGAAGACGCAAGGTTTTGAACGACGATTCTCTCAAAATCTTGCACCTGTGAGAGCAAAATAGAACCCTAAAAACCTTACCTCGTCTATATTTTACATTTATTCAGCAAGCCCTAAGTAATCAATATCCCCTAGTTTAACTAAAAACTAGGGGAACCTATTTTTTATAGGGATTTGGCTAATTCTTCGAGATGATGCTCTAAAGGGATATAATCATTTTCCGTCCATTCACATAGGGTTTCCAATGCAGAAATAAATTTACCTTTAATCTCGTTACCTTTAATCTCGTTTCTATAAACCTCATTTACGCTTTGATCTAGATTAATCCTTTGAGAATTGCAATAGCTAACCTTGTCTTCAAGATACTTTCTTAATTCCTTGGGATCGGTGAGATAAAGAATCACTTCTTCTTTTTTTACTCCCCGTAAATTGTGCATTAGTTGGTTACGGCGATCGAATTCATGCTCACGAAGAGAAGTGCATGACCACGTTAGTAGTTCCCAGTAGTCTTTCTTTTTGGTTGACGTTAATTGATATAACCAATTCAAAAGATTTTGTAAATTAAATTCGCATCCTTTATCTGCTTTCCAAATTTCCTTTGGCTCTAATTTGCTAAGTTCTGTATTTTGTAAATATTTGCTATAAAAATCTTTTAAGCGTTCGGGCATTTTTAAATATTGACAAGCGGCATTTATATTCGATTCAGAAAAACCAATTAATCTATTAATTTCATTAAAAGATACGCAATACAATCCAGTTTTATCCCACTTAACTAATTGAGACACGCGAACGTTATTGACTTGATCTTTTATCTGATTAATATGATGAATAATAGCCGCTTTTAAAAACGTCTCCTGCGCGGCATTTAATAGAGTGATTCCCTGAAGATAGTTTTCTTGTTTCAAGAAATATTCGATTAAATCTAAGGTTTTACGAACTCTCTTGATCGCTTGTGTCGGCTCGAATTCATCGCCAGTATCTATGGTTTTCATATTAAAAAGATCTATGTAGCTTTCTAGCTCCTTAATTTTTTCTGAGTTGTAGCTTTCTAGCTCCTTAATTTTTTCTGAGTTATTGTATCCTACCTCTTTTAATAATGCCAATGCCGATCCCGGAAAACCATCTGTGATTAATTTTTTAGCCTTCTGTATTTGTAATTGTTTCCAATAGCTAGAACTCGGAATAATTTCGTGTCTTGTTATAATCTTATTTTCTTCATAATATCGATTAACTATCAAGAAATTGACGTTAGAGAAGTAACCAATACTGACAAATTGAACGGCCGAGGAAATAGCGGGGGTACTAGCTTGATGACTGATGTAAAAAATATCATCTGGCTGTATTTTTTTTAACTTTTCGGTGACAAGAGTTAACACTTGATCCCAGTGATCTAGTCCTCTACCTCTATCCTTATCAGAAGGCTGTAAAGTGATAAAATCCGGTTTTAGCTTAAGTTTGGTCTGGAAGTACCATTCAAAAAGCGGTTTTAAGGTACAGGTATCTTGCCAGAAAGGACAGGAAGAATTTTTGATGTCCGATGTTTTAAAAAGCTCTTCTTGATCGGTTAGGATGATATAAACTCGATCGGGAGATTTTTTATCTTGAAATTCTTTAATTAAAACATCAAGCAAAGGGAATACTAAATCTGAATAACAATGTTCATGATCTTGATAAACTAATCCCAAAACTCTAGCGGCAACGGGAAAAAAGTTAGTATTTTTTTCTTTTTTTGGCTCGATAAAATCTTGACCCGTTCCCTGGCAATGACAGAGAGGTTCTTTCTCTCTAGCTGTGGTAAAGAATTTCTGCCCTCTCGTCCAATTGGCATCGGTATTTAATTGAATATCGCTGTTTCCCGTTGTGATAATCCAAGTAGTCATGGTTTTACCCGATAAATAGGGTTTGCTGAATAAATGGGCAATATGGACGAGGTAAGGGTTTTAGGGTTCTGTTTTGCTCTCACAGGTGCAAGATTTTGATCATCGTTCAAAATCTTGCGTCTTTATCGGCCCGCGTCCTGTAGGGGCGAAGCATTCGGGCAATAACCTATCGGTGAAACTGTAGATTTTCTATCCGAATGCTTCGCCCGTACTTTTTCAGCATACCCGATAAATATGACAAATATTACCAAATTTTTACAAAGTCCGATCGCTCGTTGAGAAAAGCGATAAAATGAGCGCTATCCTCGGTTGTTTCGGGAAAGAAAGTCAATAGTTCGATCGGTGGTTTCTGTCGTTGCAGTTTACCTTCAGAATTCAAGTGATAATAAGGGTAAATTCGATGCCAAAGTCTTCCAGTTTGCGAGTCCCGTCCGATGCTTCCTTGTAAGTTCCGCAGGGTGTGGGTTCCCTCGTAAGGTTGATGGAACCATTTGATAGCTTTAATCCGATCCTCGACAATTCTTCCCCAGACTTGCACCCCACCTTGATTATCGTAAGGATACCAAGCTTCTCGCCAATCACAGTGTACAGGATTATCAGGATGAATCGTATAGCCTTGTTTAGCGGCGTAATTCTGGAATAGTGTCCGAAGGCGATCGATAAATTGCGATAGATCTTGTTGTAAATCGGTGATAGGAAGATAAAGAGATTTTGAAGAGTCTATAAATTCCCAATGACACCCGATCATCGGTTTATTGCCTTTTTTAAAATAGGGACAGAAAAAGAGACGGTGATCCGCTCTTCGCCATGATTTGCCGAATCCACCGAGTAAAAGAGCAAATTGCACTATTGCCTTGGCTAATTGCGCGAGTTCTTGCCGATCTTCCGAGGAAGTGCGACGATTCATACAGGAAATTTGTAAAGTTCCCCGTTTGAGATTGTATAGAGGCATAATTTGCTCGCTTTTACCCGGAGGAGTGTAGTGATGTTTGTCAAATTTTAAATCATCATCATGGTAGGTGAAGCTGATGCCGAGTTGTCCCAGAGTAGCGGCTCCGTCGATACCTCCCCAGAGGATTTGGGTCAGATGTTTAGCGGTCTTTTCATCGGTCATTCCTCCTAGTAAACGTAGGGTATGACCTCGAAGGGCTGCTTTAAACATATTGGGACGGAATTCGGAGGTTTTGTCGAGTAATGTAGCGGTGATTCCCTGTCCTTTGAGATGAACTTGTAAGAGGGTTTCTGGTGAGGGTACATCTTTAAAGCGACCGTATCCGGCGCTAACTCTGGAACCGAGTCCATTGCCGATCGCTTTCTCCCAAATTTGCCAGATCGTTCGCCATTCTTGTTCGTCGAGGGGAATGGTACTGGAAATCCCGAAGTTGAGAGTTACCTCGTGAAAAGATAATAGTACATTAGCGTTAGTTTTTCCGTCTTGAATAACTTGTTTTTCCTGCTGGGGATGAGCGATATCGACTAAGTTTCGAGTCCAGTTATTATCCGTAGGATAGCCTCCTAGAAAGCGCAGAATACCTGGTTCGGAACCCTGATCGCCTTGGGAGGATTTGCCGCAATACTTTAGAGCTTGTTCGGTAGTACAGGCACAGGCACGACGGAAAGCCCCTTTCATCGATGATCCGGGGTAGTAAGGATAACCCCGCGCACCGATAGCCGGTCGGATAATGCCATCATCTTGACCTCCATTGGTGACGAGTCGCCAAGTCATAGTATAGGGTCGCGTCTTGGCTCCTTCGCTAAATTGCGGTGGTTCGGGGGAGTTATTTCTGTTGACGGGAGATAAATTTCGTCTCCATTGGTTACTGTTATCGGGTTGCCCGGATCGACCACCGCTATCGTCAGCAGAATGATAAAGTTTAGTCCACTGATCGACCCAATCGTAGGCCCGCGATTTTTGTTTATTTTCTTGTCTTTGTAATTGACATCTTCCCTCGATCTGTGCTTGATAGAGGAGGGGTACATCTGACCAGTCTGGCATTTTATTCTTCCTCCTCGATCTTGGAATTTTGGGGGTTGGTGCTAGGTTGTTTGTATCGTTGCGTCCACCAGACCAAGCTATCACAAAGTTGGGTGAGGACGTAGAGAGCGATTCTCTGATCTTCTAGGGGAAAAGTTTCTTGATTCCAGAACTCTCGGGCGATCGCTTGGATAGCTTTGGTTTGAGCTTCCGGTTTATCTTGAGGATTAATCTTGCCACGGGGAACCCGTAATCCCGCATCTTCTAAGATATCGACGAATTTCTGCCAGACATCTCGCCAGTATCGTCCTTTTTGTCGATCAGTAGCGTCATTTTTGTCGATCAATCTCAGGTGTTCACCCCAAAAACGTTCTAAACCGTAGGCGACGGTGGTTCTCATTTTGTGGGATTCATTTAACACCTTGTCGCTGTCTCGGTATTTTAAGACCAATTCCTGGGCAGCCCGATCGAGGTTATAAGGATTCCATGTCATTTCGCGTCTCCTAAGTAGCTGGTTATAATTAAATTAAAAATGGATTTTAGGTTCGATCCCCCCTGCCCCCCTTGATAAGGGGGGTGCCGATCCCCCCTGCCCCCCTTGATAAGGGGGGTGCCGATAGGCGAGGGGATCCCCCTTGATAAGGGGGGTGCCGATCCCCCCTGCCCCCCTTGATAAGGGGGGTGCCGATCCCCCCTGCCCCCCTTGATAAGGGGGGTGCCGATAGGCGAGGGGATCCCCCTTGATAAGGGGGGCATCTGATAATTTTTAACGCCTACCTACTTAACAGTTTCCGGTTAAACTTTCGATAAGTTTTTCAAGGTCATCATGCAGTGGCCGAAGCCGACCGATTCGAGTCCCCCTAGATAAATATCCCCCGTTTTATCTTGTTCCAGTGGTTTCCAGTTGTCCCAAACGTTATCATCGATCGGTTTAAGGGCAAGGGGAAAAGCGAGGACTGTTCCTTCTGGTATTGCCTCGACATTAAAAAAAGCTTTATTAGCCGCCACTTTCCGCCCCTCTTCTAACTGCACGCGACTCTGACGATAGAGGGCCATATCGTGGATCATACCCATATCATTGTCATCGACCACCACGGCGGGCAGGTTTTTGAGGGGAAACCAAGGTGTTAGATCCCGATTCGGGTAACTCACCGTGATAAACCCCAAGTTGAAGAAAAGTACGGGGTCAGAGTTGTTTTTGGAACGGGTTTTTAGAGTTTGCGAGCCGGTGTACTCGGGGGGGATGTCTGCCTTCACGTCGGCAATGCGTTGGTAGCGTCGCAGTAAACTCGGACAACTAACCCAAACGATCGGTTGTCCGGGGCAGAAAACTGGCAGCCAGACGATCGAGGCGTGTTCTGGTTTGATAATCGATTCATAATCGTAGTTTTCCTGTCGGTTTTTTTCCGCACCGCGGCCGTACCAGCGTTCCACTTCTTGTAACGCGCTCGTTTTGGCCTGTTCCGGGGATTGCCCTCGCTTCTTGTATTGGCTTGTTAAACGGGCTAACATATCGGAGCGGAGACGACCGCGTAGGGAACTACTGGGGATTATGCCTGTTTGGGTGAACTGATCGCGAAAGATCAGGTTAAGGTTGCCGCTTTCTTCCCCGGCGGCGGCTCCCAGATGGAGTGGGGCAAGGGTTTCAATGATGCCGTAGGCTTTTAGATACATTCAATTCAATCCTTTTATTGTTAGCGGTAGAGATAGTCCACAGCCGATATGTTTGAGGGGAAACCCCTCTCTAGGAAACCAGTCTTCCGGCCAGTCCCACCACGATCGCCCGATCGGTTCTTCCAGCACATACACGCTTCCCGAAGGAACGGAATACCTACCCCGTCCCAAGCGTCCACCTAAACCGTAACGGTAGGGGATGGGTTTGTCGGTGAGCAGCAGTTGAACTGAGGGGAAATCGGGTTGTTCGGGAATTCGGGAGGAAAATCGTTTCGATCCCCAGATGGCCGGAGTGATCGTCGCAAAGGCCTGTTCGATTGGCTGTCTCAGCAATTCATAGATGGCCCAATCCGGTTTAATCTCAACGCTCTCGATCTCGACTAGATGATTTTCTCCGCCGAATTTATACCATCCCGGATCGAGGGGATGGGTGGCTAGATAGATCAAACAGGTTCCCTCCTTCATCTGCACGGCGTATTCTAAAAACAGACCGTCCTTCTCGACGGTACAGCGTCGATCGATCTCTAGCTTGGGATGTAGGATGGGAGTAAATTCCCACGGTGAGAGTTCCGCAAATCCGTTGTCGGCGATGTATTGCGCCGATTTTGTCCAATCTTCACTGGAAATCCAGGAAAATTCGGGTTCTATTGAGTCCTTGTCGCAATCTCGCTCCCAGACGACTTGTCGATCAGGTGCAGCTATGATTCGCCATTCGTCGGATTTCTTGGTGGCGATTATTTTCGTGCGGGGAATCGGGATATAGACGTTACGAAGACTATCGGTTTTGGCCCAGAAAGGGCCAGCGATGAAGAGGTTGTCTCTTAATTCCCGATGGCTATACTGATGGGTCGTTTTATTGGCGCTGAAAAATAGTCCGGATAGGGTGGCGGCATCGGGGGGAAATTTAGAGCCAGAACGTCCGACAAGGTTTTCCGGGGAGAGGAACGCGCCGGAACTACCGTACATCATGCCGAGGGGTTTAATGATGATGAGATGGGAAAACATAAAATCCAAGCGGGAAAAGTTAACGAAGGCAATAGATAATCAGTCTTTAATAACTGGATTTAGGATTATTTTTTGATCGTTTCCCCGATCGAGAGATGCCAACCGATCGCGATCAGTTCGTCTATCCAGCGAATGATCGCCCTAGCGTAGTCCTTCGATGGCGCGTCCTTTGGGAGGGAGACGATCTGATCATCTTCTTTTTCTAAAATTTCTTTATAGCCGCTAAAGTATAGATCGAAAAACTGTAGGAGTTTGGAGAGGTTATCGAGGATTTCCAAGTCTGCGCCATCGGAATGGCTTCTAGGGTTATCGAGATAGCCCAGACCAAAAGCGTGACGGGCTTTTAGTCGGGCAAAGTCGCCATAGATATGACCCCAGTTTTTCCCGCCGTCCCGATCTCGATAGTGGTTTAGCGTGTTCAAGTATTTCCACTTGGTTGTCCATTGAACATATTGCCCGTTGTTAAATAAAACGCGGATGGTGAGGCGATCGCGTCCTAGTTTTTTCGATCGCTGTTCTGCTTCCCGACAGTGCTGTAAAACGTCTCTCTGGGGAATGCTGTGGGCTGCCCAAACGAAGCCGAGACTTAGAGTCACCCGTTGATTGATTTCTTCAGTTTTTCCAGTTTTCCACTGTTGATCGAGGGTTTGTAGCCAGTGGAAAACTCGATCGATCTCGATCGAGTCGAGTTGTGGATCAGGAAATTGGCTATTATAAACGATGCCCAAAAAATCATCTCCTCCCGCGTAAATTATTCTACCGAGTTCGGTCTGGTTAAAGTCCGTCTGAAATTGTTGTCCCCACTGACGCATAATCTTGCTGAAATCTCGGATTTTTTGGTCTGAGCCGAGGTCTTTCAGGTAATCGCCCACTTTATCGCCATCTCCCATGAACCAGCCCGTTTTTTGTCCCACTGAGGCGGGGTTATCTTGCGGTCTCCTGATCAGGTCTCGAAATCCTCGCTGGCGAAGTTCTTCGGGAAGTTTAACTCCTAGAGAGCGGGCGATATGTGGGAGAGTGATCAACCGTTTGGTTAATTCGGGAATATTCAATCTTTCGTTTCCATCGATGTATTTGCCTTCCGGTTGTCTATCTTTGGGTTGGCCGTCAGGATCGTTAACTCCATCGAGAAGGAAGGCTAATCTTCGGTAGAATAGGGCGATATGTCGGTCTTCTTCGCTCCAGTCAAGCGTTTTCATATCTTGGTTTTCCCGATCCATCCCGTACCAAGCGATCGCGTCAGTCCCGGACAGACTAGAGCTTTCCCCAACCCAATTCACCCCTTGCCAATTGCGGGCGAGTTTACGATTTTCTAGATCGACCATGGCGGACTCTAGATTGTCCCCCATGCCCCAGAAAAATTCCCAGGTGCGTTTTTCCCACTTTTTCCAGCTTTTTTGCCAATTCCATTCTGAGGATCGATAGTAAGGCGCGAGGGCGTTTTCGACCCATTTTCTACAGGTTGCGAGAATATTTTTCCAACGATTTAAAAAGGCTCGTTGCAGTTCCGCAATGATTTCCTCGGAGGAGGAGGACTGTATTTCGCTATCGACTTTCAGGAGAACACGGTTGGGCATTCCCTGTTGGGAGTTTAGCAGTCCGGGGCTAATTAGGTGGTACTGCTCGGGCCGGTGGGTGACGATTGTACTGGTCAGATCCGAGAGAATCTGAGAGGCTCCGTACAGGTCCCTCAATTTGCGGGATTTTTCAATAAAGCTTTGGACGGGGGAGAAGGTGATGGCTATATATTTGGGCATAAAGCTATAGAAAACTCGATTGTTTAAGAGGTATATTCAACAGCCTTGAAAAGACCTAGAAAAGACTTATCTCTGGCTAAAAAAATAGGATTGTTAGATTAATTGGCTCTTTTGTACTTTTATATCTATCACTAAATTTCTAATTATTGTGTTAATTTTAAATAATTTTTCTTAAACAATCTTTATTTTTATTGATTTTTATTAATTAAGCATCGTTTCTATTCAGACGCTTAATTAATTGGAATTAAAAAAATTGTAGGGTTAATTCATGAATTGACCCTACACATTGTTTCCATTCATACGCTTCACGAATTGGAAGCAAGAAATAGAAGCCGAAAGCCGGGGAGAGGGTGCGGCGGAGTTGTTTCCATTCATACGCTTCACGAATTGGAAGCAAGGTTTCCCGACGCTCAAGCGGTGATTGATGGCATTCTGGGTTTCCATTCATACGCTTCACGAATTGGAAGCAAGAAGAAAGAAAAATAACTAGAACTGAATTTGCTAATCGAATGTTTCCATTCATACGCTTCACGAATTGGAAGCAAGTCGAGATAGCCTTTGACGATGTTTTATTACTCAAGTTTCCATTCATACGCTTCACGAATTGGAAGCAAGGCAGTATACCTCTGGCTTTTTCTAGCAAGGACATTACCGTTTCCATTCATACGCTTCACGAATTGGAAGCAAGAAAAGGTGAACAATGCCACCATCTTCTCGACCTCTACGTTTCCATTCATACGCTTCACGAATTGGAAGCAAGACCAAACCCCCGTTTGATCCGTTAACTGGACCATAATCCGTTTCCATTCATACGCTTCACGAATTGGAAGCAAGTGGCAAGATACAAGTCATCCCCCCTAACAAGACAGTTTCCATTCATACGCTTCACGAATTGGAAGCAAGAAGGCCAAATGCCTTTTGTTAAGCCCAAAAACTAGAGTTTCCATTCATACGCTTCACGAATTGGAAGCAAGTAGATCTCTTGAATACGACTACCGATGTCATCATCAAGGTTTCCATTCATACGCTTCACGAATTGGAAGCAAGCTTCGACCGTGACCCTGAGTACACTAACGTTCAGGTGACAGAAGCGTTTCCATTCATACGCTTCACGAATTGGAAGCAAGACTCAGGAATACGGTAGCGTTTTTTCCCAATTGATTGGCTCCGTTTGTTTCCATTCATACGCTTCACGAATTGGAAGCAAGATGGGTATCCTGGAAGCCATGGTCAAAGACGCTTACAGTTTCCATTCATACGCTTCACGAATTGGAAGCAAGAAGAGAAACCTATCAAGAAGCTACGCGCAATACAAGAGGGTTTCCATTCATACGCTTCACGAATTGGAAGCAAGTGCTGGATGCGCCACCGCTCCAGCACCTTCTCCAGCAGTTTCCATTCATACGCTTCACGAATTGGAAGCAAGAAGAATCAAAAACGAGTCGGTACAGGAAGTACAAATAACGACAAGTTTCCATTCATACGCTTCACGAATTGGAAGCAAGCATTTTGAGACTATCACTGATGGCGTTACTGATATGGTGGAGTTTCCATTCATACGCTTCACGAATTGGAAGCAAGACCCCAAGACTAATGCACGCTTATATTGATGAGATACGTTTCCATTCATACGCTTCACGAATTGGAAGCAAGTTTTGAAGAGGCAAAAATCAACTATGGAACTGGTCAACTTGGGTTTCCATTCATACGCTTCACGAATTGGAAGCAAGACTAGCTTTGCAAAACTAGGCCGTACAAGGATTGTACAACGATTTTTCGTGGGATATTGAAAAGCATAGACATTATTAATAATAATTGTCAATAGTCACCTCGGTCATCAGGCTCAAAGCCTTACTGGACAAGGCATCGACGCACCTCAACGAAAAATATAGATTTTCAGCCATTCTGTCTAACCCGCGAAAAATGTTGATAACCGATAACTGATAACTAATAACTGATCACTGTTCCTATGGACTAATACCCGCAGATTTAAGGGCTTTGTCCATTAAAATTACATGGGTACTGCTTTCCTGTCCCTCATTGTCAGCACGACATCGCTTTTTGATGATGAGGAATAGCGATCATTTTTGGGAGAAGCAACTTTTTTGGCGATTTTGATGATGGGGAGTGCGATCGCTTTTGGAAGGAGCAATTTTTTGGAATGGAAGTAATTAAACTAAAACTAATCAGAATAAATATCTCGATGATGACCAACTTGATGAATCGTAATAAAGTCATCATCAAAAGAATATATCACCCTGTAATCGCCAATTCTAAGTTTAAACAAACCGCTTAAATTAGAACTTAAACTTTGATGTCTAATATCATCAAAATTTTCATTTATCCAACGAACTTTTTTAAAGACACGCTCCCGAACAACTGCCGTAAGCGACTCTAAACCTTCAAAAGCTTTATCGGTAAATTCTATATGGCGACGCATTACCAATCTAATCCTAATCTTTGAGCTACTTCTTCCGCAGAAATTCCCCGTTCTCCATTTCGAGTTCGCTGTAAAGAGTCAGCTAGAGATTGAGAGACTTCGGTTTTAAGTTGTTTATCAACATCAGGATCATTTAGTAGAGATTGAACTGTTTCTGTAACAGTTTCTTGAATCAAAAACTTAAAATCTTCAACACTTAGGTCTTTAACTTGCATTCTTGTAATTAGAACTCACTATTCTGACTATAGCATCGTTTAAGAATAGCGATCACGTTTTGTGGGGATACAATTGGAGGATGCGATCGCTTTTTGATGATGAGGAATAGCGATCACTTTTGGAGAGTCAACTTTTTTGGAGATTTTGATGATGGGGAGGGGCGATCGTTTTCTTATCAAAGTCCTATAGAAATGAGATAGGATCAGGAAATTCCTGTAAAGTGTCAAGAATTTATGAAATCCATTAAAATCATTGTGGAAAAACATTCTGATGGCTATATCGCCTATCCATTGGGAATTCAAGGCGTAGTAGTCGGTGAGGGTGATACCTATGAAGATGCTCTTAATGATGTGCAATCGGCGATCGCTTTTCATGTTGAAACCTTTGGGGAATCAGTTCTCGAAGCTGACTCATCTTTATTAGAAGCCTTTGTTGTAGAAGCAATAGTCTAATGGCAAAATTTCCGGCTGATGCCCCTAAAGCCAAAGTGATTAAAGTTCTTGAAAAATTTGGTTTTTCAATTGTTAGATAAAAAGAGCATATTTCTATGATTAGAAAAAATCCAGATGGAACAACAACACTTTTAACGCTACCCAATCACAAGCAAATTAAAAGCTCTACACTAAGGAATATTTGCACTCAAGCGGGTATCTCACGAGATGATTTTATTGCTTCCTAAGTAGCTGGTTATAATTAAATTAAAAATGGATTTTAGGTTCGATCCCCCCTGCCCCCCTTGATAAGGGGGGTGCCGATAGGCGGGGGGATCCCCCCTTAATCCCCCCTTAATAAGGGGGGCATCTGACAGCTTTTAACGCCTACCTACTTATGAAAAGATTTAAAGCAAAATCCTTTAAATGTGATTATTTGGTCTTTTGAAAGTGCGATCGCTACTTAGGGTTTGCTGAAAAAGTACGGGCGAAGCATTCGGATAGAAAATCTACGGTTTCACCGATAGGTTACTGCCCGAATGCTTCGCCCCTACAGGACGCGGGCCGATGAAGACGCAAGGTTTTGAAGCACGATTCTCTCAAAATCTTGCACCTGTTTCACGAGAAAAGCCACAAAACCCTGACCTTGCCTACATTTCACATTTATTCAGCAAACCCTACTTATGAGGGGTTTGTAGCCAGTGGAAAACTCGATCGAGATCGATCGAGTTGAGTTGTGGACCGGGAAATTGGCTATTATAAACGATGCCTAAAAAATCATCTCCTCCCGCATAAATTATTCTGCCGAGTTCAGTCTGGTTAAAGTTCCTCTGAAATTGTTGTCCCCACTGACGCATAATCTCGCTGAAATCTCGGATTTTTCTTAACCGATGAGATGGGATTGATCCCTGGCATTCTGTTTCCATTCATACGCTTCACGAATTGGAAGCAAGCTTTTGATGTGCCAGATGCGATTCAAAATCCTTTTGGGTTTCCATTCATACGCTTCACGAATTGGAAGCAAGTCAGCTAACTGCTCCCTTTACCCGTGGCCTTAGTGGCACGTTTCCATTCATACGCTTCACGAATTGGAAGCAAGCTATCGTTTTCCCACAGAAGGTCGGGTCGGGCAGCGTTTTTGGTTTCCATTCATACGCTTCACGAATTGGAAGCAAGTTGTACGGAAAATAAAAAGGAATGTTTTAACATTCCTCGTTTCCATTCAGACGCTTCACGAATTGGGTAGAGTCATAAACTCTAGTTAACAAAAGTCCAGCGTCCTTCCACCTTACCGTCAAGGAGTTGATGAGTACTTAAATATTCTTCAAGAACACCTTGGCTTGAAGTAGTAACAACTTTAGCGTTAGCTATTTCTTCAGGCGTGAGATTCAAACTCTTCAGCGAATTTTGATAATG
>Ga0315907_10004372_pt1 | contig 15906 bp, 13 predicted proteins | sample LakEriMetagenome_3_FD_203525 | JGI IMG/M metagenome (GOLD analysis project Ga0315907, IMG submission 203525) | Freshwater fungal communities from buoy surface, Lake Erie, Ohio, United States - Buoy 12 MA123 | ecosystem: Environmental > Aquatic > Freshwater > Lake > Lake biofilm | place: USA... | reverse complement strand
AACGACAAGTGGGGCTGTTTTGCCCACTCACCCTTCGGGCCGGTACGGCAAAAAGTGCGGGGCGGCGTTGCAGCCCTTGCCCGGGGAAAGAACCCCGGGCTGCGGACCGCGCCTACCCCCTCGCTTTTTGACGCACCGGCGCAGGGGAGACTTAAATGATGACAGGCCCTAAACCACCACCGGTTCCGTCTCCAGCCGTATTCCAAACCGCCCGTAGACACTCTCTTGAATCGCACGCGCCAGGGTCATCACCTCAGAGCCTGTGGCGCCGCCGCGGTTGATCAACACCAAGGCCTGTTTGTCGTACACCGCGGCATGACCCAGGGTTTTGCCTTTCCAGCCGCAGGCGTCAATCATCCAACCGGCAGCAAGTTTGACGCTGCCATCTTCCATCGGGTAGTGCACGATCTCAGGGTCGCGGCCGATGATGTCGCGGCACTGCTCTGGCGAAACCAAGGGATTTTTGAAAAAGCTGCCCGCATTACCGATCACCGCAGGATCGGGCAGCTTGGCACGTCGGATGGCACAGACCCAATCCGCAATTTGTTGGGCCGAAGGCGAAGAGATGCCGGTGTCGAGCACTTTGCGCTCCAGCTCCAAATAACCCAACACCGGACGCCAAGGTTTGGGCAAACGAAAACGCACCCGGGTGATCACGGCGCAACCAGCCAGCGAATGTTTGAACACACTGTCGCGGTAGCCAAATGCGCAAACCTCGGGCCCCAGGGTATGGGTCAGTCCAGTGCGCAGGTCAACGGCATCCAGGGACTCAAAACGGTCCTTTAACTCCAAACCATAGGCGCCTATGTTTTGAACAGGAGAGGCTCCCACCGAGCCCGGAATCAAAGCCAGGTTCTCCAAACCCGGGTAACCCTGGGCCAGGGTCCACATCACGAGTTCATGCCACGCCTCCCCCGCTCCGGCCTCCACAATCCAGGCATCGGAACGGTCTTCCAGCAGCCGAATACCACGAACTTCCACCTTGACCACCAGCTGCGGCATGTCGCGTGTGAGCACGATATTGCTGCCACCGCCCAAAATAAATTTCGGTGACCGGCCATACACCGGGTGATCCACCACATGCCGCACCTCCGCCTCGTTGCGCACCCTCACCAGCGTTTGAGCCACAGCCGGCAATCCGAAGGTGTTGTAGGGTTTAAGACTGATGTTGGGCTCGATTTGCATGGCAGAATTTTCGCCCATGATGTGCGGTCCATTCTTTTTTCCTCTTTTTGTTTTTGAATTGAGTTCCCCATGCCCAGCTTTGACGCCGTTTTAGAACCCGATTTGGTCGAAGTCCGCAACGCGGTGGACAACACAGCCAAAGAAATTGGCACCCGTTTTGACTTCAAAGGATCGTCTGCCAAGGTCGAACTCAAAGAAAAAGCCTTGACGGTGTATGCCGACAGCGACTTTCAAATTGGCCAGGTGATGGACATCCTGATCGCCAAACTCACCAAACGAAACGTTGATGTTCGTTACATCGACCGCAGTGCCAAGATTGAAAAAATAGGTGGTGACAAAGTCAAGCAGCTCATCACGGTGAAAAGCGGCATCGACAGCGAAACGGCCAAGAAAATCCAGGGTCTCATCAAACAAAGCAAACTCAAGGTCCAGGCCGCCATTCAAGGCGACACTGTGCGCGTGACAGGCGCTAAACGCGACGATCTGCAGGCCGCCATGGCTTTGATACGCAAAGACGTTCCGGATGCACCGCTGACTTTCAACAACTTCAGGGACTGACACGCCATGCCAGCCCCCCACATCACGAGAAGACATGCAAGCGCCTTGGTATTGGCGGGGTTGGTCATGCATGCAGCAAACGCGGCCGCGCAAAAAAACACCTCGGTGGCTTTGAGTGGTGTGATGGGCGGCAAAGCCTTGTTGGTCGTCAATGGTGCACCCAAAACTTTGGCAGTCGGGGAGAGCCATGCCGGCGTGAGGTTGATCAGTGTTTCAGCCCAGGACGCGTGGGTGGAGCTGGACGGCAAACGGCTGCAACTCAGTCTTGGTGGGACCCACGTGAACCTGGGTGGAAACAGCAGCGCCGGTTCAGGCTCGCGCATTGTGCTCACAGCAGGCTCGGGAGGTCATTTCGTGACCCGAGGCAGCATCAACGGTAAGTCGGTGCAGTTTTTGGTCGACACCGGCGCCACGTCGGTAGCCATGAGTCAAGCCGAAGCCGAGCGCATCGGCCTCAAATACAAAGATGGACAAATGGGTATCTCCCAAACTGCCAATGGCCAGGTCATGATGTACCGCACCAAACTCGGTTCGGTGCGAATCAATGATGTTGAAGTCTTCGATGTCGATGCTGCAGTTCTGATTGCGCCGATGGATGTCGTTCTCCTGGGCAATAGTTTTCTGACGCGATTTCAAATGAAGCGTGAAAACAACCTGCTCACATTGGACAAGAAGTCGTGAACGCCTTGCGCAGGGAAATATGAAACTGTCGCAAATACTGTTCTCACAAGGGTTTGGCGCGAGACGAGAGTGTGAAGGTTTGATTCTTTCAGGCCATGTCCGCGTGCAAGGCCGGGTGTGTGACGACCCCTTTGAAGAACTGAACCCTGAAGGCATGACGTTCACGGTGCGCGGCGAAGTCTGGCATTACCACGCCAAAGCCCTGCTGGTAATGAACAAACCCAAGGGCCACGAATGTTCACAAAAACCTAAACACCATCCCAGTGTGTACAGCCTGCTGCCCGCACCGCTGCGTCGGCGCGACGTGCAAAGCATCGGGCGGCTCGACGAGGACACCACGGGGCTGCTGCTGTTCACCGATGACGGTGTGCTGAACCACCGCCTCATCTCCCCTAAACACCACGTACCGAAGGTCTACAAAGCGGCCTGCAAACACCCGGTGAGTGCGGATCAGGTGCAGGCGTTGCTCGAGGGTGTGACCCTGATCGATGATCCTGTCCCCGTGCGGGCAGTGGCGGCCAAGTCTCTCGGTGAACAAGACGATGGGACCCATGGGTTGCAACTGACCTTGACCGAAGGCAAATACCACCAAGTCAAACGCATGGTGGCAGCGGTGGGCAACCGTGTGGAAGGCTTGCACCGCACACAGTTCGGTTCGCTGCAGCTGCCCACTGATTTGGCACCGGGACAGTGGCGCTGGCTGGCGGGGCCGCAAGACATCGTGGCCAGATAAATGAAGATTTTTCGAGGTTTCCATCACGCCGGCGTCGGACAAGCTTGCGCACTGACCATCGGCAATTTCGACGGTGTGCACCGCGGCCACCAAGCCATGCTTGCGCTGTTGCGCAGCGAAGCACAGCACCGCAGCATTCCCAGCTGCGTGCTCACATTTGAGCCCCATCCGCGTGATTTTTTTGCCCGCTTGTCAGGTAAAGAGTCCAACGCGCCGGCGCGCATCGCCTTGCTGCGCGACAAACTCACCGAACTTGAGCGCTGCGGCGTTGACCAGGTCGTTGTGATGCGTTTTGATGCCCGATTGGCGGGACTGTCCCCAAAAGCCTTCATCGACGACGTGCTGATGACTCGCCTGAAAGCCCGCTATGTGCTGGTGGGCGACGATTTTCGTTTTGGCAAACAACGCGCAGGGGACTACGACCTGCTGGACGCCGCCGGTGCAGCACAAGGCTTTGACGTGGCCCGCATGCGCAGCTACGAGGTGCATGGACAGCGGGTGTCCAGCTCCGCGGTACGCCAAGCCCTTCAAGCCGGGGACATGGTGCAGGCCACCCAGATGCTGGGCCGTCCCTACAGCATCAGCGGCCATGTCGTTCACGGTCGAAAACTCGGCCGTGACCTGGGGTTTCGCACGCTCAATGTGCGCTTCGGGCACGCCCGTCCAGCTGCTTCAGGCATTTTTGTGGTTCGAGTCCATGGCCTGGCTGAAAAGCCGGTCGCTGCCGTCGCCAGCCTTGGAGTACGCCCCACGGTAGAAGAAAGCAATCGGGTGCTGCTGGAGGTGCACTGCCTGCAGTGGCCGGCTGGGCTGCAGATCGACGGCGGTTATGGTCGATGCATCCGGGTAGATCTGCTGCACAAACTGCATGACGAGTTGCGGTACGACTCCCTCGAAGACCTCACGGCCGGCATTGCCGATGACGTGGCCCAGGCCCATGCCTGGTTCGCATCTCACCCATCGCTTTAAAAGCGCCAACCCAATCCCGCACCAACACCCCACTGCGTCACCGCTTGCGTGGTGGGACTGTCAGCCGCCTGACCGACCAACCTTTGCACCGAGGCATGGGCCACGGCCACCCACCGCTGATTGATCTCGTAACGCAGGCCGGTCCCCCAACGCAGGTCGCGAAGTCCCGCTCTGGGGTTGTAAACGGCATATCCGCTGGCCAAAGACTCCGGGGGCGTGATGCCGAAGTAGCTGCGCATGTAGCCACCGGTCGCCCAGGTCAAACCAGTGGACGCCGACAGCCTGAGTTTGGGCGTCGCCTGCCAGTCTTTGCCCAGCGACAGGTCTAGCGTGTGACCCACCCCTTTGTTCAACAAGTCGACGTTCACGCCGGGTGTGACGACCCATCCATCACGCCACTCCTTGCGTGCCGACAAACGCAAGCGCAAGGTACGAGGTACATCGTCCACCCCCCGCAGCGCATCTATCCCCTTGGACCTGCGGCCGCTGTCCACCCTCAGTGAGAGTTTCACCCAGTCGTGCTCGTCACCTAATAAATTCAAACCCAATCCACGCGGTAAATCATTCGGGTCATCGGTTCTGGCGGCAAAACTGCCATTGCTGCTGATGGACCAGCGCCCATAACGCAACAGCAGGCCAGGTTTCACTGACCAGCCGTGGTTTTCGGAGCCCAGGTAATCCGGCCCCCAGCTGACAACGGACGTGACAGCCCCTTCGAGTTTGCGCTGCCGCAAAGAAGGCGCAGGTTGATCAACCGTCTCATTTGCTGTCTTTGCCGGGAGAGTTTCTGCCTGAAGTGGCTGCAGGGCGGGCCGGCGCGATGGCGCTTGCGCGATGGCCATGGTGCTTGTTAACAACATCGCCAGAAAGGCTGTTTGTCGGCTCCGGCGCCGCAACGCGGAGGCACCAGCGCCTACGTAGGCACCCATGATTCCGTTCCCATGCCATGGCCCGATAGAATGCAGCATGACTTCATTGTGTACCGCATCGGTGCCTCACGGCTGTTTCAGATTGTTGGCCGTCGCCACCGAGCGCCAAACCACACGCGACCGAATTTGGGGCTCCTGAGCCCTGGTGCTTCCTGCTCGGGTGAAGGCCTCACCCCGCAACAAGGCCGCCAACACGCCCCCACACAAAACGCAAGCTGCTTTGCGTCGGCACATCTCTTATTCATTTGAGCACTCGACCATGTCCACCACCGATCCAACCGCGCCCAAGGACTACCGCAGCACCCTGAACCTGCCGGACACACCCTTCCCGATGCGAGGCGACCTGCCCAAACGTGAACCCGCCTGGGTCAAAACCTGGGACGACTCAGGGTTGTATGAACAGCTGAGGCGAGCCCGACAAGGTGCCCCCAAGTTTGTATTGCATGACGGCCCTCCCTACGCCAACGGCCAGCTCCACATTGGGCATGCGGTGAACAAGGTTCTGAAAGACATGATCGTCAAAGCGCGCCAGCTCAAAGGTTTGGACGCGCGTTATGTGCCGGGCTGGGATTGCCACGGCCTGCCCATCGAGAACCAAATTGAGAAAAACTTCGGCCGCAACCTGTCGCGCGCGGACGTGCAAGCCAAGAGTCGGGCCTACGCCACCGAACAAATTGCCGGCCAGATGGCGGACTTCAAACGCCTCGGGGTGCTGGGCGACTGGGCGCGGCCCTACCGCACCATGGACTTCGGTAACGAAGCGGGCGAGATCCGCGTGCTCAAGCGCCTGATGGAGCGCGGCTATGTTTACCGTGGCCTCAAACCCATCTACTGGTGTTTTGATTGCGGCTCCTCTTTGGCAGAGTTTGAGATTGAGTACGCGGACAAAACATCACAAACCCTGGACGTGGCGTTCTTGTGCGCCGAGCCCGAGCGTTTGGCAACAGCGTTTGGCCAGGCGGCCCTTCAAAAAGACGCCTTCGCCGTCATCTGGACCACCACCGCCTGGACGCTGCCGGCCAACCAGGCCCTCAACCTCAACCCCACGCTTGAATACGCATTGGTGGACACGGAACGTGGCCTCTTGGTGCTGGCGGCCAGCCTCGTCGAGAAATGTCTAGAGCGCTATGGCCTGAAGGGCCACGTGCTGGCCACTTGCGTCGGCGACAAACTGGGTGGCTTGAAGTTTCACCACCCTTTGTCCCATGTGCATGAAGGCTACAAACGCCTGAGCCCGGTTTACCTGGCCGACTACGCCACAGCGGACGACGGCACCGGTATCGTGCACTCGGCCCCAGCCTATGGTGTAGACGACTTCAACTCCTGCCGTGCCCACGGCATGAAGCTGGACGACATCTTGAACCCGGTGCAAGGCAATGGCAGCTATGAGGCCGCCCTGCCCTTGTTCGGTGGCCAAAACATCTGGAAAGCCTGTCCCGTCATCATCGATACGCTGCGGGACGCCGGCCGCCTAATGGCCACGGACAAACTCGTGCACAGCTACCCGCATTGCTGGCGGCACAAAACCCCGGTGATTTACCGTGCTGCCGCGCAGTGGTTTGTGCGCATGGACGAGGCCAGTGGCGGCACCACCGGCGTCTTCACGCGAGACAAAGCCGCCAAAACACTGCGACAGTCGGCCCTGGATGCGATTGACGCCACCGCCTTCTACCCAGAGAACGGTCGCGCCCGCCTGCGCGACATGATCGCCAACCGGCCCGACTGGTGCATCAGCCGCCAGCGCAACTGGGGCGTGCCCCTGCCCTTCTTTTTGCATAAGGACTCGGGCGAGTTGCATCCCAATACACTGGAATTCATGGACCGCGCAGCAAGCTTGGTGGAGAAAGGCGGCATCGAAGCCTGGTCCACACTCAACCCCAGCGACTGGTTGGGCTCAGAAGCCGACCAATACACCAAAAGCAATGACATCCTGGACGTTTGGTTCGATTCAGGCTCCACCTTCTCGCACGTGCTGCGTGGTTCACACCCGAACGAGCGCCATGATGGCGGCCCCGAGGCGGACCTCTATTTGGAAGGCCATGACCAACACCGAGGCTGGTTCCACTCGTCCTTGCTGATCGCTTGTGCGCTGGAAGACCGCGCCCCCTACCGCGGCCTCCTGACCCACGGTTTTGCCACCGACGGACAAGGCCGAAAGATGAGCAAAAGCCTGGGCAATGTGGTGGCGCCACAAACTGTCAGCGAAAAGCTGGGGGCCGAAATCATTCGCCTGTGGGTGGCCAGCACCGACTACTCGGGCGATCTCAACATCGACGACAAAGTGCTGGCGCGCGTGGTTGACGCCTACCGCCGCATCCGCAACACCTTGCGGTTTTTGCTGGCCAATACCAGCGACTTCGACGTGGCACAGGACCTGGTGCCCGTGGCCGACATGCTGGAGATCGACCGCTATGCGTTGGCGCGCGCCGCATCGTTGCAGACGGAAATCCTGGCCCATTACGAGGTTTACGAGTTTCACCCCGTGGTGGCCAAACTGCAGGTGTATTGCAGCGAAGACCTGGGCGCGTTTTACCTCGACGTGCTCAAAGACAGGCTCTACACCACGGCCCCCAAGTCCTTGGCCCGCCGCTCGGCCCAAACCGCGCTGTGGCACATCACCCACGCCATGCTGCGCTGGATGGCGCCCTTCTTGAGCTTCACCGCAGAAGAAGCCTGGCCCATTTTTTCCCCGGGTACCTCACCGTCGATCTTCACCCAGGTTTACAGCGATGTCGAAGCCTGGAAAGACGAGGCTTTGCTGGCCAAATGGGCTCGCATTCGCGAAGTGCGGGATGTGGTGAACAAAGACATCGAAGCGGTACGCAGCAGTGGGCAACTGGGCTCGTCCTTGCAGGCGTGGATCAACATCGCTGCGCCCCAGGACCTTGCCAACTTGCTGTTGAGCTTGGGTGACGATTTGAAGTTCGTGACCATCACCTCCCAGGCCAGCGTCACCGTGGCGGACAGTCTGTCGGTCTCTGTCAGCACCGCAACCGCCAAAAAATGCGAGCGCTGCTGGCATTACCGCGACGATGTCGATCACGATGCTCACCACCCAGGGCTGTGTGGCCGTTGCACCAGCAACCTTTATGGTGCGGGTGAAGAACGAAAGGTGGCCTGAGCCATGGCGAAGTCAGGTAGTTTCAAAACGCTGTGGCCATGGCTGGGGTTGGCGCTGGCCATCATCTTGCTCGACCAGTTCACCAAAACCTTGATCCTGGGTTATTTCCAGTACGGCGAAAGCCGTTACGTCACCTCGTTTTTTAATATGGTTCGTTGGCACAACACAGGCGCTGCTTTCTCCTTCTTGGCAGGAGCTTCAGGTTGGCAGCGCTGGTTTTTCATTGGCCTGGGCCTGACCGCCACACTTTTCATGACATGGCTGCTCTACCAACACCACGCCCAACGCATGTTCAGCCTGGCGCTGAGCCTGATCATGGGCGGGGCGCTGGGCAATGTGATCGACCGCATGCTGCATGGTTACGTGGTGGACTTCATCCAGGTTCACGCCTGGGGCTGGTACTTCCCCAGCTTCAATGTGGCCGACAGTGCCATTTCCATCGGGGCCGTGTTGCTGATCCTGGACGAGTTACTGCGCGTTAAACGGGCGCGGTAAATTGATGGAGCAGCAGTAAGGCCTTGCAGGATCGCGCCCAAACGGCGCCAGCTCAGGCATGATCTGAAGAAATCAGCACACAACTGCATGTTGGATTTCTCTTGCCTCCCCCACTACGAGTGGCTGGACCTGCCGGTCTGGGTATTCGATGCCGAACGCTCGCGCATGGCCTGGGCGAATCCGGCAGCACTGGCGTTCTGGCACAGCCCCGACCTGGGCAGTTTATTGGCACGGGATTTTTCAGATCTCAGCGAAGGCACCCGAACACGTTTGCAACTGGCCATGCAGGCACATGCACGGGGAGACATCAACCGAGAGTCATGGACCCTTTACCCACAGGGCGTCCCCGTTACCACCATGCTGGTGTCCCGGGAAATCACACTGGATGACGGCCGCGCAGCGATTTTGTTTGTGGCCGAGCCCTTGGTGGTGGGGCTCGACGCCAACATGCGGCGTGGTGTTGAGGCCATCGCTCACACCTCGGTCCGTATCGCCTTGCACGATTTGCCGCACGGCAGGGTATTGATGCGCAACCCGGCCGCTGCACAGGCTTTTGGCGCAGTGCCCGAGGAGAAAGCCAGTGGCCACCGCAAGTCCGACGACTTCAGCCCCATGTTTACCGACCCTGCTGTTGCCACACGCATCATGGCGCAGCTCAAAAAAGGCCAGACTTTCAGTGCTGAGATGGAATTGAACACCTTGCAGGGGCAGCGCTGGCATGGCATCGACATCCGGCCGGTGATCGATCCGGTGACCGGAGGGCGGGCCATGCAGGTCAACGCGCGTGACATCGCCGATCTCAAAGCCGCCCAGCGTGCACTGGAAGTTGCGCTGCAGGCTGCTGACAACGCCAACCTGGCCAAGACTTCGTTCCTGGCCAACATGAGCCACGAAATACGGACACCCATGAACGGCGTGCTGGGCCTGACGGAGCTGGTCCTGCATTCAGAACTGACAGACAAGCAGCGCCACTACATTGAGCTGGCGCACCAATCGGCGCAGGGTTTGATGGTCATCATCAACGATTTGCTGGACGTCGCCAAGATTGAATCGGGCCGCATGCAGCTCGAAGAGCAACCGCTGTCGCTGCAAACCTGTTTGGACGAGTGTTTGCTGCCCTTGCAGGTGCAGGCCAATCGCAAGGGTGTGCGCTTATCGCACCAGGTGGCATCCAATGTGCCCGATGCCTTGCTGGGCGACGCGGGTCGTTTGCGCCAGGTGTTGATCAACCTGGTGGGCAATGCATTGAAGTTCACCGAAAAAGGCGAGGTGCGTGTCGAAGTGAGTGTGGATGAAGACGGCAAAGTGCCCATCGACGCCACCAAACACCTGGCGCTGCGTTTTGCCGTTCACGATACTGGCATTGGCATGACGGAGGAACAAACCAAACGCGTGTTCGAACCGTTTACCCAAGCGGACAGCAGCATCACGCGGCGTTATGGTGGTACCGGCCTGGGGCTGACCATTGTGTCGCGCCTGGTGGCCTTGATGAAAGGCGAAGTCAAGGTTCGCAGCACACTGCGCGTCGGCAGCACCTTTGAGTTCACGGTGAGGTTAGGTCGACCAGCTGAATAGGGCCATGCAAAATCCTTGACACTCACACCGGCGCAATTGCACTCGGCAAGCCACAGGCTTTACTTATGCAGGACCGCCAGGGAGTGTCCCCACTCATGGATACGGTGGACATCATCCCCTTGAAGTGATCCAGCACGTAAGAGGGCAGCGCGCTGGATGCCACGTAAACGGAACAAAAGTTCAGCCTCCACGGCCTCCAGCTCGGCCACGTCTTGTTCTGTCATGTCTTGCTGGCTCCACAAACCACTGGCGTTCCAGCCCGTGCGCAAGCGAGACAACAAATGCGCGGCCAATGCCGTGGCATCTTTCAATGCGGTCGACTGCGCAACCTTGTGTAATGCCTCGGTGCTTCGTTCTGCAGCTTGCAGGGCATGGTCCAAGGCTTGCCAGCGATAGGCGATCTCGCTGACTTCGAGCTGGGCCTGCAGCGGTGGTTGCGTGCGCACCGCCTGGCTGATGAAACCCACCCAAGTCAAATCGAACTCACCCGGCACGACACGCAAAGCGACGCTGGCATGGGCCAGTTGAGACTGCGGTTGACGCAGTGAATTCAGTGCCGCTTCGGTCACTGCGGTGAGTTTGCCAAGGGGCGAAAGGGCATCACCCTGGAGACAATGCGGGTAACCCGATCCGTCCAAACGTTCGTGGTGTTCTGCAATCGCGCGCGCCACATTGGCGGGGTAATTGGTGAGTTGGGTGATCAACAACTGGCCCACGTGAGGATGAACCACCAGGTGTTGATAACTCTCAAAACTCAGGTCTCGGTCGGCATCCAACTCGCCGTGCTCGGGCGCAATGTAAAGCTCACCTAAGTCATGCATCAGCCCCGCCAACATGGCCAATCGCACGTTGGGGGTACTGGCCCCATGGGCCATGGCCAAACTGCCATTGAGCAACATCGCCAGCAAAGCATGCTCAAAGCTTTGGGGCTTGGAGGCTTGGGCAGCAGTCAACAGAAGCTGGGCTACCGCATGTAAAGGAAGGTGCTTGATTTCTAGCAACAAACGCTGCGTGTAGGGCTTGAGCATGTGCGCCAGCGGCATGTCCCTTTGCAGCAGCACCTCGGCATCCTGTAGCAGGCTGTAGCTGGTCACGCCGTCTTCTGCCAGCAAGCAGGTCTCGAGGGGTTCACGCAATTGGCGATCCAGAAGTTTGCGCTGCAGGGCGTCGGACACAGGTTGATTGCGTGCCCACAACTTCGTGCCCGATATGTCGAAAATGTCCTTGGACGAAATGATGGACTTGGTTTGACTCGCCTCAAGAATCGTCGCCAAAGCGTGGGGATTGGCCTTGAGGAAGCGGGCGCTGGTGGCGGTTGTGCTCATGGGGTTCTCCTGTGGCGCAGAGCAAAGCTCGCGCACAACAATCGGTCGGGCCAAAACATAGCGTCATCTGCTGTTTCGGCTTAACGCGGAAGAACTGAAGGGTAACCGCAGCGAGAACTGCGTGACGTTTGTCGCGGCTGTCAGGTCTTACTGGTTGACTGCCGCACGAACCAAAGAAGGTTTTCCCCGAAAACGTTGAATGATGGCTTGCTCGATGCCAGCGGCATCCAGGCCGCACAGGGCCAACAGTTTGGCGGGATCGCCATGCTCAATGAATTGGTCTGGCAATCCCAGGGTGAGCACCGGACAAGTCACGCCAGCCGCATGCAAGGCTTCCAAAACGGCACCGCCTGCGCCCCCCATCACACAGCCCTCTTCCACCGTCACCAACGCATCGTGTTCGCGTGCAAGTTGCAGCAGCAACTCGGTGTCCAAGGGTTTCACGAAACGCATGTTGGCCACGGTGGCGTCGAGTTTTTCTGCTGCCTCCAAAGCCGGGTACAGCAGCGTGCCAAAGGCCAAGATGGCAATGCGGGGCAGTGCCTTGTCTCCTTGAATAAACGAAGAGCGCCGGCGTAACTCGGCCTTTCCAAAAGGAAACGCCACAAGGTCTTTTTGAATGCTGACACCGGCACCACTGCCACGCGGGTAGCGCACCGCACTCGGTCCAGGGTGCTCGAACGCGGTGGTCAAAAGCGAGCGGCATTCGTTTTCATCGGCAGGTGCCATCACGGCCATGTTGGGAATGCAGCGCAGGTAGGCGATGTCATAGGCCCCAGCGTGGGTGGCGCCGTCAGCACCCACCAATCCGGCGCGGTCCAGGGCAAATACCACGGGCAGGTTTTGTAAGGCAACGTCGTGGATGAGTTGGTCATAACCACGCTGCAAAAAGGTGGAGTAAATCGCGACCACGGGCTTCAAGCCTTCGCAGGCCAGGCCCGCTGCGAAGGTCACCGCGTGTTGTTCGGCGATGCCAACGTCGTGGTAACGCTTGGGAAAACGCTGCTCGAACTCCACCATGCCAGAGCCTTCACGCATGGCCGGCGTGATGCCGACCAAGCGTCCGTCTTTTTCCGCCATGTCGCACAACCACTGGCCGAACACCTGAGTGAAGGTGGTTTTGGGCGGTGTGGCTGGCTTCTTCAGGCCCTCAGCCGGATTGAACTTGCCGGGGCCATGGTAGGCCACGGGATCGGCTTCGGCGAGTTTGTAGCCGTAACCCTTTTTCGTCACCACGTGCAAAAACTGTGGGCCCTTGAGGCTGCGCAGGTTTTGCAGCGTTGGAATCAGACTGTCGAGGTCGTGGCCGTCGATGGGTCCCACATAGTTGAAACCCAGTTCTTCAAAAATGGTGCCACGGGGCACCACCATGCCTTTGGCGTGTTCCTCAAAACGGCGCGCCAGCTCGAACAAGGGCGGTGCATTACGCAGCACGTTTTTTGCGGTATCACGTGCCGCAGCATAAAACCGTCCGCTCATCAACCGGGCGAAGTAGCGGTTCAAGCCGCCAACGGGCGGCGAGATCGACATGTCGTTGTCGTTGAGGATGACCAGCACGTCAGCATGCCCGCTGGCGTGTGCAATACCGGCGTTGTTCATGGCCTCAAATGCCATGCCGGCCGTCATGGCCCCATCACCGATGATGGCCACGGCTTTGCGGTCTTCTCCCTTGAGTTTGGCCGCCATGGCCATGCCCAGTGCAGCCGAGATGGATGTGGAGGAGTGGGCGGTCCCGAACGTGTCGTACTCGCTTTCCTCTCGGCGCGGAAAACCGCTGATGCCGCCGAGCTGCCGAAGCGTGTGCATGCGGTCACGCCGCCCGGTGAGGATCTTGTGCGGGTAGGTTTGGTGGCCAACGTCCCAGATCAACCTGTCGTGAGGGGTGTTGAACACGTGGTGCAACGCCACCGTCAGCTCTACCGTTCCCAGGTTAGAGGACAGGTGCCCACCGGTCTGAGACACGCTGTGCAAAACAAAATCGCGCAACTCTTTGGCCAGTTGGCGCAACTCGGGCATGGCCAAGCGGCGCACATCGGCCGGGCTTTCAATGGTGGGAAGCAAGGGCGTGGTCATGGCAATCAACTCTCTCTGTCTACCACTTTGTGGGCCAACTCGCGCAAATACTCGTCTGCGGGGAGATCGGCATCGTCCAAAGCCGTCAGGGCCTGGTCGCGCAGCGTGTGCGCCAACTGCATGGCCGTTTGCAAACCCAGGACGGTCACATAGGTGGGTTTGTTGGCGTCTTGGTCTTTTCCGGCAGTTTTTCCGAGGGTTTCCGAGGCTTGGGTCACATCAAGTACATCGTCCACAACCTGGAAAGCCAGGCCCAAGGCATCGCCATACCGAGCCAAAGCCTCCCAGCATGCCATCGAGGCATCGCCACAGGCGGCCCCCATCAAAACACTGGCTTGCAGCAGGGCGCCCGTTTTACGGCGGTGCATGTCGCGCAGCGCGTTTTCGTTCATCGCCTTACCCGTGTGAGCCAGGTCGATGGCCTGCCCACCTGCCATACCTGCATGCCCGGCGCTTTGGGCCAAAAGGCGGCACAAACGTGCTTGCAGCGCGGCGGGCACCGTGTCGTCTGCGGTGAGAACATCAAACGCCAGGGCCTGCATGGCATCGCCCGCGAGCATGGCCTGGGCCTGCCCAAACTGCACATGAACCGTGGGTTTGCCACGGCGTAGCACGTCGTTGTCCATGCAGGGCATGTCATCGTGAACTAAGGAGTAGGCGTGGATCAGCTCGACCGCACAGGCCGCACGCAAGCTGGCTTGCCGCATGGCCACTGGTGCATCCACCGCTTGGCAGGCGGCCAGGACCAACAGCGGTCGCAACCGTTTGCCACCATCGAGCACACCGTAACGCATGGCCAGCCCCAAGCCGGCAGGCGCATCGGTGGGCACCCAGGCCTCCAGAGCAGACTCGACAGCCAGCAGCTCAGCGCGAACCCATTCGTCAAAATCCACCAGGGGTGGGCCGTTCAAGCGCCGCGCTGTCATGCCACCCAGGGCTTGAGTTGCCCGTCTTCCAGCACCTTGACCTGTTGCTCCACGGCCTCCAGGCGGGCACGGCACAACTGCAGCAACTCTGCACCACGTTGGTAGTTCTTCATCAATTCGTCCAGCGGCAATTGCCCCCCTTCCATGGCCGCCACCAAACCTTCCAGTTCGGCCAGGGCATCTTCGTATCGGGGCGGGTTTGCGGCTGCGAGCGTCGCGGGGTTTTGTTTTGCCATGAGAAATTTTCCTGCTGCATTGTAGGCGGGCCCATGCAGCCTTGAGCCTTCGCGTTACTGGAGACGAAACTGGTAGAGCCGAGCCCTTCTCGCCCCCCGTTCCCCCCCCCGGGTACAATCCCCGGCCCGCATGACCTGAAGCCATCTTCAGGCCTCTTTTTGACGGGACATCCATCAATCACATTGGTGACACTGGTTTAGGAGATCCTGGGGATCATGTCCGACCTGAGCATCACGCTTGAAGCTCTCGCGCGCAGCCGCTCGCAACTCTCAGTTTCCAGTTATTTCGACGCCGGTTTGTTCCAGCGCGAACAAGCACGCATCTTTCAGTCTCGGCCCCGTTATGTGGGGCACGAATTGGCGGTTCCAGAACTGGGAAATTTTTATGCCCTCCCGCAAGAAAGCGAAGGACGGGCTCTGGTTCGAACAAAAAATGGCGTGGAACTCATTTCCAACGTTTGTCGCCACCGTCAGGCGGTGATGCTGCGTGGGCGCGGACACACGCAGAACAACATCGTGTGTCCGTTGCACCGCTGGACTTATGACCTGCAGGGTCAACTCATCGGTGCCCCCCACTTCGATCAAGATCCGTGTTTGAACCTGAAGAATTACCCTGTCCAAAACTGGAACGGGTTGATTTTCGAGACCCGAGGGGATAAACAAGTCCAAGCCGATCTCGCCGAGATGGCTCAAACGCACGCCCTCGACTTCAGCGGTTATGTGCTGGACCATGTCAAAGTCCATGAGTGTGACTACAACTGGAAAACCTTCATCGAGGTTTATCTGGAGGACTACCACGTGGCGCCCTTCCACCCCGGCCTTGGCAAATTCGTGAACTGCGAAGACTTGCGCTGGGACTTTGGCAACGAGTATTCGGTGCAAACCGTGGGGCCGCAAAACGGCTTGGCACAGGCTGGGTCACCGGCGTACCGCAAATGGCATGAGGCGGTGCTGAACTACCGCAACGGGGTGGCGCCGGAACACGGCGCCATTTGGCTCACCTACTACCCCACGGTCATGGTGGAGTGGTACCCGCATGTGTTGGTGGTTTCTACCCTCTACCCGAAAGGGCCGCAGAAAACCCTCAACCTGGTGGAGTT
>Ga0315907_10004371_pt1 | contig 15906 bp, 9 predicted proteins | sample LakEriMetagenome_3_FD_203525 | JGI IMG/M metagenome (GOLD analysis project Ga0315907, IMG submission 203525) | Freshwater fungal communities from buoy surface, Lake Erie, Ohio, United States - Buoy 12 MA123 | ecosystem: Environmental > Aquatic > Freshwater > Lake > Lake biofilm | place: USA... | reverse complement strand
GCCGAGGTCCTTTGGCTCCCCTCGATCCAAGCAGGCATGAATTACCATCGCCATGATGGAAACTATCAAGCGATCAACGGATCGATCGTCGATATCAACAGCAACTCCCTCCAAGCGGGTTTTGGGGCCGGTGCGATCGCTGCCGGAACAACGCCCCGCCCAGGCTTATCGGCTCAGTTTCATCTGGCCGATGCGATCTTTTTGCCCAAGGTCGCCGAGAGGACCGCTTGGGCTCGCCAACATGCAGCTTTAGCCGCCGAAAATCAACTGATGCTCTCAGCCTCCTTGGCCTATGTCGATCTTCTGGATGCCTATCAAGAAGAGAGTCTTTTGGATGAATCCTCCAAGAGGCTCGAGGGGATCGCAAAAATCACTCGCGACTACGCTCGGGTCGGAAGTGGTTTGGTTTCCGATGCTCAGCGTATGGAGACCGAAGTCTCTTTGGTCGAACTTCGCAGATTGGGAGCCAAAGAGCGTAAGCTATCGGCGTCGACGAGGTTAGCTCGCGTCTTGAGTATCCCGAGCACGAGCAGTTTGGTCCCTCAGGATATGTTGGTCGTGCCTCTGGAATTGGCCGAGGTGGATTCACCCGAGTACGACCAAGTTCTCTGTGGGCTGATACGTCGCCCAGAACTGGCCGAATCGCAGGCTTTGGTCTCTGCGGCCAGGGAGGCGTATGCCAGGGAGAAGAATGCTCCGTTGGTTCCGAGCATCCTATTGGGTTTCAGTACAGGTGGTTTCGGTGGAGGACTCGGAAACCAGTTCGGAGACTGGGGCGGGCGATACGATATCGATGCGCTGATGACCTGGGAATTGCGAAACATGGGGTTAGGCGAACAGGCTGCTCGACGGGAACGGCAAGCTCAGATCCAACAGGCGATGTACAACAAGATCCGATGGATGGATCAAGTCGCCCAGGAGATCTCCGAGGCAAGGGTCCAGGTCCTTGTCCGCCGCGAACAACTCGATGTCAGCGAACAAGCCGTACGAACGGCCAGCGATTCCTATCTCAAGAATCTCGAGCGGATCGGCCAAGGCCAAGGGTTACCGATCGAGGTTCTCCAATCGGCACAAGCGATGGAGACCTCCGAGCGAGCCTACCTGAGCACTGTATCGAATTACAACCGAGCCCAGTTGCAATTGCTCTGGGCGATGGGTTGGTGCGGAATCGATTTTGGAGGCTAGACCCCAATCCCATCGGGGGTATTCCAGAAACCACCGCGCTGGTGATCGAACCTCAAGCGTCGAGCACCGGCTAGGGATCCGACGATTCCTGTTTGACCAACGCTTTGGTCGTGCATGATCCCATCGCCCGATGGGTCGAGCTCGTAGACGCAATGGCCGTTGCACCAGGTTCGGATTGGCCAACCTTGAAGGCTCGTTCCGTGCCAAGGAGACCACTTGGATTTGGTCCACTGTTTTTCGTTTTGGATGGTGCGAGTCAGCTTGGGATCGACCAGCACCACATCCGCATCATAGCCGACCTCGATCCGACCTTTTCCGACGATCCCCCAAACCCGCGCAGGAGCATCCGCTGTCCAGGAGGCGATCTGGTTCCAAGTGCATTCACCCCGCGAGGCGCGATCGAGCAAGAGCGCAAAGTAGTTCTCAACGGCTGGCAAACCGCTCGGAGATAGCGGATAAGGTTGGGCTTTTTCCTCCAGTGTGTGAGGCGCATGGTCGGTCGCTACGACTTGAATCTTTCCATCGAGCAAGGCCTGCCATAGCAGCTCGTTGTCCCTAGCGGCTTTGATCGATGGATTCATTTGGATCAGTGTTCCTAAGCGATCGTAGTCGCCGACATGGAAGTGCCAGTGATGGGGACACAGTTCGGAGGTGATTAGACCTCCATGGGATTCCAAAAGCGGGATTTCGTCGGCGGTGCTCACATGCAGGACGTGAAATCGATGCTTATGCCGTACCGCCAAATCGATCGAACGACGTGTGGCGATGATCGCCGCTGGATAATCCCGGATCCGTGAATGGTCATGCACCGTCAGGTTGGCGCCCAGGCGAGCTTGGTTGGATCGGACGGTCGTTTCGTCTTCGCAATGGGCACAGATAGGGACTTTGGTTTCAGCGAAGATTCGCTCGAGAGCTTCTTGTTCGTCGACAAGCAGATCCCCGGTGCTCGATCCGATGAAGATCTTGATGCCGGGGATACCTGTCGCGACCTTGAGGGCTTCGATATTGGTCGCCGTAGCGCCCATGTAGAAGCCGTAGTTGACTAGCGACTTGGACGCAGCGATCGCGTATTTCTGTTCGATAAGCTCCTGATTGATCGCGGCGGGTTTCGTGTTGGGCATTTCCAAAAAGCTGGTCACACCACCAGCAGCGCAAGCGCGGCTCGCAGTTCCAAGGTCTTCTTTATGGGTCAATCCTGGATCGCGAAAATGGACTTGGTCGTCGACCAATCCGGGAAACAAAACCAATCCGTCGGCGTCGACAATATGGTCAGCCGTGGTCGTCGGAGCCGCGTCAACCGAGGCGATCTTTCCGTCGAGTAATAGAATGTTGCTCTGGGCCACACGACCAGGAAAAACCACCTGGGCGTTTCGGATCAGTGTCGAACCATGCGATGTCCGGGATACCATGGAATTCACCTCGATTAAAACTTACGAAAAAATCACCTCGATGCAATTATCTCGAAATATCATAGAATGACGAGCCAGCATCGCCCGTCACCTGTGTCCGATTGTCCAACTTGATCCGAAAATCTCGGAAGGATTGTCCAGGATATGCGCAAGCACCTCTCGCTCCGATTCGCCTCGCGGGCCTTTTGCACTCTGTTGCCCGTGCTTTTTTCCAAATGGGTCTTTGCCATCTGGGTTTCATCCATCTGTTCGCTCTCGCCGGCCATGGCCCAAGACCGTGAACCGGACCCTCAGGACACGCGAGGCTGGAACAACGTCGTCGAAAAAGCCTTGCGAGAGGGGACCGCCGACCAAGCTCTCGAGGGGGTTAATCGAGCCATCGCCGCTGCACCCGATTTATCCCAACTCTACTTGGCCAGAGGATCGCTGCTGTTTCGCACGGGAAAAATCGACGAATCCTTGCCGGATTTCGACAAAGTGATCGCGATCGACCCCAAGGTCAAACCCTACCTGTGGCAGCGCGGGATCGCTCTGTACTACGCAGGGAAATTCCAAGAGGGACTCGATCAATTCGAGGTCCACCGCGAAGTGAATCCCAACGATGTCGAAAACGCCTTTTGGCATTTCCTCTGCGCCGTCAAACTCAAGGGCCTTGCTGCGGCCCAAAAAGATGTGCTCCTATCGGGCAATGATGAACGCGTACCGATGATGCAAATCCAACAGATGATCCAAGGCAAAGCGACGGTCGATCAAGTCATCGCGGCTACAGAAAAGAACCGCCGATTGGTCAACGGAGCCGACTACGATCGCTTCTATGGCTACCTCTACATCGGCCTGTATTACGATGCGGTCGGAAACCGAGCCAAAGCGCTCGAATGGATGCGAAAGTGCGTCGCACTCGGCGTACCAGGCTACATGGGGGACGTGGCCAAAGTCCACTTGGATACCCTCGAGCAGCGGAACGCTCCACCTGTGTCCCCAAACCAAAAGAAAGGCCAATGGGTCTCCCTGTTCAATGGCAAGGACCTTACAGGCTGGACCCCAAAAATCCGAGGCTTCGAACTCGGAAACAATTACGCCAAAACCTTTCGCGTTCAAGACGGGATGATCCAAGTCCGCTACGACGGCTACGAGAAGTTCGATGAGCGATTCGGACACCTGTTCTTCGACGGAGTTTACTCCAAGTACCGCCTCAAGATCGAATATCGATTCGTAGGCGAACAAGCCACCGGGGGGCCAGGTTGGGCAATACGTAACAGCGGCGTGATGCTCCACGGCCAACGCCCCGAAACCATGACCATCGACCAAGACTTCCCCTGCTCGATCGAAGCCCAATTTCTAGGTGGCAACGGCAAAGACCCCCGCACGACGCTCAACCTGTGCACTCCAGGCACTCATGTCGAAATGGACGGCAAGCTCTTCAAACCCCACTGCACCAACTCGAAATCGAAAACCTACCACGGCGACCAATGGGTCACGGCGGAATTCGAAGTCCTAGGCAACGAAGTCATCCGACATATCGTCGATGGCCAAGTCGTCTTGGAGTACCAGCGACCGCAGCTCGATCCGAGCGACGCAAATGCCAAGCCTTTGATCCGAGACGGAATGGTCCAACTCGAACTAGGGACGATCTCCCTGCAATCCGAGAGCCATCCGATCGACTTCCGCAAAGTCGAAATCATGGTCCTCGAATAACGAGCACCGATCCGCTCTCTTTGTCTACATCTACCCCCCTCCAACAACCAGCTAGATTGCAACGCATGCCCTTGGATTTCGACAACCGATTCGTGCGTGAACTACCTGGCGAATCCCTCTCGAACCGTGGGACCGAGGGCCAGAACCAGGGGGCCGAGAGTGCGGGCCGTACTCCGTCGCGAACGGTCTTGGGCGCATGCTATTCCCCTGCCCTGCCCGCCAAACCCACCGCACCGAGGCTACTGGCCTATGCTTCGGAAGTGGCTGATCTGATCGGGCTCAACGACGCGGAGGTGCAATCCGAGTGGTTCCTCGATGCCTTCTCGGGCCGGAAGCTTTTGCCGCAGATGGAACCGTTTGCGATGTGCTATGGCGGCCACCAGTTCGGTCATTGGGCCGGCCAACTCGGAGACGGACGAGCGATCAATCTCGGTGAGGTTATCAACCCACAGGGGGAGCGTTGGATGCTGCAACTCAAAGGAGCAGGTCCAACCCCCTACTCGCGAAGCGCCGACGGATTTGCCGTCCTGCGATCGAGCGTCCGTGAATTCCTTTGCTCCGAAGCGATGCACCATCTGGGGGTCCCGACCACACGCGCCCTGTCACTCGTCGGGACCGGCGATATGGTCGTTCGCGATATGTTCTACGACGGTCGACCCAAACGCGAGCCCGGAGCGATTGTTTGCCGAGTGGCGCCTAGCTTTGTCAGGTTCGGCAATTTCGAAATCCTAGGAGCTAGAAACGACCTAGCGAATCTTCGCAAGCTGATCGAGTACGTGATTCGGACCGACTTTCCCGAGCTGGTCTCTAGCCATAAAGCCATCGACTCCGAATGCATCGCAGTTTGGTTTCGCGAAATCTGCCGACGCACTGCGGTGATGATCGTCCATTGGATGCGGGTCGGGTTCGTCCACGGTGTGATGAACACCGACAATATGTCGATCCTGGGATTGACGATCGACTACGGACCCTACGGGTGGCTCGAGGATTACGATCCGACTTGGACTCCCAATACCACGGATGCCCAAGGCCGCCGCTACTGCTATGGCCAACAACCTCAAATCGCGTATTGGAATCTAGGCCGATTGGCCGAAGCGATTTCGCCATGCATTGAGGACAAAGCCGCGCTCGAAGGGGCGATGGAGCTCTACGTGGAGACGATCAATACGCAGTGGCAATCGACCATGGCGGCCAAGCTGGGACTGAGCCGGTGGACATCGGCTGAGGATTCGTTGATCGAATCTCTCTTTGAATTGCTCCGAGCCACCGAAACGGATATGACCTTGTTCTACCGATTGCTGGGAACTTGGCAGGTCCATCCAAGTGCCCATGAGCAGCCTTCGGTGCGAGTCCAACGGATCCTCGAACACTTCCAGGAGGCTCATTACCGACCCGAGGAACGCAAGGAGAACTATGCCAAGCGAATCCTCGATTGGATGGATCGCTACGAGGCTCGGGTGCGGCAAGAGCAAGGCGAACCGACCGATCGACGATCGATCATGGATGCCGTCAATCCGAAGTATGTACTGCGGAATTACTTGGCCCAGGAGGCCATCGACCAAGCCGAATTGCATGGGGACCCGAGCCGGATCATGCAGTTGCTCGAGGTTCTGCGCAATCCCTATGCCGAGCAACCAGGGATGGAGCAGTATGCCAAGAAGCGGCCCGAGTGGGCCCGCAATCGACCAGGCTGCTCGACCCTCTCATGCAGCTCCTAACGGCCGTCCCTAGAGATCCTGCCGCTTGAAGAAATAAACGCAAGGACGCAAGGGCGCAAAGACGCAAGGAAAACCCTGTGAGCTGCATGGCGCCAGCCGTGGGCTATTGCCATAAGCCCCGTACCGATCTGAAAGAACCCGGGGACTGTCCCCGGGTTTCTCCGGTGTGCTCCGTCGGGCATAATGAACCCGACTCACCGTACTCGCCCTTAGCTAGTTCCGGGGTTAACAGAAATCCAGCCCAGACGGAGTTGCGAATCTATGAACCAACGCGGAGTCCTTTTCAAGCGGCAGCTCTTTACCGTCCTGACCCTGAGCCTCGGGGTGATCCTGGCCATGCTCGCCATCGGATCGCTCTCCTGGCTCGCAGGTTTGCCCGATTGGGGAAACTCGACCTACCGCAGTTGGCTGGCTATCGAGAATGTCCTGGCAAGCCTAGCCATCGCGATCCTAATCTTCCATCGTCAGCCATCGCTTCATCCGTACGAACGACCCTTGCCCAGCTACCGGCACACGTCCCTGGCCGGCAACGCGTCGCGCCAGGTCGGATGGTGGAGCCTATGGTTCCTAGCCTACCTGATGTTCACGATCCCGATCCTCCTGCAGTACCCCAACTGGCGCTGGCTCGGAATCCCCCGCGTGGCCCTGAGCCTATGGTGGCTGGCCGATCTGTGCATCTCGGGTTGGGATCTGTTCTACGATTCGGGTCGATTGCAAACGCGCGATCCTCGTACCCCGGTGGTCCACCAAACACTCTTTGAAAAATTCCTGCGACTCCAGCGCTCGGTCCTATCGCTGGCCGTATTCCTTCAATGCACCCTCTCGACGATCGCAACGAATAGCTCGCCGGTCTGGCTGACCTACCTGCTCTGCTTGATGCTGCTCCTAGCCGCTCTGACGCTCCGGACCATGTACCAACCCTTCGATCACCGATCCCTGTTTGGCCAAAGCTTCCTGTTTCTATTCCGTTGCATCAATCGGTTTTGGACCTGGCATGAGTTGCCCAAATGGGTCGGCATCGCCAATCTCGCTGCCCTGCGCGAGGAACTGCGCATCTACAACCTGCATAGCACCGCGCAAGACCGAATCGCCGTGACGGAGCCCACCGGACGGATCCCACCGGTTACCAGCCTTCCCCAATGCCCCTTCTCAGGCCTCTGGCGAACCCCTGAGGGCAGTTTCAACGATCCTCAAAGCCCCACCATGGGGATCGCGAGCCAATCTCCACCAGGAACTCCCTCGACGGAGTTCACGCAGAGCCATCCCGATGCCCGCTTCGGCCGAAACATGCCCTTCGAATCGCTCGAACCCCCACCTGATGCCAACTCCCGATTGCTCTGTCCGAACCCGCGTATCGTCAGTTGCAAGCTCCTGGCCCGCGATGCCGAACGACCTGACAGCACCCTTTATGCCCCAACAATCAACCTCTTGGCCGCCGCCTGGATCCAATTCCAAACCCATGGTTGGTTCAGCCACGGCACACCCATGGCAGCCTCCGATGCGCCTCCCTTCGAGATCGATACCCGAGAGGACCCCGAGTACGATCGCTGGCCCGATTCCCCCATGCGAGTCCATCGGACACGACGCGATCCGACCCGACGCCCCCATGACCAACAAGACGGACCGGAGACCTTCGTCAACTCCGAATCGCATTGGTGGGATGCATCGCAAATCTACGGCGCTCAAACTTGGAGAACCGACGCGCTGAAAAGCCAAGCCTGCCCCTACCTCCAAACGGTGCATACCCCTACTCCCTCGGGGGATGCCAACACCGGATTTTTTGACAACTGGTGGTTGGGGCTGAGCCTCCTGCATGAACTGTTCGTCAAGGAGCACAACGCAATCTGCGATGCGCTCGCCGCACAGTACCCAACCTGGTCGAGCGAACATCGGTTTCAAAAAGCACGTTTGATCAACGCCGCACTGATGGCCAAAATCCACACGATCGAATGGACGCCGGCTATCCTGGCAAACCCCATGCTCGAAAAATCGATGAACGCCAACTGGTTCGGCCTCTTCTCCGATCGGCTCCTCGATGCCTTCGGTCGACTCGGACTCAACGAAGCCTTCTGGGGGATCCCCGATTCGGGAATCAACCACCATGCGGCCCCCTACAGCCTGACTGAGGAATTCGTCGCCGTCTATCGGATGCATTCTCTGATGCCCGATTCGATCACTCTCAAGAGCCATAAGAACCCAGACAAAGTCCAACGCTGCTCCTTGGAGGTGGGTCAAGGTGCGGTGGGCCAGGAAGTCGACCTGAAGCTCTGGGAGTCCTTCTGCGACGAGGAAGTCCTCTACTCATTCGGTACCGAACTGCCCGGTGCTCTGAGCCTCAACAACTACCCGAATTTCCTACGCCGCTTTCGAAAACCCGGAACCGGCGAACTCCTCGATCTTGCGACCATCGATATCCTTCGCGATCGGGAACGACAGATCCCCCGATACAACCGCTTTCGAACCGAACTGAGGATGAAACCCATCCGTTCCTTTGACGAGTTCAATTCCCCTCAAGACCAGACCATCGCTGCCCGTTTGCGCGACGTCTACGGAACCCATCCTGATGGCAGCGACAAAGTCGATGATCTCGACCTGCTCATCGGAACCCTGGCCGAAGCCAAACCCGAAGGGTTCGGGTTCAGCGATACGACCTTCCGAATCTTTATCCTCATGGCCTCACGCCGACTCAAAAGCGATCGCTTCACCGCCCAAGATTTCACGCCCGATGTCTACACCCAACTCGGACTCGACTGGGTCAACAACAACTCGATGAAGGATGTGATCCTCAGGCATCATCCCGACCTAGCCGCACCGATGTTCGGTACGACCAATGCCTTCAAACCGTGGCGGTAATCTGGCGAAACTTTAACGCCCTGTCCTGGGTCGAACTCCCAGCCAATTTTGTTTCACCCGCAGCCAATTTTGTTTAACCCGCAGCCAACGGCGAGGAAGCGTGCCAGGAACCAACCCCTTCGTGATCCGGGATTTATTTGCATTTTGTGGGGTATTGAGATCCAACAAAAACCGACCTTTGGGCCTCTGAGCCTTGCCCAGCCATCATTTCCGGAAAAATCGGACGAGTTTGACATCCGCTCAGGCCGATAAACGGAATCGTAAGTGTCCCGCGTTCCTGGAATTATCGAACCCGCAGCGGCATGGCCCGAAGGATCGATCTTATGCTCGCCTACCCCCGCCGATCCAACCGACATGTGCTGTGTGTTCTAGGGACTCTAACGCTCGGGGCGGCGTTGCTCCCGGCCCCTTGCGCCAACGCACAAGGGACCGTGGTCTCCAAAATGGCCGCTTGGGCCAAGGGTCACGGCAAACCACCGGCGACCAACCAAGACCGAACGCTCGAAGAACTCGCCAAAAACGTCGATTGGCTCGAACACCATATCAACCAATGGGGCAGCGTCTCCTCGAAAGCTCCCGATGTCTGGGGCGAAGCAAGGTTGACGCAGTACCGTCGAGAGGTCGAAGAAATCCTCGCGCCGCTGCGCAACGGATTCGACCCAAACCGCATCGCCGGAGCCCAGCAAGTCAGCGACTCGGCGCTGCTCTCGGTCGCTCTGGCCCTGCAAAATCAAACCGTAAGCGGTGGCGTCCCGGCCCCAGCGATCACCGTCAACTCGATCGCCAATACCGGCACTCCTCCCGATGGAAACGCCAACGTGACGCTCAGCAATTCGCTCCCCGAAGCGAATAGCCCATTTACCCTGGAAACCAAAGAGTTCCTCGGAAAAACCCTCGGACTCGAACAAACCCAGGAAATCGATCAGTTGGTTCGCTACATGCAACACCTGAACCAACATCGACGGATCAACGAAGGGGATGACACGGCCGACGCGCCGGGATACTCGCTCAATCTCGTACGCGTCCCTGTTTCGCTCCTGCCCGGTTCGATCACCAAACGAGGATACGGCGCCGAGATCACCTACACGGCCAAACCCTACCTTGGACCCGACCTCCTCCCGATGACCTTTCGGGATATGGTGCTCAACGACCTGACCGACCAACTCTCGGTCCCTTTGGTCAAGTTCATCAACAGCGATCCCAACGGCGCTGACAAAATATGGGAACTGGCCAAAAGGCTCGGCGATGATTTCTCGGCCGAGATACTGCTGGATCTTTTGGAGGATGGCGATTTGCCCTTCGGCAGCTTGCCTTACACCCCTAGCATTGCCGATTTGGCCCAGCGGCTGAGGACTGAGTCTAAGGCTCGGAAAAAACCGTTTGGCTTGTCCGAAACCCCAACGGCCAAAAGCTTGGCTCGCAGCATGCTCGGCCGCACATTTAGCTCGGTTTGCGCGATTGCGTTTTCTGGCAATCAAACCCGACGTGGGCAACAGCCCTTTCCCCCAACCCAAATCATCGATGTCTACGGCCTGGATGAAATGCTCGAGGTGGCTGTCACGGCCTTGAAAGGTCTCCGCGAGGATGTCCCTAACCGACGTGTCGTTCACCTGACGGATGTCCAAGCGTTCCTCAGAGAGGAACTCACTGCCGCGATCGAATTGGTCTACTCTGAGAACATGCGCCAGTGGTGGGACCGCGAATCGACCGGCGAAAAAGCGCTGGTCCATCTGATCCGACTCCGTAAAGTCGACGAGATCGCCGAGCTGCGCAAAGAGTTCCTACTCTCGATCTCAGGCGACGAATCTCAAGACGTCACACGCTCGCTGGCTTGGTGCGTGTTGGTCGACTCGCTCCTGCTGAACGAACGGCTCAACGACGATATCCGCGAGACGACAGGTACGCGTCCATCGAATTTTTCGCACCCCTGTTGGCTTGCCTTCTTCGGACCCGATCCTAGCCCCGAAGCCCGCGATACTTTCGCTCGCTATGTGCAACTCCGCTGGCCGGTGCGGGTCTTTGCCCTCGACCCCCAAGTCGATCAACAGAGCATCGCCGATGCCTCGTCGGTCATCCGACAAATGCAATTGGCCGTGGTCCTGGGATTCTCAAGCGGGAACCTTGGGCTCTCGACCGCCCTGGACACCATCCGAAAACTACAACGCGATCGCGCGACGATCGATCTGAACCGAACCGCAATCGCCTTCGGACAAGGGGACGATACCTTTGGGTGGCGATTCCAACCCCGGTTCCAAACCCCTCCGGTCGAGAGCAACGCCAAGGTCTTTTTCCGCGACTTGATCATCGGCGGTCCGACCGATCGCCAACTCGAACGCAGCAGCGAAATCGAACCGGGCATGCGCGAATGCACGGCCATCATTTTGATGCCCTCGTTCGTTCCGTACGTCTCGTTCGAAACCCACGGCCATTGGTTCAAAATCGATAACCCAGGACATACCGGCACCTCGGTCCAAGAGGACGTCCACCTGAGCCGAGCGATCAAACAGATGCAAGACCGCGCTGCAATGTGCATCCGCTGCGCGCACCTGTACCGCGATGGACAAGTCGAACGAGTCATGGCACGCGTCGAACAACTCGAAAAACGTCTACCGCTCCAAACGATCTCCTGCCAAGTCCCCAACGAAAATACTCATGGTGGCTTCGAACTGTTCTGCAACGGCACACGCCAACTCTCCCCTGAAATCACCGGGTGGTACGGCTCACCAGGATACCACCCCGAGTCGGGCGCGGATTTCTTTATCTCCGGGGATAACTTCAGTATCAAACAAACCCACCTGATCGCAGGCAATCAAAGGATCGACCCCGAATCGTTCTCCCTGATCTCCCGACAGATCCTCCAAGTCCGATTGCCCAAAGGTCTCCCGGTCATGAAGGATACCCGACTGCTCGAACACAACAACGAAAAGATCGCAAGCGACCAACACTACGATGGATACATCGATGTCCAAGTCGCCACACCTTACGGCGTCAGTGCGCACTTGCTCCTGCCAGTCCTCCGTGCCGATGAACCCGAACCGAACTCCGAATGCCCCCCGACGGCCCCGAGCATCGAGAATGCGACCGTCACACTCGAACTGTTGCGCAACACCAAAAACAACTTCGATGACCTCCTGGCCGAAAGCCCCATGCTGCCGGCCATCGAACTCCCGGCCAACACCATGCCTGGAGTCCCCAACTGCAAAGTCCACCTCTACCTGACCCACGGGACGGCTCGCCTGAGCCCCGTCGAGTATGCGAATGTCCCTCGCGCGAGATCCAAAACGGGCTTCCAAATCCCAGCCGATTCCTTCCTGGCCTCGACCAGCGGAAATGGAAAACTCCTGAGCGAGATCAAGCAGTACGCTAGTTTTCTCGATAGCCACGGCAAGATACCCGACCAAGGAGGGGTGATCGAATTCACCGCCGAGTACTCGCTCGAAGACGACAACGCCGAAGTGCCCGTCGAAGGCTCCTTTCCGATGATCGTCGAAATCGCCCCGAAGCAAGATGCTGCGACTAAACCGGCTACTAAACCTGCGAAAGAGTAAAGCAGCCACACAGACTTGTGGCCCCAAAATCGCTAAATGCTTGGCCCCCCTTCGCCCCCGGGCTTTGACGGGGGAAAAACGCCCCTGGCTAGTGCCACGCAAACAACTTTAAGAATCCCCACCATTCTCAACTCAAACCCGACCATCCAAGCGTTAGCGTTGGAAATGCCAAGCGGCATCGCCATAGCGACGATCGATCCACGACTGGACCGATGCGAGGTGCAAGCTGGCAAAGGGGTGCTCGCTCCACTCTCGATCCGCTTGCCATTGAGCTCGTGACTGCTCGCTGAGTAGCTCGATGAACTTCGTTCGATCCGCTAGGCTCTTGCCCAAGCTCTCGACAAAATCCCGATGGGATCGTTTCTGGCGATACTCCGGTTGCTTGGGTGGCTCCAAGAGATACTGCGATATCCACTCGAGGGGCATGTCGATGAGCAATGTCCCGTGGTACATCATCCAATTCCGCTTGAGCCTCAATGAATTGCCCGATACCTTCCGCCCCCCAATCGTCAAATCGCAGATCCCCTGGATCCCAACTTGGCAATCCGATCCTAGCTCCTGAAATGCCCCCTGGACGGCGTTTCGCATGCGGCTCATGACCGTCCGATGGGCCCCGTCGAGCGCTCGGCATTCGGGCCGATGCTCCAAAGACAACAGCAGCGAGAACATCCAACAACCTGGCCCGGCGACAATCGATGCACCGCCACTCATCCTGCGAAAAATCGCTATGCCGTCACGCGCACAGGCCTCCTGATCGACCTCCTGGGATACCTGCGAGGATCTTCCGATGACCACGCATGGAGCGGGCATTTGCCAGATCCGTAACAACTCCCCACCGCTGGAATTGTCGCTAGGATCGCCACTGGTAGGATCCGTCCGAGCGTCCATGTGCTCGAGGACCGCTTCGTCGAAAGCGAGGTTCGCCTCGGGGCTTGAAAAGGAATGATCCCAGAAATGCATCAGACGACTTCGATGATGGCCTTGAGCACGCCATTCTCAGGACGTGTGAATGAATCGAACTCCTCGACGACATGATCCAAATCGGTCCTGTGGGTGATCCACGGATCGGTCTTGATCGTCCCGGCCTCGATCAACCCGATGATATAAGGGAAATCGCTGGGCAAGGCATTGCGCGAGGCCAACAAAGTCACTTCGGGCCGATGCAACGCCGGGTGCTTGAACGAGATCTCATCCTGCGTAATCCCGACATAGACCAACCGGCCTGTCGGTGCGACAAACTGAAAAGCTCCAGCCATCGAAAAACGGTTTCCGGTCGCATCGATGACCACCGAGTACAAGTCCCCTTGGGTCATCGCCTTGGCGGTTTCCAATCCGGACACCTCCGGGGAAACTTCGATGCAATGTTCGATCCCGTAGTTTTTCTGTACAAAGTCCAAGCGAGAGCGGTTCATGTCCATGACCGTGATCGCTGCCCCGGTGAGCTTGATAAACTCCAAGGTCGCAATCCCGATCGGACCGGCCCCGATGATCAAGACGCTGTCCTGAGCGCCGGTCTGAGATCGTTGGCTCGCATGGCATCCGATCGCCAAGGTCTCGACCAATGCCAACTGGTCCATGGTCAACTTCGAGGACACATGGAGCTTGTCGGCGCGAATGAGGAAACTTTCGCACAAGCCACCATCGCTCATGACCCCGATGACCTTAAGGTTCGCACAGCAATTGCTCGCCCCCTTGCGGCAGGCATAACAAGTCCCACAGTGCATGTAGGGTTCGACGCTGCAAGCGTCCCCAGGCCGCACGTTCTGCACGTCGGATCCGACGGCTAAGACTTCGACCCCGAGCTCATGGCCAGGAATTCTCGGGAAGGCAAAGAAAGGGAACTTGCCCAAATAGCAACTGACGTCCGTTCCGCAGACCCCCATCCGATGGGTCCGAACCAACGCCTGGCCCGGTCCCGGAGCCCCGGGCCGATCGATGGAGATCTCGCGAAGCTTCTTCGGTTCAACGATTTGGATTGCGCGCATGGGAGCCGATCAAGCACAGACGGAAAATAGCACAGTCACACAGAGCACGGGCACACAGAGCACGGGCACACAGAGCACGGGCACACAGGGTTCGAGGTCGTTACTCCTCGCCTGTGATTCGGATCTTACCCGATTTCTCGGTTTTTGCATCGGCAGGCTGAGCTTGAGGCTTAGCTTCTGGCTTCGCTTCAGGCTCTGGCGAACCGATGCTCAGCTCGGTTTTGCTCGAGGCGCTTGCACCGGAATCTGTGGCTGCATTCTCGGGAAGGATCTCGTTGGGGACGCGTGGAGCGGCCAAGGCCGTCGGGGCGGGCAGGTCGCCCGATTCGGTCAAGGCCGGTTTCTTCGAGGTCACGGTAGTTCCCTGACCGGCCGCTTTGCTTGCGTCGGGTCCGACGGCTGGCTTTCCTGCCGATTGGTCCGACGGGGAACTTGCCGGGGCGCTGAGTGCCTGAACGTTTGGCGTCTGAGTTTCAGCCGCCGGAGTTTCGGGTGCTTGGGTTTCAGGCGACGGGATCGAGATCGGGTTTCCGTAGATATCGATCGGGATGCGTCGGGTGACGATCCGAGGGACCAAGCGGATTTCGGTGACGGGAACGGTTTTGGTGACCCGTTGGGGGACCATGACCTTTTGGACCACGCGTTCCATTCGGGTTGTCTGGACAGGGGTCTCTTCGACGACGACTTCGTCTTTGAAGACTTCCTTTTGGACCGTAACGGGTCGGACGACCTGTTCGGTGATGTATTCGACTTTCTCCTTGGCGACCCGTTTGGTCAGCGGTTTGGAGACGGTCTGCGGGACCATCACTTTTTCTTGAACCGCGACTGTTTTTTGGACCTGGACGGGGACTTGCTGTGCGACGACTTGGTTTTCGTAGCGGGTGGTCGTCACAGGAGTTTGTTGTTGGACGATTTCGCTTTGCATTCGGGTCGTCGTCACGGGGACTTGCTGCTGAAGCACTTCGGTCTGCATCTTTTGGACCGTCACGGGGACTTGTTGCTGCAGGTACTCGGTCTGCATACGCGTTGAGGTGACTGGTACTTGGATGTTCTGGGTCTGGGGCATCAAGCTCGTTTGGGGGATCGCGACTTGCTGGTAGTTCGGTTGGTAGTAGGTCGCGGTGGTGGTTTGACCTGGGGCCGAATAAGGGACCCAGTTCAAGCCCCCTTGTTGGTAGATCGGCTGACCGGTCTGAGGGTTGACGCCGTAGGCGGGTTGGGTCCAGCGCAAGTGGTATCGGACATCTCCGGGCTTGTAGTAGTTCTGAGCCATGTAACCACCGGCGTCGACCGTCGCGGGTTGGTAAGTCGTCACGGGCATCATCGAGGTGACGGCCTGGGCTTGCATGACCGTCTCGGTCACGGGCCGTTGGACAGCGACGGTCTGGGTTTGCATCGTCGTTTCGTTGACGGGTCGCTGTACGGTGTACTGTTGGGTTTGGTAAGTCGTCTCGGTGACGGGTTTTTGCACCAAGAAGTTTTGAACAGCGATCTGCGTTTCGGTGATCGGTTT
>Ga0315907_10004370_pt1 | contig 15907 bp, 7 predicted proteins | sample LakEriMetagenome_3_FD_203525 | JGI IMG/M metagenome (GOLD analysis project Ga0315907, IMG submission 203525) | Freshwater fungal communities from buoy surface, Lake Erie, Ohio, United States - Buoy 12 MA123 | ecosystem: Environmental > Aquatic > Freshwater > Lake > Lake biofilm | place: USA... | reverse complement strand
GCAGTGCCAAAAACCGATATAGCGTAACATAAAAACAGCATGAGTCTTAAATAGAAAACTCGGCTTACATGTTGTTTTAATTGTGATTCATCTTGAGCAATATACCGAGTAGTAAAATTGTTAATGCCAAGATCAAGAAAAATATTAAAAACTAAGGTAAGTGTTAATAAGACAAAATATTGTCCATAGACTTCATTTCCCAATACACGTTGAACGCCCGCATCAATAACTAAGACTGAAATGGGTTTTATCAAAAGGTTTAAAGAAAGAGACAGCGCTAAACTCGAAAAGAATCGCTTTTGCATGCCTCAAAGGTAGGTGTTATTTAATAATCAATTTAAAGCCGATGCCATGGATATTCATGATTTCAATATTCGGATCTTCACTGAGCAGCTTTCTAAGTTTCGCGATATATACATCCATGCTTCTTCCGTTGAAGTAATTATCATCTCCCCATATAGCTCTCAAGGTCGCTTGGCGATCAAGTACTTCATTGATGTTTCGAACCAAAAGAGTTAAGAGGGCATTTTCCTTAGTTGTTAATTTCTTTTCGCCATCTTTTGTATAAAGTATACTTTTATTTGGGTCGAAATCTAAAGAACCGATGGATAATCTTTCGTCTTTAACCAATGAACTATCTCCTGTCCTTCTCATTATTGCGTGTATTCTCGCAATCAGTTCTTCCATCGCGAAGGGCTTAGTAAGATAATCATCAGCGCCAACTTCAAATCCTTTTAATTTATCATCCTTCATGCTTTTAGCCGTTAGGAATAAAATCGGCGTTTTTTTATCGGTAAGTCGAATTTCTTTTGCTACTGAAAACCCATCCTTATCAGGCATCATTACATCCAAAATGATAAAATCTATAGCATTATTAAATGAGTGATAATAGGAAATTGCTTCTTCTCCATTTTTAACCCATTTCGTTTGGAATCCTTTAGAGTTAAGATATGTGGATAATAAAGCCCCTAGGTTTTCATCGTCCTCCGCTAATAAAAAATGTTGTTTCATTGTTTTTATTTAAATATTAACTCAAATACCGTTCCTTTCCCTACTTCACTTTCTACATGAATCTTCCAACCATGCGCATCAGAAATTGCTTTAACGTAACTTAAGCCTAATCCGAATCCCTTTACATTATGTATGTCCCCCGTCGGGACACGATATAAATTATCAAAAATTTTAGGTAAATACTCTTTCGGTATTCCAATTCCCTGGTCCTTAACGAACAAGTGAATGGTATTATTTTGGTAACTAATTAAAATATTAATTACAGGGCTTTGTGGAGAATATTTACAAGCGTTATCTAATAAGTTGGCAATTAAGTTCGTGAGGTGTAATTTATCCGCAACCAATTCAACGGGGTCTCCCTTTTGTTCGATCAAAATGGTAGGTTTATTCGTTTTTTTAAATGTGGCAATCTCAACTTGTTTTTGAATTATCTCATAAAGATTTACTACTTCCTTGTTGAGCACTAAATCTCCTTTAGAAATTAATGCACTCTGAAGAATACCCTCTACCAAATTACCAAGACGCTTATTCTCTTCCTCTATCATTTTAATGTAAGGTGAAATTTCTTGGGTAGTTGGGTGAGATACTACATCTTTATCACTTAGCGCCTGGCAAGCCAATGAAATCGTTGAAATCGGTGTTTTAAATTCATGTGTCATGTTGGAAATAAAATTCGATTTGATCTCTGACAGTTCCTTTTGATCTTTTATCGTACGAATCAAAAAAAACAAGGTAGAAATCATCAAAAATCCCAATAAACCAGTAATAATAAAATACGACTTCATTCCTTTTAGCAAAAAGGCTCGTTCTTTTGGAAAATAAATGCTTAGATACAACTTTTCATTGATTTTATCCGTTGGAAAAAGCACCGTAGTGAAGCCCTTTACACGTTGTTTTTTGGTAGTATAGGTCGCATTTAAGCCATTAAACTTTAGGGGGGTGCCTTCTTCTAATGTTATTGTAAATTGATATTTCTTTGGAAGTTCTTGGCGTTTTAGTTCGGTTAATATAACAGAATCCAGTAATGCTAAATTGATTCGCTGTTGGGGCTTATTGTATACATTCTCTTTAAATGCTTGAAGCATTAATTCATTCATGAATTTTGCTTTTTTAAAAATGTGTTGCAAGAGTTTTTGATTAAGGTGTATTGTAATATTCTCTGATGCTTGAGTATTACCGTTTTTGGAGGATGAAACGAAATCTTGCAATTGACGAACATCCTTAATTAATGTTGTTTGTTCTGTTCTAACCCCAGAAAGCGTATCACGAGTGGAACCTTTAATAACCAAATAGGGTTCTATTCTATTATTAATAACAATACTGGTGTCATTAATGGATATTTGTTGGTTTGAAGCCAACATGCCTTCGAATTCACGTTCAATGATTTTTTTGTATTGAGCACTAAAATCCTGACGAATAATAGCGTTATATCGTTGATTATCTACCAACTTTTCATGAATATAACCAATCCTCTCAACCGCACGAACCGCCTCATTATTAAAGCTGGATTTTTTTTGACTATACAATTGAATTAATTGAAATAGCTCATACATTCCAAGCACCCCCACCAAGACAATAGCAGATGTAGTCAGAAACTTAATACGTACTTTATTTATCACAACAAGGCACTAAGTTCTGCATGAAAAAAACAAATGTAAAGCCTGTTAACTTTTTTTAAGATTATCGTACCAGTGTAACGTGCCCTGTGAACTGCATCATTTTATCTACATCTGGCATTTTTATGTTGATGAAATACGTGTAAACCCCCGGTTGAGCATCTAATCCTTCTACCCCAAAAGAACCATCCCAACCTACTTCCAAGTTATTGGTTTCAAAAACTACCTCACCCCAACGGTTGTAAATTAACATATTATAGTTATACGGATCAAACCCGACAGGAAAGAGGGGTCTAAATGTTGGGTTAAATGGGTCTCCATCTGGTGTAAAGGCATTTGGAATATAATACAAGCCTCCAACTTGAGCACCAATTGAGATTTCGGTACTGTCTGCACATCCAAACGCTGTAGAAACAGTTAATGACACCGTATAGCCTGCTTGCGTTCCAATAAACATATGAGAGGGAGAAAATTCTGTTGATGTCTCTCCATCACCAAAACTCCAGAAATAATTAATACCCCCAATGCTAGCATTTGTAAACTCAACCGACTGTGAGGATTCTGTAAATACCGCCACAGAAGATGAAAATTCCGCTGTTGGAAATCCTTCTGTACAAACCGCCCCCAACATCGACGCACTATCAATACATCCGTTTAAGGTTCCTACTACAAAAATAGAGTAGCATCCTCCTGCTGTATACAAATTTTGGATAGAAGCTCCGGATCCAGAAAAATTATTGGTTGACGTCCACTGATATGTCGTTGCAGGATTTGGTGAGTCAATCGACATGGTAACATTTAGTGGAATACAGCCCCATGTCGTGTCTAAACTGAAATCCATAAGCGGTAAAGGCTTGATGGTAACAATACCATTGGCTAAATTGCTTAAACAATTATTCAGCACATATTGAGCTTGATATGTCGTTGATGCAAGTGGAGCAACGGTAATGGTGTTTGTGGTCTCATTCGTAGGCGTCCATAAAAATGTGCCGCCAGGTAAATTTGGAACTGCGGTTAATGTTCCTGTTTCTCCATAACACATAGTCAAGGGTGCTATCGATAACACAGGGACGGGATTTACGGTAACGGTCCCTGAAGCCTGAGCAATACAGCCCGTTAAGGTGTAGGTAACGGAGTACGTGGTTCCCGGCAATCCTGGGTTAACGTTTATTGATTGCGTTGTTTGATTATTAGACCATAAAAATGTACCCCCAGGTAAATCTGGTGTTGCTGTAAGTATGGTTGTATCTCCATTACAAATCGTATCACTATTTACAGCAACGGTAGGCGTTGGATTTACAGTTACTACCGCTGAATCTGAGGCAGAACATCCGTTCCAAGTATAAGAAGCCGAATAAGTAGTTGTTTGCATCGGATTAACCGTAATTGAATTGGTGTTTTGTCCTGTATTCCAAGCAATAACACCCCCGGCAGGTGACGTTGTCGCAACCAGCGTAGTCGATTGCCCGGTACAAATTGTAGCGGGGTTCATTGAAATCGTAGGTGTAGGCGCAACCGTCGTTGTAATCGATGAGGTATTAGTGCACCCCTGGGCGTTTGTAACGGTAACGGTAAATGTTCCTGCCGTAGTTATACCCACAGAAGCATTTGTTCCCAGGCCGTTATCCCATGCATACGTTCCGCCACCATTTGCTGTTACATTAATGACGGGCGCATTACAATCAATATTCGTAGTTCCTGTATTGTTCGTAATCGATGCCACCGGGGTAGGATTTACGACTACTTGTGTGGTTGCGGTTACATTACCACAATTCGATGTGATCGTACATGAATAAGTCCCTGCAGATGCCGCCGTTGGGTTGGCAATCGTTGGGTTTTGCTGATTCGATGTAAAACCATTTGGACCAGTCCATGCAAAGGTATAATTTCCATTTAATGGAACCGCTGGAGATGGATTAATGGAAAGATTCAATGGTGAACCCGCGCAAATTGGGCCGTTGTTTGTTGCAATTGCCGTAGGAGCCGCGCAGCAGTTTATATACATCCAAATTCTACCAATATTATAACTTACTTCCGACCAAATATTGGCCATAGGCTGTCCTCCTGTAGGGCAAGATTGCATACCACTTCTTCTTAACACCGTTGGAAGTCCGTTAATTGTTGTAGTGAAATTAGGAGCACCATACGAATTAACGCATGCGCCTCTTACACCATAAACACCTATAATTTGTCCTGCCGTTACTGGTATATTACAAGGAATTATTCCATTCGGCTGATTCGTAGCGCTAAATAATTGTGTGAATGCATTTGTTGTTCCAGGAAATGCAGGTGGAGCAGCAGCAGTAAATCGCACAACACGTACCGTTTGTAATCCATTCGATGCGTTTGTGGGCACCTCCAGTCCACATATAGTAAAATTAGTTGGTGCTGTAAAATGATACCCCCTAATCATAGAAGTAAAGGTGTTCGTTTGATTACCAACACTAATCTGTGTTTGCGCATTCATACCAAATGATAAGAACGCTAACAATACTCCAACAACAACATTTCTCATAATCTTAAATTCCTTGCAAATTAAGTTAATTTAACGTTAAGCTTAAAATTAGGTTGCTCGTTATCTTAATAAATTAACATGACCCGTAACGATTGATTTTTCTTGAAGGCCGCCAATCAACGTAAAACTTATTTTGTAGGTGTATGTGCCAGAAGGGCAATCAAGTCCTTCGCTGCCATATGAACCGTCCCAACCAACATTGATATTCTTAGATTCGAACATGATTTCACCCCACCGATTAAATATTAGCATTTCATACCCATCTGAGGATATTCCTGTTGACACGACGGGCTTGAATATTTGGTTGTATTTATCCCCGTCTGGTGTGAAGCTGTTAGGTATGTAATAAACTTCACCAAGATTAGCTGAAATCGTAATCGAGGTGCTATCCATACATCCCATGGATGTGGATGCAATAAGGGTTATCGTGTACCCGTCATTTGTGCCTTGGAATAAGTGTTCCGGGTACTCCTGATTTGATACATTCCCATCCCCGAAATTCCACACATACCCTGTTGCTCCGATACTTGAGTTATTAAAATTAAGCACCTGTGTTGATTCTGTAAAGGAAGGTGGATTGGCCTCGAAATTCGCTTGTGGATAATCTTGTACGCATACAAAATCAGGTTGGGTTACACTGTAAGAACATCCGTTTAATGTAGCCGTTAAGGTCACGTCATAACATCCGCCAACTCCAAAGTTCATTTGTGCGTTTGCACCGACGCTTCCTCCTCCTCCATTTGACGACCACGTGTAGCTTGCCTGCTGTCCCGTAGTGTCTGCACTTAAGTTAACTACTACCGGTACACAGCCCGAGGTTGTGTCTGCTGTAAAGCTTACATTTGGCAATGGGTTCACTGTTATTGTTGGGCTCTCTGTATTACTTGTACAGCCATTCACTGTATAACTCACGTTATAACTTGTCGTCGTTTGAGGTCCTTCCATAATTGAGGCTGTTGTACCTCCTTGAGACCATGTATACGTTCCGCCGGCAACATTTGCCGTTGCCGTTAACGTACCCGTTGCTCCATCACAAATTATAATGTCCGGAACTGTAATTATCGGTAATGGCGTAACCGTTACCGTACTCGTTGCTATTGCGCTTGTACACCCATTCAATGTGTATTCTACATCATACGTCGTGGTAACTTGTGGACTCACGCTTATGCTTTGCGTAGTCTCATTGGCAGTAATCCAATTATATACCCCATTTGGTAGGTTAGGCGTAGCTGTTAAAAGCGTGGTGTCTCCGAAACATATGTTTGGATTGTTTACACTTACCGTAGGCGTAGGATTTACCGTGACAGTTATATCATCCGTGGCAGTACAACCATTCCACGTGTATAAAACACTATACATCGTCGTTGTATTTGGACTCACAGTTATACTCGGTGTTAATTGTCCATTCGTCCATACCGCTTGACCTCCTGCCGGATAATATGTTGGCGTCAATGTAACGCTCTGACCTGAACATATCGTAGTGTCGTTTGCGGTAACTGCTGGAACTGGAGCAACAGTAATAGCTACCGTTGAGCTATCCTGACAACCATTCGCTGCCGTAACTACCACAGTGTAAGAGCCCGCCTGAGTAATGTTTACATTCGCAGACGTTCCTAAGTTATTATTCCATTGATATGTTCCGCCTCCTGTTGCCTGTAAATCAATGCTCGGAGCATTACAATCTATAATTGTGGTACCCGTAATGTTTGTGATGCCAGGTGTTGGAGGGGTAATGTTCTGTGTTAAGGTTATCGTTTGTGATACAGGACATCCGTTCGGGTCAACCATGTTCACCGTATATAAACCCGGTTGGGTAATCGAATTTGTATCATTCAATGGCGTAGAGCCTCCGCTCCAATTGTAAGTAACCCCTCCTGTTGCTTGTAACACAATCGTTGGATTCGTACAGGTTAATATCGTGGTACCCGTAATATTCAAAATCTGTACAGGCAATGGGCTTAGGGTTGTTAATACTGTTCCGGTGGATTGAGCCGTACAGCCGTTCGCATCTTGCACAGTAACCGTATAAGAACCCGCTTGAAGATTTGTAATGTTTTGAGTCACGGCATTGTTTGTCCATGAATACGTATAAGGCGGCACGCCTCCGGTTGGGGTTGAATTTACACTCCCCGTGCCATTCAAACACAAAATATTTTGGGATTGAGTAGTCACCGAAACAGCACTTGCGGGTTGTGTAATCGTTACTGTTGTAGTTGCGGTACATCCATTTGCATCCGTTACTGTTACCGTATACGTTCCGGCTGCTAATCCCGTTGGGTCTTGAAGTGTTGTGTTGTTACTCCATGCATACGTATATGGTGCTGTACCTCCAGTAACTGTAAGGTTAACTGATCCTGTGCTATTTCCAAAACACAATACATTCACTTGCGTGGTACTTAATGCTAATCCCGCCTGAGGTTGTGTAATCGTTACACTTGTTTGCGCAGTACATCCATTCGCATCGGTTACTGTGACCGTATATGCGCCCGCAGCCATTCCCGTTGGGTCTTCTGCTGTTCCTTGGTTTGACCATAAATAATTGTAAGGCGCCGTACCGCCAGTTACCGTTAGGTTTACTGAACCTGTACTGTTTCCAAAACACAATACGTTCACTTGCGTGGTAGATAATGCTAATGCCGCTTGGGGTTGGGTGATTGTAACACTCGTTTGAGCCGTACATCCATTCGCATCCGTTACTGTAACAGTATATGTTCCAGATGCTAATCCTGTTGGGTCTTCAAGTGTAGTGTTGTTACTCCAGGCATACGTATATGGCGCCGTGCCGCCAGTTACCGTTAGGTTAATGGATCCCGTGCTGTTTCCAAAACACAATACATTTACCTGTGTCGTACTTAAAGTTAATGGCGCCTGGGGTTGAGTAATCGTTACTGTTGTAGTTGCGGTACACCCGTTTGCATCCGTTACTGTTACCGTATACGTTCCGGCTACTAATCCCGTTGGGTCTTCAAGTGTTGTGTTATTAGTCCATGCATACGTGTAAGGAGCTGTCCCGCCGGTAACTGTTAAATTTATTGAGCCTGTATTATTACCATTACACAATACATTCACCTGCGTGGTACTTAATGACAATCCCGCTTGAGGTTGTGTAATCGTAACACTTGTTTGCGCAGTACATCCATTCGCATCGGTTACAGTGACTGTATATGCGCCCGCAGCCATTCCCGTTGGGTCTTCCGCTGTTCCTTGGTTTGACCATAAATAATTGTAAGGCGCAGTACCACCGGTTACCGTTAAATTTACAGACCCTGTACTGTTTCCAAAACACAATACGTTCACTTGCGTGGTAGATAATGCTAATGCGGCTTGGGGTTGAGTGATTGTGACTGTTTGGGTCGTGGTACATCCGTTTGCATCCGTGGCAGTTACGGTGTAAACACCCGAAGAAATGTTATTTAAATCCTCCGTAATCGACTGGTTGCTCCATGCATAGGTGTAAGGGGCGGTACCGCCGGTTACCGTTAGGTTAATAGAACCCGTATTGTTTCCAAAACATCCAACATTTACTTGCGTATAACTTGAAGTAAGTGTGGATGGTTGAGAAATCGTTACCGTTGAAGTTGCGGTACAACCATTTGCGTCCGTTACTGTTACCGTGTATGTTCCGGCTGCTAATCCTGTTGGGTCTTCAAGTGATGTATTGTTACTCCATGCATATGTGTAAGGGGCAGTACCGCCGGTAACTGTTAAATTTATTGAGCCTGTATTGTTACCACTACACAATACATTCACCTGCGTGGTGCTTAATGCTAATGCGGCTTGGGGTTGCGTAATCGTTACACTTACTGGTGCCGAAACACAGCCATCAACACTTGTTGCTGTGTATGTATACGTTCCTGGTTGTAAATTCTGCGTTGGGGAACCGCCATAGGTATACGGGGCATTCGCTCCTGCGGCACTTAAACTTACTGACCCTGTACCTCCAAAACACAATACATTACTTGGTGTTGCTGTTAATACCGGTTGTGGAAATACGGTGAATTGACTTGTTGTACTGCATCCATTTGAAGCGTTGTACGTTATGGTGCTCGTTCCTGGGCTCATTCCCGTTACTAGACCTGATACAGAAATTGTTGCTACGCCGGGATTCGAGCTGCTCCATGTGCCTGGAGTTACCGCATTCGCCAATTGAGATGTTAAGCCCAAACAAGCCGTCAAGGTTCCTGTAATTGGTTGAAGTGGGTTGATTGTTACCGTTCCGGTACCTGTTACAGGAGGACAACCCGCTACCGCGTAGGTTGCCGTATAAGTCGTGGTTGTATTTGGGGTAACCGTTATTGTAGATCCTGTGGCTCCACCCGGTGACCAAGTAAACGTTCCACCAGGAACCGTTGATGTCGCTGTTAATATTGCTTGTTGTCCAGCACATACTGTCGCATTGGTTACCGTTACCACAGGAACAGGGTTTACTGTTACCGTTACTGGAGTAAGAGCGGATGGACAACCAATCGCGTTGATCGACCATGTAATCGTACACAAGCCGTCATTACTTCTTACTCCTTGCGTTGTGCTACCTGCCGCAACTCCTCCAAGAAAGGACGAGCCACCACCACCACCGGCAGACCATCCGGATCCGTGGTTTTGCGTTGACGTTCCGCCACCGCCGCCATAGTATCCACCGCCACCGCCGCCGCCTCCGGCTGCGTTATATCCTGTGGAGCCATTTCCTCCTTGACCAAGTGTTCCGTGGGTTGCCCCCCGAACCAAAGTCCATGCTAACCCTCCTCCTACTTGTGTGCCACCGGTGCCACCGTAGCCTGAACTAAAGTTCGCACTCGTGGTGCCTGAAGTTCCACCACCAACTCCCGTTGTCGCATCTCTACCACCTCCAGCGCCTCCTCCGGCTACAATTACTCTGTTTGCTAAAGCCGTTCCTCCAACTCGAATGTCTGTTGCTCCACCACCACTTCCCGCATGTTGTCCTGCTCCTACATCTAATCCGCCTTGTCCGCCGCCATTCCAACCCATTACTCCGCCGGCATTGCCTCCCTTACCACCAACATATACACTAATCGTTTGACCAGCTGTTAAAGCTAATGAACCTGTGGCTTGACCTCCCAAGCCTCCTGTTGTATTTAAGCCGTTACCTCCTTGTGCTCCAAATAACGTTACGGTATAGTTACCGGTTACTGGAGCCGTAAATGTTTGGATGCCGCCTGTATAATTAAATGTCTGTGTACCATTTACCGCACCACCTTGTGCGGCTGTACCAACATAATATGTAGTCGTTGTTGATAGGGTTGGGGTGGTATAACTCGCATTAATTGAAAGTTGACCCGTACCGTTCGCGTTTGAAAACCAAACATAATTGTTGTTTTGTCCTCCTACGGCTGTTAACGTAGCTATACCCGGGCCGCACAATGTTACATTATTCGCTGTCGGTGCAGCAGGTGAGGGATTTACTGTTACTGTTGCCGTTGCTGTTGATGAATTACAATTCGGCACTGAATACGAAACCGTATATTGTGTTGTTACATTAGGAGTTACTGTAACCGAAGATCCCGTTAAATTACCTGGACTCCAAGTAAATGTTCCACCAGGTACATTGGCTGTTGCCGACAATGTTGCCGTTTGTCCTGAACATATCGTTACACCTGCCACTGTAATTGTTGGTGCGGGATTTACGGTAACTGTTATTGGAAATAATGGGGAACCACATCCTGAACCTGACCATGTAATTGTACAATAACCATTCGTATTATTATTTCCTCCAGTGTGAGTAAGTGCTGACGCAATCGCTTGATTCGCATATGATGAACCACCTCCACCTCCGCCATGACACCCGCCACTGCCAGACATACCTGCGCTACCGCCATAGAATCCGCCACCGCCACCACCGGCGCCATATACCGATGTTCCGCCATTTCCGCCTAGACCTAGAGAGCCCGCTTGACCTAATACACCTCCACCAGAACCTGCTGTTCCGCCACCGCTGGACAATCCGCCTCCTGCGCCTCCAGTTCCATAAGAAGGTGCCGTTCCTCCGGCACAACCTCCAGATGTTCCCGCAGTACAACCACCTCCATTTGAACCACCGTAACCCCATGGAGCGCCACAAAAAGTTCCTGTTCCTCCTGCACCCGCAGTTGGGGTATAGCCTGCATAGGCTCCTGAACCGCCACCACCAGCAGCTACAATAGCCCTATTAGCCAAAGCATTTCCGCCCACGCGAATATCAGAAGCTCCTCCGCCCCCGCCAGCACCTGAACCTCCATTACCACCTCCATTAAATCCACCAGCATTTACCGTGCCTTGTCCTCCTACATTAATAAAAATAGTTTGTCCTGGAGTTACTGCCAAAGCACCCGTCATGGTGGCACCGTTTCCTCCTGCTAAACCCGAATTACCATTACCCCCTTTCGCACCTGCAATTGTAAAATTAATGGACGTTACCCCGTTGGGAACCGTCCAAGATTGCTGAGAACCGGTAAAGTTAAAAGTTTGCGAACCGGGTGTAACGACATTCGCCGCAGCGGCTTGCACATAATAGGTTGTTGTAGTATTTATTACTGGGGTTGTATACGTTGGAGATGTTCCTAGCTGACCTGTGCCATTAGCATTTGAATACCACACATAGCTATTTCCACCACTCGCGGTTAAGGTGGTACTGCCCGGGCCACACAAAACGGTGTTCCCCGTTGCCGTTGGCGCAGGAGGAGAAGGGTTTACCGTTATAGTAATCGTTGCACAACTTGGGCTAAATTGTCCGCCACTGTTATTATTAACGAAATATGTAGTCGTAGTGTTTGGGCTTACGGTTAATGTTGCGCCTGTGCCCACTTGTGTCCCACCACATGACCCTGTGTACCAAAACTGTGTTCCCATTGCACCGTTAGCCGTCAACGTAACTGATTGACCTGCACATATCGTTGCAGAACTTGCTGTTATACTAGTTGGTGACGTTACTCCACCGGCACAATTGGTAGAACGATAACCAAAAGTTCGAGGAGAAATATTGCCACACTGCGGCGAACAACAATTACCAACGTTAAAATAAAACAACCCTGTTGACGGCGCCGTCCACGACAAATAAGAACCAAGACCACAATAATCATCGTTTGTGGTCAGGGCACCGCTTACTGGGCCGGTTGCAACCGTAATATAAGGGTCTCCACTGTATGATGCAGATGGAGCAATACTATTACAATAAGTAAATTGATAGGTACAGCCTGCAGTGGCGTTAAATGTGTAAAAACCCAATGAAGAATGGGTCTGATACTGCCAAGCCATATTAGGAGCAATACTTCCCAGCGGATTATTACAATACGCTTGAGCAAACGAAATATTCGTTTGAATAGTAAGAATTACAGATATAATTAGAAGTAGCCGTAGTCGCATAGGTCAAATTTTTGATAAAAATAACTCAAAACGACAACAAAACGAAACGTTTTTGCAATGGTTGCTATTATTTTTATCTTAATAAATTAATGTGACCCGTAATTATTTGTTTTTGTTCCAAAACCTCAATTGGTTTACAGATACTGTTATAGGTAAATCTTACTGTTCCACCGGATTATTAAAATATACTTGTGTCTTAACATACAGCAAAAAAATACCCCGAAATAACGAAGGTTAGTTAACGTTTTGATCTTACAAAACGAAGGTTTCCATGAACTTTGTGGTAAAATCCCCTTCAATAAATTTGGGGTCTTGCATTAGTTTTTGGTGAAATGGAATCGTTGTTTTAACTCCTTGGATTATGTATTCATCTAGAGCTCTCCGCATTTTTAGTATAGCCTCTTCTCGCGTTTGAGCCACCACAATTAACTTTGAAATCATGGAATCATAATTTGGGGGAATGGTATAGCCCGCATAAACATGGGTGTCTATTCGCACTCCGTGTCCACCCGGTGAGTGATAGTCTGTAATTTTACCTGGAGATGGTCTAAAATCATTGTATGGGTCTTCTGCGTTAATTCTGCATTGAATTGCATGAAGGATTGGTGTATAGTTTTTTCCGGAGATTTTCTCTCCAGCGGCTAGCTTTATTTGCTCTTTTACCAAGTCGAAGTTTATAACCTCTTCGGTAATGGTGTGTTCTACTTGGATTCGTGTGTTCATTTCCATGAAATAAAAATCACGATTCTTATCTACAAGAAATTCAACGGTACCAACGCCTTCATAGCGAACCGCTTTTGCCGCTTTTATAGCCGCTTCACCCATTTTTTCCCTAAGCTCTGGTGTCATGAAAGGAGAAGGGGTTTCTTCTACTAATTTTTGGTGTCTACGTTGAATGGAGCAATCTCTTTCTGAAAGGTGACAGGCATTTCCGTATTGGTCACCAGCAATTTGAATTTCTATGTGTCGAGGTTCTTCAATGAACTTTTCCATGTACACGCCATCGTTTCCAAAAGCTGCGGCGGCTTCTTGTCGGGCAGAATCCCAAGCCTCTTGCAGGTCTTCTTCTTTCCAAACAATGCGCATTCCTTTACCTCCACCACCAGCGGTTGCCTTCAAGATGACTGGATATTTAATGCGTACTGCGTTAATTTTGGCGTCCTCAACATCTTTCAACAACCCGGCTGATCCCGGAATACATGGGACCCCAGCTTTGATCATGGTTGCCTTTGCTGTCGCTTTATCACCCATCGCCGCAATTTGTTCTGGAAGGGCACCAATAAATTTGATACCATGCTCTTGACATACCCTTGAAAACTTTTCGTTTTCGGAAAGGAACCCGTACCCGGGATGAATTGCGTCAGCATTAGTGATCTCTGCTGCTGCAATGATGTTTGGGATAGATAAATATGATTTTGAGCTTACGGGTGGACCAATACAAACCGCTTCGTCGGCAAATCTAACGGGTAGTGAATCTTTATCTGCAGTAGAATATACAGCCACTGTTTTAATTCCCATTTCTTTACAGGTACGAATAACCCGCATGGCAATTTCACCACGATTGGCAATTAGAATTTTCTTAAACATATGAATTTATTATGCTGGTTCAACCAAGAACAGGGGTTGATCGAATTCTACCGGTGTAGCATCGTCAACAAGTACTTTCACAATTCTTCCGCTTACTTCGGATTCGATTTCATTAAACAATTTCATCGCCTCAATAATGCAAATTTTATCTCCTTTTTTGATTTCTGATCCAACTTCTGCAAATGGTGGTTTATCTGGACTTGATGAGCGATAAAAAGTTCCAATCATCGAGGATTTAATCGTAATGGTAGAACTGCTTTCTGTCGGCGTTGAAACAACAGGCTCACTAGCCACAGGGGCGGGACTTGGCGTATTGTTTGTTATTGGCGCCGCTACTGGTGGAGCCATATAAACACCCGATGGAACCATGTTCGGCCCTTTAATGTTTATCTTAAATCCATCCTTTTCTATTTCAACTTTTCCAAGACCAAGCTTAGAAACCAGTTTGATTAAGTCTTTGATTTCTTCGTTATTCATAGTGTAAAATTAAGAATTATATGCCCATTTAATGTATACTGCACCCCAAGTAAATCCACCTCCGAAGGCGCTCAAAATAATATTATCTCCTTTTTTAAGTTGTTTCTCATAATCCCACAAGCAAAGTGGTAGCGTTCCCGCGGTGGTGTTACCATATTTTTGAATGTTAATCATTACCTTTTCTTTCGGCAATCCCATTCGGTTGGCCGTTGCATCAATGATACGCAAGTTCGCTTGATGAGGCACCAACCAGGCAACATCGTCGCTGGTTAAGTTGTTTTTTTCCATGATTTCGGCAGAAACCTCAGCCATGTTTGTTACAGCAAATTTGAACACCTGCTTACCTTCTTGTTTGACATAGTGCATTCTGTTTTCAACCGTATAAATGCTTGCGGGGTTTACGGATCCACCTGCTGGCTGAACTAAATATTCTCTTCCGGAACCATCACTTCGCAAGATAAAGTCTTGAACCCCCATTCCTTCATGGTTTGGTTCCAACAAAACAGCACCAGCGCCATCGCCGAAAATTACGCAAGTGGTTCGGTCTTCATAATCCAAGATTGAAGTCATCTTATCAACGCCTACAACCACAACTTTCTTGTAACGTCCTGTTTCTATAAATTGTGCGGCCGTGGAAATCGCATAAATAAAACCAGAGCACGCTGCAATTAAATCATAGCCCCACGCATTTGTCATGCCTGTTTTATCACACAATACATTAGCCGTACTTGGAAAGGGATAATCTGGGGTTACTGTAGCCAGAATTACCAACTCAATATCTAGGGGGTCTGTATTTGTTTTTTTTAAGAGTCCTTCAACCGCCTTAGCGGCCATGTCTGAAGAAGCACCATTCTTCATTACGCGACGCTCTTTAATGCCTGTTCGGGTGGTAATCCACTCGTCAGATGTATCAACGATTTTTGCCAGGTCTTCATTTGAAAGGATGTCCTCAGGAACATATCCTTGAACACCTGTAATAGCCGCGTAAATTTTACTCATTATTTAAATGCTTTAGTGATTTTGACCGATAATTTATTTGCAGCTACTTGGTGGGCATGCAAAATCATATTTAATACGGCTGTTTCATTACTGGAACCATGGCCTATCACCACATTACCTTTCACTCCAAGTATAGGAGTGCCTCCATAATTCTCGAAATTAAACAAATTGAAATACTCGTCATCAATACCTCTGGCTTTTACCATATTGTAAAACCCTTCCGCTTCTTTCAATACCACATTTCCAGTGAATCCATCACAAACAATTACATCCGCCTTGTTGGTGAAAATATCTCTCCCTTCTACGTTTCCAATAAAGTTAATTGAATCCGACTCTTGCAATAATT
>Ga0315907_10004369_pt1 | contig 15908 bp, 10 predicted proteins | sample LakEriMetagenome_3_FD_203525 | JGI IMG/M metagenome (GOLD analysis project Ga0315907, IMG submission 203525) | Freshwater fungal communities from buoy surface, Lake Erie, Ohio, United States - Buoy 12 MA123 | ecosystem: Environmental > Aquatic > Freshwater > Lake > Lake biofilm | place: USA... | reverse complement strand
ATATGACGCCGGAGAGGAGATCTTGGGTTAACGGCCCTGAGCCTCGGTAGGGCACATGCACCACGTCAAGGTTGCCTGCTCGCATCCGCAGCAACTCCGTCGCGAGGTGCGGGACGCCGCCGATGCCAGAACTGCCATAGCTCAGTCGGCCCGGCTGGGCGCGGATCATGGCGATCAATTCGGCCAAGTTGTTCACGCCAAGCTGCGGGTTCACTGCCAGGCAGAGCGGCGTAATGCCGAGGATGGAGATATGCGAAAACCCCGTGACGGGATCAAAGGGCGGTACACGACGTGTGAGCGGGCCTGTGATCCCGGCCGTTGGGCTCTGGAAGATCAACGTGTAACCGTCTGGTCGGGCGCGATGCACCTCGCCCGAGCCGATGAGACCGCCCGCGCCGCCGCGATTGTCGATGACAACGGGCTGGCCGAGCGCCTGCCCGAAGGGTTCGGCAAATAGGCGTCCAAAAATGTCCGTGTTTCCACCGGGCGGGAAGGCCACGACCATGCGGATGCGAGAACTGGGGAAAGGCGCTTGCGCATAGGCGGGGGCGGCTAGCAATCCAAGGCCGGCCGCGGCGCGCAGGATTTGGCGCTTCTTCATGGCGTGTTCCTCCTCACCCTCTCTCGAGGCGAGATGTTAGCCAACATGGCGCGGCTCCGACTGTCAATGTCAGGGTACCGTTCGGCGTGGCGCTTGAACCCGTGGCGCGCCAGCGCCTCACCTAGGAACTCCTTCGACCACGCGTAATACAGGCTCTCAGCGATGGCTTCGCGGCGGCATAGGGCGGCGACGCTTTCCTCGCCGCGGAGCCCTTCCAGGACGATGCGGATCTTGTCCTCGGCGGAATGGTGCTTGCGCGTGGCGCGGCGAATATCGCGGACCAGCTTTTCGGCTGGCACCCGCGCCGGTGGGGTGGAGAATTTCTGGCTCATCTTTACCCTCCTTGGGGTTACGATGAGGCAGAAATCCTCCGTTACTCAAATCGCCAATTTGGTCTCATAGGCGCTGACGTCGGACACATCGTCCTACCGTAGCGACAGTAAATAATGCGCGTAAAACTCAGGTTACGATTTTCTGCAGCTTGCTAAGGCGGATTACTTTGACTGAATTCGCTGGGGCTAGCGTGGCGCAAACCGGCCGATACGAATGGTGCGCGCCACCCGTTCATGCTCCGCAAGGCTCTCTGCCATCATGCTGCGCATTTCGGCAGGCCCCAGACGCACTGGCACGATAGCCAGATTTCGCATGGTATTGAGGAAGGTTTCGTTCCGAGTTGCAGCAAGCAATTCCTCGCTCCAGCGATTGGCGATCACATCGGGTAGATTTTTCGGTCCGCCCATACCAATCCATGGCCGAGATGCCCACGAATAACCAAGTTCAGGCATCGTTGGTACATTCGGAAATTCTTCGCTCTTGTCAGCGTTGAGTAGCGAAAGCAATCTCAACGTACCGTCTCTGACGGATGGCAGTACCTCTCCGGCGACAACAGCACACATCACATGCCCCCCGAGCAGCGCAGTGGTCGCAGGGGCGCCGCCGGGGAAGGGAACAAACGTCACCTCCACACCTTCTTCTGCCGCCAGACGCGCCATATTCAAATGACTGTTGGCACCAATACCGGAAACGCCAATGGTCAGCTTGCCAGGTTCGCGCCGTGCAAAAGCGATCAACTCCTTCAAGGAGCCAAAGGATGAACTGGCTGCCACGGTAACGAAGGTAAGGAAAGAACCGTAGTTCATGAGTGGAGTGAAATCATTCACAGGGTCAAAGCTGAGCGCTTGAAGCTGCGGCGCCACAGCGTTTGTATTGACCGAAAGAAGCCCCAGGATGTGGCCGTCTGGCCGCGCACGTGCCAATTCATTCAACATGATAGTTCCGGCCGCGCCTGTACGATTAACTACCGCAATGGGTTGCCCGATTGCGGGCTCGACAGCGCGGGCCAAGGCGCGTTGCGTAACGTCAAAGGCACCCCCAGGGGAGAATGGCGCAAGAAAACTGACTGGCCTGTCCGGTGCCCAGCGGCTTTGGGCTAGTGCAAGGGCCGGAGTGGCCAGAACTGATGCCAGAAGGTTGCGGCGTGCGAAGTTCATGTCATTCTCCCTACCAGGCGGCGGGATAGAGCATGCCCTGTTTTTCGATGGGAAGGGAAGACCATTATGGATGGTTTGGTGCTTGGTATCGACATTGGCGGAACATTCACCGACCTGGTGGCCCTTGATACGGTTACGCGCAAGGTAGTCTCAAGCAAAATCCTGACTACCCCAAAGGACCCGAATGAGGCCGTTGCCTCCGGGATTTCCGCACTTTTTTCTGCCCATGGTTTGGACCGGGGGCGCGTATTGCGGGTTGTACATGCGACGACACTTTTCACGAACGCGCTCGTTCAACGAAGTGGCGCTAAGGTTGGTATGATAACCACCGCGGGCTTCGCCGATACACTGGCCCTTAGGCGCGAACGCAAGTTTGAGCTTTATGATTTAGGCATCAAGATGCCTGAACCGCTTGTTCCCGCAGAAAGGCGCCTTGAGGTACGCGAACGCGTGGACGCCAAGGGCGCTATTCTAAGTCAGATTGACGAAAATGAGGTTCTGGCTGCCGCATCCAATCTTCTCCAGCATGGGTGCGAGAGCCTTGCGGTCTGCTTCCTCAATAGCTTTATTAATCCCACCAATGAAAAATCTGCCCTCCGCATTTTGCACAGTCATTTTCCGGAGCTTTCCATTTCAGTATCTCATGCTGTTGCCAATGAAATCCGTGAATTTGAAAGATTTTCTACCACTGTCGCGAATGCTTTCATTGCCCCACTGGCCCAGCAATATTTGGGCAGATTCCGCGCCTGCATCGAGGAAAATTGCGGCATCTCATCACCCATTTATCTTATGCTTTCATCTGGCGGCCTCGCCCCCCTGGACATAGCTCGACAGAGCCCCATTGCATTGCTGGAATCCGGCCCTGCCGCTGGCGCTTTGGCAGCCGCCTGGTTCGCGCGTCAGGCGGGGATCAGTGACTTGCTTGCTCTTGACCTAGGGGGCACCACCGCAAAACTTTGCGTCATTGAAAATGGTAAACCACTGATTGCACGGCGGTTTGAAGCCGCTCGTGAAAAGCGCTTCATACCTGAAAGCGGCCTGCCCCTTTGCCTTGCTAGTGTGGATTTGATCGAAATCGGCGCTGGTGGCGGTTCAATCGCTCGTCGTGATGGTCTTGGCCTACTCAAAGTTGGGCCGCGTAGCGCAGGCTCGGAACCCGGCCCGGCCTGCTACGGGCGCGGTGGACTTGAGCCTACCCTGACTGACGCAAATCTAGCACTCGGCCTGCTCGATGCTGAGAACTTCGCCGGGGGCACGATGAAGCTGGATGCGCGAGCGGCTTCCGATTGTTTGAACCGTCTTGGGATAGAATTGTCGTTGAATGAACCATTCACTGCGCTCGGAATTCGCGAATTAGCGAATGAAAATATGGCGTCGGCCGCTCGCGTTCATGCGGCAGAACGCGGGGTTGAGCCTGAAAAACTTGCTTTGGTCGTTACGGGCGGCGGTGGCCCGCTGCATGGCGCGGAGGTGGCGCGTAAACTTGGCATCAGGACCATGGTCTGCCCGCCTGCCGCTGGTGTCGCCTCGGCTATTGGTCTTTGTCTCGCCCCGTTAAGAATAGACCGTTCCGTTTTTCTTGGCCAGGCTTTAGCGCAACTTACTGGCGCAAAAATCGAGGCTACCTTCACCGAATTAGAGGCAGGCATCACACTGAATGCGCCCCCGCAACAGGGTGATTTCAATATCAGGCGCAGTGCAGATATGCGCTATATCGGGCAAGGTTTTGAAATTGAGGTGGCCTTACCGAACGGCCCCTACGGGGACACCCATCAAATTCTTGAGGCTTTTCGTGCTGCCTATGAACGCATCTTTGCTCGCACTATAGATTGGGCAGAAGTGGAGATAGTGGCGCTGCGACTTGTGGCGACATTGTCTCTGGTAGATGACCAAAGCCCCCTCACTCTCAGCGAAGCGAAGCTGGTAACGCACACCTCAACGCAGGACATCATCTCCACCCTTGGGTCAACACTCACTGCGAAAAGGCTGGTTTGGAGCGAATCGCAGGCAGAGATAGAGGGGCCCGCCCTAGTGGCGCAATCCGGTTCTACCTTGGTGCTTGGCCCGCGTGATATCGCGAAATCCTCGATTATGGGGATCGGCATCATCAATCTTGAATCAGAAGCCGCACGCGCAGGTGATTTCGATTCTGTGACTACAGAGGTGCTTTGGCGCCGATTGATCGGTGTGGTGGACGAAGCATCCGCCACGCTTGTGCGCAGCGCATTTTCCACCGTCGTCCGTGAATCTGACGACTTTTCGGTGGTGATAACGGATGCGGGGGGTAAGCTACTGGCACAGGGTCATAAATCCATCCCCAGTTTCATCGGCAGCCTGCCGCGGACGGTGGAACACTTCGTCACTGTCTTCAAAAAAGATATCGCGGATGGTGACATACTGATCACTAATGATCCTTGGTGGGGCACGGGACATTTGGCCGATATCAGCCTCGCGGTGCCTATTTTCCATCATGGAAAAATTGTTGCTTTTGCTGCCAGTACCGCGCATGCGCCTGATATCGGCGGCAGAAGTGGCGCGCAGCGTATTGCCGATGTGCATGAGGAAGGATTTCAGATTCCACCCTTAAAGCTGGCGCGTAAGGGAGTGCTGGATCAATCCATCCTTGCACTTTTGGCGAAGAACGTACGCGCCCCAGAAGAGGTGCTTGGCGATCTGTACGGGCAAATGGCCGCCCTGGACTTGGTGAGAAGGCGCGTTGAGAAAATACTCATAGATTGGCGACTTCCTGATTTCGAGAAGTTCGCTGCGGTCAGCTTTGATCGGACAGACAAGGCTGTTCGACAGGCCCTAGCGATACTGCCCCAAGGAAGCTGGACCGCCGAGGAGGAAACCGATGGCATGGATGGCGTACCAATACGCTTGAAGGCAAAGATCACTTTGGAACCGGATAATGTGACGGTCGATTATACAGGTAGCTCCGCACAGATTCCGGCAGCCTTGAATGTCGCTTGGTGCTACACTTTTGCTTTTACGGCCTATGCCTTGAAATGCGTGCTTGACCCTGAAAGTCCTAATAATGATGGGTCTCAACGAGCAATCAGGCTCATTGCGCCGGAGGGTTCAATCGTCAATCATGTTTGGCCTTATTCCGGTGGTAATCGAGCATTGGTGGGCCACTATTTACCAGCATTGGTTCTCAGTGCTTTAGCCGATGCAATTCCCGATCGCGTCATTGCGCCAACGGGAAGCCCGATCTGGTCCTTCCTGCTCCGAGGCCAGCGTCAGGATGGCTCCCGCTTTGCACTCAAAACATTCTTTAATGGAGGCATGGGTGCAACTGCGCATGGGGTTGGTGAGACGGCACTTTCTTGGCCCTCAAACGTTTCCTCGACACCTGTTGAAGTGATCGAACAACAGGCGCCGATCAGGGTATTGCATCGGCGTATTCGCCGGGATTCCGGTGGGCAGGGGCTAAATAGGGGGGGAGACGGGCTAGAGCAGGCTCATCTCATTCTTGAAGGGGGGCCATTCTCGATCGGTTTCAATGCCGAAAGAACGCGAGCGCCTGCGCAAGGAATTCTTGGGGGTGGATCGGGTGTCTGCGGCGTAGTTTCTATCAATGCAGCGGCGATTGATATCAAGAATAGCCCCTTTACACTCAGGCCGGGTGATATCGTGGGCATCGCGACTCCTGGCGGGGGAGGATACGGCAAGCCCAGCTAAGCTTCCTGCTTACCCGTCACTTCAGTGATTCAGAACGCCCAGTGTTTGCCTGTGCCAGCAGTCGTACAGCGTTCAAGCATCGCTCGATGTGGTCGCCGAAGACGGTGTGGTAACCTGTTTTTCAGTCCGCCGCGTGGTCTCAAATTGTGTGTGGAACGACACGCTGAAGATACTGGCTCCACCTGATTCTAATACTTGATCCAAGTGAGTGTTGAATGCGCATTGCTCATCGTCTCGTTTTGACAAATATACCCTCGTCAGAAGCCATCTTCGTGCCCATTTGACTTAGAATAAAGGCAGTGCTTTCGCTTAAATCCACGGGAGCACGCTTTGGTTGCGGCCAAGACTAGAAGGAAGCATCATCATGCAAAGCAGCATCAGCCGTCGTGCGACTGGTCTCGGGATTTTTGCCGCTGCAGCCAGCGCCGCACTGGTGCACTCCGCGCAAGCTCAGTCTTGGCCGACCAGACCTCTTCGCTTGGTGGTGCCTTTTCCACCCGGCGGTGGGGTTGATGCGGTAGGGCGCATTCTGGCGGAACCTTTGGGCCAAGCGCTTGGCCAAGCGGTTATTGTCGAAAATCGCGCCGGCGCCGGTGGTGCCATTGGTGTCGATTCGGTGGCAAAGGCACCACCAGATGGCTATACTCTCAGCATGGTCAGCGCCGGTAATGTGACCGCAGGTCCGGTCGTACGTCGCACGCCCTATGACCCGACCGCGCTTGGCTTCGTCACCATGGTTTACCAAAGCCCGCTTTTGCTGGTCGCACGCAATACACTTCAAGCGCGCGATCTGGCCGGATTTCTGGCCTTGGTTCGGCTGCAGCCAGACCTTATTCGCTTTGCCTCCGGCGCGGTTGGCACGGCAACGCATCTAGCAGGAGAGTTACTCAATCTGCGCCTTGGCGCGCGCATGCTGCATATACCCTATCGCGGCACGGCACCGGCACTGACCGATCTCGTTGCGGGGAACGCTGATGTTTTCTTCAGTGATTCATCCGCTTGGCCCATGGTGCAGCAGGGACAGATGCGGCTACTGGGCGTCACCACCGCCGCACGCTGGACAACATCACCGGACACACCGGCCATCAATAGCCTGGTGCCAGATTTTGACATCTCCAATTGGTATGGCGTGATCGCGCCCCCTGAGACGCCGCTCGCCATTCGAGAACGCCTTGCTGCCGAGATCTTTCGTATCCTAGGGCGTGTGGAGATACGCGAAATGCTTGGCCGTATCGGTTTTGAGCCCGCGCCTATGGCGCCGGCAGATTTTGGGGCTTTTGTGCGTAGCGAAACGGAGACCTGGCGCGCTGTTGTAAAGGCGGCCAATATACAGCCCGAATAGGGCGCATGCCGCGATTAGAAGAAGGACATCATGACCAAAACTGCGCGCCTCGCTGTCGATATCGGCGGCACTTTCACCGATCTTGTGCTTGCACTGCCGGATCGCTCGCTCTCCGCCAAGGTCCTGACCACTTCAGATGCACCAGAATGCGCGGTACTAGAAGGTACGGCAGCAATCCTGGAGAAAGCCGGCATCAATGCAGCCGATCTGGCTTTGGTCATTCACGGAACCACCCTTGCGACCAATGCGCTGATTGAACGTAAAGGCGCACGCACGGCGCTGGTCACGACAGAGGGTTTCCGTGATTCGCTCGAAATCGCTTATGAGCATCGCTTTGAACAATATGATCTTTATATGGAGCGGCCGGAACCACTAGTCGCGCGACCGTGGCGGTTTGAAGTGCCGGAACGTATGGCCGCGGACGGCGCCGTATTGCTGCCGATTGATGAGGCTGCGGTTGAGCGCATTGGTGCTGCAGCGAAAGCTGAAGGCGCAGAGGCCATCGCAATCTGCTTCCTGCATGCCTATCAGAATGACGCACATGAAAGGCGAGCAAAGGCCATACTCTCGGGGCATTTCGCACCTGAGGTCATCGCGATTTCGAGCGAGGTCTGCCCGGAAATCCGGGAATACGAACGTACTTCCACCACAGTTGCGAACGCCTATGTCCTCCCGCTGATGGAGCGCTATCTGCGCCAATTGGAAGATGGGCTGAAGGCAATCGGCAGCACCGCCCCGCTTTTGCTTATTATGTCGTCTGGCGGTATCACAACGGTGGAAACCGCGCGGCGCTTCCCCATTCGTCTGGTGGAAAGTGGTCCGGCAGGGGGCGCCATTCTGGCGCAGATGATCGCGGCAGAAAGTGGCATCAGCCGTGCACTTTCCTTCGACATGGGCGGCACGACTGCGAAGATCACGCTGATTGATGATATGAAGCCGCAGCAGGCCCGACATTTTGAAATTGCGCGCGCCGCACGCTTCGTGAAGGGTAGCGGTATCCCGGTACGCATCCCGGTAATTGATATGGTAGAGATCGGTGCTGGCGGTGGTTCGATAGCCCGCGTGGATGGGCTTGGGCGCATTACCGTTGGTCCCGATAGCGCGGGCTCCATGCCTGGCCCGGCCTGCTATGGGCGCGGTGGCACTATGCCCACTGTGACCGATGCGGATTTGGTTCTTTCATGGATTGATCCTGCGCGCTTTGCGGGGGGGCACATAACGCTTGATGCCGCAGCGTCCCATACCGCGTGTCATACTTTTGTGGGAAATACGCTTGGCATGACGCCACCGGAAGCAGCCCTTGGCATCACTGAAATCGTTACTGAAACCATGGCCAATGCAGCGCGTGTGCATGCGGTGGAGAACGGCAAGGAAACCAGCGGGCGCACCATGATTGCCTTCGGTGGCGCTGCGCCCCTGCATGCGGCGCGCATGGCACAGAAGCTTGGCATGGATCGCGTGCTGGTGCCGGTTGGCGCGGGGGTGGGCTCCGCCCATGGCTTTCTTGCTGCGCCGATCGGCTATGAAGTGGTGCGTACGCGCCTTGTCAGCTTGAATGCCTTCGATGCGCGATTGGTCAATGGTCTTTATGATGCCATGCGGGCGGAGGCTGAGGCCGTGGTCCGCCTTGGTGCAGCAAATGCGGCGCTACAGGAAATCCGCACCGGCTTTATGCATTATCGGGGCCAAGGGCATGAGGTTGCGGTTGCGCTTCCGACCGGCCCCTATGGTCCGGATAGCGAAGCCGCCTTCCGCACCGCCTTTGAAGCAACCTATCGCGCGCTTTATGGGCGCACGATTCCGAAGCTCGAGGTCGAAGTTCTGACCTGGACGCTATCATTGGCAGAAGCGAAACCTCTGCCCGCGCGCATCCCGGACCCACCAAGTGCCGCAGCACCATCGCCTTCAGGCATGAGGCGCATCATGGACCCTGGTGTGCGCCAATTTATTGACGCTTCGATTTATGATCGCGCAAGCCTAGCACCTGGCGCGCGCATCATCGGCCCAGCGGTTATTGTGGAGGCTGAAACCTCAACCCTGGTACCCCAAGGCTTTCGCGCTGGCCCCAATGCCGCCGGGCATATTCTGATCAAGAGGATCGCCTGATGAGCAAGATGATCGGCGAAATCGAAATCCAGATTCTGTGGAACCGTCTGCTCTCGGTAGTCGAAGAGCAGGCGCAGACCCTGGTGCGTACTGCCTTCTCCACCGCGGCGCGCGAAGCGGGTGATATCTCTGCCGGTGTCTTCGATATGAAAGGGCGAATGCTTGCTCAGGCCGTGACGGGTACGCCAGGGCATATTAATTCCATGGCGCGCTCGGTCGTGCATTTCCTAGATGCCTTCCCCGCTGAGACGCTGAAGGATGGCGATATCCTGATTACCAATGATCCATGGAAGGGTACAGGGCATCTCTTTGATCTGACGGTCGTTACGCCAATTTTTCTGGATGGAAGGCCGGTCGCGCTTTTCGCTTGCACTACGCATGTGGTGGATATTGGCGGCTTAGGCGTCAGTGCCGAAGGGCGGCAAATTTATCACGAAGGCCTCTATATTCCGCTCATGCACCTTGCGCGTGAGGGGCGGATGAATGAGGACCTTCTCGGCATTGTGCGTGCCAATGTGCGAGAGCCGGTGCAGGTGGTGGGCGACATCTATGCGCTTGTGGCCTGCAATGAGACCGGCGGCAATCGGCTGCGCGAAATGATGCGCGAATTCAAGTTGACTGATCTTGATTATCTGGGCGAGGAAATCATTGCTCGTAGCCGTCGCGCCATGGCTGATATCATCGCAAAGCTACCGCAGGGTTCCTGGACGGGGCGCATGACTATTGATGGCTTCGAAGCGCCAGTCACGCTTGTTGCGACGCTCACCATTGCGGGTGATCGGGTGTTAGTGGATTACACAGGCACATCGGGCTTGTCGCGATACGCAATCAATTGCCCGATGTGTTATACGGAAGCCTATACATCCTTCGGCGTAAAAGCGGCCCTTGCCCCCTGGATCCCGAATAACACGGGCACGCTGGATGCAGTGATCGTGACAGCGCCTGAGAATACGATCCTGAATGCGCCACATCCGGCTGCCGTTTATGCGCGTTCGGTCATGGGGCATATGCTGCCTGATGTTGTCTATGGCTGCCTTGACCAGGCACTGCCGGATACCGTGCCTGCGGAAGGCACTTCGAGTCTCTGGAATCTCAGCCTGCTCGCGGGCCATGGCTTGACTGGAATGGAAGGCAGCGCGGTGCGCGCCTTCAATGTCACCACCTTTCATTCCGGCGGTGCGGGTGCCCGCCCGCGGCAGGATGGGCTTTCGGCAACCCCTTTCCCATCCGGCGTACGCAATGTGCCGATTGAGATTACCGAAGCCATCACACCCCTGGTTGTCTGGCGGAAGGAATTGCGGCGCGGGTCTGGCGGTCCGGGGCGGCAACGCGGAGGGCTTGGTCAGCGCATGGAAATCGCAAATCGGGACGGCGCCGCCTTCGGTATTCAGGCGCGCTTTGAACGCGGTGTCTATCCCGCGCGCGGGCGCAGCGGGGGAGAGGCGGGCGCGAAGGGGCGCTTGTCGCTCGCCACAGGCGCTTCACTCGCGATCAAGGGGCTACAAATCATCCCAGCTGGCGACCGGCTAATTGTCGAAATGCCGGGCGGCGGAGGGTATGGTGATCCTTTCGCGCGCGACCCAGCGCTAGTGGCGCGGGACGTGCGTTATGGCTTGATTGAAGCGGATCAGGCGGAGGCGGAGTATGGTGTCATCCTCACAGCTCAAGGCGAAGTGAATGCGGCGGCTACTCATCGCCGAAGGGCCTTTCGGTGATGCAGACGCAAGCTCACCATATTGGGCCGAAAATGCCCTGCCCGTTGCAATCTGGGCCTTGACGCCACCAAAGCAAATAAGCCAACCTTTCCGACAAAACAAAATTAAGTAAGCAGTAATGCCAAAAGGAAGGGGAAGGAAACCATGAGATCGAAATTTTCTCGCCGTGATGTGCTGGCGCTGGGCGGTGCAGCCTTATCTGGATCGCTCGCCGCGCCCGCTTATGCGCAAACGCGGGAGCGCGTTGCGCGGGTTTGGGGAGAGCCCGGACCATATATTGGTGTATTCACCAATGGCCTGAATGAATGGGCGCAGAGAAACGCACCCGGTCTGCGCTTCGAGTCTGAACAAATCGCGTGGGATGCCGTCTATACAAAACTCGCCACTGATCTTGCAGCGCGGCGTCCTCCGGCGCTCATCAGTGTTGAGAGCCCGATTGCCTATCAATTGGCTGCCGAAGGCCTTCTTGAGCCTATGCAGGATGTGAACCGCGCCATTCGTGCACGCGAGAGGCTGGTTGACGGCTTTTCGGTGGATGATTTTGGCACATGGAAGGGAACCGAATACGCGGTTCCATTGCATCACCAGGGCTGCCTTTTGGTCATGCAAGATGATGCACGCCAGGAAGCAGGGCTGTCTGAGCCGACCAATTGGACTTGGCATGACCTTCTGAACGGGGCGAGGGCCATCCAGCAGCGTCGTCAGGGCGGTGCGGGCTTTACCATGGCCCTTGGACGTAACCTGTGTGGCGACTACCACATTCAGCAATTGATCTGGCAGGCCGGTGGCTTGACCTGGGATCCGAGCCGTCGCTTTGAGACGACTTTCAACAGCCCGGCAACCATCGAAGCCTATGACTTCATCAAGGAGTTATTTGCGACCATGCCGCGCTCGGCGGTTGAATTCAGCTTCCTGCAGGTTGTAGATCAACACGTGACCGGGCGGACAGGTTCCAGTTTCTATTGGGGTCGGACCATGGGCCGCGCAGCCGATGAGGCCAAGCCGATCTTCGACAAGATGGAGTATTATCTAAACCCAGCCCATCCGCGTACAGGCGCCCGCTGGTCATGGACCGATATCAATGGCTTCATTATGCCGCGTCAAAACAATCCATTCATCAAGGAAGCCAAGGAAGCCTTGGCGCATGTGATGAATAGTACGGAATGGATGGTACGCTATTCCGCGAGCCTATTTCCGAATGTTGGTCCTGTCTTCAAGGATCAGGCGACGGCGCCGGGCATTCAGCAACACCCGATGTATCAAGCGAAGCGCCGGAGCGTCGATGTGATCTTCACCGGCTTCGTGCCTCACGCGTGTAATTCGGGGCATGAGCTGAAGAAAGGCATCAATCCCCTTGCGGGCATTGGTCATGGACGAAATGTCTGGTCGCAGGTCGCTCAACGCATTCTCGTGAATAATGAGAATACCCGCGCCGCGGTTGAGTGGGGCCATCGCCAATTTGAGGATATCCGTCGCGAGAATGCGCGCTTGCTAGGATAAACCTAAATGCGTCTGCGCCTTAGTGATCGCCAGGTGGGGGTGCTGTTCATGCTCCCCCTCATTCTGGGGCTTGGTGTCTTTCTCATTTGGCCTATTGCTGAAGCCGTGCGGCTTTCTTTCGTGCGCTACAATCCTCTGCGCCCGGATAGTCAGCCCTTTGTTGGCCTGGATAACTATGTCTTTGTCCTGAAGGACCCGTTGTTTTGGGAAAGTTTCAGCCAAGCGCTGATATGGACCGGTTGGTCTACCGTTTTGCAGGCCCTGATTGGCGTGGGCTTGGCCATGCTATTGCATCAGCCGCTCAAAGGCATGAATGCCTTTCGCGGGCTGCTTCTTTTTCCGTATATTGTTCCCACAGTCGTGATTGCACTCAACTGGCGCTGGCTCTTCAATTCAGAGATTGGAATTGTCAATCATCTACTGATGTCGGCTGGCATTATTGACGACCGTATTGCCTGGCTGTCGACGCCCACCATGGCGATGGCAAGTGCCATCCTCCTGAACGTTTGGAAATATACGCCTTTTGTTGTTATTGTCGTATTGGCGCGGCTCCAGACCATTCCGACCGAGCTATATGATGCCGCAAAAGTGGATGGTGCGGGGCCTTTTCGCCGTTTTCGAGACATTACCCTGCCACAACTGGCCGAGGTCTTGGCGGTAGTGATCGTTTTCAGGACGATCTGGACATTCAATAAATTCGAGGAGATCTACCTGCTCACGCGCGGTGGGCCAGGCACCTCAACCTATAACCTGGCACTATATGCTTTTGACCAGTCTATAGCGAATTTACGGATGGGGGTCGGCGCGGCAGCCGGGGTGATTATGCTGCTTCTGCTTCTTCTCGGATCCATTCTGTACATTCGTGTGTCGGGATTCGGCAGAGAGGACAAAGCGGCATGAAGACCTGGGTTGCCGCGCTGCTTTATGCGGTCCTTTCAGCCATTACCGTTGTGGTGTGCTTTCCATTGCTATGGGCCATTTCGACCAGCCTCAAGCCGAAGAGTGAAATTTTCCGTTGGCCGCCGACCCTTTGGCCCGAAAACATCACCTTTGAAAGCTATAGGGAGTTGCTATTCGGTGGCGCGGTGGCGAGCGCGCCTGGCGCGGGCGTACCGCCGTCAGCCTATTTTCTCGACTGGTTCGCGAATTCAGTCATTGTATCGGTCGGATCCACAGCCATATCCATCACGATCGCGACGCTTGCCGCCTATTCATTGACCCGATTTCGTTTTTGGGGACAGCGCGCGGTACCCTACATCGCGATCCTTGGTTACATGGTGCCAAGTGTTATCTTCGTGTTTCCCATGTTTCTCACGATGGTTTCACTTGACCTTACCGATACCCTCCTTTCGCTCATCCTCGGTTATGTCTGCATCACCTTGCCTTTTTGTCTTTGGTTGATGTGGGCATTCTTCCGTGGGGTTCCCATTGAAATTGAGGAGGCGGCGCTGGTGGATGGTGCATCACGGCTGCAGGTCTTTCGCCAAGTGGTCCTTCCAGTGGCACTTCCAGGGATCATCGCTGCAAGCATTTTTTCTCTCATCGTATCCTGGAATGATTATCTGTTTGGCCGTGTTTTTATGAATTCCATGGAGAATCTGCCGCTTACGGTCGGCGTGATGCATTTCTTTGACGGCACCCATGTTGATTGGGGTTTGATGATGGCATCTTCCGTTCTCATGACGTTGCCAATGGCAATTCTCTTTGGTTTCATGCAGCGCCATTTGGTGGCCGGGTTTGGTGCAGGAGCAGTGAAAGGATGACTGATGTCGTCGTAAGAGGGCTTTCGAAGTCCTTTGGCTCCAACAACGTGCTCAAGGCGCTGGACCTTCTTGTGCCATCACGACAATTTGTGACTCTTCTTGGTCCGTCCGGTTGCGGAAAGACAACGCTGCTTAGACTTATTGCAGGCCTTGAAAGGGGAAACGGTGGCGAGATTCTCTTCGGCGAGAATCGGGTGGATCATCTGCCTCCAGGAGAGCGCAACATCGCCATGGTTTTCCAGTCCTACGCGCTTTATCCAACCATGGATGTGGCGCGTAACATTGGTTACGGCCTCGAGGTCCGACGCATCCCAAAGCCCGAGCGGAGTGAGAAGATTAGCACCGTGGCTAAAGTGCTGGAGATAGGGCATTTGCTGCTACGCAAACCAAAACAGCTTTCGGGAGGGCAGCGCCAGCGCGTAGCTTTGGGGCGTGCGATGGCACGGCGGCCTGATATTTTTCTGATGGATGAGCCGCTTTCTAATCTTGATGCAAAGCTGCGATCGGCGATGCGGGGCGAGTTGAGGCGGTTCCATCTGGATCTTGGCACAACCACTATTTATGTGACGCATGATCAGTTGGAAGCCATGACAATGTCGGATTTGGTGGTTGTCATGAATGAGGGAATCGTCCAGCAAATCGGTACGCCTGAGGAAGTTTACAGCAAGCCCGCCAATCTGTTTGTTGCTGGTTTCATTGGAACACCGCCGATGAACCTTTTTCCGGCCACCAACAGCGACGGTTTTCTGAAAGTCGCCAATACGACCTTACCCATTCAGATATCGTCCGACTTGCCGCGTGAGCTGGTGATTGGCATTCGTCCCCAAGAAGTTAGCGTTGTGAGTACCGATGAGCCGGGCGCCATTCCAGGGAAGGTCTGGATGGTCGAGCTGATCGGTAGCGAAAGACTTATTGAGGTTGAGATAGCGCCCAAGCTGCGAATTACCGCCGAGGTACGAGCGAAGCATCGCGCCGCGATAGACGATCATGTGGCAGTTCGGCTTGATCCGACCCACCTGCACATCTTCGATCCTGTCACCGGTAAGGCGCTCTCTGCTTAGCAATGCCACGGCCTTTCCTTGACATTGTCGTGCTCTGGTGTGTGGGGCAGCAGGTCCCGCTTATACGATAACTGTTTGCTAAGATGGATAAGCTGGTCATCCAGATCTCTCGGAGCCGCGTATCGAATATGGTCAGAGTAGGTAAGGCAGAATTCCCAGCCCAAAAGAATGCCACACCGGCGCGTCAGCTTCGTGCGGAATCGATAACGGGCGAAGGCCAATCGTCGCCTTTCGCCAAATCAATCAGATAATCTAAGGCTCCTCCGATATCGGCTTCAAGAAATTCACGAGTCGCAAGGGAATCACGACGCTCAAGCGCGGCGATTGCGGATGCACGCAGTTTCCCACGCTCGACACGCGTATAACCTGGAAAGAGCAAGTTGCTGTAGGGTGCGCTTCGCAACCAGAGGCTTTCGATGATGCGTAGCAGATCTGGCATCGCTGCTGCCCTATAAATTGCAAAGTGTAAGCGGCTGATAAGGGGTATCATCTCCTTGCGCTCACCGCGCGGTCTCAGAGCTGGCTCGGGGAATCTGCACATCTGGGATAAGTGGATTTTCTGCCTGAGAGCGGCATGAAGCCGTGAACAGGAGACACCATGACGAGACGACCCCGCCGGAACCACAGCCCTGCCTTCAAGGCGAAG
>Ga0315907_10004365_pt1 | contig 15918 bp, 15 predicted proteins | sample LakEriMetagenome_3_FD_203525 | JGI IMG/M metagenome (GOLD analysis project Ga0315907, IMG submission 203525) | Freshwater fungal communities from buoy surface, Lake Erie, Ohio, United States - Buoy 12 MA123 | ecosystem: Environmental > Aquatic > Freshwater > Lake > Lake biofilm | place: USA... | reverse complement strand
AACTACCTTAGAGAAACATTAAATTTATTTCATCCGAGGAATAGAAAATCAACCTAAATTCTTTTTAGCCTCTGTAAAAGGCTGGTTATATAATCTGTTTCCTGTTGCTGCAAAAAAGGCGTTTGCCACGGCTGCAGCGGCAGGAGGTAAAGCGGGCTCACCCAAACCTGTTGGATCTATTTCATTTTCCACAAAATGAACTTCCACTGGGAAAGACTCATTTATCTTTATCATTCTGTAAGTATCGAAATTTGATTGTTGAGATTTCCCATCTTTAATATCAATATTTCCAAATTGTGCATGCCCTAATCCGTCGATAATACCTCCAACAATCTGGTTCTCTGCACCGCTTCTATTCACTATGATACCACAATCGGCGGCACAATACACCTTTCTTATTACTGGTTTATTATTTTCCAGGACCACTTCTGCGACCATGGCAACGTAAGAGCTAAAGGAGAAATAGGCACTAAAACCCATAAAAACGCCCTCTTTTTTCTTATCCCAACCAGAAACCGAACGAACCAATTGCATGGTTTTTTTAAACCTGTTTACATCATAATCCAACTTACCTACTGGATTTGAGGCAGCTTTATCCAACAGATTCATTCTAAAATCAATAGGATCTTTTTTAAGTTCCAAGGCCACTTCATCGAGAAAACATTGCTCGGCAAAAGCCACAAAGTTATGAACGGGCGCACGCCAAGGTCCTGTTGTTACATTAGATTCTTTGTTATGGCCTTCAATTAAAAGATGCTGAATGGCTCCGGCGGGGAAATTATTTTCACGAGTAGGATTACCTACATTTAGGCCAGCGCCTCTAACGTGAAAGCCTAAAAAGTCACCATTTTTATCTATGGCGGCGCGATAAGTATATTTACAGGCTGGTCTGTAAACCCCTCCTGCCATATCGTCTTCCCGAGTCCATTGAACTTTCACCGGGCTTTTAGCTAAACGGGAAATTTTTGCTGCTTCCTCTGCAAAATCTGAACTTAATCTTCTACCGAAACCACCGCCCATTCTGGTCATTTGTACGGTAACGGCTTCCACGGGAAGTCCTAATATTTCAGCTACTTTTGTTTGAGAACGCTGAGGCGTTTGTGAAGGCCCGATCAATTCCGCTGAACCTTCCTTAACATCTGCATAGAAGTTCATTGGCTCCATGGCATTATGAGGTAAAAAAGGGCAGCTAAAGGACGCTTCAATAATTTTATCAGCCTGACTGAAAGCGGATTCTGCATCGCCATCTGCCCGAAATGCCTTAGCTGGCTTTTGAGCTAAAAGGTCGGTCAACGATTTATCATGCTGAGCGGTATTTTCAGCCGCCGTCTTTTGAATCCAGGAAACATCAAGTGCTTTGCGGGCTTTTAAGGCTGTCCAGGTATCACTGGCAACGATAGCAATTTTGTCATCAAAAGGGTAAACGCCGAAAACGCCGGGAATAGCTTTGGCAGCAGCATCGTTTATCTTATCAGGTATTTGACCAAATCCCGGAGGCCTTGCAACCACCGCGTATTTCATTCCTGGCTTTTTGATATCAATACCATAAATGGCTTTACCCGTAAAAATATCTTTATTATCTACATTGGCAATAGATTTGCCTAATAGTCTGAATTCACTTGGTTTTTTAAGTACTACCTTGGTTGGCACTGCTTGTTTCACCGCTTCTATCGCAAGTTCGGCATAGGAAGCCTTTTGATTATTTCCCAGTACCTGGCTATTTTCAGTTCTCAGGCTATCTACTGAAACCTGCCATTTCTGCGCGGCGGCTGCCAGCATCATCATTCTTACGGTGGCACCTGCCTGGCGTAAAGTTGCCCAGGAAGCCTTCAAAGAGCCACTTCCTCCGGCCACCTGACGTTGATATTTTTTACCATCTAAAGGAGCCTGTTCCACTTTAACCTTTGACCAGTCAGCGTCTAACTCTTCCGCGACAATCATGGGCATAGCCGTCTTAACGCCTTGACCCACTTCAGGATTTGGCGAATAAATAGTAATGGAACCGTCGGGAGATATCAAAATAAATGGATTGAAAGACAATGCTTCGTTTAAACCCGACGTTAAGGCTGCGGCATTGGCGGAAGAAAAACCTAATAATAATCCGCCGCCTGCTACGGCTGTAACCTTTATAAAGGATCTTCTTGATACTGAAAATTCAGGATTATTCATAATTATCGGGCTTTTTGTGCCGCAATATGCACGGCTTTTCTAATTCTATTATAGGTGCCACAACGGCATATATTTCCAGCTAAGGCCACATCGATATCGGCATCGGACGGGGTTGGATTTTTATCGAGAAGTGCAACGGTCGTCATGATTTGACCCGCTTGACAATACCCGCATTGAGGGACATCCACTTCTTGCCAGGCCTGTTGCACCGGATGATCGCCAGATTCACTTAAACCTTCAATTGTAACAATTTTTTTTCCGTCAAAAACAGATACGGGAAGAGAGCAGGAGCGCATAGGCTCACCTTCGACTAAAACTGTACATGCACCACATTGTCCAATACCGCATCCATATTTCGTACCTGTCAGTCCCACAGAATCTCTTAATGCCCATAACAAAGGCATTTCAGGATCTATGTCTAATTTGCGCTTCTTACCATTAACATTTAGTGTAATCGCAGCCATGATATATTATTTTTCTGTAAATTTAATCTTTTTTTACACTGAATACTTCCGTAAATGTCTGAAAAAACATTCCTCCATGAAGATAATATTTTTTCATCGCTTATTTTGAAGAATGAAAAGGATATTATTTCCCAAAAAACCAACTTATACACGGAGGAAGAACTTCTTAACCTACTATCCGAACAGATTCAGCACCTAATGGTTCATGATCGGGAACAATTGTGGAGCCTTTTTTATCGCTTAGATATTACCGACGAATCCCTTCGTTTTGTGCTAAATAATACGCCCTCAGAACAACAATCCATTGCTTTGGCTAAATTAGTTTTAGAGAGGCAAAAAAAACGAATGGAGACTAAACAGAAATACAAACAAGATCCAATAGAAGATGAAGAATGGCGTAGCTGGTAAAAAAAATGTGCACCATAGATGATAATTAAAACCAAAGGGTATGTTTTCCGAACCTTAAAATATGGGGAACATCAACTTATTACCGATATTTTTACAGAATCTAACGGTCTTTTAAGCTTTATTGTCCCTGGTGCCAGAAAAGGGGGTATTCATTCAAAGGGTATATTTCTGCAGCCCCTGTCTTCTCTTGATTTAATAATAGAGGTACAAGACGGTAAAAATTTACAGAAAATAAAAGAAATAAAATTTGACAGATTATTTACGAATATTCAAAGCGACCTGCGAAAAGGCGTTATTATATTGTTTTTAGGTGATGTTTTAAGACAAAGTGTGAAGGAAAATGCGCCAAATAAAGAACTTTACGATTTTATCGATGCTAATCTTCAGTACCTGGATCAGGCAAACCAGGGATTTTCCAATATAACCATCTATTTTTTACTACACCTCACCGCTCATCTGGGATTTTTTCCTGTGAATGAATGGACAGCAACCAATAGTTCTTTAAACCTAAAAGAAGGATATTTTGAACCTTTTCAAGAGATCATGGAGTATAACCTGGAGGCTGAACCGAGCAGACTTTTAGACCAGTTTATGAACATTCCTTTACAGCAAATTTCTGTCATAAAACTTTCCCGGGACCAGCGTTTATATCTCATTGACAAAATAATATGGTATTACAGATTTCACCTTGATTTTTTCCCGGAACTGAAATCGCTTCCCGTTTTAAAAGAAATATTTTAATTAAACCTTATTTTTATAAACTCTTTACCTTATACTCTATTTATTATTCTACATCAACATTCTAATAAAATGGAACATTTAAACGATCAGGTAATTGACAGAATTGTAGAAATGGCCTGGGAGGACAGAACCTCTTTCGATGGCATTTTCAGGCAATTTGGTGTAGCTGAAGCAGAAGTTATTGCCATTATGCGTCGCGAAATGCATCCCAATAATTTCAAAAAATGGAGAGCAAGGGTTCAGGGAAGAAGTACAAAGCACGAAAAATTGAGGGTAGAGGATGTAAATCGTTTTCATTCCCGTATGCAAAGAACGATTAGCGGAAACAGGAAATCTAAATAATTATCCCGTTATATATACATAGCCGAAAGCCGAAAGAGCGATTATGATGCCGTACATGAAAACGGCGTAACAAATTCTTAGATATTTATACTTGACTGCCAGCACTTTACCTAAAAAATATAAATCTCTCGTCATGGAGTTATACAAGAAATCATTATCCTGAATCATCTCCATCATACCCTCCTGAAATTTCTCCATTTCCATATTATAGAAATTACCAAAAAAAAGAAGATTAGCCTTTCTGTCTTTTATATCCTCATCGGTAACTGTTCCGCTCGTCACTTTAGGGCGCGTCGATAGAATGGCAAAAACCAGGGACATCAGGCAAACTGCCAGAAGCAGAAAAGTGGGAAAAGCCAGCCTGGGATTCATTTTAAGTTGAGGGAGCAAATTGGACACCACTATGGAAATGATAATGGCCGAAATACTCAGCATAATATTTGCCTTATTATCGGCAATGGCACTTAAGTTTATGTGGGTCCTGTAAGTGGCTCTAAACATCGTTTCGACACCCCTACCCACCTCCGGTTCCCTTGATTTGTTATTTTTCTTTTTATCTTTTACTTCTTCTGACGGTGAAATGGTGTTTTTATACTTTAAAAGGAATTTAATATTTTTCTCTTTCCCTTCATCGAAAAGGATTCGGGCAGAGGGCGTGTTGTACTTATGGGCAACCATAAAATTCAACTCTGCCTGAACGAATTGAATTTCCGGTTGAAACTGATTTTCCGTCAACAACCATTCCTGACGCAATCTATTGGACCTGTCCCAGTAATTTTCATTTCCCAGATGTCCAAAATCGGCGTCAATCATAGCCCCTTCCAACCAATCGGTTGGTTGATGATTTGGCTTTGTAGACAATATTAAACGTACGACCTTAACAATGGCTTCGTCCGTTATCCCAACGGAATTCGATGCAAACTGTCTGAAAATTTGTACTGATCTATCCTCGTGATCTTTTGACCCTCCGGAAAATCCTGTGTCGTGAAAAAGGGCGGACAAGAACAAAGCTTCCTGCTCTTCGTCGGACGGACACTCAACAGAAACAATCCTTTTTGCCGCAGACAACACGTCCTGAACATGATTAAAATTATGATATAAATAACTTGACGGAATATTTTCCAGGAAATGTTTTTCTACAAATGCCGTGGCGGTTTCTATTAATATATCGTTCATCCCTCTTTTACATTTTCAGATTACTGTCCGTTATTAACTTTCACAAAGTTAAGGTTATTCTTTTCAATCACGTAAATTATGAAAAATTACAAATTAAATATTGATATGACTAAAAAAATAGCTTTAATAACGGGAATCACAGGACAAGACGGCGCCTATTTGACTAAATTATTACTATCAAAAGGATATGAGGTACATGGAATGCAGCGTAGAACATCCCGCTTGAATAACGTGAGAATGGATACCATATTTCAGGAAGCTTTCTTAGCTAATTCCAGTCTTTTCACCCATTTTGGGGACCTTTCGGATGCCGGCATGCTCATAAAGCTGGTGCAGCAGATTCAACCTGACGAAGTGTATCATTTAGCGGCCATGAGTCATGTTCAAGTCAGTTTCGACCAACCGGAGTACACCGCCGATATAAATGCAACGGGAACATTGAGGTTATTGGAGGCCATAAAAATTGCAGGTCTTTGCCAAAAGACAAAATTTTACCAAGCCTCCACTTCCGAGCTTTTCGGTAACGCAGCCAGATCGCCTCAAGGGGAAGCAACCCCTTTTCACCCCACTTCACCTTATGCTATTTCCAAATTATTCGCCTATTGGATGACCACCAATTACAGAAATTCTTATGGCTTATTTGCCTGCAATGGCATTTTATTTAATCATGAAAGCCCCTTACGCGATGAATCATTTGTCACCAGAAAAATCACCATGGCCGTAGCCAAAATAGGATTAGGATGTCAAAAAACACTGTATTTGGGTAATCTGAATGCGAAAAGAGATTGGGGGCATGCGGAAGATTATGTGGAAGCTATGTGGCTGATGCTTCAGAAAAACAAGCCCGACGATTATGTAATTGCCACAGGTATTTCCACTTCCGTTAGGGAATTTGTTGAAAAATCATTTGACATTATAGGTATCAAATTACAATTCGAGGGTACTGGTACCCATGAAAAAGGGTACTGTTTGTCTTCGCAAAACAGCTTATATCCTGTTAAAAAAAATAGTCTTCTTGTCGCCATTGATCCTCAATTTTATCGCCCATCCGACATTGAGTGGTTAATAGGCGATACAACAAAGGCGAAAAAGGAACTCCACTGGGAAGCCAGAACATCTATAGATAGCCTGGTTCACGAAATGGTCACATCAGATATACAAAGTGTGCTAAACCAAACAAATACGGTGAAATGAACCTACAATCCAAAATTTATATCGCCGGACATACAGGATTAGTAGGTTCAGCCATTGTTAGAAAACTTGAGATGCGGGGATATAAAAATCTTATTTACCAAACTTCAGCACAACTGGATATAAGGAATCAGCGGGCGGTAAACGATTTTTTCGACCATCAGAAACCAGAATATGTATTTTTTGCGGCGGCAAAAGTAGGTGGTATTCAGGCAAATCTATCTTACAGATCAGCCTTTATTTATGATAACTTACAAATACAGACTAACGCAATACAAGCAGCGCATTTTTCACGGGTAAAAAAACTCCTCTTTCTAGGATCAAGTTGTTTGTACCCCAGATTGGCCACGCAACCCATAAGGGAAACGGAGTTATTGACTAGTGCCCTGGAACCAAGTAATGAATACTATGCGATAGCCAAAATAGCAGGTATAAAACTTTGCCAGGCATACAAGCTGGATTTCGGGTGTAATTTCATCACCGTCATGCCACCCAATCTATATGGCCCCAATGATCATTACGACCTGGAAACCTGTCATGTTTTACCTGCCTTAATCCGAAAAATTCACGAGGCAAAAAAGCATGACATACCAACCTTATCACTTTGGGGAAGTGGAACACCCAGGAGAGAATTTCTTCATGTAGATGACCTTTCGGAAGCGCTGCTTACCCTTATGCTGGAATATGATGAGGTATCGCCCATAAATATTGGTGCCAGTACCGACCTATCCATCTGTCAGCTGGCCCAACTTATCAAAAGAATCATTTGTTATAAAGGTGATATCCAATTTGACTTAACCAAATCGGATGGAACGCCCAGTAAGTTAATGGATTCAAGCAAAGCCGTACAATTAATCCACTGGAAACCAACTATTTCATTAGAAAATGGAATTAGGGAATTATATGCGAGTTTGGAAGAGGAGGAATGGTATGGATGAGGATGGAGAGCGCAAGATAACTAACAAGCGGGAGGGGTGGCAAGCTGTACAGTAGAATATATAAGTTGGTCAATTGTCCGGTAAATAGCAGGAAATTAGCAGTCAACCTAGGTATTCAGAAAAAAAAGAAACAAACATTTCAATTGAAATTCAACATTTTATCATTTTTTTGTAAGAAAATAATGCTTTTATGGCCTGGCAAAAATGCTCCTAAAAACGTTGAAGCAAAAACTTGAAACAAATTTCTCCAGATTAAGGAGGAATCTATTTTTACGATATGGGATTAATTATATCCATTATATGTAACATTATCAATGCACCAGAAGGCATAAACATTGAAACTTGTTATGAATTTTATTATATTTGGATATAAAATAGAATTGAATGCTTATCGAACGAAATACAAAGGATCAGATTACAATAACTGTTTCATCTTCTCTTGATAGCTTCGGACTTCAAAGACTTATTGATTATATTAAGTACCTCGAAGCGACATCAAAAACCAAGGCAAAGCAATCTGATGTTGATAAACTTGCAGATGAAGTAAACACTTCCTGGTGGGAAAGGAATCGCAATAGATTTTTAGAATGAGGTTTATTGTTGACGCAAATATAGTTTTTAGTGCCATCTTGAATACAAATGGAAAAATTGGCGATATTCTAATAAATGGAGGAATGCGATTTGATTTTATTGCTATTAAAGAAGATATCAGGTTTAACCATTGAAGAAATTCAAGAAGCAGAATTTCAAATATATAAATCTATCCTTTTCATATCAGAAGAACAAATTACACAATCTACCTGGTTAAAATCTGAAAAATTAGTTGAAGATATTGATCCAAATGATATTCAATACATTGCTTATTCGAAGCATTTCAACTGTAAAATCTGGAGTGGAGACAAAGCTTTAATTATCGGTTTGGCCAAAAAGAAATTTACAAAATTTGTTACAACGGACGAACTCTTTACCATTCATACATCAAAAAAGATAAAAAGGTAAGGGCAAAATATAGGAACCTTTGTTCAGCTCGCCTTCTAAACCACAAAAATTCTATTAAATAATCATCCGTTTATCAAGATTTTGGTTGGCCTTGATCACTTACAAACGGCTGATTATAATATCGTTGTCCTGTAGTTTGAAACAATGCATTAGCTACTGCTCCAAAAACCGGAGGAAATGGGGGTTCACCAAGACCTGTAGGATCAATATCATTCTGAACAAAATGAACCTCTATTTTTTGAGGTACCTCGTTGGCTCTAATCATCCGATAATTATGGAAATTATTTTGTTCAGCAGCCCCATTCTTATGGGTCAATGCGCCATAAAACGATTGTCCGATGCCATCTACCACGGCGCCTTGCACCATGTTTGTAGCAGCATCCGGATTTACGACTACACCACAGTCAACCGCTGAAATTACCCTTTCAACATAGGGCAGCCCATCCCTAAGAACCATATCTACCACATGACCAGCATAGGAAGCGTGACAAAAATAGGCAGCTACCCCTCGTTTCTTACCCGCATTCTCTGATTTCCCCCATCCTGATTTTTCCATCAATAATTCCAAAACACCAATGTATCTGCCCGGATCGTAATCATTATTGGACCCCACCGGTCTTTCTTTTGCCTTTTTAAGTAAATCAAGACGAAGTTGAATGGGATCTTTACCCATTGCTTCCGCTACCTCATCGAGAAAAGATTGTTCAGCTGCAGCATTAAAGTTAGACCTTGGAGCCCTAAAGGCACCGATAGTAATATTGGAAGGTATTTCCCATCCATCCGCTAAATAATTATCAACGGCACCAGCAGGAAAACGATTGGCATGAATTGGGTTTTCAGGTATGCCACCTCCTGTAACATGGAAACCTATGAGATTCTTGTTTACGTCCAGAGCGGCCCTATAGGTAGCTGTGTACATCGGGCGATAGATTCCATAAGTCATATCATCCTCTCTGCTATAGATTAATTTAATGGGTGTTTTGGCTCTTTGGGAAATGAGTCCCGCTTCCACCATGTAATGATGATAGGCACGACGTCCAAAACCTCCACCCATGCGCGTCATTAAAATTTCTATTTTATCTGCTGGTAATCCGAATCGGGCAGCAAGCGTAGCGTCTGCAAAGTTTGGTGCCTGGAGCGGACCAACGAACAAAGCCTTATCAGCCTCAACGTGAGCAAAGAAATTGATAGGTTCCATACAATTATGCGCCAAAAAAGGAGCATTATAGGTACGTTCAATTACCACTGCTGCATTATTGAAAGCGTTTTCAGGGTCTCCATCTCTCCTCAACACTTTAGCTGGTTTTTTTGCCCATTCCCTCATTTTTTCAAAATGTAGATCTGTACTTTCCAAGCCATACGGGGTAATTTCTTCGACCTTATTTCCCCGAACCATCATAAATTCCTTGCGCTCCGGCGCTATTTCCCAATCTACTTTCAAGACCTTTCTGGCATTCATCACTTCCCAGGTAGATTTACCTACAATGGCGATCAATTCATTGAATGTACGCGTTTCAAATGCCCCCCTGTTAGAACCTTCTTCAAAGATTTTTATACTAAAAACATCCTTTATGCCCGGCATTTTGAGTGCAGCGGATGCATCAAAAGACTTCAACTTCATACCAAAAGCGGGCGGGTGCTGAACCATAGCAATTTGCATCCCTTCCATACTATAATCCATTCCAAAAAGAGGCTTACCGGTAACTATTTTTACCCCTTCGATATTCTTTCTTGAATTTCTTATAATCGAAAAATCCTTTGGTGATTTCAGTTTAACCTCTTTGGGAACGGCAATTGAAGCTGCCTTAGCCGCCATTTCCCCATATTTCGCTGTTTTTCCACTCGAATGAGACAGAATTCCTACTTTAGTTGTAATTTCAGATGCAGGCACATTCCATGTTTGAGCTGCTGCTTCAATCAACATTTGTCGGGCAGAAGCCCCTGCATTTCTGAGCGGTTTCCAATAGGCACGCACCGAATTACTACCACCTGTGAACTGATTACCAAATTTTACATTATCATGAGAAGCCATTTCAACCTTCACATCTTTCCAGTCAACATCTAATTCTTCTGCGGCAATCATTGGAAGTGAGGTCATCACATTTTGCCCGAATTCAGGATTAGGGCACATTATTTTCACTATATTATCAGTCGTAATTTGTATATAACCATTGAGTTGATTCCAATCACCCATAAGATTGAAACTTAGCCCTTTTTCAACCGCTTTGGCTTCTGAAAACCAACTAAAACTTAGCATCAAACCACCACCAGCCAATACAGAAGACTGGATGAAGGAACGCCTGGTATATGTTTTCTTATTTTCCATCATTCGAAAGTTGATTAGTTTATTTTTTAGCAGCAGTTTTTATAGCCTCCTTGATTCTTAAATAGGTTCCGCAACGGCAAATATTTCCGCTGATGGTGGCTTCAATATCTTCATCACTGGGATTAGGATTATTTTTCAGTAAAGCTACTGCCGTCATTATTTGTCCTGATTGGCAATAACCACATTGAGCCACATCATGTTCCAGCCAAGCTTCCTGAACTGGATGAGTACCATTCTCTGAAAGGCCTTCAATGGTTGTAATTTCCTGCCTTCCTATGGAAGAGACGGGCAATTGGCAGGAACGAACTGCCATACCATTAAGATGAATAGTGCAAGCGCCACACTGAGCGATACCGCAACCGTATTTAGTGCCTTGAAGATTTAAATGATCGCGTAGTACCCACAATATTGGTGTTAAAGGATCAACATCCACTTGTTGAGTTTTACCATTTATTTTTAGAGAATATTTTGCCATAATGAAGCTAAATAATTAGGTTTTACAAAAGTACAGGATTTTAAAAAAATACATGGCCTGTACTAAAAATAATATTTAAAATGAATAAATCACCCTTTTCGAAAATTCCCACATCATGGTTTTAGCACCAATACCCCATCGTCAAAAACACCTCCAACATAAATTTTTCCTTTATAAGGAGCCGCTACAGAAGATCCTGACAAGGGATTGCCATCATTTAGGTACACCTGGGTTACTACCTCTTTTTGACCTTTTGGAAAACTGATTTTCAACACTTCTGAAGGGGATCTCTTTTTGGCATCTTTGGAATGCCCCAGAAAAACAAGCATTTTCGTATGGGCACCAACCCATAAATTACCATCGGAATCCCATTCCAGATTATCCACTCCGGTATTACATTTTATTTTACCCATCGCAGAAAAAGGTTCTCTGTTATAAGTTAAGATAGACCCATCAGTACAAGCGGCTACGTATATCTTACTCCCGTCCGGACTTATCGTTATTCCGTTGGCATAGCGAATGCCATTTTCCAATATAGTCGTCCTTTGTCCATCATAAAAACCTAATTGTCCCGTACCAATAACAAGAAAGTCCTTCCAACTGGAAACACCCCCATGGCTGTCATGATCATTGGTAAAATAAAAAGCATTTTTACTTACCGCCACCAGATCATTTGGACTCACAAAATGAGTATCCGAGATAGATTTTACATGGAGGAGGGTAGTATCTATGAATTGAAAAACTTCCACGGTATTTTCCTTTGCCCTATGATTGACCACGAAAAGCCATTGTGTGCTGTCCGCATTATCCTGATACAAAGAAATACCATGCGGATGAAAATCGGCTAATTCAAAATCAGCCGTTAATTCTATAGGTTCCGGAGAATCCTGAGAAAGATTCAACAAATAAATGGCCCCTTTTTTCGGCTTTCCAGCTACCGTACTTCTTCTATCGTCAGAGGAGACAAATGCAAAACCGCTGGTCTGATCAATCGTAATGTCCTCAGCGCCAATCATCCCATTTATCAGACTCGTTTCTGGACGATCAATGATCATCGATTTTTTAAATGCGCCCGCATAATAAAGCGTTCTCCCTACAACGAGCAAAATTAAAACTAAAGCAAACAATACTATTTTCTTCCAAAGCATGATCTTATCCTTTTTATTAAAGATAAGCAAAATGGATTGAAATTATTCTTCCACTTTGACTTTTACCATAAAATTCGCGTACTTACCTGGCGCGATAACCGCATTGATCACTTTAAAGGGTAATTCAACAGAAGGAAGAATTTCCAGTGTTTTCAATTGAATTTTAGTAATGGCCCGCGGTTCAAGGGTTATTAATCCCGAGTGTTGATGAAAATTCAATTTGCCCTCATTCAACAATAAAAAAGGCGTGTCAGAATCATTTTTTAAGGAAATTTCAAGGATAGAAGAAGTACCAATGTATTCCGCCTTTTGAACAGTTATAGCGGCATTTAACATAGGCGTCATCCATTCTTCGCGGCCAAGGAGGGTATGATTGAAATACGCCAGTGTTCTTTTAGCAAATAAAGCTTCCCGAATACTTTCTTCCGTTTTTTCTTTGGCGAAAACTATTGTGAAAGGTCTGTGTCCACCTTCAGAAATTTTAAACTGCCAATCTACCAAACCATGTATATCAGAAGTTCCCATAATGGTGAGGTTATAATCGAGTGCCATTTGAAAAGCTTCATCAGAATAAGTGACATCATTTACCACTTCAATGCCATGAAGCAGATTATCCTTAATAAGTTGTTTATGAAAATCAGTTATTCGAGCTACCCCATCTTTTCTTTGCGCAGTCCAGTTCGGGTGATTCCAAAAGGTAAATGCTCCTTGATTTTTTGCTTCTTTAAAAACAGTCAAAGCATCGTCCTGCAAAAGTTTATTTGCGTCTTTAATGAAAATGGCATTATTATGTCCCGGAGGCATTCCCCTGGTAATTTCCGCCCCTTTCACCACTAACAAATCATAAGGCTTTGCTATTTTTGAAGCAATATCATAGGATTTATTTCTATCTGGATTTGGAATATCATCTTTATGTGGCTGGTATTCCAAATGTTCGGTCATAGAGACGGCATCCAGACTATCTTTTAGTGCTTCCTGTACACGAATATCTGGCCAGACACTTCCGTCGGAAAATACGGTATGAATATGGAAATCACAAGAAAGGGATAAATATCCCGGAATGGGTGGGAATTTAGCTACTCTACCATGTTGGTGATTAGATTGACCAGTGGCTAAAACGGAAAACAAGCCCAATATGGGGATAACAAGAAATTTCATACGCTGCCTTTTTTTTCAAAAATAAATGAAATCTTTTGAAAAAATGGAAATGGTACACTAATTAATAAAGAATTAGCCTTGAGTAAACATAGCGTTAAAATTCCTCCTCCCTTTCCATTTTAAGGAGCTTAAGGTTTTTATCAAACATCCTTCTAAGGTAAGCGGAATCTGATTCGAATAAAAATTTTCGGGATAATTCAATGGGCATTTCCGTTTCATTAGCAAAATTAACCTCTCCATTTTCTTTTAAAATAGCTTGGTACACTGCTCTAAAAATAGCAGGATTATTCACTATGTCAGGATCTGAATCTGCAGAAAAGCCCCCCGTTTCCAGAAAAGGAGGACAATCGACGGTTGTTTCTGAAGAATCAATTTCCAAATAGAAATCTCCCTGAATATATTTTCTTAATCCCGGACTTTGGGCCACCCTATGATAATAAGAGCCAAAAACAGGCAATGCCGTTGCTGCTCCCTGACCCAGAGCGGTACTTTTGAAATGAATAGCGGGAAGAGAAGCACCCACCCAAACGCCAGTAACCAAATTGGGAGAAGCGCCCATAAACCAGCCATCTGAATTATTTTGAGTGGTTCCTGTTTTACCAACCAGCGCCATTTTCAATCCAAAAACACTGCGTAATCTTCCACCTGTACCTTCATTAACCGTCTTCTTTAGCATAGGAATTAAGGTAGCCACCGTAAAAGGATCAATCACCTGTTCGCTGGCCTGTCGGGAGGCTGAATAAAGAAGCTCACCCTCTTTGGTTTCAATGCGCAACAAATAATGAGGGGGAGGTTTCAACCCTTTATTAACGAAGGTGGCATATACCCGAGTCATTTCATATAAGGAAATTTCTGCAGAACCCAACGCAATAGAAGGAGCCTTCGGAATTTTCGACGTAATGCCCAAGGCCTTTCCCATTTCTCTAACCTCCTCAATGCCCGTTGCCAAAAGCACTTGAACGGCAATGGTATTAATAGATTTACTTAGCGCACCTGCCATGGTGTAAAAGCCACCATATATATTATCTGAATTTCCAGGTTTCCAATCTTCATATTCAGGATAAATAATTTGTTCATTTGGATAATAAGTGCAAGGATTTAATCCCTCCTGAATGGCCGCCGCATACACAATAGGTTTAAAAATAGAACCTACCTGCCTGTTTGCATGAACATGGTCATATTGATTATACCCAAAATGATTTCCACCAATCCATGCTCTGATGGCACCACTTTTCGGATCCATAGAAAGCAGGGCCGCCTGTAACATTTGTAATGAAATCTTAAGGGAATCCAAGGGGGAAATAACCTTCTGAACAGACTGCAAATCATTCCATGCGAACATCTGCATAGGCACGGGTTTATTAAAATTCTCCTCTATTTCTTCCCGCGTAGCTCCAGCATTAAGTAATTGTTTGTATCTGTCTGTCTGCTTTACAATATTCCACAAAAAGGCATCATTACCCCAGGGCTTACCGTTACGCCATTCTCTAAAAAAACCAGCCTGAATTTGCGGCATTTGTTCTTTGACCGCTTGCTCTGAGAACAATTGCAAGTAATAATCGACCGTTGTATAAATCCTCAACCCATCGGTATAAAGGCTGTAATAATTACCATCTTTTTTCTTTATATTCCCTACTATTTGTTCCAATTCAGGTCTGATATATTCTCTGAAATAGGAAGCAAGACCGGCATTTCTTCCCTGAGGATTATATCTAAGGCGCAGGGGATTTCTGCTCAATTTCAGATAGGCTGTTTCCGTCAAATAGTTGTATTTGACCATTTGGGACAATACAGTATTTCGCCTTTTTAAAGCTCTTTCGGGATGATTTACAGGGTTATACAAACTGGGGCCTTTAAGCATCCCCACCAGCAAAGCCGCTTCTGCTATGGTCAATTTAGTAGGCTTTTTACCGTAAAATGTTTGTGATGCCACATTTATGCCATAAATAGTACCTCCAAAAGGAACGGTATTCAGATATAAATTTAGGAGTTCTTCCTTGGTATAAATTTTTTCCAATCGCTGGGCGGTAATCATTTCTCTGAACTTATTGACAGGCATGCTGGCCAGCCAATAGGATTTTCGTGGGAACAAATTTTTCGCCAACTGCTGACTTAAGGTACTCCCCCCACCAGACGATTCATTCATTAAAAGGATAGACTTGAAAAACACCCTGAAAAGCGCTCTGATATCAATGCCTTTATGTTCAAAAAAGCGAGTATCTTCTGTGGCCAGTAAGGCATGAATTAAATAAGGGGGAATTTCTGAAAATTGAACATCCACCCTATTTTCTACATAATACCGACCCAAAACTTTTCCATCAATGCTCATGAGCTCTGATGAATTAGCTTGTTTAATACCTTTTAATTCCGCATAATTAGGAAT
>Ga0315907_10004363_pt1 | contig 15925 bp, 12 predicted proteins | sample LakEriMetagenome_3_FD_203525 | JGI IMG/M metagenome (GOLD analysis project Ga0315907, IMG submission 203525) | Freshwater fungal communities from buoy surface, Lake Erie, Ohio, United States - Buoy 12 MA123 | ecosystem: Environmental > Aquatic > Freshwater > Lake > Lake biofilm | place: USA... | reverse complement strand
GAAAAGCGTGGCGATCGCGGGGGCTGTCGCGATTGCCCTCATCGCGACCGCGTTGCTCGCCCCGTGGGTGGCCCCCGCCGACCCGACCGACATCGCCTCCTACAATCTGATCGATTCGGAATTGCCGCCGTCTTTCGTGGCCGGCGGCGAGGCGCGCTATTTTCTCGGCACCGACAATCAGGGGCGCGATCTTCTGTCGGCCATTCTCTACGGTGCCCGCGTCTCGATCCTGATCGGCGGCGGCGCGGTCGCACTTGCAGCCTTGCTCGGCGTGACGTTGGGGTTGATCGCCGGCTATTTCGGCGGCTGGATCGATGCCGTGATCATGCGCGTGGGCGACGTGATCTTGAGCCTGCCCACGATCCTGCTGGCTTTGCTGGTGAGCGGCCTTGCGCGCGCGTTGATCCCGAATGCCGCGTCGGCCTCGTGGGCGCCGTTCATCCTGATCGGCGCCATCGCGATCCACGAATGGGTGCAGTATGCGCGCACGGTTCGCGCGGCCACGATGGTCGAAGTGCAGCGCGAATATGTGCGCGCCGCCAAAGTCATTGGCCTGCCGCCTTTGCGCATCCTCGGTCGCCACATTCTGCCCAACGTGATGAGCAGCGTACTCGTGATCGCGACGATCAATCTGGCCGGCGCGATCCTGACCGAGGCGACTTTGTCGTTCCTGGGTGTGGGCATGCCGCCCACTTATCCCTCGCTCGGCACGCTCATCCGCATCGGCAACGAGTTCGTGTTCTCGGGCATCTGGTGGATCGCGTTTTTCCCGGCGCTTACGCTGGTGATCGGCGTGCTCGCCGTCAACATCGTGGGCGACTGGCTGCGCGACCGTTTCAATCCGAAGCTCCGGTCGCTCGCATGAGTGCCGTCGCCGCTTTGTCGATTCGCGGCATGCGCGTCGAATACCCGCTCGAAGACGGGCGCATCCTTGCGGCCGTCGACGGGCTCGATCTCGAAATCGCACAAGGCGAGATCCACGCGCTCGTCGGCGAATCGGGGGCCGGCAAAACCACGGTCGGCAACGCGCTGATGGGCCTGCTCGACGCGCCCGGCCGTGTGGCGGCAGGCACCGTCGCGATCGCCGGGCACAATGTCGATTTCCGCACGGGCCGGGCCGCCGGCATCGTGCAGGGGCGCGATGTGGGTGCCATCTTCCAGGACCCGATGACGAGCCTCAATCCGCTCTTCACGGTCGAAAGCCAGATCGGCGAAACGCTGCGCTTCCATCTTGGGCTCGACCGGCCGGCGGCCCGCGCGCGTACGCTCGCACTTCTGCGCGCCGTCGGCATTCCCGAGCTCGAGCGGCGCTTGAAGGCCTATCCCCATCAATTGTCGGGCGGCCAGCGCCAGCGCATTGTGATCGCCGCCGCCCTATCGTGCGATCCCAAATTGCTGGTGGCCGACGAGCCGACGACGGCGCTCGACGTTTCGGTGCAAGCCCAGATCCTCGATCTCGTGCGCGCCCTCGTACGCGAGCGCGGCTTGGGCGTGCTGCTCGTCACGCACAATATGGGCGTGGTCGCCGAGATCGCCGACCGCGTCACCGTAATGCGCGGCGGCAAGGTCGTCGAAAGCGGCAAGGTCGCCGATGTGTTGACGCGGCCCCAGCACGCCTATGTTCAAGGCCTTGTGGCGGCCGTACCGCGCATCGACAAGCGCCTCGCGCGTTTCGCCACGATCGGCGACGAGACGGCGGGTGCGCAGGCCGCGCGCAGCGATCTGCGCACGCGCTACATGCGCCCGCGCGCCGAGAAGCTTCCCGACGCCATTCTCGAAGTCGCCAATCTCACGGTCGAATACGGCTCGGGCGGACTCTTGGGTCTCAGTCGAAAGGGCGGCTTCCGCGCGGTCGACGACGTGTCGTTTGCGGTCAAGCGCGGCGAGATTTTCGGCATCGTCGGCGAGTCTGGCAGCGGCAAGACGACGGTCGCCAACGCCGTCGCCGGACTTGTGCGTGCGGCTGCGGGTACCATTCGCTTTGCCGGCCAAGCGATCGGCGACAAGCGGCCGCGCGCGTTGCGCGGGGCCATGCAGATGGTGTTCCAGGACCCGTACGCATCGCTGAATTCGCGCATGCGCATCGACGACGCCTTGGCCGAGCCGATGTTGTTCCACGGCGTGGCGCAAGGCCGCAGCGATGCCGATGCGCGCATCGCGATGCTGATCGAGGCCGTGGGGCTCGCATCCGATGCGAAGCACCGCTACCCGTTCGCGTTTTCGGGCGGCCAGCGCCAGCGCCTGTCGATCGCGCGCGCCCTTGCGGCCGAACCGCAGCTCGTGGTGTGCGACGAGCCCACCTCGTCGCTCGACGTTTCCGTGCAGGCGCAGATCCTCAACCTGCTCAAGGATCTGCGCGACGCCACGGGCCTCACGCTGCTGTTCATCTCGCACGATCTCGCGGTCGTGCGCCAAATGTGCGACCGCGTCGCCGTCATGCAAGGCGGGCGCATCGTCGAAATGGCGGATTGCGAGACGTTGTTCTCGAACCCGCAGCACGCCTACACCAAACGCCTGCTGTCGCTCGTGCCCAACGTCGCGCGCATCGGCAACCGTCTCGAACCCACAGGAGCCGCTTTATGATCGATCTGCTTGTCGCAAACGGCGTTGTCGCCACGCTCGACCCTTCGCGCACCGTCTACGACGATGGGGCGGTCGCGATCGCGGGCGACCGCATCGTCGATGTCGGCCCCAGCGACGTGCTTAAGGCCCGCCACACGGCCAAACGCACGATCGACGCAAAGGGCAAGGCCGTGTTGCCGGGCCTCATCGACGCGCATGCGCATGCGGGCCACGGCCTCATCAAAACGATGGGTGGGGGCAATTCGAAGCTTTGGTACGACGCCTGCGGCCAGGCCTACACGGTCGGTTCCACCGACGCGTTCTGGTTCGCCGAAGCACAGCTTGCCGCCCTCGAGCGCCTGCGCTTCGGGGTCACGACCGGCGTTTCGCTGCTCGGCGGCGGCGACACGATCATGCGCACCGACGAGCCGTCCTATGGGGCCGCGCACTGCCAGGGCGTGCTCGGGGTGGGCACGCGCTCGGTCGTGGCCGTGGGCTCGACGCGCCCGCCGCATCCGCGCACCTATGCGCGCTGGAACGGCAACGTCAAAACCGAACGCCAGGTCAGTTTCGAAGACCAGTTTGCCACCTGCGAAAGTCTGATCGACGCGTGGCACGGGGCGGGCAACGGGCGCATCGGCATCGCCATCATCACGCCGACCTTACGGCCCGAACATCTCGACGAGCTGCCAGCCGCCGAGATTTCCGCCGCCATCGACCAAGCCAAAAAGATGCGCGATCTGAGCCGTAAGCGCGGCGTGATCTTCACGCAAGACGGCCACACCAAGGGCAGCGTCGCCTTCGCGCACAGCCACGGCCTGCTCGGCCCCGATGCGCTGCTCTCGCATTCGACCGATCTCACGGACGAAGAAATCGCGATCTGCGGCCAGACCAAAACCGCGATCGCGCACAATCCGAGCGCCATCGCCTCGGTCTACGGGCGGTGTCCTGCCCCCGAACTCATCGAGGCGGGGGCCACGGTGGCGCTGGGTTCAGACGGCACGGCGCCCGACCGCTCGGGCGACATGTTCCGGCATATGCAGCAATGCATGCACTACCATCGCCGCCATTTCCGCGACGCGGGCGTGCTGCCGCCGGGCCGCGTGCTTGAAATGTGCACGATCGACGGTGCGAAGGGTCTCGGCATGCAGGACCAGATCGGCTCGCTCGAGATCGGCAAGAAGGCCGATCTCACGCTCGTCGATCTGCGCCGCGCGCACATGTATCCGGCCAACATGCCGCTCTACCGCGTCGTATGCTTCGCCAACGGCAACGATGTCGACACGGTCATCGTCGACGGCGTGGTCGCACTCGAAAACCGCAAAGCCATGCTGGTGGACGAAGACGCGATCCTGGACGCTGCCCAGCGCGAAACCGAGCTCTTGGTCGAGCGTTTGGGCCTGCAGTCCCTCTTGGAGACGCCCGCACATTTCTGGCGCGCGGTGCGGGCACCCAAAGACAGCTAGGCGGCGAAGCGCGCGATCTTCACGCCTGCTCCAACAAGCGTGCGGCGTACGGCCTGCGCCATGGCGACGGCACCGGGGGAGTCGCCGTGGATGCACACCGTGTCGATGCCGAGTGCAAGCTTCTTGCCCGAGACGCTGACGATCGCGCGCGCTTCGACCATCGCCAGCACGCGGGCGGCCACTTCTTCGGGGTCGTGCAGCACCGCGCCCGGCTTCTTGCGCGATACGAGCGTGCCGTCGTCCTCGTAGGCGCGGTCGGCGTAGATCTCGCGCGCGAGCGGCAGGTTGGCGCGCTCGCCCGCGCGCTCGAGGGCGGTCAGCGGAATCACCACGAACACGAGATCGCGGTCGACGGCTTTGATTGCGGCGGCAAGGGCGGTCGCCATCGCGTCGTCCACGCAGGCCATGTTCGACAGGGCGCCATGCGCCTTCACATGCGTGACCTTGTGGCCGGCAAGTGCCGCCGTCGCCTGCAATGCGCCGATCTGGTAGGCGACCATTGATTCGATTTCGCGCGCCGTGAGGCCTTGGATCTGGCGGCGGCCGAAGCCTTGCAGATCGTGGAAGCCGGGGTGCGCGCCGATCGCGACACCGCGCGCCTTGGCGCGCTCGACCGTGGCGCGCATCTCGTCCGGGTCGCCCGCATGGAAGCCGCAGGCGACGTTCGCACTCGTCACGATGTCGAGCATCGCCGCATCGTCGCCCATGCGCCAGGCGCCGAAGCTTTCGCCCAAATCGCTGTTGAGATCGACCTGCATCGTGCTTCCTATTCTTTGTGGGTCCAAGGCTGCGGATCGAGGGCGTTGACGGCGGCACCCGCAAGATTGGCGGCGAGCAGCGCTTCGCTCGTCGGCGGCGGGCGGGCGGCAGTTTCGCGCGCGAGCGGCAGGGTCGCAAGCTTTTGCCGCCAAAGGCGCGTTATGCGTTGCGCATCGTCGATGGGGACGGCCGCAAAGCGCACGCTCGTCCCAGCGGGCGTTTGTGCAAAGCGGCCGAGATCGGCCGAGACGATCGCGGCGATTTTGGGATAGCCACCGGTCGTACCCCGGTCGGCCATCAGCACGAGCGGCTGGCCGTCGCCGGGCACTTGGATCTGGCCAAGCGCGATACCGTCCGACACGATGTTGTGGCCGCGCGCAGCCGCGATTTTGGGCCCGAGCAGGCGATAGCCCATGCGGTCGGAAGCGGGCGAGACCTGCCATTCGGTGCCCAAAAATTGCGCAACGGCCGCCTCGCCGAACCAATCGTCCTGCGGGCCCAGCACCACGCGGATCGGCGATGGGTCCGGCGGCGGCAGGGCCAAGCGCCAGTCGCCCGCAAGCGGATCGGCCGTGGCGACCTCGAGCTTGTCGCCGGCGGAGAGCGGGCGCGGCAGCGGGCTGCCGAGATCGGCGCGCGCATGCACCGAAAAGCTGCCGAACATCGGCGTGCCGGCAATGCCGCCCGCGACGCCGAGATAGCTGAATACGCCGCCGCGTGCCGCCCCGAGGCTCAGCGCCTCGCCGGGCGCCAGCAGGAAGCTCTCGCTCAAAGCAATGCGCCGATTGCCGATCTCGGCCGCGCGCGCGGCACCGGCAAGGGCGAGGCGAACGGGCGCGTTTTCGGCCGCAAAGCGCGCCGGAAACGGGCCGATCTCGACGACCGGCGCTTGGGCTGCATTGCCGACGAGCGCGTTGGCGGTCTCGTGCGCGGTGCGGTCCATGGCTCCGGCCGAGGATAGGCCGTAGCGCAGGAACCCGAAGCGCCCGCCATCCTGCACGGATGTGGCGGGGCCTGCCGCATCGATGCGCAACACGCTCATGCCGGCACCAACTCGGCCACGGGAAGCCCGCGCGCCGCATCGCGCTCGAGCGCAGGCCAGTCGCGCGCGTCGATCGCGTAGAAGCGCACATTGTCGCCGGGCGCCATCAGGAACATCGGTTCGCGCGACGGCAGGAAGTTGCGCATCGGCGTGCGGCCCAACACGTGCCAGCCGCTGGGTGCCGCTTGGCACTGCACGCACGCCTGCACGCCGCCGATCATGATCGCCCCCGGCGGCGTTACGGCGCGCGGGGCCGCCCGGCGCGGGGTTGCGATCGTTTGATCGAGCCCGCCCAGATACGCAAAACCCGGCGTGAAGCCGATCATGTAGATGCGATAGGTCGCCGCTTGGTGGCGCTGGGCGATTTCCGCTGGCGACATATTGTGCGTGCGGGCGACGTCTTCGAGATCGAAGCCCATCTCGCCGCCATAGACGACGGGGATGCGCCAGCATCGCCCCGATGCGGCGTGCGGCTTGGCGGTTTCGGCAAGGGTGCGCAGCGTTTGCGACAGCGACGCGAAATCGGCCGCGACCGGATCGTACTGCACGAACAGCGACCGATAGGTCGGGATCGTTTCGATCACGCCCGCAAGCTTTGCAGCATCCACGTCGGCATCGAGCCCGAGGACGCGCGCATTGAGATCGGGATCGACCGTGTCGCCGAACTCGACCGTCAATGCGGCATCGCCGCACGGGCGAATGCGAAACGCAAGGGGCAGCGCCATCGCGCGGACCCGTCAGCCTTTCAGCGTCGGCGCTTGGTTGTGGAACGGCACTTCGCGCTCGAAGGCCGCACCCAATGCAAACAGCGTCGCCTCGTCGAACGCGCGGCCCGCAATCTGGAAGCCGAGCGGCAGGCCGTTCGCATCGAAGCGCATCGGCACCGACAAGGCGGGCAAGCCCATCGCGTTGAAAGGCCGCGACAGGCGCGTCATGCGGCCGAGCAAGGCGGGCATCGCCGCACTGTCGGCGACGTCGCTTTCGTCGATGCGCGGGATCGGCGTGTTGAGGGTGGGGGCGAGCAGCGCATCGACCTTGTCGAACACGTCGGCATTGAACGTGGCCAGCGTGGCCGCCCGGATGCGCTGCGCGTCGAGATAGGCGACGGCCGGCACGGCCAGCCCCGCCACCATGCGCGCGCGCACCTGCGGCGAATAGTCGTCGATACGCGATTCGAGCCACGGGCGATGGGCGGTTGCGGCCTCCGATGCGGTCGTCAAAGCGCCCGAGGCGTTGACGGCTTCAAGGTCCGGCAGTTTGACGGGCACAATCGTCACGCCGAGTTTTTCGAAGATCGCCGCGGCTTGGTCCCACGCGGCCGCAACGTCGGCATCGAGATCGGCGTCGAAATAGCCTTGCGGAATGCCGAGCTTCAAGCCGCGTACAGGCTTGGCGCAGGCGGCTTCGTAGTCGGGCACGGCGATTTCTGCGGCAGTCGCGTCGTTGGCGTCGGCCCCGGCGATCAGGCCGAACACGCGCGCACAGTCGCGCACGGTGCGCGCAAGCGGGCCGACCGTGTCCATGGTCCACGACAAGGTCATGGCGCCATGGCGGCTCACGCGGCCCCAGGTCGGCTTGATGCCAACAAGGCCATTGCACAAAGCCGGCATGCGGATCGACCCGCCGGTGTCCGAGCCCAATGCGGCAAACGCCAGCCGTGCTGCCACGGCCGCACCCGAGCCCGAGGACGAGCCGCCCGTGATGTAATCGGTGTTCCACGGATTGCGCGCATGGCCGAAATGGTAGTTGTGGCCCGTGGGGCCGAAAGCGAACTCGGCCATGTTGAGCGTGCCGAGATCGATCGCACCCGCCGCATCGAGGCGGGCGAGGGCGGTTGCCGTCGTGCTCGCCTTCCAGTCGCGGCGGATTTTGGAGCCGCAGGTCGCGATGCGCCCGGCGCGGTAATACATGTCTTTGTGCGCAAGCGGCACGCCGTGCAGCTTGCCGGCGGCCGGTTTTGCGTCGGCGGCCTTGGCAGCAGCGCGCGCACCTTCGGCGTCGAGGGCAATGAAAGCGTTGATGGCGGGCTGCCACTTGCCGATGCGCGCGATCGACGCGTCGACGATTTCAAGGCTCGAGATTTCGCGGGCGGCGATCGCGTCGGCAAGATCGACGAGCGTTGCGTGCGTGGGATCGGCAGGCAGGCGGCTCATTTCGCACCGCCGCGCAGATTGCGCACGAGATTGGAAGGTTCGCTGTCGAACGGAAGATGCTGGGCTGCGACGATGGCGAGCGGCGGCGCGATTTGGGCGGCCATGCGCGCCGCGTCGGTGGACGAGACCGCCACATTCAGCAAGGCGGCCGTTTTGGCGGTGTAGGCGTCGTCGAGTTTTGACATTTGCTGCGGCTCCTGCGGCGTTTGACCGCAGGAGCCTAGCAAACCTCGTTCCGAAAAACGACCGAGCTCGTGTGAGGCGTTAGGCTGCTTTGCGCTGGGCCTGGGCTTCGCCCGGCATTTCGAGCTTCGGAATCGTCTGGCGGATCAGCCGTTCGATGTCGCGCAGGAACGCGCGTTCGCTCGGATCGCACAGCGAGATCGCCATGCCTTCGGCACCGGCGCGCGCCGTGCGGCCGATGCGGTGCACGTAGCTTTCCGGTACATTGGGCAGGTCGTAATTCACGACATGGCCCACGCCGTCGACGTCGATGCCGCGCGCGGCGATGTCGGTCGCGACCAGCACGCGGCAATGGCCGTTGCGGAAGGCGTTCAAGGCGCGCTCGCGCTGGCCCTGGCTCTTGTTGCCGTGGATGGCGTTGGCCGGAATGCCGCCTTTTTCGAGATATTCGGCGACCTTGTCGGCGCCGCGCTTGGTGCGCGCGAACACGAGCGTGCGCGTGGTCGCGATCTTGGTCAGGATCTCGGCCAGGATGGCGCGCTTGCGCGCACCCTCGCAGAACACGACGCGCTGTTCCACGCGGTCCGCGGTCTTGGCGACCGGGGTCACCTGCACGCGTGCCGGGTTGCGCAGCAATTCGCCCGCGAGATTGCCGATTTCCTTGGGCATTGTCGCCGAGAAGAACAGGTTCTGGCGGTTCTGCGGCAGGAGCGCCACGATCTTGCGGATGTCGCGCATGAAGCCGAGATCCAGCATCTGGTCGGCTTCGTCGAGCACGAAGATCTCGGTCTTGTCGAGCTTCAAGGTGCCTTGCGTGATGTGGTCGAGCAGGCGGCCGGGCGTGGCCACCACGATGTCCACGCCGCTCTGCAGCTGGCGCGCCTGGGGGCCGAACGAAACGCCGCCATAGACGACAGCGCCGCGCACCGGCAGATCGCGCCCGTAGGTGCGGAAGCTGTCGGCGATTTGGCTTGCAAGTTCGCGCGTCGGCGAGAGGACCAGCACGCGCGTGAGGCTGCGACCGAGGCGCACTTGGTTGGCGACGAGGCGATGCAGGATCGGCAGCGCGAAGGCGGCGGTCTTGCCGGTCCCGGTCTGGGCGATGCCGAGCAGATCGCGGCCGACGAGCACGTCGGGGATCGCTTGCTGTTGGATGGGGGTCGGCGTCGTGTAGCCTTCCGCCTTGACGGCGGCGAGCAGGGCCGGATGCAGGTTCAATTGGTCGAAACCGGTCGGGGCGGGTGTTGCGGCAACGTTGTTGTTGGGGGTGTTGTTGTTTTCAGTCTGTTGGGTCACGTTTTTCTCGTTTCGAAAAAGCAAAAAGCTCGCTCGTGCGAGCCGAACCCGAGAATGGGCCAGGCGCACGAAGGTGGGGCTACGGGGTTGTTGAACGCCCGTGCGTGTCCGGGCGAGGCGTTTTGGAGCCGAGGGCGGGTCGCGATCCCAAATCTTCGTCGAAAATCGCGCTCACGCAGGCCAACGGCCAAAGGCTGCACAAAGGCAGCGCGAGCGGATGTATGCGCGCTGCACCGCAATATGTCAAGCGGTGCGGCTGAACCGTGCGGATGGCAGCGACATTTGGTAGGCTCGGTCCTATGGCGTTCAATTTCGAACCGCGTTCGGCGGCATTTATCGCCGATCCCTATCCCGCTTTGGCGCAAGCACGTTCGGCGGCATCCTTGTTCCATTCCAAAAAACTGGGCGGCTGGGTTGCGGCAGGCTTCGCTGACTGCAAGGCGCTGCTCAAAGATCCACGCCTGTCGGCCGATCGCATGACGCCGTTTTTCGGCCATCTCCCGCCGCAAGCGCGCGATGCGGTCGCAACCCTCGAAGCGATGATGAAGCGCTGGGCCGTGTTCGTCGATCCGCCGATCCACACGCGGCTGCGCGGCCTCATGAACAAAGCCTTCAGCCCGCGCGCGATCGAGAGCCTCGCACCCGCGATCCAAGCGCGCGTCGATACTTTGATCGACGGCTTCGCCGACCGCCCGCAGATTGATTTCATCCGCGAATTCGCCTATCCGCTGCCGGCTTGCGTGATTGCCGATCTGCTCGGCGTGCCGATCGCGGACGTGGATCTGCTCAAACGCTGGTCGGACGATCTGGGCGCTTTCGTGCTGACCGCGCGCGCAAGCCCTGACAAATACGTGCGCGCCGAAGCGGCGGCCAAAGAGATGCAGAGTTATTTTGACGCCCTCGTGGCCGCGCGCCGCATGAAGCCGGGTACCGATGCCGCTTCATGGCTCATCGAAGCCGCCGACGCGATCGCGGCCATGGACGGGCCCGAGCTGACGGCCACCTGCGTGCTGCTGCTGTTCGCGGGCCACGAAACCACGACGCATCTCCTCGGCAACGGATTGTGGGCATTGCTCACGCATCCGGCCGAGCTTGCCACCTTGCGCGCGCATGTCGACGACGATGCATTCGTCGCCGGTGCGGTTGAAGAAATGCTGCGCTGGGACGGGCCAAGCTTGGCACAAGTGCGCATCGCGCGCGAAGATATCGACTGGAACGGGGCCAGGCTGCGTCAGGGGGAGCGCGTGTTTTTGATGCTGGCAGGGGCCGCGCGCGATCCCAACGTTTGCGAGGCACCCGACCGGTTCGACGTTTCGCGTGCCGACATGCCGCATCTTGCCTTCGGCTACGGCATCCATTTCTGCATCGGCGCCCCTTTGGCGCGGCTCGAGGCGCGCATCGCGTTCCAGCGCCTGCTCGTGCGGCTGCCGAAATTGGCGCTTGTGCCGGGGCCGCTCGACTGGTCGGACAATCTCGTCGTGCGCGGCCTGCACCGGCTCGAAATCGCGATCGGCACTGCGGTAAGGGATCGGGCGCATGCGTGAGGTCTTGAAGGTCTGGCTGCCGATCCTCGTGCTGGTCGCAGCCGGTTTTGCGCTCGCTTGGCGCTTCGTCGATCCCGCCCCGCCCAAGAGCTTTGCGTTTGCCGGCGGTGCACCGGGCGGTGCTTATGCCGATTTCGCCGAGCGCTACCGCGCATTGCTCGCCAAAGAGGGCATCGTGCTCGAGGTGCGCGCGACGACTGGCTCACTCGACAATCTGCGCCGCCTGAATGCCGAGCCGCCGACGGCCGATGCGGGCTTCGTGCAGGGCGGCGTTGGCTCGGAAGAAGGAGCACCCGGGCTTGCCACGCTTGCGAGCGTCTTTTTTGAGCCCGTGTGGCTCGTCCTGCGCAGCGATCTTGCCGTGGCCAAGCTTTACGATCTGCGGGGGCTTCGCGTGGCGGTCGGCGGCGAAGGCTCGGGCACGCAAGTGCTGGTGCGCCAAATGCTGCGCGCCAACGGCCTCGACGCGACGCGCGACATACTGGCCGCCAATCTCGGCACCGATGCCGCGTTTGCAGCCCTTGCCGATGGGCAGATCGACGCGGCGTTCGTCGTGTCGGCGCGCCCGCCGGCCGCACTCGCCGATCTTTTGGCGGCAGGGCGCCACCGCCTCTATAGCTTCGCGCGCCACGAAGCCTATCGGCTGCAATTCCCGTTTCTGTCGTCGGTGGTGCTGCCGGCGGGCGGGCTCGATCTGGCGCGCGATCTGCCGCGCGAGGAGACGATTCTGCTCGCCCCCGTGGCGCAGCTTGTCGTGCGCGAGGATCTGCATCCGGCCCTCGTCGGGCTGTTGCTGCGCGCGGCCCAGCAGGTCCACAAGCCGCGCCAGCTTTTTGCCCCCGCCGGCACGTTCCCGACGACCAACTACAACGATTTCGAATTGCACGAAGATGCCGCACGCCTGATCGAGCGCGGCCCGAGCTTCGCCGTGCGTTTCCTGCCGTTTTGGGCGGCCGTGCTGGCCGAGCGCCTCCTCGTGCTCCTGATCCCGCTCTTGACGCTGCTGATCCCGCTCGCCCGTATTGCCCCGCCCGCCTATCGCTGGCAGGTGCGGAGCAAAATATTCTCTAAATACAAGCAGTTGCGGCGCATCGAGCGCGATCTGCGTGCGAACCCCTCGAGCGACGCAAAGGCTCGATTGCAGGCCGAATTGGCGGCCCTGCAGCAGGCGGCCGAGGCGCTGCGCGTGCCGACGTCCTACGCCGACACGCTTTACAATTTGCGTCTCCACATCCGATTCGTGCGCGAAATCGTTGCGCCGCAATGAAAATTCTCTATTGTTGTCCAATTAGTTATCGAAAAATGCGCGTACCGAAGGCGTTATAAACGTTTCGGTAACACGATTGGCGCTAAAACGCTTTCCTATGCCCGGCTGGCCAACGGCCGAGATGGAAGATGGAGAAACCCGTTATGGACGATCTGCTGCGCGACTTTTTGACCGAGACCAACGAAAATCTCGGCGTGCTCGACACCGAGATCGTCCGGCTCGAACAGAACCCTAACGATCCGGGGCTAGTGGGCAGCATCTTCCGCATCATGCACACGATCAAGGGCACGTGCGGCTTCTTGGGCCTGCCGCGCCTCGAACGCGTGGCGCATGCCGGCGAAAACCTGCTCGACAAGATCCGCGAGGGCATCCTTACGCCGAATGCGCAGGCTGTGACGCTGATCTTCGAAGCGCTCGACCGCATCAAGAGCATCCTGTCGGTGCTCGAACAGACCGAAGCCGAACCCGAAGGCGACGACAGCGATCTCATTCAGCGCCTCAACGACTATGCCTCGGGCAAGACCGATCCGACGGCGGCAGCCCCCAAGGCGCCGAATGCGGCCGCACCCGCCGCCGCACCGGCAGCCCCGCCGGCCCCGGTTGTCGCAGCCGAACCCGAACCCGACGAACACGGCTTTGTGCCGGTACCCGCCGGCAAGACCGCCGCGATGGCCGATGCGCTCGCCGCGAACCGTGGTGTTGAAGCGCCGGCGGCCGAAACCCCTGCCGCACCGGCGCCGAGCGTGCCGGTACCGGTCGCCGCCGCACCGGCACCGGTTGCAGCCCCCGCCGCCAAAGCGCCGAAGGCGGCCGAACCGCGCGGCGACGTGGCGGAGTCCGCAGTTGCGGCCTCCTCGATCCGCGTCAACGTCGACGTGCTCGAAAATCTGATGACGATGGTCTCGGAACTGGTGCTCACGCGCAACCAGCTCCTGCAGATCCTGCGCTCGCAGAAGGACAGCGAATTCTCAGTACCTCTGCAGCGTCTCAACCACGTCACGTCCGAGCTGCAGGAAGGCGTCATGAAGACGCGCATGCAGCCGATCGGCAATGCGTGGTCGAAGCTGCCGCGCCTGATCCGCGATCTCAGCCACGAACTCGGCAAGAAGATCGATCTCGTCATGCACGGGCAGGAAACCGAGCTCGACCGCCAGGTGCTCGAACTCATCAAGGATCCGCTCACGCATCTCGTGCGCAACTGCGCCGACCACGGGCTCGAGCGGCCCGAAGAGCGCCGTGCCGCCGGCAAGCCCGAGATCGGCCGCGTCAATCTCAACGCCTTCCACGAAGGCGGCCATATCATCATCGAAATTTCGGACGACGGCCGCGGCCTCAATATCGACAAGATCAAGCAGAAGGGCATCCAGAACGGCGTTGTGAGCGAAGCGGAAGCCGCCGGCTTGAGCGACCAGCAGGTTGCCCAGTTCATCTTCAAGGCGGGCTTCTCCACCGCCGCCGTCGTGACCTCGGTTTCGGGGCGCGGCGTGGGCATGGACGTGGTGCGCACCAACATCGAAAAGATCGGCGGCACGGTCGAGCTGCGCTTCCAGCGCGGCAAGGGTACGGCCTTCGTCATCAAGATCCCGCTCACGCTCGCGATCGTCTCGGCGCTCGTCGTCGAATGCTCGGGCGAGCGCTTCGCGATCCCGCAGATCAGCGTGCTCGAACTCGTGCGCGCACAGGCCGGATCCGAGACGACGATCGAGCGCGTGAACGACTCGCCGTTCCTGCGCCTGCGCGACCGTCTGCTGCCGCTCGTGAGCCTGCACGATCTCCTGCGTCTGGGCGACGACCGCGGCGTCGAGCCCGACCAGAGCTTCATCGTGGTCACGCAAGTCGGCACCTACACGTTCGGCATCATGGTCGACCGCGTGTTCGACACGGAAGAGATCGTCGTGAAGCCGGTCGCACCCATCCTGCGCGACATCTCGATGTTCTCGGGCAACACGATCCTGGGCGACGGCTCGGTCATCATGATCCTCGATCCCAACGGCATCGCGGCAGCCTCCGGCGAAGCGGCGTCGATGGGCGAAAATGGAGCCGCAGCGGCCGCCGACGACGACAAGTCGTCGAGCGAAGCCGAGCGCATAGCACTTCTGGTGTTCCGCGCCGGCGGCCAAGCGCCCAAGGCCGTGCCGCTGTCGCTCATCGCGCGCCTCGAAGAGGCGGACGCCGCGACGATCGAATTCTCCGACGGCAAGCCCGTGCTGCAGTATCGCGGCAAGCTCATGCCGTTGGTCACGATCGATCCGTCCTATCCGGTGCGCACCGAAGGCCGCCAGCCGATCCTGGTGTTCGCCGACCGCAACCGCAACATGGGCCTGCTCGTGGACGAAATCGTCGATATCGTCGAAGAGCGTCTGCAGGTCGAGATGAACAACGTGCGCCCCGGCATGGTGGGCTCGGCGATCATCTCGGGCAAAGCGACCGACGTCATCGACACCGCGCACTATCTGTCGCTCGCGTTCGGCGACTGGTTCGGCAAGGCCGATTCGCCGTTCGGCCAGACGCAGCTGCGCCGTCTGCTGCTCGTGGACGACAGCCCGTTCTTCCGCAATCTCCTGCAGCCGATCCTGTCGGTGGCGGGTTTCGAGGTCACGACCGCGGAAACCGCGACCGGGGCTTTGGCCATGTGCGAGGCGGGCCGCGAGTTCGACGTGATCGTGTCGGACATCGAAATGCCGGGCATGAGCGGCTTCGAATTCGCCGAGGCGCTGCGGCGCACCGAGCGCTTCCGCGAGACGCCGATCCTGGCGCTGTCTTCGCACACGCATCCGCGCGACATCGAGCGCGCGCGCGACGTGGGCTTCACCGACTTCATCCCCAAGCTCGACCGCGAAGGCCTGCTGGCCTCGCTGAACGAGCTGGGTGCCGCTGCCCGCGTCGCGGCGCAGTAGGCGGCGGCAAAGAGGAGAGACGAACATGAGCAACGCGCTGGTTCCCGCCGACAAGGGCACTGCCGTCAAGACGGTAGGCACGAACGTCGCCAACGATTTCGTCACGATGACCGTGGCGGAGCAACTTTTCGGCATCCCCGTGCTGACCGTGCAGGACGTGCTGGGGCCGCAGCGCATCACGCGCGTGCCGCTTGCCCCGCCCGAAGTGGCGGGAGCGCTCAATCTGCGCGGGCGCATCGTCACGGCGTGCGACGTGCGCCGCCGCCTGGGCCTGCCCAAGCGGGAAGGCGAGGGGCAGGGCATGAACGTGGTCGTCGACCACAAGGGCGAACTCTACGCGCTGATGGTCGACAGCGTGGGCGAAGTGCTGTCGCTGTCGTCGGACACCTACGAGCGCAATCCCAACACGCTCGATCCGCGCTGGCGCGAAGTGTCGGGCGGCATCTACCGGCTCAAGGGCAAGCTCTTGGTGGTGCTCGAAGTCGACCGTCTGCTCGCCTTCAAGCGCGGCTTGGGCTCCGAAGCGGCTTAACGGGCTGCGCGTATTTCGGGATAGAGCGCGCGAACTGCGAAGTTTCGCGTTGAAATAGGCGGCGCTTGCGCGGCGTATTGTCGCGGGGGTGGTTTCCTTGCTAGAGCGTGATTGTTTGGTTTTGAATCGATAGGGGATTCCCAAAGGCTGCGAATTCTGATTCAAGCTTGGTACTGGATTGGAGGCCAGCATGGATGCGGGTAGCCTATTCGAAGGACTTGCGT
>Ga0315907_10004362_pt1 | contig 15929 bp, 8 predicted proteins | sample LakEriMetagenome_3_FD_203525 | JGI IMG/M metagenome (GOLD analysis project Ga0315907, IMG submission 203525) | Freshwater fungal communities from buoy surface, Lake Erie, Ohio, United States - Buoy 12 MA123 | ecosystem: Environmental > Aquatic > Freshwater > Lake > Lake biofilm | place: USA... | reverse complement strand
ACCCGATCAATCGCATCGCCGAGCTGCTGCCGTGGCGCTGGAGCGCGGCCTCCTCAACCGTGTGACGGAGACGACGCATACAATGGACCCAAGTTCGGGGCAGGACCAATCAGGGTCCAGTCTAAGTTAGCTTTTGGACCGCTCTGAAGGGGGCAGATTAATACTCTACGGAAGCTACTAACTCTTTCGGTGAACAAGCGTTATCTAATCGCCTCGATTTGAGGCAATAGACGCGGCTGTGGGAGCGGAAACAAGCCCGCCCTACCGTCGCCAGGTGCTGCCCCCAGCATTCTCTGTATATAGTCGTCTGCAGATCGATCGCGCGGGGTGACGTCTGGCACGAGAAACACACCGAACGGGTTCGGTGCTTGACGTTTCCAGTAGTCCGCAGTGAAGCTCGCACTCCTGGCGAGATCGCTGCGATTTGCATTCGCGTATATTTTGGACGCCAAGCTGTAACTTACAGCGCGATACTTCGTTTCACCCGCAGGAATCTGCCAGGATCTCTCCGCCAATCGGAGCAAATTCAAAGCAGAGTCTCGATCTGCATTGTTATTCGACAACTCTCCCAAAACAACTGCCGAGTAACCCAATGCGCGAAATGCGAAGCGCGAGTCGGCCGAGCGCTCTATTTCCGAGGCGGCAAAAAGATTGACCTGACTCGCTCGGGCCGCACTAAGAACTTCAGTTGCCGCCTTGAGGCCTGCTATATCGCTTGCTGTCAATTCTGCTCCTGGGGACAGACTTATTGCTGCAATTCTGTCGATCGGCAAGATCTGAAGCACACTATCGGACGCCAAAGACGCCAACACAGACAATTCTACCAATCTGTTTTCGTAAGCCAGCTTGGCGAATTGCGCTCCTTGATTGGCCATGCCGCGACAAACGAGAATTTGGTTCATATTCACCAATAGAGCTCTCCCTCTACCGGTAGCAAAGAAATTTCGCAAACTCGCAGCCTTATTCGGGTCCGACATCATCTTGGCAAGGCTGTAGTAAAGTGTCGCATATTCTATATCCGACAATTTCGGACTCTCGATTAGCGCCATTGTCACATCAGAGATGTTCTCCCTGGAGATCTCTTCGACAATTTTTTGAATCGTTTTCGATGGCCCCGACGACCTCAGCGTTGTCGAAATCAGCTCAAGCAACTCCATCGCATAAGATGTCGGCGTAAAACGGAGCCTGTCTTGTTGCGCGGGGCTTGGAGCGTTGGTCGACGGACGAGCTCCGATCGGCTCCGGCCCCTTGTAGACCCCAATAGCCGTTGGCAAGGATTCGTGTATCGCGAGCGATCCACTCTGACCAGAAAAACCCTGACCTATCGAGCTATAAAAACGAGCATCTACATTGGGGTCGTAGCTGCCTACCTGTCTTTGGCTACCGTCGAATACTGGCACAGTTCCGCCAGTCGGATACCCGACTAACCTTATATTGCTTCCAACTCGAGGTCTCGAAAGTTGAATCCCAATTGGCGTCATAGCGCGAAGCAGGAGCTGATTCTGGGTCCGCACTTCGATGATTGCGATATCCAGTTTGTTAGGGTTCCCACTCGCAATTTCCCTTGCCTCCAGCATTTCTGTTGAGGTCGGATTGAATAAATAAAGGGTGCTGGGATTTGGCGATGGATGGCTCCCGTCAGACGGAGGGTCGAGACCAAATGAACTCTGCGTCACGTGGCTTGCCGTCAGCAGTAGAATCCTCCCTTCGTCAGGGTAAGATTCAACGACTGTGGCAGTCCCAATTCCAGCCGCATCTTGCGGGTTGCGCGATCTCCGTACTTGCCAGAACGACATTTTGTATTGATGCAACAAGTCTGGCGTCGACACCTCTCTTGGAAGATTGTTCTGCGCGCATTGGGCATAGAGCGGACTTATGTCGGCGACTACAAACAAAGCCGAAAGCAGCCCAATTACAGGGAGAGACGCAAACGTCCCCCATCTTGCCGCGCGGCCGCTCGGGTGCGCCAATGACTCTTCCACCTTCATTGCCGCGTCACCTTTCCAACAGATTGTCGAATTCTTCCGGCGCGAGCATTCTTCCGTAGATCGTGTACAGGTCGCTGCCGTGCAGCCCCGGTATTTTCCAATTGCTCAAGCTGAAAGGTCTGATGCCGATATTCATTGGCGTGTTAATCACCAATGTTGCATCCCCCTCGAAGGAGTGGCTTATTCCCGGGCGAATGCTTACGATCTGCCCCAAAACCTGAGGCGTAATTGTCGCTGTTGCCCCAACATTCATCTTTCTGCGGAACGTGTATTTCAATCCAGTGACACTGATGGATGTCTGCGCCACGAAGATCCTCTCGGCCGACCTCCGATCGAATTCGAGGCGAGCATTAATGACGTTTGCGCAGGTGTCGCGGATTGGGCGAATCGCGCCATCGCGCGTCATCGCCGCCTCGACGGAATAGGTGTGGATTTTTGGGTTTCCCCAATCGATTTCCACCTCTTCAACGTTTCCAAGCGCCGCTTCGAGGCTCGGGCCGTTCGAAACAACCCTCTCAAGGAGAGACAGCGCAAGCTTAAGATCAGTTTTCGATACGGTTTTTATTTTGGCTAGTTGCGCATCACCTTCTCGCGGCGCAATCGAGAACATATTGCCGCATAGCTCCATCGCGACGGGGTTGCCTTCTGCCGGTTTCTCGATTGTATACGCCCATCCAGCACCAACATCGCTCCTTGGCGGCTGCAGAAGGTTTATCCCGTAAGTGTCTCGCAGTTCTTTTTTAAGCGGATCAAGAGGGCCAGAACATGCGCCAAGCATTAGCGCTGCAGCAATCGAGATAGAAAACAACCCGCCGCGTGAGATTCGACCCATGACACCCCCCTTTTTATGGATAGATGCAGCTTATTTATAGCCTGAAGTCTGGCATTCTGGGTGATTTCAAGTCAATGTCAACGGCCTGATGGCGCATCTGCGCAACAAGTGGCGCTCGGGAGACGTCTGGGTGGAGCGCTCATCGAACTACCGGCGCTTTGACAGCTATCTTCTTCCTGCAGCAGAGGTTGCGCCGATCGCCGCCAATTTGAAGTTGCCGGCATCTGCTGACGAATGGCTTGTCGATCGTGGGCGCGAACTTGACCAGCGGCTGAAGCGCTTTGCATCGCGCCTCGCGCGCGGCGAGGTCGAAGGCGTGACTTTCAGTGACGGGAAGCTCTCTATCTCTCCGGTGCGCGCCGATGAATCCACCGCCGCCACGCAACTCGCCGCGCGGATCGAAGGTCTGATACCGAGAGTGCGCATCACCGAACTGCTCCACGACGTCGCGCGCGCGACTGGCTTCGCGCAGGCCTTCACCAACATTCGGACCCGCGAACCGCACGACAATGAAAACGCCCTTCTCGCCGCGATCCTGGCTGATGGGTCCAATCTCGGTCTCGCCCGCATGGCTGATGCGAGCCAGGGCGTGACCGCCGATCAGCTTGTCTGGACCAAGTCGGCCTTCATCGCGCCGGACAATTACAAGGCCGCGCTCGCCCGCATCGTCGACGCCCACCACGCGCTGCCGATCGCGACCGTCTGGGGCCAGGGAACGACGTCATCGTCCGACGGGCAATTCTTCCGCTCGGGCAAGCGCGGCAGCGGGGCCGGGGACTTCAACGCAAAATACGGAGTCGATCCTGGCTTCTCATTTTACACCCACGTCTCCGACCAGCATGGGCCGTTTCACGCTGCGATCATCTCGGCGGCTACGCACGAAGCGCCATTCGTGCTCGATGGTCTTCTTCACCATGGGACCGGCCTCGAGATCGACACCCACTACACCGACACGGGCGGCGCAACCGACCACGTGTTCGCCTTGTGCCGGATGCTCGGCTTTAGGTTTTGCCCGCGATTGCGCGACTTTGGCGACCGCCGCATGGCGAGCATGGACGCGCCGGGGCAATATCCTCTGCTCAAGCCGCTGATGGGTGCGCGCGTGAAGGTCGATGTGATCCGCGAGCACTGGGATGAAATTGTCCGCTTGGTCGCGTCGTTGAAGACAGGGAGCGTTCTGCCGTCGGCGATGCTTCGAAAACTCGCCGCCTACGAACGCCAGAACCAGCTCGATCTCGCGCTCCGGGAGGTCGGCCGTGTCGAACGGACATTGTTCATGCTCGACTGGCTGGAGAGCCCCGCACTCCGCCGCCGCTGCCAGGCCGGACTCAACAAGTCCGAGCAAAGGCACTTTCTGACCCAGGCGATCTGTACGTTCAAGCAGGGCCGCATCGCTGACCGGACCCACGAGGCGCAGCAGTTCCGAGCCTCCGGCCTAAATCTCATCATCGCCGCGATCGTCTACTGGAATTCCACTTACATCGCGGATGCGGTCGCTCACCTCCACTCGATCGGCGAAGCGGCGCCAGACCTGCTTCTGCGGCACACGTCTCCTGTAGGATGGGGACACATCGCCTTCTCTGGTGACTTCCTATGGGACCGCGCGGCCGCAACGGTGCCGGGTCGGCGGCCTCTCAACCTCGGACGAACGAGGCTCGCAGCTTGAAAGCGAGTAATGTTCATGATTGATTCATGTCTAGGGTAATTGAGATAACACCCGTTGCGATGACCTCTGGATGTCGAGAGTTCGAATCCCTCCGCTCCGACCGGTTTATGTCTATGATGAAAGTCGTTGGAGATTTCTCGCAAACACAGTCCAATCGGTAGATATCGACAACTGAACGACTGGAACTTGTAGCTTCGGTTCCCCCGCTGCATCGGTGACGTTCGGCGAAACGAAACCTCCCGAACAGGAAACGGTGCCGTCGTTTCTCGCTCGGCTTGGTCCGAAAACTCGGTCAGGTCATCGCCACCGCCAAGCGATGTTCATTTGCAGACGATTGACGCGTTGGTCTTGCGTTGGCGGCTAAGGCGTTATCTTTGATCGCCGCTGAGGATCGATCGCGAACACGCGACGCCGATAGTTGGGCGAAGATTTTTCCAAGCTGTCCTTGGTGTAATTCCTGTTTTCTCAGCCATCTGGCGCGCTCGTATCCGGGCCACTGGAATTGCAAGTTCGAATTTTATCGGTTCGACCGACAAGGAGGCCTGTCCACCGGCTTTCCGCAGGACGGCTCCCAAACTTCTTCAGAATCCACTCTCGCGGATCGCGAGGCCGACGGCGAGGCGCCACAGCTGCGACAAGATACTTTCGGGCGCAGCGTCGATCCACGCCATGCCGCGCATCATTGTCGTCGGAACAGCGCCGCCCTCCGGCTGCAGGCGGATGCGATAGACCGGCGTTTCGGGTACGAGCGTTCCGTTGGGGCCCTGGCGTGTCGCCACGCGTCCGCCGTGGATCGACGCAAGTTCCGGATCCGGAAGCGCCCGCATGGCGGTCTCGCCGATGGACGCCACCCGCGCCGGAATTCGCGCGAGCCCCGGATCGTCGAGGACGAGAAAAGCGCGCGCGTCCGCCGACAGTCGCGAGAGATCGTTTTCGCCGACATAGGCGTCGATGGTGACATGTCGCGGGTCGGCGAGCAGCAGCAGCGGCTCGCCGGGCCGCACCCATTCGCCGGGCACCAGCGCTTCGCCCAACTCCATGACCGTTCCGCCGAAAGGGGCACGAACGGTGAGGCGGTCGCGTTCGTCCTGGAGTCCGAACGCCTCGGCCGACACGCGCTGCAGTTCGCGGCGCAGGATCTGCGCGCGCGCAACGCCGTCGGGCTCCTGCTGGGCCATCTGGATCTGCACACGCAGGCTCGCTTCCTCGCGCTGCGCCTGCGCCAGACGATGGTCGAGGTCGGGCGAGCCGAAACGCGCCAGGACTTCGCCCGCCGAGACGCGGTCGCCGACGGCGACGGGCAGCTCCTTGAGTTGACCGACGGCTTGGGCCACGACCAGCGTGCGCTGCTCGGCGCCGATCAAGGCCGGAACCGCGACCGTTCCGCGCCACGGCACCGCCAATACCGCCAACACGAGGCCACAAGCCGTGAAGGTAACGACGGCGCGCGCCGTCATCCGCCTGCCGGCGCGCACCCATTCGAACATCTCGCTGACGACCGGCCGGGCGAGGAACCACCAGATTTCCACGACGAACAGCAACAGCCCCAGAATCTTGAAGAACATGAAATAGACGAGGACCGCGATGCCCACGAACAGGAAGAAGCGGTAGAGCCACGTGCCGAACGCGTAGCCGATCAGCAGACGCCGCAGGCCCGGCGTCCACGCTTCGGGTTGCGGGTCGTCGATGCCGAACAGCGTGCGGCGCATCCACCATCGCGCGAGCGCAAAGGCGCGCTCCTGCAGGTTTGGAATGTCGAGCAGATCGGAGAAGAGATAATAGCCGTCGAAGCGCAGGAACGGGCTCAGATTGACCGCGAGCGACAGGATCCAGGTCGATGTCGCCCACACGAAGACGAGACTGCGCAGCGGCCCCTCGGGCAGGAAGCTCCAGGCCAGCAGCGCGTAGCACGCCAAGATCAGCTCGGCCGCCATGCCCGAGGCGGCGACGGCGGCGCGCTTGCGCGGATCCCCGAGCCGCCAGACCGACGTCGTGTCGGTATAGAGCATCGGATACATGACCATGAAGGCGATCCCCATCGACGGGATGTTGCAGCCGTAGCGCTTGGCCGTCAGCCCGTGGCCGAGCTCGTGCAGCGCCTTGGCGATCGCGACCGACAGGAATGCGAGAACGGCCCCCTCCAGCGAGAAAAAATAGGAGAAGCTGCCGATGAAACTGTCCCATTGGCGCGACACGAGATAGGCGCCCGCGACGCCCGCCAGCATCGTGGCCAATGCGAAGGCCGGCGTGTAGATCCAAGCGAGCCGTTGCGCCGCGACGGCGAGGAAGCGGTCGGGCCTTGCAAGCGGCAGGCGGATGAAGAGGTAGTTTTTTATCGCCCACATCGCGAGGCTCTTGCGCGTGGCCCGGGCCTGCTTGACGAGGCGCGCCACGCCGCCCGCATCCGTGGCCTGTACGAGATCGCCGCGGACGAGGAATTTGGCCAGTTCGTCGATATCCTCGATCGCCACCGTCAGAGGCGTTTCGCGCGCGACGCGCTGGACGATCGTCGCGGGATCGCCGAGGTGCCAGCGCGCGAGCATCTCGAATTCGCGCCAGCCGATGCGGAAAAGTCGGCCGGCAACCGGGTCGTGCAGCGTCCAGGTCGGCGCGCCGTCGCGCGAAGCGGGCCCCGCCTCGAGGCGAAGTTCCTCGCGCAGTTGCGGAACGCGCGGCGGCGGCGGATCGCCTGCGCCGGCAGCGGCGTCGGCAGTGGCGCCGGCGGTGCTGGCGACGCTCACAGCCCCGCCCACTGGCGCAATGCCGCGAGCGGGCGGCGGAACAGGTAGAACGCGAGGGGCACGCTGTCGCCGTACAGCTTTGCCGTTCCCTTGAGTCCGATGCGCGGCGGGGCCGACGGATCGGCGAGCTGCGCTTTGAGCCGGAACGACAGGGACCCGTCCGGCCCGGGCAGGGCGCGATAGGCGATCGTGTCGAGCAATGCGGGGATCGCGTTCTGCGGATCGGCGTTGAGGAACAATCGGACCTCGCTGCCCCGCGCGAGAGTGATCGCGTCGCCGACCGAAAGCCGGATCTCAATCTCGACCGCCATCGGATCCGCGAGCAGCATGATGCGCTCGCCCTGCGACACCGGCCGGCCGATCCAGTCGTTGGCGTCGTCGAAGATCGCCAACCCCTCCCGTGCGGCGCGCACCTCGACGCGTTCGAGCTGCGATTGGGCGTAGGCGACTTCGGCTGCGGCCTGGTCGACGCGTCCGCGCAAGACCGGGACGTTGGCGCGGGCGCGTGGGTCGAAGACCGCCGCCTGGGCGGCCTGGCGCAGTTCGGCCTCTGCCGTCTCCAACGCCTTGCGGCCGACCTCGAGCTGCGTCTGGAGCCTGCGCGCGTCGAGTGCCAGCAACAGGTCGCCCGCGGCGACCGCGTTGTTCGGGCGAACCGGGATGCGATCGACGACGCCGTCGAGGGGTGCGCGCACGACGATGGCGCCGCGTGCGACGACCTCGGCGGGCGCAAGAACGGATTCGCGCACCGGGATGAATCCAGCACCGATCGCTGCCGCCGCCACCAGCGCTGCCAGCGGACGCGCGAAGCGGCCGGTCTCGCGCAGAATGCGGAAGCGGGCCCGGCCGCCGAGGGCTGCCCACGCATGCGCCATCGCTTCGACGAGAAGATCGAGAGCGGAGATCTCGGGCGGCGCAAACGCCTCGTCGCGCGCGAACATCAGCGTGCCGAGGTGCTTGCCGTCGCCGGCGACCGGCACGAGGAGCACATGTGCCGGCAGGTATTCGCCCCATTGCGCCTGCGCTTCGCCGTCGATGTCCGCCGATGTCAGCGATGCACCTTTCCCGCCCGCCAGGTGCTTGCGCATCGCATGCGCAACCCAGACGGGAAAGGGCGCGTCGCGTTCGACCGTCGTCAGACCCGAGATCGCGACAGGTTGCCCGCGCACGAACAGCACGGCCTGCCGGAAACCGATCAGCGCATGGAACTCGTTGACGGCAACGAACGCCAATTCCTCGACCGATTTCGCCTGGCGCAACCGGCGCTGCAGCTGCAGGACGATCGAAAGACGGCGAAGGGCCGCCTCGTTGGCCGAAGGCGCGGCGGCGGACGGCGTGCCGGACACGGCGTTCAGCGCGAGTCGGCGGGCAGGATCGCCTGGCCGCTCATGCCCGACAGAAGCTCGGGGAATTTGCCCACGATGCGGCCGAATATCTTGACCGTCTGGCTGACGGGATCGATGCGGGCGGCGATGCGCGAGACCTCGACCGGATACTCCTTGCGCGTCTCTTCGATCGCGGCACGGAATTGGGTCCCGGGCCGCAGGGTCGCGAGCATCGTGGACGGCACGATCATCTCGACCTCGATCTCCCGGTCGTCGAGGATCTCGACGACCGGCTCGCCTTCGCGCACGAACTGCCAGCGCTGCGCCCGCAACTCGACGACCCGCCCGCCGAACGGTGCGGAGATGGCGCAACGCCCTACCGGGATGCGTGCGGCCGCCGCCTCGGCATCCGCGGCCGCCACGTCGGCGAGGGCAAGGTCGAGTTCGAGCCGGCTCGTAGCGCCCTGCCTGTCGAGCAGCTGCTGCACGTCCGCCTGGCGTTTGGCGCGCGCCAGCATCGCTTCGGCGCGCGTCAGCTTGGCGCGATAGGGCGCGCAGTCGAGGGCGACAAGGCGCTGTCCGTCCTTGATCGCCTCGCCCTCGCGTACCGGCAGCTCGACGATTTGTGCGGCGATTTCGGACGACAGGACGACCGTGCGGCGCGGCACCAGATGAAGCCGGATCTCGCCAGGCGCAAGCTGGGCTTGCGTCTCCCCGCCCGCAAGGATCCCGGCAAGCGCCAGCAACGCAACGAACCGTATCTTCGGGCCACGCACCGTCAGGGCGAGGGCGTGCCGCCGAACAACCGCCACAGGCCCGAGATCACCGAGCCAATGCGGTCGGGCGGGGAGGCGGGTTCGGCCGGAGCGGCGGCAGCCGGTTCGATTCGTGCGGGCAACGGCTCGGCGGGAGTGGCCAACTCGGGCGGAACGCGCGCCTCGGTTCGCACGGCTTCCTCGATACGGTCGATATCCATGCCGGCAAGCTTGATGCGGCCGGCGACCAGATCCCGGTCGGCGCGCCGGATCGCCTCGGTGAGGCTCGCAAGGTCCCGCGTCTCGACTTCCTCGGGCAGCAGGTCGGCGCCGAGCGAGACGAACACGCTGGCAAGCGCGTTCTGCAGGGCCGCGAAGGCGCGGTCGCGCTCGAGTTCGGCGACGATCAATTCCGCGCGGCCGCGGATTCGATCGAGGTCGGCCACGGCCTGGGCCTGCTGCTGGCTCTGGCCCAGATCGGCAAGCCGCTTCTGGACGTCGGCGATCTCGCTTGCGCGTTGGAACACGCTGGTCGCGCGCGCATAGTTGCGTACCGCGAGGTTGATCTGGGTGACGACGGCCATCGACACGGCCTGGCGGCGGAGCGTGGCGACCGTCTGCTGCACCTCGCCCACCTTCAACTGATACGGGGCCGACAGAAGGCTGAACAGGTTCCACGAGACACGAATGCTCGCTTCGTTCCAGTTGGTCGTGTGCAGATAGCTGTTGTCGTTGTGCTGGGCGGAGGCGAGGAAGTTGAAGTTCGGCAGCAGCTTCAGCACGCCGCGCCGCGCCTCGTAGAGCGCGATGCGCGCGTTGTAGGCCTCCTCGCGCACTTCCGGGCGCGCGACGAGCGCGATGCGCTCCATCGTGTCGATGTCGTAGGGAACATCGGTGACCCGCATGCTGGCGGCCTCGATGACCTGGACGTCGAAATTCGCCGTCGAGGGCAGGCCCATCAGCTGGGCCAGACGCGCGGTCGCGGTCAGGAGCTCGACCTCGAGACCCTCGAGCTGGCGGATTAGCTCCAGGATCTGGCGCTGCTGGCGCAGGTTGGCGCCGGGAGGCTGGGCGCGGCGGCGCTCGAGATCGCGCAGGGTCTCGAGCGCGAAGAGCGCGTCGGTCAGGGCCGGTTTCAGGTCGGCGCGGACGCGCTGGGCGGTCGCGGCCTGCCAGTAGGCGACGCGGACTTCCTGGAAGATGTTGTTGATCGTGCGACGGCGCCGCTCGCGCGCGATCATCGCGCGGTCGGCCTGCTGCAGCGCCTGATAGTAGCTGACGCCGAAATCGAGCACGCTCCATTGCAGCGACAGATCGGCCGTCCTGATCTGCTCGTCTTCGCCGACCGTCGGGTTCACCGAACGGATGCCGGTGAAGTAGTCCTTGCTGGTCTTGACTTCCTCGCGATCGCGCACGCGATAGCCGGCGTTCGCCGTGAGGCGCGGCAGCATGTCGAAATTCGCGAGGTCGAGCTGGCGCATCTGCAGCGCCTGCTCGAACAGCGCAAGGCGCTGGTCCAGGTTGTAGGTGAGTGCGCGCGCCAGGGCTTCTTCGAGCGTGATGGGGCCGACGATCGCTTCCTGTTCCTGGAAAAGATTCGGCCGGTCGGCGAGCGAGCGACGGATATGCTCTTCGGTCGGAATTGGATCGACTTTGACGGCGCAGGCCGACAGGGCCAGCGCTGAGAGGGCAATGATGCCAAGTCGTTTCTTCACGGCAATGTCCGTTCGGCGAGGGGCGGCAGGAACCGGCTGGTATAGACGTCGTCGGCATTCAGCGAAGCTTGCGAGCCGGTCGCCTCGGCGAGTGCTGCAAGGCGGCGCTGCACGCGCGCCGGCGCCAGATCGGCGATGCCGTTCTGGCGGACATTGAGCGTGAGCAACGTGCGGTCGCGCGCGAGCTGCCAGCGATAGAGCTCGGTTCCCGGCTCGATCAGCGGATCGACCGTGCGCAGTGCGGCAACCCCTGCCTCCGGATCGACGAGCATCAGCTTCAGGCCAGCGATCGCACCGCCGACGACGCCTGCGATCTTGTCGGGCATGCGTGCCGTCGCATCGGCACGCACGAACAGGCCGAGCCCCAAGAGCTCGATCCCGTAATCGGCGTAGCGGAAGACGGTGAGTTCGCTCTCCTGCACGCCCATGTTGCGCAAAGAGGGCAGAATCGTCGAGATCGAGCCGACGATGCCGTCGACCTGCGACTTCGCCAGCACGAACTCGCGCAGGTTGGCCGAAACGTTCTGCCACACGACTTCGGACGCGTCCGGATTGGCGGCGCGCGCGAAGAGCGGGTAAAGGATGCGCGCCGAAACGCCGGGCGGTGCCGCGAGCCGGCGTCGCTTGAGGTCGGCCGGCGTGCGGATTTCCTTGGCGCGCGCGACGAGTGCCGCTTCGGACTCGTCGTAGAGCGAGGCGACGATCACAACGCGACGGTCGGGTGCTGCGGCGAGGTTGAAGGCGAGGGCGACGTTGAGATCGCCTAAGCCGACATCGATGTCGCCGTTCGCCACGCGGTTGACCGTATCGAAAGTGCCGTAACCCCGGCCGAAATCGACCTCCACGCCGCGCTTGGCGAACTCGCCTTTGGCGGCGGCATAGGGAATATAGGCGTGCAGGCCTTGCAGCGACCATTCCATCGCCATGCGGACCGGCGTGTCGGCGGCACCGGCGAACCCGGGCATTCCTGCTGCTGCGAACGCCACCGCACCGGCAAGCCAACGCTTCGTTTGTTTCAGCACGGTCCACGTCCTTGTCGTTTGCGAATCGCGAGGCATTGCGCTCAGGCGGCATTCTTGTCGGTTGTTGCCAGTGCTTCAAGCAGGTCGAGGATGGCGCTGATCTGGCCGCTCGCCGCCGCACGCATCAACTGGCTGGTGACGGAAGGTTGTGCAGCTTGTGCCGTCGGCGTGTCGATCCGCGCCTCGAGGCCGGCGGCGGACGGTTCGTTCGGGATGTCGATCTGCGTGCCCTGCGGCGGTGCGCCCGGTGCGGGCCCGGCGCCGGGCGGCAGCACGATGGCGGGTGCGGGGCCGGTGGCCGGCACCTCGCCCTGCGGATCGGGAACGCGGATCGTCACCTCTACCCGCGCCTCGTTGCCTTGGCTGTCGCGCGCCGTGACGACAAACTGGTAGACGCCCGGTGCCACGTCGTTGCTTGGCTCGGCCGTGACTGTCTGCGTCGACGAATCGAACGTGACCCAGCCAGGCAGCGCCTGCCCGCCGGAACCGCGCGCTTCGTACTGCAAGTTGGAGAGTTCCGCCGGATTGTCGTGCGCGAAGCGCACGCGGTCGGTGATAGGTCCGCCCTCGCGGTTGGCAATGCGGTCGACAGGATCGCCTTCCAGCCGCAGACGCCCGGCCTGCGTGGGATCTGGCAAACCCGAAATCGCCCGATCGAGCGGGCTTTGCTCGAGCACGCCCAGTATTTGCGGCGGCGGGGCCGCGAGGGGCGGCAGGCCGCCGGAGGTCGTCGGGCCGGTTGTGGAGGCGATCAGGCCGGCAGGTGGCAGCGACGGCAGGGCGACGGGAGGCGGCGCCACCGGCGGCGTCGGTGGCGCGCCCGACGGGGCAGCCGCCGGCGGCTTGGGTACGTAGCTGACGTTGACCGTCGCGGTCGCGAGAGCGCTGTTGAGTTCGTTGGTGCCGCCGGCGTTCGTCGTTCCGGCGTCGCGCGCCTGGAACGCGAACGTGCGTGCCCCGGCGGTCGGGATATCCTTGGTGTTCGTGTAGGTGATCCCGTCGATCAGCGTCGACGCGTCGTTGCGCGGGATCAGGCCGCTCGGGCGCGTGATCGTGATCGTCGGATTGACCGTGCCCGCGTTTGCCACGGTGATCGTGAAGGTCGTGGCGCCGACGGTCGACGTATAGGTGCCGTCGACATTCAGCGGAACCGTCGAGCCGCCGATGGAGAGTTGCTCGTTCGCGGGCTCGCGAAGTCCCGCGACCGTCACGACGATGGTCCGCAGGACGGTATTGTCGACGTCGCGCACCGGATCGGTCAAAGCGATATCGACCGGCACGGCCGGTTCGCCCTCGTTGCGCACGAACGAAGCCGTATAGTCGAGGCCTGTCGACGTGCCGTTCAGGTCGACGCGCGGCGGTATGTCGAACGTGACGGTGTTCGGCGCCGTATCGAAGGCGCCGCGCGAATCGCGCACCGAGAACGTGGCGCGCAGATTGTCGTCGGGCGTTGCGCTTTCCGCGGCCAGATACTTGAGACGGCCGGCCGTGATGTCGGTCGTCGAAACGAGGCGGTTGGAGCCCAGCGTGCCGTTCTGCGCCACGATCTGTTCGCCGGTATCGGCAGCGCCGTTGCCGTTTGTGTCGATGAACAGCGTGCCGGAAGACGGTGCGGTGTCGAAGCGCACCAGCGAGAACGCGTCGGTGTCCGGATCGGCGAAGCCGAAATCCGCGGTGCTCAGCGTCACGGCAGCGTTCTGCGGCGCCGTCTTGTGGAAGTCCTGGCCGGTGGGCGGGGTGTTGACGCCGGCTTCCGCGTAATAGGTGTTTACGCCGGTGTTGGCGCCGTTGCGCTCGCCGTTGGCGGCACCCGTTGCGCCCGGGATCTGCGAAAGATTGCCCGCGGCTGCCGGACCCTGCGATCCCGGCGTGCTGGTCCAGGTGACGAAGGTCTTGCCGGTCGAGACCGCGACGTTCGAATCCTCGACCGGGGTCGCATAGGTGACGCGCACGTACGTGCCCGGCGCCACGCCGTTGGAGAACGTCACGTCCATCCGGTCGGCGACGGCCGTGTATCCCACACCTTGCGTCAGCGTCGTCCATGTCGTGCCGTCGGTCGACGTCTCGACAGTCAGCGCCGTGCGGTTGCCGAGATTGTCGCCCGCACTCGCCGTGCCGACGCGCGGATCCTCGACGCGCAGGTCGTAGGCCGTCGTCGTTCCGGTCGCGTTGGAAAGCTGGAAAGTGGTCGTATAGGTGATCGTCTCGCTGCCGATCGAGCCGGTGCGGTCTTCGGATCGCGCCGGGGTAGCAACGAGCTTGGGTTCGATCAGAGTGAGGTCGGCCGTGTTCGACGTGATGGCAGAATTGCCGCCCTGCACGACGCCGAAATCGGTCCGGAGCTGGGCCGCGGCGTGGCCCTGGACGTTGCCGGCGACGTTGGCGACAAGCGCGTTGAACTCGACGACGACATACTCGGCATTCGCCGTATCGCCATCCGCATTTACGAGGCTTCCGAGATAGAAAGTCGGATCGGTGCCGGGATTGGCGTTGGCGACTACGATGTTGTTGGCGTCGAGCACCAGCGTCGGCGTCACCGTACCGGCCGTTCCGGTAATGCCCGCACCCGCGACCGCGACGCGCGCGCCGCCGCCGTCGGGGTCGGACGACGTGATGCCGGTGCCGTTCGACACGAAGGCGGCGCGCGTCTGCCCGTCATTGAGATAGACGAGACCGGCGGGCAGGTTCGGCGTGATCTGGAAATTCGCCATCGAACCTTCCGGCACGCTCACGATCATGCGCATGCGCACGACTTCGCCGACCGTCGCATTCGCAGCCACGCCGTCGCCGATGACGGCGTCGGAATTCGGCGTCGTGGTGCTGATCGAGGTGTCGACGATGTGCAACTCGGCCGTCGGCGCCGCGAAGCCGATCGTTGCCGCTTCCTTGCGCGAAGCGGTCAGGAAGTTCGTAGCGCCCTCGGCATTGGCGAAGCGCGTGACTTCCGCGTTTGTCGATTGTGCTGCCGAGCCCACCGGCACGGTGACCGCAACGCGCGCGTCGTAGGTCGCGACGATGATGTTGGCGCCGGTCGTGACGACCGTGCCCGCCGCATCTTTGCCCGCGGCGAGCGCGCCGTTCGCACCGTCGATCAGCCTTATGCCGCCGTTCGTTCCCAGCGAGAAGAACGCGGCCTGTGCAAGCTTGGTCACGTCCGAAATGCCGTCGCTGTCGCCGTCGGCCGTGCGCGTGATGTTGACCGAACGCCATGCGGCGGCCGTGTCGGTCGCCGTGAAGCCGGTTTCCGTCGTGTCGAGCGTGCCGAACGTCCCGCCGTCGGTACGCACAATCAGCAGGGTATTGCCTTCGACCGAGGCGCGGTAGCCGCTGGTGGCGGCATTGGCGTTGATGTTGTTGGCGACCAACTGCGCCGTCGTCGCGGCGTCGGTCGTGAAATTGACCGTGCCGGTCATCAAGTTGGTTGCACCCGCACCGATCTGCGAGATCGAATTTCCGCCGGCCATGGTCGAAAGATCGACCACGCCGGAATAGATCTCGACCGAATTGACGGCTGCACCTGCGCCGGTCGTGAAGGTGAGGTTGCGCACGCTGCTGGCGTCCAGTGCCGAGGCAAGCGTGTCGCGCACCGTCGTGTCGAAGGAACCTTTGGTCGACGAACCCTGGTTTTCGATGCCGACGGCCACGCGCACCCAGTCGAACGCGTCGAGCCCGGCCACGTTCGAACTGGCGATCTGCGTCGCGATATTGGCCGATGTGATGGTGCCGAGACCCGGGACGACGCCGCTGACCGTCGCATCGACGTCGGCGGCAACGGGGTTCGACAGCGTCGTGCCGAGCGTCGAGCCGGTTGCGGCGTCGTACTTGCCGATATAGCCCTTGTGGACCTGCACGTTCGCCTGGCCGAGCACGTTCTGCTGCACGGCC
>Ga0315907_10004354_pt1 | contig 15946 bp, 16 predicted proteins | sample LakEriMetagenome_3_FD_203525 | JGI IMG/M metagenome (GOLD analysis project Ga0315907, IMG submission 203525) | Freshwater fungal communities from buoy surface, Lake Erie, Ohio, United States - Buoy 12 MA123 | ecosystem: Environmental > Aquatic > Freshwater > Lake > Lake biofilm | place: USA... | reverse complement strand
CCCAGCACAAAACCGTCGCGGTCTTTGTCCCACGGGCGGGAAGCGGTTTGGGGATCGTCATTGCGGGTGGACAACGCACGCATGGCGGCAAATCCGCCCAAGCCCAGCGGCGAAACAGTGGCTTCTGCGCCACCCGCCACCATGACATCCGCATCGCCGTATTCGATGATGCGGCCAGCTTCGCCAATGCTGTGAAGCCCTGTGCTGCAAGCGGTGGCAATGGCCAAATTGGGGCCCTTGAAGCCGCAGCGCATAGACACATGGCCAGAAATCATGTTGATGATGCTGGCAGGCACAAAAAACGGCGAAATGCGCCGGGGGCCGCGTGACATGAGTTCGTCGCGCATGTTTTCGATCAGCGGCAAACCGCCAATGCCCGAACCGATCAGGCAACCAATACGGTAAGAGAGTTCTTCGTCCAAGGCGTCGCCCACGGGCAGTCCGGCATCGGCCACAGCCTGCAAACCCGCCGCCACACCCAAATGGATAAAACGGTCCATGGTGCGGGCATCTTTGGGCGAAATGTATTCGTCGAGGTTAAAGTTTTTGACCTCGCCTGCGAAATGACAAGCGAAAGCCGACGCATCAAATTGGGTGATGGTGTCTATGCCGGATTGACCAGCCAGAATTTGCTTCCAAGAGGCTTGGGCAGTGTTACCAACCGGAGACACACAGCCCAAACCTGTCACGACAACGCGACGACGACTCATGGGGAACCTCTGCGTCAGGCCTTTTTGTGGCTCAGCGCGTAATCGATCGCATTTTGTACAGTGGTGATTTTTTCCGCGTCTTCGTCAGGGATTTCAATGCCGAATTCGTCTTCCAAAGCCATGACCAGTTCGACGGTATCCAACGAGTCAGCACCCAGATCAGCCACAAAAGCTTTTTCTGATGTGACTTGGGACTCTTCCACGCCAAGTTGTTCGGCAATGATTTTTTTGACTCGTGCTTCAATATCGCTCATGTTTCCCTCAAAGGGTTGTGGTTAGAAGTCCGCGATTTTAGCCGCGCGGACGATACGGCTTGCTACTGGCTTATACCAAGGCCGTCAAGCCATGTACATGCCTCCATTGACGTGCAATTCTTGTCCGGTGATGTAGGCGCCGCCACTGCCTGCCAAAAATGCCACGGCCTGCGCCACATCTTCCGGTTGTCCGAGGTGCCCCAAGGGAATTTGGCCCAGCAATGTCTGGTGCTGCTCAGGGGGCAAACCCGCTGTCATGTCGGTGTTGATGAACCCTGGCGCCACGCAGTTGACCGTGATGCCTCGGCTGCCCAGTTCCCTGGCCAAGGCTTTGGTCATGCCGGCCACGCCCGCTTTGGCGGCGGCGTAGTTGGCCTGACCGGGGTTACCAGTAGCGCCGACCACGCTGGTGATGTTGATGATGCGGCCAAAACGCTGTTTCATCATCGGCCGCACCACAGCGCGACACAGCCGGAACACGGCTTTGAGGTTGGTGTCGATGACGTCGTCCCAATCGCTGTCTTTCATGCGCATGGCCAAGGTGTCACGGGTAATGCCCGCGTTGTTGACCAACACATGCAAGCCACCGGTTTGCTCCACCAGACGGTCGACTACCGCTTGCAATTGCTCGACATCGTTGACCTGCAACACCACGCCATGACAACCCGGGTATGCCGCCAATGACTGGTTGATGCGTGCGGCACCTTCCTCGCTGGTGGCCGTGCCACAGACCTGAAAACCTTGTTGAGCCAGTTGCAAGGCAATGGCCGCACCGATGCCACGAGAAGCGCCGGTAACCAGCGCTGCCTGGGGGGATGTTGAGGATGTTCCCATGGTCAAGTCTTTAAAAAAGCAAAGGTTTCAGTCAGTGTCACTGGGTCATATAAGGCATGCGACTGCAGCTCAGGGGATATCCGCTTGACCATGCCGGCCAATACTTTGCCGGGACCGCATTCCACCACGTGGCTGACGCCATGTTGTTGCATGCGCTGCATGGTTTCTACCCACCGAACCGGGCCAAACGCTTGCCGGAAAAGCGCATCGCGGATGCGCTCAGCGTCGGTCTCTTCGGTGACATCGATGTTGTTGATGACCGGGATTTTGGGCGTACCCAGTGCCAATGGTAGTAAGTGGCCGCGCAAGCGCTGCGCAGCCGGCTCCATCATGGCGCAATGGAATGGCGCGGAAACCGGTAACGCCAAGGTGCGCTTGGCACCGGCGGCTTTGAGCATGTCACAGGCTTTTTCAACCGCTTGTTTGCTGCCTGAAATGACGGTTTGTCCGGGGTCGTTGAAATTGGCAGCTTGGACAACTTCGCCGCTGCCGGGCGCAAACTCGGCTTGGGCTTGCCCACAAACAGCCACCACCTGCGCGGCAGGTAAGCCCAACACAGCGGCCATGGCACCCGCACCGACCGCCACTGCGTCTTGCATGGCTTGGGCACGCAATCGCACCAAAGGCACGGCTTGCGACAAGCTCAGTACCTCGCTGGCGACCAAGGCTGAATATTCGCCTAACGAATGCCCGGCCACATACGACGGTGGCGTGCCGCCTTCAGCCAGCCAAACACGGTAAGCGGCCACGGCAGCCACCAGCATCACGGGCTGGGTGTGGGTGGTCAGCGCCAAGATTTCTTTGGGGCCTTCGTGAATCAGTTGACCCAGGTCTTCTCCGAGTGCCTCGCTGGCTTCTTCTAATGTGGCTACCACCACCGGGTGGTCGTTCCACGCGTCCAGCATGCCCACCGACTGCGAGCCTTGACCGGGAAACACAAAAGCAAATGTCGACATAGGTATAAATATCAGTAGCGCAAAAGAACCGAGCCCCAGGCGAAACCACCGCCCACGCCTTCGAGCATGACCCGTTGGCCGGGTTTGATCTGACCCCCACGAATACCTTTGTCCAAAGCCAGGGGAATGGAAGCCGCTGAGGTGTTGCCGTGTTCAGCCACTGTCAACAACACTTTTTCCATGGGCAATTTCAATTTTTTCGCGGTGCTTTGGATGATGCGGATATTGGCTTGGTGGGGCACCAACCAATCCAAATCGCTGTCTTGCAGTCCGGCTTTGGCCAGCACCGCGCGGGCCGTCTCTTCCAGCACGCCCACTGCCAGTTTGAACACGCCTTGGCCGTCCATTTTCAACACCGGATCGCCCAATATTTCACCGCCTTGCACATGACCGGGCACGCACAACAAGCCCACGTGCTTGCCATCGGCATGGATGTCTGTGGCCAAAATGCCGGGCTCGGCAGAGGCTTCCAAAACCACCGCGCCAGCACCGTCGCCAAACAGCACACAGGTGGTGCGGTCGTTGAAGTCGAGCAAGCGCGAGAACACTTCGGCGCCCACCACCAATGCGCGCTTGGCATTGCCTGCCCGCAGCATGGCATCGGCGACGCTCAAGGCATAAATGAATCCGGCGCAAACGGCTTGCACATCAAAGGCCGGCGAGCCTGCAATGCCTGACGCCTCAGGGTTGAGCTGAGCCAACTTGTGCTGCAAGATGCAGGCGGTTGAAGGAAACACCATATCAGGGGTAGAGGTGGCCACGATCACCAAATCGATGTCCTGCGGGCCCAATTGCGCGGCTGACAAGGCTTGCTTGCAGGCTTCGAAGGCCAAATCGCTGCAGAACACGCCTTGGGCCGCGAAATGCCGGGCGCGAATGCCGGTGCGCTCGACAATCCATTCGTCTGAGCTTTCCACACCCTTGGCAGCCAATTCAGCGACCAAATCGGCATTGGTCAGCCGGCGCGGGGGCAAGTAGCTGCCAGTGCCAACAATGCGGGAGTACAAGCTCATGCAGGGTCTGTGTGGTGGGTCAAGGACGGCGAGGCTGCCAGCAAAGGGGCTGCGTGGGCCAATTGCGACCGCACACGCGCCAACAAATCGTGATCGGACGCATCATACGCCCGCTGCAAGGCGGTCAAAAATGCCAATTCGTCTGCAGATCCGTGGCTCTTGAACACCAAACCTTGCAAACCCAACAACGCTGCGCCGTTGTGGCGTCGGTGATCCACCAGCTTTTTGAAGCCCGATAATGCTGGATAAGCAACGATGCCCGCAATTAACGTATAGATATTGCGAGAAAAGCTCTTTTTCAAAAACTCAGAAATCATGGTTGCCAGGCCTTCGCTGGCTTTGAGCGCCACATTGCCCACGAACCCGTCGCACACCACAATGTCCGTGGTTCCTTTGAAAATATCGTTGCCTTCGACATTGCCGTAAAAATTCAAATCACCGGAGTTAGAAGCAGTTCGCAGCAATTCACTGGTTTTTTTGATGTTTTCGTTACCTTTGATGGCTTCTTCGCCAATGTTCAACAAGCCCACACTGGGTTTGGCGATGCCAGTCAACACCGACACCAGCGCTGAACCCATCAACGCAAACTGCAGCAAATGCTCAGGCGTGGAGTCGACATTGGCACCCAAATCGAGCATGGTGGTTGCGCCGCCTTTGGCATTGGGCATTTGTCCGGCAATGGCGGGACGGTCGATGCCATCTAAAGTTTTGAGCACATAACGCGCAATCGCCATCAATGCGCCGGTGTTACCGGCAGATACGGCCACATCTGCATGCCCATCGCGAACCTGCTCGATGGCCACGCGCATGGAGGAGTCTTTTTTGCGGCGCAAAGCCACTTCCACCGGGTCGTCCATTTCGACAACCTCGCTGGCCGCAACCACAGCAGCCCGGGCATGGGAAAAATGGGACAGCTCTTTCGCCAGACCCACCAGCAAGAGTTTTGCGTCGGGGTTACGGTCTAAAAATAATCGGCAAGCTGGCAAAGTGACCTTGGGACCGTGGTCACCGCCCATACAGTCGACAGCCAGCGTCACCATTGCAGTTCTTTAGGGGTCAAAAACACGGGTGCCATCAAGCAAAAGGCCCGCGACAGAATCACTGTGACGGGCCCGGATGGTGAAGCAATGTCAGGCTTCAGACTTGGTTTTCAGCACTTTTCTTCCGCGGTAAAAACCGGTCGGGCTGATGTGGTGGCGCAAATGCACTTCGCCGGTGGTGGGTTCCACCGCCAAACCGGGGACGTTCAACGCATTGTGTGAACGGTGCATGCCTCTTTTGGAGGGGGATTTTTTGTTTTGTTGGACAGCCATGACAGGCTCCTGAGTATCGTGGGTTCAAGTGGATGGCCTAAACGGACGACTCGCCCAATGACCAAAGAATCCAAGATTATAGCCTTAAGCGTTATGCGGGATCAGATTCACGGTTTGGGCAGCTTCAGGCCCGCCAGCGCCGCAAAAGGATGCGGCAAGTCGTCGCCCAAAGCTTTACTGGGCGGGGGTTGGCAACTGCTGTGGCTGATGATCAGCGGCATGGCCAGCAAAAGTTCGTCCTCCAGCAGATTCAAAGCATCGAATTCACTGGACATGGCCAGCAAATCCTCTTCGCAAGCGTCGTCTTCGGCCAAAGCCGTGGCCTCGTCCGCCACAAAACGGAACCAGCGATCGACAGCCAAAGCCACGGCCATGGGTTCGAGACAACGCTGACAGCGCTGCGTCAAAGTCAACCCAGCTTGCAGATGCAGCCAGTTTTGTGCTCTGGGCCCGTTGCCGCGGGTCTGAGCCAGCATCGACCAATCGCACTGCAAACCGGGGTCCACCGACACATCGCCCTCGCACAAGGCATGCACGCGCGGCAAGCTGCTCAGGGCCGTTTGCCAGCGGCACGGCACGGCCAATTCGATAAATCGCGGCATGTCCAAAGCGCTGATATTCCAATCGTTTGTCATGTCGGGCAGTGTAAGAGAATGGGTTGCATGAGCATGGTCAACCTTCACCGCCCCCTGATCTTGGGGTCCACCTCGGTCTACCGACGCGAGTTGCTGCAGCGATTGCGCTTGCCATTTGAAGTGGTCGCCCCACAGGTCGATGAAACCCCCTTGGCCGCGGAGAGTCCGCCAGCTTTGGCGCAGCGACTGGCCATGGCCAAAGCGCGTGCTGTGGCTGAATTACACCCACAAGCTGTGGTGATCGGGTCGGACCAAGTGGCCGACTTGGACGGTGAACCTTTGGGCAAGCCGGGCAACCATGCGCGGGCTGTTCTGCAATTACAACGCATGCAGGGCCGCACCGTGGTGTTCCAAACCGCGGTGGCGGTGGTGTGTTTGGAAGCCGGTTTTGCCCATCAGGCGTTGTCGCCAGTGAAGGTGCGGTTTAGGCGTTTGAGTGACCAAGCCATCGAAACCTATTTGCAGGCTGAACAACCTTACGACTGCGCTGGCAGCGCCAAGAGCGAGGGACTGGGCATCGCGCTGCTGGAGAGCATTGACAACGAAGACCCCAGCGCTTTGGTCGGATTGCCCTTGATACATACCTGCCGCTTGCTTCGCGCGGCAGGTATCCCTTTGCTGGACTGAGCAGGATGTCTACGGCCATTCGCAGCTTGGGGCGTTTGTTTTTGGTGCCCGCGCCGCTGGATTTCATGTGCGAGACGCAAGTGCCGCTGTCGCATGTCATGCCCCTGCACACCTTGCAAACAGCTTCCCAGTTGTCCCATTGGGTGTGCGAGAACGCGAAATCTACACGTGCATTGCTCAAACGCATCGATGCGGTGTGTCCGTTGAAAACCCCATTGCAGTCGCAGCAGTTGGTGGAATTGCCCAGACTGGTTCACAAAAAAGGCGACCATGCGGCCGGTGTTGACACCAGCGGCTTGCTGGCAAACGCGTTGGCCGGCCACGACATGGGTTTGGTGAGCGAGGCGGGCATGCCGGCCGTGGCCGATCCGGGCTCTTCGCTGGTGCGCGCAGCCCATGACGCGGGCGTTGAAGTCATTCCGTTGGTGGGACCGTCTTCTTTATTGCTGGCCTTGTCTGCGAGTGGCTTGAACGGTCAGCAATTTGCATTTGTAGGCTACTTGCCGCAAGACACTGCAGAACGCGCCCAACGCATACAAACACTTGAAAAACATGCGCTCAAAACAGGTGAAACACAACTGTGCATTGAAACGCCTTACCGCAACCAAGCGCTGTGGCAGGCCTTGCTCGGCCATCTACAAGCCCATACCCGCTTGTGTCGCAGCAGCAACCTGAGCTTGCCGCAAATGCAAACCGTCAGCAAGCGCGTGGCGGACTGGCGAAAAAACCCCGGCGAGCTCGACAAACACACGCCGGTGGTGTTTGCCTTTGGGCCTTGATGCGGGGTCAGCGTAACTGTGGCACCCAAGAGAAAGAGGTTTTCACCATGGCCTCGCCCATGGCCGCACCAAAACGCTTGACCAAGCGTTCAGCCACGTTGTCTTGGCGGGTGTAGTCGACGATATCTTCTGCTTTGACCACATCGCGCGCCACACTGTCCAAGGTGCCATAACCATCGGCCAATCCGAGTTCAATGGCTTGCTGGCCGCTCCAAAACAGTCCGCTGAATATTTCAGGTGCATCTTTGAGCCGCTCGCCCCTGCCCTCACGCACCACCGAAATGAACTGCTGGTGGATTTGGTCCAGCAACAATTGGGCATGGGTTTTTTGGGTTTTGGTGGGGTTGCTGAACGGGTCTAAAAAGCCTTTGTTTTCGCCAGCCGTCATCAAACGCCGCTCAACCCCCACCTTGTCCATCAAGCCGGTGAATCCAAAACCATCCATCAGCACCCCAATGCTGCCGACGATGCTGGCCTTGTCCACGTAAATTTTGTCGGAGGCTGCTGCGATGTAATAAGCCGCAGAGGCGCAGGTTTCTTCAACCACCACATACACCGGCTTTTGGTGCAGGGCCTTCAAACGTTTGATCTCGTCGTTGATCATGCCCGCTTGCACAGGACTGCCGCCGGGCGAATTGATGCGCAGCACCACCGCCTGCGAACCCTCGTCTTCAAACGCCTGGCGCATGGAATCGATGATCCATTCGGCATTGGCATTCGCATCGGTATCGATTTCGCCTTTGATTTCAATCAATGCCGTGTGTGCCGTCGGGTTGGGCGTGTTGGCCACGTTCCTGCCATGGTAAAAAGAAAACCACATCACCCCCAACAGCAGCAATATCCAAAACATACGAAAGCCAATGCGCCAGCGCCGTGCAGCGCGTTGTTCATTGATTTGCGCCATCACCAACCGCTCCAAGGTGTCGCGCTCCCATTGGCTGTTTTTGTCAGCAGTGGGTGCACCGGCGGTGGAGGCGCTGGCGGGGTGCGCACTGGCGGTGGGCGTTGAAACGGTGCCCGTGTCTTGCGTGGGCGGTGTTTGTTCTTCTTGCATGTTCAAAATTCCAAAGGCTTGAGGTTGTAAGCAGTATGCCAGTGCACCACGCCCTGGCTTTCACTCAGGTTAATTTTCACCAGACTACCCCGACAAGGCCCGCCAACACATTCGCCGGTTTGCGGGGCGTAGGTGGCGCCGTGGGTGGCGCAAAGCAACCAACGCCCTTCGGTGTCAAAAAACCGGTCGGGCTGAAAATCCATTTCCATGGCCACGTGGGTACAACGGTTCAAATAAGCCTGCACTTGGCCTTCAAACCGCACAGCAAAAGCGCGACAAGTCTGGCCCGCATACACCACATCAAATGGCACGGCCAAGCCACTGTCTTGCAGGTCTTGGCTGTTGCACAAAGGAATGGCTTGATCATCCATGTTCGCTCAGCCAATCATGCAACTCGGCCACGGTGTGCGCCACGGCCAAGGGTTGCCAGCGGCCGAAGTCAGACGTACCGTGTGCGCCATAGCTCACGGCCACGCTGGCACACCCGGCGTTGTGCGCCATCTCCAAATCATGGGTGGTGTCACCAATCATCAAAGTGCGCTCTGGCGCCACACCGAATTCGGCCATCAATTCGTGCAACATGCGAGGGTTCGGTTTGCCAGCAGTTTCATCGGCGGTGCGTGAACCCTCAAACATGCCTCGCAATTCGACCTGTTGCAACGCATCGTCCAAGCCTTTGCGGCTTTTGCCAGTGGCCACGGTGAGGATATGTTGCTTATCGCGCAAGGCTTGCAGCATCGGCAAAATGCCTTCGAACAACGACAAATCATCCTGGTGCTGGGCATAGTGGTGCCGGTAGCGCTCGCCCAGCAGGGGGTATTTGTCTTTGGCCACATCCGGTGCGGCATGCGCCAGTGCAGGCATCAGGGCCATGCCAATCACATAAGAGGCTTGTTCATCGCTGGGGCGCTGCCCGCCGACATCGACAACCGCCGCTTGGATGCAGCGAACAATGATGCGGGTGGAGTCGTAGAGCGTGCCGTCCCAGTCAAAAGCGATCAAATCAAATCGGCGTGGGCGCAGGGGGTTGGACATGGTCTATGAAGTGTTGGAGTTCCTGGGGCAAGCCAGCCTCAACGGTTTCGCTGCGCCCAGTCTGGGGATGCACGAACTGTAACCGCCAAGCATGCAAAAACATGCGTTTAATGCCTTGGGCTGCCAACCGTTTGTTCAACTCAAAGTCACCGTATTTGTCGTCGCCGATGATGGGATAGCCTTGGCTGGCCAAGTGCACCCGAATTTGGTGGGTGCGCCCGGTTTTGATGGTGACTTCCAGCAAGCTGTAGTCCCCAACCAACCGCGAAACCCGCACCAAAGTGATGGCGCGCTGCGCGTTGGCGTCGTCCTTGGCGGCAATGCGCACACGCCGCTCGCCTTCACCGGTGCCGTTGGCAAGCAAATACCGCTGCAATGGCAAGTCGATGACTTTTTTGTTCGATGGCCATTGCCCTTTGACCATGGCCAGGTAGGTTTTCCCGGTTTCGCGGTCGCGGAACTGGTCTTGCAAACGGGTGAGCGCACTGCGTTTTTTGGCCACCAGCAACACGCCCGAGGTGTCGCGGTCGAGCCGGTGCACCAATTCCAACATGCGTGCGCCGGGGCGTGCTTGGCGCAATTGTTCGATCACGCCAAAGCTCACGCCGCTGCCACCGTGCACCGCCACGCCAGCCGGTTTGTCGATGGCCATCATTTGTTCGTCTTCCATCAACACTGGAAATTCACGACCGGGCGCGACCGGCGCGCTGATGTCTACCGAGGCCACCCGCACTGGCGGCACGCGCACCAAATCGCCGGTTTGCACCCGGGTGTCGGCGTTCACACGCCCTTTGTTGATCCGCACTTCACCGGTGCGGATGATGCGGTAAACATGGGTTTTGGGCACGCCTTTCAACTGGCGAATCAAAAAATTATCCAACCGCTGACCGGCGGATTCCTCATCGACCAACAAGGTCTTGACGGCCGCTGCCGTGGCTGACGGAGGTGTGTCTATAATCTGTTTCACCAGTGTCCGGTTCTAAGTGCTTGATTTGAATAAGAGATTAGAGCACGTCCTACCTGCACTGAGAGGTCGATGCCCGATGTGGCCGCCGCAAGTCTTACCGCCCCATTGCGGTCTGCGCTGTGGCCACGCACAAGCCCATGCCTTGGAAAACGCTGAAACGAAATACCACCATTGCAGGTGTGTTGTGAGCCTGCAAGGAACACAGTGAGATTGACGAAACACATGAACCTGATTTGGGTGCTCTTCAAAATGTGCATGCTCTGGCTGTTGCCAGCAGCGACTTTGCGCGTTTCACGCACCGTCTCAACAGGTTTCAGCTGGAACCCGCTGGCATCTTTTGCCATGCCCGTTCGACTTCAACTCGCTCGCATCCACCCGCCTCCCGCCCGACGTCGCCATTGAGCGACGGGTCGGCGCGAGGCTGCTCGGTATTTCTTTTCCCGTTACCTGCATAGGCCCACGGCATCGTTGGTCCGCGAAGGACCTGTGTTGTAACGCAAGAAAAGGAACGCATCATGAAACGGATGCTTATCAACGCCACGCAAGCTGAAGAACGCCGCCTGGCCATCGTCGACGGGCAAAAATTGCTCGACTACGAAATCGAAATCGAAGGCCGCGAACAGCGCAAAGGCAATATTTACAAAGCCGTCGTCACTCGCGTCGAGCCCTCACTGGAAGCCTGTTTTGTCGACTACGGCGAAGAACGCCACGGCTTTTTGCCCTTCAAAGAAATCTCCAAGCAATATTTCTCCAGCAACGTGTCTGCTTCCCAAGCGCGTATCCAAGACGTGATCCGTGAAGGCCAGGAACTGCTGATACAAGTGGAAAAAGAAGAACGCGGCAACAAGGGCGCGGCGCTCACCACGTTCATTTCACTGGCTGGCCGCTATGTGGTGCTGATGCCCAACAACCCGCGCGGCGGCGGCGTCAGCCGTCGCATCGAAGGCGATGACCGGGCCGAGCTCAAAGAAGCCATGGACCAGCTCGAATACCCCAATGGCATGTCCATCATCGCCCGCACCGCAGGCATTGGCCGCAGCGCCCCCGAATTGCAATGGGATTTGAACTACCTGCTCAAACTCTGGGCAGCGATCGACGGTGCGGCCAAAGGCGGCAAAGGCGCGTTTTTGATTTACCAAGAATCGAGTTTGGTCATTCGCGCCATCCGTGACTATTTCAACAACGACATCGGCGACATCCTGATCGACACCGATGACATCTACGACCAAGCACAGCAATTCATGGCGCATGTCATGCCAGAACATGCGGCACGGGTCAAACGCTACCGCGATGACACGCCGTTGTTCAGCCGTTTTCAAATCGAGCACCAAATCGAATCGGCCTACGCCCGCACCGTGACCTTGCCCTCTGGCGGCGCCATCGTGATCGACCACACCGAGGCGCTGGTGTCGGTGGACGTCAACTCGGCACGCGCCATCAAAGGCGGCGATATTGAAGAAACCGCCACCCGCACCAACCTCGAAGCCGCCGATGAAGTGGCGCGCCAAATGCGCTTGCGCGACTTGGGCGGCCTGATCGTCATCGACTTCATCGACATGGACGAATCAAAAAACCGCCGCGAGGTGGAAAACCGTTTGCGCGACGCGTTGCGCCAAGACCGTGCCCGGGTGCAATTCGGCACGATCAGCAAATTCGGTTTGATGGAAATGAGCCGCCAGCGCTTGCGCCCGGCCCTCTCCGAAGGTGCCTCTATTCCGTGTCCACGTTGTGGCGGCTCCGGCCATGTGCGCGACACCGAAAGCTCGGCGTTGCAAATCTTGCGCATCATCCAAGAGGAATCGATGAAAGAAAACACCGCCGCCGTGCACGCCCAAGTGCCGGTGGAAGTGGCTTCTTTTCTGTTGAACGAAAAACGTCCCGAAATCGCCAAGATCGAATTGAAGCAACGCACCCATGTGCTGCTGATTCCCAACAAAGGGCTGGAAACACCGAACTACAAACTCGAGCGCCTCAAGCACGACGATCCGCGCTTGGACAGCATCCAAGCCAGCTACAAAATGGCCGAGGACATCGAAGACCCGACCGCGGTCACACGGCGTTCACAAGAACCCACCAATCGCCAGTCTCCGGTCATCAAAGGCGTGTTGCCCGACATGCCGGCGCCTGCTGCTGAAGCGCGTCCAGCCCGTGCGCCCGAAGCCCGCCAAGCCGCCACTCGGCCAACAGCGCCAGCATCTGCCCCGGCAGAAAAAGGCTTTTTCGGCTGGCTCAAAGGATTGTTCGGTGGCGACACAGCGCCTGCCGCACCGGCTGCAGACGCTGCCCGTGGCACTCCCAAACCTGGCGAACGCAGCGACAGCCGCTCATCTGGCAGAGGCTCGCAAGATGGCCGCCGTGGTGGTCGTCGCGGCGATCGTGCAGAACGAGGCGAAGGTCGCACAGAACGCACCGACAAATCCGATGCGCGCAGCGGTGAACGCCCCGAAGGCCGCACCAGCCGAAACGCTCGTGGTGAACGCCCAGAGCGCCCACGCCAAGAGCCCCGTTTGGATGAAAGTGGCCAGCCAGACGCCTCAACCCCACCCGCTGAAGCAGCAGACAACGCCCACGGCGACAGACCGCCGCGCCAAGGCCGTGAACGCGGTGACGGCAGACGCCCCCGTTCGCGCCGTGGCGAGCGTTCTGCGCCAAACACTGCCATTGAGGCTAATAACCAAACGGAAGAAGCCATTCACGCCACAGAACCCGACCAGCCTGCAACCATCGAACAGCGTTCAGACGATGCGCAACCTGTGTCGCCTCAAGGCGAGCGTGGCCATGAACGGCGCGAACGCCGAGGCCGTGAACGCCCAGGCCGTGAACGCCAATCCAGAGCCGGTCAGTCTGACGCTGCCAGCAACCTGCAGGCCTCAGAAAGCAGCCATGCACCTGTCCACCCTGAACAGGTGAACGCACCAACACCCGTGGCTGCCGCCCAATCCATGCCCAAGGTCAGTGCGTTCACATTGCCCATGGTGCAGTTGCAACAGGTGGCGCAGTCCAGCGGTTTGGAATGGATCAATTCCAACCCAGAGCGCGTGGCCCTGATCCAAGCCGCGATAGCTGCCGAGCCACGCCCAGTCCATGTGCCGCGCGAGCGTCCTGCCCCCTTGGTGTTAGAAGAAGGCCCGCTGATTCTGGTGGAAACCAAACGCGATTTGTCGCAATTGCACATGCCGTTTGAAGAAAGCCACAACCCGTAACCCACCAATGGGCTGCGGGTCGTTGTCGGTCACACCTTGGCCGACAACTTCCAGCAGGCCAGGGCCTGTGCGGTATCGCCTTTGTTTTCGGCCAACTCGGCCAACGCACGCCAAGCCTGGCGCTGCAGCATGGGTGATGTCAATCGGGGCGCAACTTGCTCGAGCATTTGCTGGGCTTTGCCCCACAAACCGTGGCGCACACACACCATGCCGCTCAAGTATTGCAATTCCAAACTGCGCGGGTTGACCAACCGCGCTTGTTCTACACGGGCCAACCATTCGCTGTCCGGTTCCATCTCGTGCAACGCATCCGACAGTACTTGCACCAGCTTTTGTCGCTGAGTGCTGGCCAATGAGTCGTCGGCATTGGCCATCTGCTGCCACACGGGGGTCAACCATTTCAATGCCAGTTGGGGATCGCCGCGCAACGCCAACAAACGCTGCGCCGCGTGCAAGGCAATGTCTGCCATGCTGCGTTCATCCGGTTGTAACAAGGCCCAACTCGACTGCAACTGGCTGCTGTCATGGCATTCATCCAAACACGCGATGGCCAAGCCCCGCAACAAACTGCGGGCCGCAGACGCGGAAAACGCACCGTGTTTGGCCAACAACCGCGCCGTGTCCAAAGCGGGCAAATGTTGTTGTCCCAGCCGGTCAGCTTTCAGGCGCAAACGCAAGGCCACCGTGCGGCGCGACACGCCCAGCGGCAACTGTGACAAAAACTGCTGGGCTTGCTGGCTGTCGCGGTCATGCAAAGACCAGCGCGTGGCATTCAAATAGGCGGCATCTCGCAACTCCAGCCGTTGGTCGACCCGCACGCCTATGTCATGGTTTAACGCCTGCTGAAAATGCCCGTCACGGGCCGTCTGGTCACGCAAGGCATGGGCACTTTCGGCAGCCAGCAAATGCAGCAGGCTGCGCATGAGTCGCCACGCCGGTTGGTGGGGGGTATCACCATGCAACAGCAATTGCTCGACCTGTGCCAAAGCCTGCAACGCCGCTTTGCGTGAGCGCAAAAAACGCCCGGCCATCCACATCACGATCGCATGGAGCAAGCCCTGCTGCGCAGCCCGTTCTCTTTGTTGCGAACGCCATCTGCGTGCTTGAGCCGGCAATTCCATGAAACCCAGCACGCCACGCAAAGCGGCGTAGCACAACACAAAACCGATCAGCAAACCAATCACCACCAAATTGAGCGACAGGTCTACCCGGTAAGGCGCCACAAATACCGTGACGGTACCTGACTGCAAGCTCAATCCAAGTGCCGCAGCCACGGCCACTCCAAACAGCGCCAGCAACCACAAAGACCAACGCATATCAGCGCCCTGCCGCTGCGGTGGCCAGCGCTGACAAAGAACTGTCTAAGCGCGGCAGGGTGGTTTGCAGCATTTGCGACTGCACTTGCTTCATCAAGGACTTGGCGGTTTGGCCTTGGCGGTTGTTGAGGTCAAAAAATTGGGTCAGCTCGCGCTCGGCCAATGCCAGATCGTTGCGGGCTGATGCCATTTGGCGAGACAGCAAACCGAGTCTGGCATTGAGCAAGCGCAATTTCAGGTTTTCGCGCACAAAAAACCCTTGCTCAGGCGACAACATCACCGCGTCCGGTTGTTCGATGCGGCTGACACGCACCAAGCCTGACACCTCGGACCACAGGCGTTGGCCCATGCCTGACCAGTCTTTGTTTTGCCAAATGAGCGCCCAAGAGGGCATGGACTTGGTTTGTATGGCCTGTGCGGCGCGGTTGGCCGGGCCGACTGCATTGGCCAACGACAGGTTTTCGACCAGCACCACCAATTCATCCATGCGGATCAACAAGCCTGGGATGTCTGTGGTGGAGGTCGATTGCAGCCTATCGATATCGAGTTGTATGGCGCGCAACACAGGGGCCAGTCGGGGTTGCGGTACTTTGGACAAACGCTTTTGTGCGGTTTGCAAAGCGGCCAGCATGGGCTGCACACTGCCGGTCAATTCGGCTTGTTGTTGCGCCAAGCCCAACGCGGATTCGATATCTACCACCAAGTTTTCATCGCGTGAACGCGACAAACTTTGTATCAATTCTTCGAGTTGGGTGCGTTGCAACGCAACTTCATTCAAGCGCAAATCCAGCAAAGAGACTTTGGCAGCTGTTTCCTGGGTGATTTCTTCGGCGCGTTTGGCCAGTCCGTTGGCCTGCACAGACATCTGCGTGGCATCTGCACTTTGCCGCGCCAACTGTTCTTGAATGGTGGAGAGCTTGATCCACAGCTGCAAACAAGCCAGTGCGCACAACACCACCAACACCAGCGTCAACCATGGCCACCTTTGACGCCAACCTGTCATGCGCAAGAAAGAGGGTGGGGTTGCAGTGGATGGAAGGGGGGCTTTGTCTGGGGCACTGCTCATGCCAGCGATTCTAATGACGACAGCACTGCCCCCACCGCAGGTTTACAAACCACCACCTGCGCAATGCCCAGTTGCCTCGCCGCTTGCGCGATGCGGTCGTGGGTGGCGATCGCCTTGGCGTTGTGCCAAGGCACGCTTGGCAGCAGGTGCTTCAAATGGGTAATCGCTTGAGAACTGGTGAATA
>Ga0315907_10004353_pt1 | contig 15946 bp, 9 predicted proteins | sample LakEriMetagenome_3_FD_203525 | JGI IMG/M metagenome (GOLD analysis project Ga0315907, IMG submission 203525) | Freshwater fungal communities from buoy surface, Lake Erie, Ohio, United States - Buoy 12 MA123 | ecosystem: Environmental > Aquatic > Freshwater > Lake > Lake biofilm | place: USA... | reverse complement strand
CACCAGCCGTTTCCTCTCCTGACGAGATTCCTTTTATGGTTTGGACGATCCTTCAAGTCAGCTTTCGACGATTGAAAAACAATCGCTCGGAATTGCTACTGACTTTCCTCGTCCCGATCCTTTTTTTTAGCATCTTTGCCCTGATCTTCGGGTCCCGAGGCACCTCGGGGACCTCGATCCCAAAAATCAAGATCGCTCTTTCGGACCAAAACCCCTCGGAGGTCTCCCGGCGCGCGATCGAACTGCTGCGAGAACAGACCTCGTTGCGGATTACCGACGCCCACACGGCGCTTCTTCATGCCGACTCGGTCGAGCACGAATTGGCTCGACTCGTCGAACCGAGCCTAGCCGAGGACCTAGTCCGACGCGGCTCGGTCTCGGCTGCCGTCGTCTTCTCCTCGCCGACGGCCCAAAGTTCCTTCCCAACAATCCAACTGCTCTCGGATTCCTACGATCAGGTCTCCGGGCAGGTCCTCTCGGCTCTGGTTCAGAAATCGGTCATGACGGCCTTTGCCGAAGAGCAGCGCAAGCAAGTCCCCGTCGGTCCAATACGCTCGGTTGCCTTTGCACCCTCAACGAATTCATACCCGGTGACCGAACTTCCGACGATCCAGAGTGTCGATATTCTTGGGAGCAAGAAGACCAATCCGGTCATCGCGATGTATGCGGCCGGGATTGCGGTGATGTTCCTGCTTTTCTCGGCCACGACAGCCAGCGGCTCGTTGCTCGAGGAACGCGAAAACTCCACTCTCGATCGATTGCTCTGCAGTCGACTGAGCATGGACCAATTGCTGCTCGGAAAGTGGGCGTATTTGACCATCGTTGGAATGGTCCAAATGGTCTTCATGTTCTTCTGGGGTTCTTTGGTCTTCGGTATCGATCTTTTCAATCACCTCGAAGGATTCTTTGCGATGACTCTCGTAACGGCAGGTGCCTCGTCGAGCTTCGCGCTGCTCTTGGCCTCCATGTGCAAATCTCGAACGCAATTGAGTTGGATTTCGACGATCGTGATCCTGAGCATGTCGGCCCTGGGCGGGAGTATGGTCCCTCGCTACTTGATGAGCGAGTCGATGCAACGCGCCGGAATGCTGACCTTCAACGCCTGGGCCTTGGAAGGTTACAACAAGATCTTCTGGCGCGATTTGCAACTCCATGACATCGAACTCGAACTCGGTGTGCTGACCCTGTGCGGCTTTTGCTTTATCGTCGGCGCTAGGCTTTTTGCTATCCGCTGGGAACGCTCATGAGCTTGATGTCCCAAGCTCCCTTGGACCCTAAGCGACTTCTTCGCCACGATGCGACCCGACTGACTCGCCAATGGGCAAGGCTCCAACGCGTCGATCCTAATCGTTTGTCGCTCGATACGCAGCGATGGCAATCGGCCCTCGATGCGGCCTACCGCCGATTCGAAAAACGAATCCAAACGACCTATTCGATCGACTACGACCCAGACCTGCCGATCTACAACCACCGCGAGGAAATTCTCGAACTCCTCGCCAACCGCCAAACCCTCATCGTCTGCGGCGAAACCGGTTCGGGCAAAAGTACCCAACTGCCCAAACTCTGCCTCCAAGCCGGATTGTTTCGCCACGGTTGGATCGGGCACACCCAACCGCGACGCTTGGCCGCAAGGTCCATCGCCAATCGCTTGGCCGAAGAACTCGATACCCAACTCGGACAAGTCGTCGGCTTTAAAATCCGCTTCCAAGACCGCACCGAAGAGTCCTCGCTGGTCAAGCTCATGACCGACGGGATCCTGCTGGCCGAGATCCAACGCGACCCGCTCCTGGAAGCTTATGATTGCATCATCGTCGACGAAGCCCACGAGCGATCGATCCAAATCGATATGCTCATGGCCTACCTGGCCGACCTTGTCCACCGACGACCCGAACTGCGGCTGATCATCACCAGTGCGACGATCGATGCAGAGAGGTTCTCCGAACACTTTCACGACTCGCTCGGACCGGCCCCAATCCTCTCGATCCAAGGCCGCAGTTACCCCGTCGAGGTCCGCTACCGCGGCATGCAAAGCCTTGCCGATGCACCGTCGGTCGAATCAGACCACTCGCTCCTCGAACGATTCTGCAGCGCCGTCGATGAACTCTTCAGCGAAGGTCGCGGAGATATCCTCGCCTTTTTCCCCACCGAACGGGATATACGCGATGCGAGCAAGCGACTCCGAGGTCACTTGACACAACGCGGCCTGCACGACTCGGTCGAGGTGCTCCCGCTCTACGCTCGACTCACCGAGGCCGAACAGCAACGGATCTTCCAACCCCATCGCCAAACCCGAATCGTACTTGCGACCAACGTCGCGGAATCCTCGCTGACCGTCCCGGGCATCCGCTATGTGATCGATACCGGTACGGCAAGAGTCTCCCGCTATGCTCCGCGAAGCCGAGTCCAACGATTGCCCATCGAACCGATCTGCCAAGCTTCCGCCAACCAACGCAGCGGTCGATGCGGTCGATTGGGACCTGGCATCGCAATCCGTTTGTTCGACGAACAAGACTACCTCTCGCGCAGCGGTTTCGCACAACCCGAAATCATGCGATGCGATCTGGCCGCAACCATTTTGCACGCCAAGTCCCTGAAGATCGATGACATCGAATCGCTCGCCTGGCTCGATCCACCACGCCCCGATAGCACCCGTGAAGGTCTACAAACCCTCCGCGAAATCGAAGCGATCGATCAGGACGGAAGCCTCACACAGATCGGACGCACCCTGGCAAACTGGCCCGTCTCACCACGCACCGGTCGGATGCTCCTGGCGGCACACGAAAACGGCTGCCTCCACGAAATGCTCATCATCGCTTCGGCCCTGGAAACCCAAGACCCACGCGTTCGACCACCCGAATTCCAACAAGCCGCAGATGCTGCCCACCTGCGATTCCGCGACCCCCAAAGCGATTTCCTGACGCTCCTTCGGATCTGGGATTTCTACCAAAACCTCCGCGAAAAACTCGGTCGAAGCCGACTCGAGAAAGCCTGCCGAGATGCCTTCCTGTCCATGACCCGCCTCCGTGAATGGGGAGACATCCATCGACAACTCATGGAACAGTGCCGAGAAGCCGGTCTGTCGATCCAATCCCGACGCATCCCCACCCACGATCCAGATGCGACTCCAACAAACAGCTCCCAAAACCCCTCGACTCCCCGCGATCGATTCGCCGACGGATACGCAGAGCTCCATCAAGCCATCCTCGCAGGACTCCCCTCCGGTGTGGCAATGCTCGACGACAAAGGGAAATACCGAGGGAGCTCGAACATGGAACTGCTCCTGTGGCCAGGATCGTGCCTCAAAGGCTCCAACGCCAAGTGGATCGTCTGCTCGGAAATCGTCGAAACCCACGACCGCTTCGCAAGGACCAACGCTCGCATCGATCCGACCTGGATCGAAAAAGTCCTCGGACACTGCCTGAAGTTCTCCTACGATGAACCCCACTTTAGCCGCAAACAAGGCTCGGCAATGGTCATGCGACGCGGCTCATTGCTCGGACTCCCTGCCGTCAATCGACACCCCGTGCCCCTGGCTCCCCTAGACCCTAAACTCGCTCGCGATCTGCTCATCGAACACGGCCTAGCAGAATTGCAACTCGAATCGCGCGCCAAATTCTGGAGCCATAACCGGTCGTTCCTCGATCAAATCCAACGCATCGGGGATAAAACCCGACGCAGAGATTGCGTCGTGGATTCCTTCGCCCTGCTGAACTTCTACCGCAATTGCATCCCCGAACATGTCGTCGATCGCGTGTCCCTGGAACAATGGGACAAAACCCTCAAAGATACCAAATCCCCTCCTTTCCTGTCGCTTGATTCTCTCGACCTGCAACTCGATCCAAGGTCGATGGCTAAAGACTTCCCCGATCAACTCGAAGTAGGTCCTACTAGCCGACTGCAACTCTCCTACCGCTTCGAACCCGGCTCCGAACTCGATGGTGTGACCCTCGAAGTCCCCGAGTCGTTCGTCGAACAACTTCACCAAGAAAAACTCGAATGGCTCGTCCCAGGACTCCTCGAGGAAAAACTCGCTGCACTCCTGAAATCACTACCCAAACCCCTGCGACGCCAACTCGTCCCCATCCCCGATACCGTCAAATCCCTGCTCCCAAAAATGCTCGATGCGGCTTCCCGCTCCGAACCGTTCTGGAGAAGCTTGTGCGATCTATGCTCGAAACATATCGGACAACCAGTTCAACGCGCCGACTTCAACCCCACCTCGCTCCCTGAACATCTGCGGTTTCGTATCGAACTCAAAGATACCAAAGGCAACAACCTGGCCGTCGCTCGCGAATGGACAACCATCCAACAAACCGCCCACGTGCAACTCGATTCGAAACCCAAAGCCGATCGGCCTCCAAACGCCCCCGCAACCAACTACCCCTGGCAACGCTCCCACATGCAAGCTTGGGATATCCCCGAACTCCCCCAAAAAATCATCGAACTCATCGGCGGTGTTCGCATGGAACGCTACCCGAGCCTCCTTTGGAACGATGCGAAAGTCTCTACGACCATCTACGACCTCCCACACCTTGCCGAACAACAACTTCGAGAAACCATGGTCCGATCGCTGGCCATCCAAGAACGACGCGAACTCAAAAGCCAAATCCAATTCCTACCCAAATGGACCCAATGCACCCTCTGGCTCTCGGATCGCTTCGATGCAAACAAACTCACCGACTTCATCGCCCAACTGATGGTTCGCTTGGCTCTCGTCGAAACCAATTGGACCAAAGACTCCGGACGATTCGAACCCTGCCCACGCACCCTCCTCGACTGGGAAGCACGCCGGGTCGGAAAAGTACAAAAAATTGGAGCCGCAACGGTCGAACTGGCTCGCTGGTTGCCAAAATTCGCAGAAGCCTACCAACAAATACGACGCCTCAAGGAAAGCTTGCCCAAACCCCTCTGGGATCAATCCTCCTCCCTTCGCGCACAACTCGATGGACTCATGGACCCTGCCCACGCGATGCACACCCCATGGCTGTTCGTCAAAGATATCCCACGCTTCCTCAACGCCTTGGCCCTCCGTATCGAAAAACTTCGCACCTCGGGCCACCCCAAAGACCAACAATCCGATCTGGCTCCGGCCGAAGCCTCCAAAGATTACTCAAAACGAATCGCGGAACTCGAAAGCCAACTCGCCGTCGCCAAACACAAACTCCATTGGTACCCCGACGGCACTCTCCTGGATTACCGCTGGATGATCGAAGAATTTCGCGTCTCGATCCATGCCCAAAAACTCGGCACCCGCATGAGCGTCTCTCCCAAACGCATCGAGAAACTCCAAGAACAACTCCGCACCGAATCGACCTCCGGCTAAGCCCTTGCTCAACACCCCGCCATCGGTCCTTCGATAGCACCAATGCTGTCACTTCTCTTGAGCCGGCACTCCCAACCGGAAAACCCACCCCAATCGACCAATTTTAACGAATCGTCGCGGTCGACCGAGTCGATATAGATTTTCACGCCCAAGGTCCGTACAGTCGGAATCCTCCAAACCAAGGTGTCCCCCGAACGGAATGAAAAAGGACCCACCATGAACCCGCGACAACCCACCAAAACACCCAGAAATCTGAGGCGGCACGAAACCGCATCGAGTCTCCCCCCTGTCCTTTTTTCACTCCCGAATCTCTCCGATTCGACCCTCGCGTCTCCCGTTGCGCCAAGACCCGAACCCATCGCAACGGTCTCGACACGATTGCCCCTGGGCTCGCCACCGAACGATCCGACCCACGCGCGCCGAGATGAACGCCAAAAAGAAAAATCGGCCAGCTTGCTCAACGCCGCCATCGGGTTCCTAGCGCTGGCACTCATGCTCATCGGCGCAAAACTCTACTCGGATCGAGCCTCCGAATCCTCGCGTGCTGCCCAACGCACAAGCCAAATCAACAACGCGGAAAACCCTCTCTCCCCTCCCCCGCAAACAGATTCCTCATTCCATGCCATCCCCGAGCGAGGCATCCCCGAGCGAGGCATCCCAGAACGAGGTATCATCGCCAACGTAGGACCACAACGCGCCTCCTACCAAGTCCCCCTAATCCCACAAACAAACCGATCCGTCTCCGAATCCGACCCCTCCGAGCCCCAGGCTCACCCCAGCGATAAGCCCACTCTGGAGATCTCCGAACCGCTAAGCTACCAAACGGAAGGAGCTCAAGGCCAAATCCAACAAGCCCAGTTCCAGGCCCAAGCACTGCCTGAAGCCCCACAGCCCGTTGCTTCGTTGCCAGTTGCTTCATTGCCTGTTGCCTCGATGCCTGTTGCCTCGATGCCTGTTGCTTCGATGCCTGTTGCTTCGTTGCCTGTTGCTTCGTTGCCTGTTGCTTCGTTGCCTGTTGCTTCGATGCCAAATGGACCGGCTCTCGGATCGGCTCTTGGGCCGGGGGCGGCCCCCAAAACGGCCAGCCCACCGGCGGCCTTCACACCTAGTGTCCCAAACACGATCCCGGCCGCTTCACTCAATACCCGGGATATGATCCGATTGCGACAAGGCAAACCGGTCGAATTGACCAACCGAGAACCCGGCTCCCCCTCATCGGTTCCACTCAGCGGAGAGACCTATCCTCCCGTTCGCCAGAAGTACGAACCGCTGAGCTTGCCTCAGCCCCAAACGCTTCCAACCAACAACTACAAAGCCAATAGCTACAACGGCGATTTTCTCCCGAGCAGACCGACCTCGATGGAGATCCCCCCTCCACCTACACCGTACCAACCCATCGGCACTGAGCCGACACAATGACAAGCCTCGTTGATCCATCCCCCCGTCTATCCTTGTTCCTTGGCCCACCACAGGAAGAGTCACTATGAGTCAAACACCGGTCTCGTTTCTTGGCACCTGGGACAGCGAAACCGCTTTGCCGACCCAAAACGTCCGAAAGCGGCTTGAACAATCCCCTGCGCCGATGGAACCTTGGGATTCCCCCGAGCCGATCTGCCCGTGCTGGGAAGTCGACGCGTTCTGCTGGCCCGAGGTCGTTTTGAAACTGCAAGAAGTCAACTCCGAGTCGATGCGACGAGTAAGCCAACACTTGGCTACCTCCAATCGCGCAGGCCTGAAAACACTCGCTGTCACCAGCGGCGAACGAGGCGTCGGTCGATCGACCGTCTCGATGCATCTGGCAAGAGCCGCTTCCCAAGCCGGTTTGAAGGTCGCCTTGGTCGATGCCGATCTGCAACACCCAAGTTTGATCGACCAACTCCAAATCGATGCCCCCAATTCCTGGCACCTTTGCATCAGCGAAAAGCTTTCGATGGACGAAGCGGCTGTCTGTTCGATCGAAGAAAAAATAACGATCTTTCCACTGACCGAACCGCAACCGCTAAGCCTCCTGAAGACCGAGGGACCTCGGATGGCCAAGTTCGTTCAGCGGCTGGCCAAGGACTTTGACCTAGTGATTCTCGACTCCTGCGTGCTGACGAAGGAATCTCAATCGCTCGTCGGTTACCAAACCCCCGAATCGCTCCACGCAGCGATCGTTGTCGTCGACGCCGAACTCAGCGCCAACGACCTTCTAGAAAATGCATGCTCTGCCCTCAGAGCCTTGGGGATCCACTCGGTGGGCGTCGTGGAGAACTTCCGACCCTAAGGAATCGAACCGGACTTAGAAATCAGGACGACGTGGACGCTCAGGTCCACCGAAGCCTGGTCCGCCAAGTCCGCCAGGGCCGCCACCAGGTCCACCTGGGCCGCCAGGGCCACCTAGGCCGGGTGGGCCGCCACCAGGACCACCGAAACCAGGGCCGCCGGGTCCACCGAAACCAGGGCCGCCGGGTCCACCGAAACCAGGGCCGCCGGGTCCACCGAAACCAGGGCCGCCAGGGCCTGGCATGCTTCGAGCAAATTCCATCAGCTCGTCGCGATTGAGCTTGCCATCGCCATCACGATCGAACTCCATGGCCCGCTCGACGAGTCGTTCGGGATTCGGACCCCTCATTCCCTCTCTGCCTGGGCCCTGTCTGCCTGGGCCTTCAGCTCGTGGGCCGTCCGGCGGGCCACCCTCAGGCCTACGCCCTTCGCCCCGTGGACCTTCTCTGCCAGGGCCTTCCCTGCCTGGTCCTTCAGCTCGTGGGCGGTCCGGTGGGCCGTCCGGCGGGCCACCCTCAGGTCTGCGCCCTTCGCCCCGTGGTCCTTCTCTGCCAGGGCCTTCCCTGCCAGGACCTTCTCTGCCAGGGCCTTCAGCGCGTGGGCCGTCCGGTGGGCCGTCCGGCGGGCCTCCCTCAGGCCTGCGCCCTTCGCCCCGTGGGCCTTCTCTGCCAGGACCTTCCCTGCCTGGGCCTTCAGCGCGTGGGCCCTCCGGCGGGCCTCCCTCAGGCCGCCTGGCCTCTCGCGGGCCACCTGGGCCACCTGGGCCACCTGGGCCTCCTGGGCCTCCTGGGCCACCGCGACCTTGGACTCCAAAACGTGGTGATTCTTGAGCAAACGCCATCAACTCCTGGCGATCGAGCTTGCCATCGGAATCCTTATCAAAACGCATCACCATGTTCACAAAGTCCTCGGGACTTGGACGATTCCCGCCACCAAACCCAGGACCCCGCTCAGGGGGTTGACCCGGTCTTGGACCCTCTTGAGGACCCGGCCTGTCGGGAGGCTGCGCAAGCCCCGAACCAGTCGCTGCGCCGAAGAGGGCAGCTACCATCAAAAATTTTCTCATGATGCGGTTTTTCCTTAGAAAAGAGAAGTTATCAACCTGAGCGTTATTTTTCGGAACGGACACAATAGAGTTTCGAGTCGGACCTAAGGTACAACTCGCCCCGATCGACTGCCGGGGTCGCATTGAACATGCTCTTGTCACTCTCAAATCGATTCTGACTGACGACAGCCAACTCGGCGTTTTGCGTTGCGACGATCAAACCGTCAAAACGTGTCTGAAAATACAAATGATCACCGATCGATACGGCCGATGCGTACACGGGTCGGTCTCGTGAGGTGATGTTCGAGACCCGGCTGCGCTGAATCAATTCGCCACTCTTGGCAGAACTCGCATAAAAAGTCCCCTTATCGTCGATCCAGTAAAGGGTACCCTCGACCAATACCGGCGTGGAGACATAAGACGAATTTCGGCTCGTCCAGACCGTATGCGTTTTGGTCACATCTCCCGTACCCCCAACCCGCACGGCCATCGACCCACTGGATCGATAACCACCAAAAGCGATGACCGTATCGCCATCGAGCAACAAACTCGGAGAGAGATTCCCCGTCAAGGATGTCTCTGCAAACCATAGGAGTTTGCCGGTCGTTGGGCTCAAGCCCCAAATCTCACCAGGTACCGCGATGACCAAATCGGTCCGCTGCTGGTCGACCTGTGCCAAAATCGGAGTCCCGTAAGCCAGCTCAAGGGCCGATCCGGTAGCCTTCCATACTTCCTGGCCATCGGACGCTCTGAGCGCTCGGATGCTCTGGCTCTCCTCCGATGCGTTGACGATCACAAGGTCCTTATAAAGGATCAAGCTCGAAGCTGTTCCCCATCCTCGATTCCCCGATTCGGTCCCGACGCTCGTGTGCCAAAGCTTGTTCCCCTCGAGGTCGAAGCCGAATACTCCGGACTTGCCAAGAAAGGCAAAGACCCGTTTTCCATCCGTCACCGGAGTATTCGTCGCATAGCCGTGCTCGGGTACTCCCATTCCTTGATAGCGATCCTCGGGTTGAACCCCGTCTTCGGTGTGCTTCCAAACGATGCTCCCGTCCTTGCGATTGACGCACACCAAAAGCCGCTTGAGCTTGCTCGCATCGACCTGACGCGACTCGGGCTCGATGCCGACATAACACGTCACAAAAATATATTCATCCGTCAAGACCGGACTCGAGGAACCAGGTCCCGGAAGGCTCGTCGACCATTTAAGGTTCTGCGCTTCGGACCAAGCCGTCGGAATGGTCGCATCGGAGCTAACGCCCGAGCCATTGGGACCTCGGAAACGGGGCCAAGCTAACGCGTCGGGCTCGATCCAATCGACCTCGGCATCCGCGTTGGGACTCGCCGTAGCATCGCGCTGCTCGGGCCCAGAAGCTGTAGCAACCTCCATGGAAGCTGTGGTCAATTCGGGGCGAATGGACCCTCCTGCATTCCGAGCACCCACGCCCGAAACTTGGAATAACATCCCCAATAGCCCCACACCCAAAACAACCAGCGAGAAGATAAGCCACCCTAGTCGCCTGCGTCGGCGAACTTCCTGAATCGTATTGGCAAGGCTCTTGGAGTCGATCGTCGATGAGGGATTCATGCCGTTTAGGTTCCTGAGGTTTCTTATGTCCGTACCAAGAACCAACACGCCCGGGGGGACAAAGTTTCAGTCTTGCCACAGAAAAGTCGATAATCTACCTAAGTCCAAAGATTCCCGAAAACAGGGCGATGCGAAAGCCAAGGATCCAACTTCATGAATACAGATCAAACCACCTTTGGACCTCGATACAAAAATTTCTCTAAACTGACCCTTTGGCTAGCATTGGCTTGTCCAATCCACGGCTCGGTCGTTTTCGGACAGCAAAACACCCGAAACGGTGCCGTCCTAGGCGGACTCGCCGGAGCGGTCGTCGGGGGCGTCGTCGGACACAATCATAAAGACCAGACCGCCGAAGGAGCCTTGATCGGCGGTGCCGTCGGTGCCGTCGCCGGCGGATTGGTAGGAAACCAACGCGATCGTTATGAGCGACAACGTGAGGCCTACGAACGACAACGTCAAGCTTACGAACGACAACGCCAACAGTTCTATCAGCAACAGACCTACGCCCAACCCTACGGATACGTCGGCCAACCGACCGTGATCGTCGGAACCCCGGCGGTCGTGCCACGCGGTGTCCCTCAACGCCTCGCTCCGGTGCGTCGCCCCGTAAGCACCGACGAAGTCGTCCACATGGTCCGCAGCGGCGTGAGCGAGAATGTCATCGTCGCCCAACTCCAAACCAACGGAGTCGTGACACGACCCGATGTCAACGAAGTGATCCGACTGAGCCAAGAAGGGGTCAGCGAGTATGTCATCACGGCCATGCAAACCGTCGATGTCGTTCCTATCACAGGCCCCTACAACAGCAGTCCATCGCGATCGGCGATTCCGGCATCCTCGCGAATGACTACCCACCGAGTACCCATAAGTTCCGGTGGCCAACTCCCGAGCACCACCAGTCGCAACGTTCCCTACAACTCTCCAACCTACAGCGATCCCCCGAGCAGCGGTGCCTGGAATACCACCCCCAGATTTGCACCCCCACCTCTTCTGGAACGCCGGGGCTACTGATCGCATCGACCGAGTGCGAGGAGGAGACTCTACACAAGTCAAAAACACTCGATCGAGACTTTCGGTCCAATGCTTTGTTCGTGCTTCTTCCCGTACTCGTACTCAGCATCGCGGTACTCGTACTCGTACTCGATCCGATCTAATCTAGCAATTCGGCTCATAGGTCTGCATGTTCCCCCAAACCGCCTCGATCAACGATCGGCATCGCCGATGTTCAAACAGCAAGCGAGTACGAGTACCGTTGCACTGAGTACCGCTTCGCTGAGCACGAGCACGACGAACAGCCAGAACCGAGCATTGCAGACGAAGGCCTCGATCGTTCGTCTTTGACTTGCGCCAGAGTCAACTCCTCGGCTTAGCGGATCGCAAACGATCTAGCATGGAGTTGGAACATTGTGCTCGTGCTCGTGCTCGTGCTCGTAATCGATCCGATCTAATCTAGCGATCCGGCTCATAGGTCTGCATGTTCCCCCAAACCACCTCGATCAACGATCGGCATCGCCGATGTTCAAACAGCAAGCGAGTACGAGTACCGTTGCACTGAGTACCGCTTCGCTGAGTACGAGTACGACGAAATCCGATGCGAAGCACGATCATGCGTCCTTGAGGACCTCGCGTACGACATTCCCGTGCACATCGGTCAAACGGAACTGGCGCCCCTGATATCGGTACGTCAATCGCTCGTGATCGATCCCGCAAAGATGCATGATGGTCGCTTGGATGTCGTGCACATGCACTGGCTTGTCGGTGATGTTCCAACCGAAATCGTCGGTCGAACCGACGACATGGCCACCGCGCACTCCGCCGCCGGCCATCCACCAAGTGAACGCTTTTCCGAAATGGTCTCGGCCATTGGGCTTGTTAGGATCGCCTTGACCAAACGGCGTTCGTCCAAATTCCGCAGCCCAGACCACCAGCGTATCGTCGAGCAGACCTCGCTCCTTGAGGTCTTGCACCAGAGCCGCTGCGGGTCCCTCGGTATCCTTGCACTGATCGGCCAATTGCGTGTAGAGATTGTTGTGTTGATCCCAACCTGCATGCATGAGCTGAACGAACCGGGTCCCTCGCTCTAGAAGCCTGCGGGCGATCAAGCAGTTGTTCGCAAAAGTTCCCTTGCTCAACGCATCGGATCCGTAGCGTTCGATCGTCGCGGCCGATTCGTTGGAAAAGTCCAAGAGTTCTGGCACGCTCGATTGCATCCTGTAGGCCATTTCGTACTGCGCGATTCGGGTATCGATTTCCGGATCGCCGTAATCCTCTAGATGCATCGCGTTTAATTCCGAGAGATCATCGAGCATCGCGCGGCGAGCTTCGCGAGAAAGACCCGAGGGATTCGTCAGGTAAGGGACCGGGTCGCCGGTGTTTCGGAACCGGACCCCCTGATAGCGGCTCGGCAGGAATCCACTTCCCCAGTAGTAGTCGAAGAACAACTGACCGCAGGTCTTGCCCCGGTCGCTCGAGGTCATCACGACGAATGTCGGCAGGTTATCCGTTTCGCTCCCGAGTCCGTAGGAGAGCCAAGCTCCCATGCTGGGTCTTCCTGGCACTTGGGCGCCGGTCATGAAGTAGGTCACCCCTGGAGCGTGGTTGACCGCTTCGGTGTACATCGAGCGAATCAAGGTGATATCGTCGGCGATGCCACCGATCTTCGGCAACATACTGCTCAGTCGCATGCCGCACTTGCCATAGGTCTCAAAGGGCTTGATGGCCGGCAAACAAGGCCACTTGGCATATCCGCTGGACATCGTCGAGAGCCGCGTGGTTCCTCGCACGCTCTCAGGAATGTCCTTGCCTGCAAAGTCGACCATCGCGGGTTTTTCATCGAACAGATCGACGTGCGATGGCCCCCCGCCTTGCCAAAGCACCACCACCCTTTTGGCCGTCGGTGCATGATGCGGTAGTCCCGGCAAGGGGGCTTGGCCCTCTGCTCGACTCGAGCCGCTTTGGGTCGCCCCGAGGAGCGTCTGACGCCCCAAAAGAGAGGCCAACGCAGCAGCGCCAATGCCCGTTGCACTTTTCCCAAAAAGTTGCCTACGCGTGACTCGGGCTTGATGGATTTGCCAAGGATTCATGATCGAAACATCGGGGGGGTTGGCGAAGGGGACTCTCAGGTTTGACCTATCCTAAAGACCGGAGTTCATCATACTCAAATCGCGAACCCGAAGCACGACGAATTGTCCCTTCCCAAAAGGAATCTACCACCGGCATGCGGCCAAGTACGGATCCGACCGAGCATTGGACTACCCGGAAAACGCCGAGGGAATAAACTTATCCGAAAACCCTCCTTGCCCTTACACCCTGCCCCCCGAAGCCCAAGAGTGCTCCTAGAGGAGTTCTCGCAAGTGGGCCAAGGCACAGGCAACTCCAGAGCAGACCTTCATGAGCGATCCAAAAAACAGTGGCAAGAAACTCCTGGTCACCGCCGCCTTGCCCTATGCCAACGGCCACATCCATATCGGCCATTTGGTCGAGTACATCCAAACCGACATCTGGGTCCGTTTCCAAAGGCTAACCGGTCGACGCTGCATCTTCATCTGCGCCGATGATACCCATGGAACGGCGATCATGATCCGGGCTAGACAAGAAGGTCGATCGGAACTCGAACTCATCGCACAGATGCAAGCCGCCCACGAAAAGGACTTCGCCGGATTCGGCATCCAATTCGATCACTACAGCTCGACCAACTCCGACGAGAATTATCAGTTGTGCTGCCAGATCTGGGCAAAACTCCAATCCGAGGGATTGATACGCCAAGCCGATGTCGAGCAGTTGTTCGATCCGCAAGCCGGTACCTTCCTGGCCGACCGTTTCGTCAAAGGGACTTGTCCGGTCTGCAAGTCCCCGGACGAATATGGAGACAACTGCAGCAAGTGCAGCGCAACGTATTCGCCCAGCGATCTGATCGATCCGGTCAGCACCCTCTCGGGCGCAACACCGATCAAGAAAACCGCCAAGCACTTGTTCGTCCAACTCGACGCCCTCCGTGGGTTCCTGACCGAATGGACCCAATCGGGCCAACACCTCCAACCCGAAATCGCGAACTACCTCAAGGGTCACTTCCTGGGCAAACCCCTTCGCGATTGGGACGTTTCACGCCCCGAACCCTATTTCGGATTCGCTATTCCCGATAGCCCCGGGAATTACTGGTACGTTTGGTTCGATGCACCCATCGGATACATCGCCTCGACCTGGCAGTGGTGCAAACTGCATCAAGAGAACTTGGACGATTGGTGGAAAAGCGATCAAACCGAAATCCACCATTTCATCGGCAAAGACATCACCTACTTCCACACGCTGTTTTGGCCCGGAGTCCTCAAGTCCGCCGGCTACTCCTTGCCCTCGTTTGTCCATATCCACGGATTCTTAACCGTCGACAAAGAGAAGATGGCCAAGAGCAAAGGCACAATGATCCGAGCCAGCAAGTACCTCGAACTGCTCGATCCGTCTTACTTGCGCTACTACTATGCCAGCAAACTCGGATCGCGACCCGAAGATATCGACTTGAACCTCCAAGAATTCATCGCCAAAGTCGACTCAGACCTCGTCGGCAAAGTCGTCAATTTGGCCAGCCGTACCGCGAGGTTTGTCGAAGCCAACGGCCTTAGTGTCGAGTACCCCCACGATGGCGGCCTGTTCGCAGCCGGTGTCCTAGCCGGTGAAAAAATCGCCGAAGCCTACGAGCAAGGAGATTACTCGCGAGCGATGCGATTGATCATGGAACTGGCCGACGCGGCCAACGCCTTTGTCGAAAATACCGCTCCATGGACCCTGAAAAAAGATCCCGGGCAACACGTCCGTTTGCAGGAAGTCTGCACCATCGTCCTGAACCTATTCAGGCAATTGTGCGTCTACCTTACCCCAGTCTTGCCGCAATTATCGGCCCAGTGCGGTAAATTGATGAATCGGGAAATTGTCGCTTGGAACGATAGCCAACAGCCACTCGTCGGGACGCAGATCTCGAAGTTCGAACATCTCATGCAACGCGTAGACCCCAAGAAAGTCCAGCAAATGATCGACGAAAGCAAAGAAGCATCCAAGTCTCAAACCCTAGTTGCAACCCCAGCGACGTCGGCCGCAGCACCGACCGCTCCGACCGCAGTGAGCACAAGCAACCCTGGCCAAGCCCCAGGAATCGAACCCCTAGTCGCCGAACCCCTAGTCGCCGAACCGCTGGCTGCGACCTGCACCATCGAAGATTTCGCTAAGGTCGATCTGCGGGTCGCCCGAGTGATCAAGGCCGAGGAAGTCCCTGAGGCCAAGAAGTTGGTCAAGTTGACCGTCAGCCTAGGAGGCGATGAGACTCGCACGGTTTTTGCAGGGATCAAAGCCGCTTACTCGCTCGAACAACTCCAAGACCGCTTGGTCGTCATCGTGGCAAACCTACAACCCCGGCAAATGAAGTTCGGACTCAGCGAGGGGATGGTCACGGCCGCCGGAGCCGGCGGCTCCGAAGTCTTCCTGTTGGGGGTCGACTCCGGAGCCAAACCAGGACATCGAGTCCACTAGCAAGCGGCCAAGTCTTGGCAGGCCACGGCCAATCGCTGCCTTGCAGTATGCAAACGGCGTTTGATGGTCCCGACCGGTGCTCCGAAGTGCTCTGCCATCTGGAGCATGCTCTGCTCCTCGATGTAGTAAGCGACCAACGTGGCTCGGTCGAGCTCCTTCAACTGGGCCAACTGCTCATGCAATCGCTTGCGAGTCTCTTCGCGAACCA
>Ga0315907_10004350_pt1 | contig 15952 bp, 14 predicted proteins | sample LakEriMetagenome_3_FD_203525 | JGI IMG/M metagenome (GOLD analysis project Ga0315907, IMG submission 203525) | Freshwater fungal communities from buoy surface, Lake Erie, Ohio, United States - Buoy 12 MA123 | ecosystem: Environmental > Aquatic > Freshwater > Lake > Lake biofilm | place: USA... | reverse complement strand
GGCTTTACGCCAGCTGGTGTGAGAACTGAAAGAGCTCCGTCATAGAACATCTTTGCATTTCCATCTGTTGGATCTCCCTGACCGTAGATAACACGGGCAGTCTTTGGATCCTTACCAGCTGCTGCTAGACCATCAAGAATTGCCTGACCCTGAAGTGCTCCAACTGACTCGTTGTCGAATGACACGTAGTAATCAGCACCTTCGATTGGGCGGTCGTACGCGATAACAGGAATTCCTGCTTCCTTAGCTGTTGCTGCAACCTGGATACCTGCACCCTGGTAGTCAACAAGGATCATTACGCCACAACCCTTTGTGAGCATTTGCTCAGCGATTGTTGCGTACTTAGCTGTATCACCTTGTGCGTTCTGAATATCTGTTTCAAATCCTGCACCTGTAAGTGCAGTGTCCATTGCTGGACGATCTCCATTTTCCCAACGTGCAGATGACTCTGAGTCAGGAAGGATCATGCATGCACGCTTTGCTGATGCATCATCGCTGCCTGAGCAACCTGAGATCAACAAAGCTGCTGCTGATGCGATCGCAACAGCAATAACTAGACGGCGCTTTGCCATATGTATTTACCTTTCGAAAGGTGTGCACGCCCCTGGCTAAAGCTGTTTTAGCCAGACATGAGGGCGTGAACTGCTCTGAGCGTAATCCTTCGCCCCAGATAGGTCACTACCTATTTGGTAACTATTTGGTAACCGCATGCGAGGGTCTCGAACGGGTAACCTTGGGCCATGTCTTCTCCTTCGCATCCTTCGCAGTCGCAGGCCCTAGCAGCGGCTATTTCAGCTGCCATTGGGGCGGCAATTGAGCGTGGAGATTTAGTGGGAACGATTCCAGCAACCATCCCACTTGAGCGTCCCAAGAACCGAGATCACGGCGACTACGCAACCTCGGTCGCCCTCCAGCTGGCCAAGCCAGCCGGCATGTCGCCCAGGGCTGTGGCAGAACTTTTACAGTCCTCTCTACTGTCTCTGCCCGATGTCACTGCGGTCGAGATCGCAGGGCCCGGCTTTATTAACATCACGTTGAACCGCAGCAGTCAGGCCGAATTAGTCTCAACAATTCTTTCTTCACCTTCAACATATGGAACCGGAAATTCTCTTGCAGGAATTTCTGTGAACTTGGAATTCATTAGCGCAAACCCGACAGGGCCACTCCACCTTGGACATACACGCTGGGCTGCAGTCGGAGATTCACTCGGTCGTGTCCTCACAGCAGCTGGTGCAAAAGTTATTCGAGAGTTTTATATTAACGATCGCGGAAATCAGATGGATCTCTTTGGAAAATCTGTAGAGGCAGCAGCTCTCGGTCAACCAATTCCAGAAGATGGTTACCAAGGCGGCTACATCAGCGATTTAGCAGATGTTGTTGTCAAGGAAAATCCTGGCATCAAAGAGCTCGCAGTCGATACTCGTCACGAAGCATTTCGTGAGGCTGCCTACAAAGTGCAACTTGCCCAACAACAAGGCGTGCTCGACACATTCAAAACACACTTCGATGTCTGGTTTTCAGAGCGCTCGCTTCACGAAGCAGGAGCGGTTGAACATGCCGTTGAGAAATTACGAGCGCAAGGTCACATCTTCGATTCAGAAGGCGCAATCTGGTTGCGCACCACTGATTTTGGCGATGATAAAGATCGCGTGATCACCAAAGCAAATGGCGACCTGACCTACTTCGCATCAGATACCGCCTATTACATCAATAAGCGCGAACGTGGATTCGATATTTGTATCTATATGTTGGGTGCAGACCACCACGGATATGTGAACCGCTTGCGCGCTACAGCAGCCTGTGCGGGAGATAACCCTGAGTACAACGTAGAAATCTTGATCGGCCAGCTTGTAAAAATCATGGAAGGCGGCGAAGAGGTCAAGCTCTCTAAGCGTGCGGGAACAATTATTACCCTAGAAGAATTGGTAGAAAAAGTCGGAGTAGATGCAGCGCGCTACACCCTCATTCGATATCCAGTTGATACACCGATGGTGATGGATATCGATATCTTGCGTCGCAATACAAATGAAAACCCTGTCTACTACGTTCAGTACGCACATGCGCGCATAGCAGGTGTACTCAGAAATGTTGCAGAGCTAAATATTCCAATCGGTCTTTCCAACTTTGATCCGAGCCAGTTATCTCACGATCGTGAGAATGAACTACTTGGAACTTTGGCTGAATTTCCTGGAATTGTCGCTGCAGCAGCTGCCTTCCGCGAACCACATCGCGTTGCCCGATATCTGGAAGAGTTGGCCGGGGTTTATCACGGCTTCTATGCTGATTGCCGCGTGCTTCCACTCGGTGATGAAGCGATTTCTCCTCTTCACTCGGCTAGAGCAAACTTATGTGCAGCCACCAAGCAGGTTATTGCCAACGGCCTTGATCTACTCGGTGTGAGCGCTCCGGAGAGGATGTAATAGATATGTGGTCACGGGCTATTTCATTTGAAAAAGGTCACCTCACCATCAGCGGATTGAGCGCGCGCGAATTAGCAACTGAATTTGGAACTCCAACGTTTTTTATCGATGAAGATCACTTCCGAGCTCGCGCAGCTGCATGGGCGCAATCACTTCAATCCAACTTTGGGGCCTCTGCCGGAAATGTGTATTACGCAGCCAAAGCCTTTATCTGTACTGATGTTGCGCGCTGGATTAAAGAAGAAGGTATTGGCATTGATGTTTGCACTGGGGGAGAGCTCGCAGTTGCTCTAGCTGGTGGAATCGATCCAAAAAAAATCGAAGTACACGGAAATAACAAATCTGTGGCAGAGATTGAACGCGCAGTGCAGGTAGGCGTTAAAACTATTGTCATTGATTCACTCTTTGAGATCGAGCGAGTTGTTGCGGCAGCCACAAAGTACGGAGTGCGCCAGGCCGTGATGTTGCGACTGACACCGGGTGTTGAAGCCCACACTCACGAATCTATCTCTACAGCTCATGAAGATGTGAAGTTTGGTTTCTCCATAGCAAGTGGCGCAGCTTCAGTGGCTGTCACCGAAGTCTTGTCACATGCATCCCTTGAGCTACGCGGTTTTCACTGCCACGTTGGTTCTCAGATTTTTGGTACAGATTCATTTGAATTGGCTGCCACCCGAATCATTGCTTTGATGAAAGCCTGTAAAGAGAAGCACGGTATTGAGTTACCTGAACTAGATCTGGGCGGTGGATATGCAATTGCATATGTTCCAGGTGAACAAACTGTTGAACCAGAAGATGTACTTCCAGCGCTTAGCGCTGTTGTAAAACGTGAATGTGCAGCCGCTGGTTTAGCTTTGCCAATCATTTCAATCGAACCGGGTCGAAATATTGTGGGACCAACAACATTTACACTCTATGAAGTAGGCACAGTTAAAGATGTTGTTCTCGAAGATGGTCGCACTCGTCGTTATATTTCTGTGGATGGCGGCATGAGCGATAACATTCGTCCTTCTCTCTATGGCGCAGAATATTCTGCAGTTCTTGCAGATCGTGTATCAACTGCAGCTCATGCTCTTTCACGTGTTGTTGGAAAGCATTGCGAGACCGGAGATATTGTCATTCGAGATATCGAGCTCCCATCAGATATTGCTCCGGGCGATCTCCTTGCTACCCCAGCCACCGGGGCATATGGAAGAAGCATGGCCAGTAACTACAACCATGTGCCGCGCCCACCTGTTGTTGCGATAAAGAATGGAAAAGCACGCGTGATTGTTCGCCGAGAAAATGAGGCAGATCTGCTCGCACTCGATGTGAAAGAATAGGTATATGAGATCCCCAGACCAGCCCGTACGCATTGGCATGCTCGGCTGCGGTGTGGTCGGAAGTGAAGTCGCCCGCCTGATTCTTGCTGACACAGCTGAGCTCTCCACCAGAGCCGGCGCAAAAATTGAATTAGCGAAGATTGCAGTGCGCGAGATTAAGCCTCGCCCCGGAATTCCTGCCGAGCTATTTACTCTCGATGCAATGTCGATCGTCAATGATCCAACTATCGATCTAATCATTGAAGTAATGGGTGGAATCGAACCCGCTCGCGAATTGATTCTCAAAGCAATCAGTAATCGCAAATCAATTGTCACTGCTAATAAAGCTCTCCTTGCAAGCCATGGCGCAGATCTCTTTACCGCCGCATATGCTCAGGGTGAAGATATTTACTATGAGGCAGCAGTAGCTGGTGCCATTCCAATCATTCGCCCTATGCGCGATTCTCTCGCTGGTGATCACGTTGTGCGACTTATGGGAATTGTAAATGGAACAACTAATTACATTCTGACAAAGATGCATGAAGATAATCGCGAATTCGCAGATGTATTGGCAGAAGCTCAAAAATTGGGTTACGCCGAAGCTGATCCAACTGCAGATATTGAGGGATTTGATGCAGCTGCAAAGGCAGCAATTCTCTCCGGCCTTGCCTTCCACACCCGTGTCACTGTGGAAGATGTATATCGTGAAGGAATTTCATCGATCACACTTGAAGATGTACAGATCGCAAAGTCGATGGATCATGTCATCAAGTTGCTTGCAATCGCAGAGCTCACACCTGCTGATGAAATATCAGTGCGTGTTCATCCAGTCCTTCTTCATAAGAGCCATCCACTAGCTTCTGTGCGCGATGCATTTAACGCAGTCTTTATTGAAGCCGAATCTGCCGGGCCGCTGATGTTCTATGGTCGCGGAGCTGGCGGTGCACCTACAGCCTCAGCAATTCTTGGCGATGTGGTTGCTGTTTCCCGACACATTGCACTGAACTCAATTGGTCAGCGCGAGACTGATTACGCCGATCGAGATATCGCGCCAATTGAAACTACAAAGACTAAATTCCTTATTCGCCTTGAAGTAAAGGATAAATCAGGTGTTTTAGCTGCAATTGCTCAAACTTTTGCTGAGCAAGATGTCTCTATTCAAACTGTTGACCAAAATGGCCGTGGTGCTGATGCTGAATTAATCATCGTCACTCATGGTGCAACTGAAGGCGAACTCAAAGCCACAGTAGGTGCTCTTAAGAAACTTCCAATCGTCAACAAAGTTTCTAGCGTCATCCGCGTAGAAGGTTCGACATCCTTATGAGCATCTTCGGATCAAAGAAAAACTCTGGAGCTCATCAGTGGCGCGGAGTAATTGAGGAATATCGTCATCGCCTTCCTGTCAGCGACAAGACTCCCATCGTCTCCTTGCGCGAGGGTGGCACACCTCTTATCTATGCTTGCAATCTTTCAGAACTTCTTGGAAACAATGTCTGGATCAAGTACGAAGGTATAAATCCAACAGGATCATTTAAAGATCGCGGAATGACGATGGCTATTTCAAAGGCTGCAGAAGATGGTGCAAAGGCTGTTATCTGTGCATCAACTGGAAATACTTCCGCATCAGCTGCAGCCTATGCGGTCAAAGCTGGAATGACTCCTGCAGTTCTTATTCCTAAAGGAAAGATTGCAATGGGCAAGCTGGCCCAAGCAGTTATTCATAACTCAACAATTTTGCAGGTCAATGGAAACTTCGATGATTGCCTCACCCTTGCGCGCGAACTTTCAGAGAATTATCCAGTGGCACTTGTTAACTCAGTAAACCCATACCGAATCGAAGGCCAGAAGACAGCAGCGTTTGAAGTTGTAGATATGTTGGGAGATGCTCCTGATATACATGCACTCCCTGTTGGAAATGCTGGAAATATCACTGCGTACTGGAAGGGTTACAGGGAGTATCGCGCTGATGGTTTTTCCACAAAATTGCCACAAATGTATGGCTTCCAAGCAGCAGGTGCTGCACCGATCGTTAAGGGAAAGATCGTAAAAAATCCGGACACTATTGCAACTGCAATTCGCATTGGAAATCCAGCATCATGGGCGCAAGCAGTTGAGGCACGTGATGTATCTGGTGGCGTCATTGACTCTGTCACCGATAAAGAAATCCTTGCGGCTTATCGTCTGATTGCAGCGAAAGAAGGTATTTTCGTTGAGCCATCATCTGCTGCAGGTCTTGCAGGGCTAATCAAGTATAAAAAGGCAGGCAAGCTTCCTGCAGGTAAAACAATTGTCATCACTGTGACAGGTCACGGACTTAAAGATATTCCGTACGCACTCGATGCTGCGAAGAAACCTGTTGTTGTTTCAGTTGATGTGAAAGCTGCAGCCAAAGCCCTGAGGCTCAATTAAATGGAGGCTTAAATAATGGCGAAGCCAACTTTTAAAGCAAATCCAATTCAGGTTCAGGTTCCTGCTACGAGTGCAAACTTGGGGCCAGGTTTTGATTGTTTTGGTTTAGCCCTTGACCTCCATGATCGCTACGTCGCACAAATTCTTGATGAGCCCGGTCTTGATATTGATGTTGCAGGTGAAGGAGCTACGATTCTTCCGCGCACTGAGAAGAACTTGCTTATCAAGGCAATGTATAAGGGATTTGATTTTCTTGGTGGAAAGCCAAAAGGTATTGCAGTTCGCGCGCTCAACGTTATTCCTCACGGACGTGGCCTTGGTTCATCGGCGAGTGCAATCGTTGGTGGACTAGTTCTGGCTCGTGCTCTCGTGCTTACCGGTTCAGATAAAATGAGTGATGATGCACTTCTTGATTTAGCCACTGCAATGGAAGGTCATCCTGATAACGTGGCTGCAGCACTTTACGGTGGAGCAACTATTGCTTGGCAAGAAGATCATCACGGCAAGCTAGTTTCTCGAGCACTTCCTCTTGCAGTTGATACTCGTGTGCGTGCAATCGCCTATATTCCGAAGAATGAATTATCAACGAGCAAGGCTCGTAAGTTACTTCCAGATACTGTGCCACATGCAGATGCTGCTGCTAACTCAGCGCGCAGCGCACTTTTATCTCATGCACTTTCTCATCGCCCAGACTTACTTTTTAGAGCAACCGAAGATTTTCTTCATCAGCAGTACCGCGAATCAGGGATGCCCGCTTCGCTTAAATTAATGAGCACTCTTCGCAAAGCAGGTGTTGCAGCATTTATATCAGGAGCTGGCCCGACTGTGCTCGTACTTCACACCTCTGATCAATCAGAGCTTGATCAGCTCTTACGCGCTGGCGGGGATGCATTTGAGGCGAAAAGTCTGGATATTGCAGTACGTGGAGCCACCCTGCTATAGTTCGGTCATCACCTTAAAGCCCGTAAGTTAGGGCAACGTATTAAGTTGGTAAATCAAAAAATCCCTTGGGTTTGACTCTCATATTTTTGCGGCGAACCCCAAACTGAAAAGATACACATGACCGAAAAAGAACCTGTCCGTTCAAGCAGTCCTGAGCTCACATCGATGACCCTTCCTAAGTTAAAGGAAGTTGCTTCACAACTTGGCATCGAGGGCGCAGCGAAGATGAAGAAAGACCAGCTCGCAGAGGCGATCGCCGATTTGCAGGCAAAAAACCGCGAAGCAGCTAAGGCTGAGCGCGAAGCGCGCCGCGAAGCTCGCAATGCCAAGCGAAGTGCTGGACGAGATAACAACAATAATTCCTCGGATAATTCCTCAGATGGCTCAGATAACGATGAACAAGGCCAGAGCGATTCATCAGATAATTCAAATGAAGGAAACGATCGTGGAGATCGTAATGATCGCGGCCGTGGTCGTGATCGCAACCGTGGACGTGATCGCAACCGTGATCGCAACCGTGATCGTGGGCCACGCGAAGAGCGCGAGCCTGTCATCGGTGAAGATGATGTTCTTGTTCCAGTTGGTGGTCTTGTCGACATCATGGATAACTTCTCGTTTATTCGTACCGGTGGCTACCTACCAGGGCCAAACGATGTCTATGTTTCACAGAGCCAAGTTCGCAAATACGGACTTCGTAAGGGCGATGTTGTTACTGGTCAGGTGCGTCAGCTTCGCGAAGGCGAGCAGCGTCAGAAGTACAACCCACTTATTACTCTGGAAACAATTAACGGCGTCACACCTGAAGAGGCGAAGGGACGTGTTGAATTCGGAAAGCTTGTTCCTCTCTATCCGCAAGAACGTCTTCGCTTAGAGACTGAACCAAATATTCTCACGACTCGTGTGATTGATTTGATCGCACCTATTGGTAAGGGTCAGCGCGGACTCATTGTTTCGCCACCTAAAGCTGGTAAGACAATGGTCTTGCAGGCAATTGCTAATGCGATCACAACAAATAATCCTGAGTGTCACTTGATGGTTGTTCTCGTCGATGAACGTCCAGAAGAAGTAACAGATATGCAGCGCAGCGTGAAGGGTGAAGTTATTGCTTCAACTTTCGACCGCCCAGCAGATGATCACACCACAATTGCAGAGCTAGCAATCGAGCGCGCAAAGCGCTTAGTTGAGCTCGGCCATGATGTTGTTGTTCTCCTTGACTCAATTACGCGTCTAGGTCGCGCATATAACATCGCAGCCCCTGCATCAGGTCGAATCCTTTCTGGTGGTGTTGATTCAGCAGCGCTCTATCCTCCAAAGAAGTTCTTCGGAGCCGCTCGTAATATTGAAGATGGCGGATCACTAACAATCTTGGCAACAGCACTTGTTGATACAGGATCCCGAATGGATGAAGTGATCTTCGAAGAGTTCAAGGGAACTGGAAATATGGAGCTCATCCTTGATCGCCGCTTGGCTGATAAGCGAATATTCCCAGCAGTAAACGTTGTTGCATCTGGTACTCGTAAAGAAGAAATTCTCATGGGTACTGAAGAGCTCAATATTGTCTGGAAACTTCGCCGTGTTCTTCACGCACTTGAACCACAGGCAGCACTTGAACTTCTCTTAGAGAAGATGAAGGGCACCAAGTCCAACGTTGAATTCTTGATGCAGATCCAGAAGACTACGTCAGGGCCAGATGACTCCAAATAAGGAGTTTCAGTAATTTCTTCGAAAAGGCCCTTGCCTCTGACCATTCAATGTTCAGTGGCAGGGGCCTTTCTCTGCCCTCCCCATCTCATACTTGTGGAATCAGATATCAACTCCGGTATCTGAGAATGGAGAAGTCATGAGCAATCAAGCAGTAGTCAAGTATGCAGATTCGATCATCCAGTGGGGTGGAGTTTTTAGAACTATTTTCACAGTTCTTGGATGGATCTATTTAGTAGTTGGAGGAATTTTAGGTTTTTATTATGGACAAAATAATTATGGAAACCCTTTCCTATTTTTGATCCTAGGCTTACTTTTCGGAGCGCTCGGAATGCTCATAATGTTTGGGTATCGCCTCTTTTTTGATTATCTCTTAATGAGAGCGCATCAAAGCAAGCTTTAACTATCACGATCAAAGCCACCATCTTCAAAACTGAGTATGGTGGCTTTGATCTTACAAAAACAAGTACTAGGGAACGAAGACTTCTCTGATTACACGATTAACGAGCGCTAAGTAGGCATCGTTATCGACGGGGCTTTCGCTCAAATCATCAACGATCTTTCCAAGAGTCCATGCCTGCATCAAGACTGCGAGAGCATGTGAATCAATCTCACTGTTACATAATTTTCGCGCTTGAGCATCTTTGATCAGCTGCACTAGAGCATCAGTTAATCGCTGCTGCTCTCCCTGAAGAAGCACGGACATGCGCGGACTCGTAATCGCTCGACCGATAGTGAGTGCACGCTCTTGACGTGCACGCTTCATTCCCTCACCTTGCGTAAATGCAGATAGCTGCGAAAGTCCAATATAGAACTCTTCACCAGTTTTAGCGGTAGACAAGAGCGCTTGCAGCGCTGCAATATTGGTATCCACATAACGCGCGTATCGAACAATCATCGCCGCTTCAAGAAGATGATAGATATCTTCAAAGTGATGATAGAGAGAGCCTTTAGAAACACCTGAACGATCAAGAACCATCTCGACAGTGATCTCATCGAAGCGGTACTTATCCAAGAGGTCAGCGGCACACTCAATCAACGAAGACTTGGTGGGGTGGGTCGTTTTGGGCATAGCCCTAGTCTGGCAAAACTTTTGGATTTTGACACATTAAACCTCGATACGAGGATGTGATCCACGCAATTCTCAATGACCACTCACACGGATATCACAAGGTCAGGGTTCATTCTCTTCTCAGAGGCAGCGCAGAGTGCGCAGAGCCAGTCTTGATCGAAGGAGTAGAAAATGATTTTAATTAAAAAGGTTGGAGCAATTACTGCACTCGCACTTGCACTATCAATTCCCGGAGCAGTTGCAGCTGAAACTACAACTGCGACAGTTCCTCTCAACACTCTTACAGCCCGTGAGCAGGCAGTTATCGATTTCCAAAATTCACTCGCTACATACACATCAAGTGTTCGTGTAATTCAGGATAAGTTCCGCGCAGAGATGGCTGCATTCCATGCCGCTCAGGCTGGGCGTCAATCTGCAATTCGTCAACTTACCGATGTACGTCATGCTGCTGTAACTGCAGCAAACACAGCGTTCTCGACGGCAATTACATCAGTGACGACTCAAGAGGCCCGCGATGCTCTCGTAAAAACTCGCAGTGATGCAATCGCTGCAGCAAAAGCAACTTTTAAGTCGGCAGTAGATGCACTTGGTGCAGCCCCAGCAAAGCCTACAAAGCCAACACTTCCAGCAAAGCCTACAAAGCCAGCTAGAGCAGAAAAGGCTCCAAAGGTCGGCAACTAGACCCAACGAATTTCCGGGGTGGATCGGCTCTTCCACGCATAGAGAGATCATCGATTTCTCAGGTGCGGGGGAGAGCCGATACTCTTTCCCCCTAGTAATCGAATACTTGGTTCACCTGTTCCCAAAGGCATAGGACCCAAGACGACCAGAGGAAAAATAATGAAGCCAGAGATCCACCCAGAATATAAAGAGACCCAAGTAACTTGTGGTTGCGGTGAAAAGTTTGTAACCCGCTCAACAGTTGCAAGCGGTTCAATCTATGTTGAAGTTTGTTCAGTCTGCCACCCGTTCTACACCGGTAAGCAGCGCATCCTCGATACTGGTGGACGCGTAGCTAAGTTCGAAGAGCGTTTCGGTAAGAAGTCCGCTAACTAGCTTTCTAATGAGACCGCCCCGCTGGCCATTGTGGCTTGCGGAGCGGTCTTTTTATTTACCGCTACAACCTATAAACCTCAAGAGTGAAAGGAGTCAGTAATGAGTAGTGATCGCTTTGCATCGGCACATGAAATGGTCCGTGAATATCAAGAGCTCGAGCAACTTATGGCTGATCCTTCAATTCATGAAGATCAAGGTAAGGCCCGCCAACTCGGTCGCCGTTATGCCCAACTTGGTCCAGTCGTTGCAGGATTTAACGAATGGAAATCTGCTGCCGATGATCTAGAAGCAGCCAAAGAGATGGCGCTAGAAGATCCAGATTTTGCATCTGAAATTCCAGCGCTGGAAGCAACAGTCGAGCGCACCGCAACACGGTTAGAAGAACTCTTACTTCCACGTGACCCCAATGATGATCGCGATGTGATTATTGAAGTCAAGGCTGGAGCAGGTGGAGATGAGTCCGCTCTCTTTGCTGGTGATCTTGTGCGCATGTATCAGCGCTATGCAGAAAAGCGCGGCTGGAAAATTGAAATTATTGATATGACTGAATCAGATCTCGGCGGATATAAAGATATTTCTATGGCTGTTAAATCAAAGGGAACTCCCGAGCCTGGCACAACACCATATGCTCGTTTGAAATTTGAAGGTGGAGTGCATCGCGTACAACGCGTTCCAGAGACTGAAAGCCAGGGACGAATTCACACTTCCGCAGCTGGTGTTCTTGTGCTTCCAGAAGCCGAAGAGGTTGATGTTGAACTCGATATGAACGATGTGCGTGTAGATGTTTATCGCTCATCTGGCCCGGGCGGTCAATCAGTGAATACAACTGACTCTGCAGTCCGTTTGACACACGTGCCCACCGGCATCGTTGTTTCTTGTCAGAATGAAAAGTCACAGCTGCAGAATAAAGAATCTGCGCTGCGTATTCTTCGCGCCCGTCTCTTGGCAGATGCTCAGGAAAAGGCTGAAGCAATCGCAATGGCAGAGCGCAAGAGTCAGGTGCGAACAGTCGATCGTTCGGAGCGTATCCGCACATATAACTACCCAGAAAATCGCCTGAGTGATCACCGCGTTAATTACAAATCAAATAATTTAGATTCAGTTCTCAATGGAGAGCTCGATGACGTTATCCAAGCCCTTCTTGATGCCGATAAAGCTGCAAAGCTTGCATCAACAGAGTAATGGCTAGCGAAGATGAACTTTAAAGAATTCTTGGCAGCCGGCAAAGAACAATTGAGCGCTGCAGGAATTGATCCACTCGATGCCGAACACCTGATGGCATACGTGTTAGGAATTTCGCGGATGGATCTACATAACCCAGTTATTGTCGAAGATCGGCTTGCTGGTTTTGAAGATCTAACGATTCTGGAAGAAACCTTTTGGAAGTTACTTGATGCTCGTGCTGCTCACCAACCCTTGCAATATCTAACCGGCGTTGCCTACTTTCGCTACCTTGATATTCAAGTAGGGCCGGGAGTTTTGGTTCCTCGCCCTGAGTCGGAGTTGCTCGTGCAGTCGGTGCTAGATCATTGTGAAAAGCTCACAGGGATTATTAGCGTTGTAGATCTTGGGTCAGGCTCTGGCGCACTTGCTCTTGCTATCTCAACTGAAAATCCAAATACCCGTGTGATTGCAGTTGAGAAGGATCCGGCAGCTATTGAATGGTTGAAGAAGAACGTTTCACAAATTAATGAACAAGTGCGCATTGTTGAAAGTGATGTGGTTGACGTTCTCGAAGGCGTTACATGTGATGTGGTGATCGCAAATCCTCCCTATGTTCCAGATAGCCAAGAGTTGCCGCGGGATGTGGCAGAGCACGAACCTGCCGTTGCACTCTTTGGTGGTCCTACAGGTTTAGATATTCCGGGACGCTTTATTGATACGGCGGCGCGATTGCTTAAGCCTGGTGGATTCTTCGCACTCGAACATACAGAAGATCAAGGTCCAGCGCTGAAGGAGTTACTGAGTGAGAACTTTAGAGATATTCTCTGTCATCTAGATCTCACAGCAAGGCCGCGATATACAACTGCAGTGAGGAAGTAGGAGAACTGTGGCATCACAAGTAACTTTCGAACCATCGGATCCATTTGAACACGTTGCACTTGCTGCTAAAAGTCTGCGCGATGGTTACGTCATCGTTGCACCGCATGAAAATGGCTACGTTTTCTTAACGGATGCATTCTCACCAGATTCAGTTCGCGCCATGCATGTACTTCGCGGGGATGATCTTGGCGTTGCGGCTCAAGTATTAATCTCAGATTCAGAACAGATCGATGGATTAGCGCGTGATATCACCCCTGAAGCACGAACACTGATTGAGAAGTTTTGGCCTGGCCCCTTATCGCTCTCACTTCGTCCGCAAGCGGGTTTGTCGTGGGATCTTGGTGATGATGGAAAACTTGATTGGGTCTGCCTGCGAATTCCATCGCACCCTTTTTTACAGTTGCTCATTAAAGAGACTGGTCCACTCGCTGTAGCTAGTGCAGCATTCGCCGGTCGCCCTCCGCTGCAAGATCTATCCCATGTAAATCACATGGGCCATGAGATTTCAGTGATCGTTGAATGCGGAGTTATCGAAGTTGAGCCCTTTTCCACACATATAGAAAGCGATCTGGCGGGTGTACGCCTAGTCCGCGAAGGGGCAATCTCACAGAGTGAAATCCAGAAAGTTATCCCTGCGCTAGTTATCTCTTAAGGCTAGGCTTGCCGCCATGACCGATACTTTCTATGGCCCAGATTTCGAACTTCTCTCGACGCAGGATCCAGATATCGCAGCAGTCTTGCTCGCTGAACTTCATCGGCAACAGACAAATCTGCAACTGATCGCATCAGAGAACTTCACTTCGCGCGCAGTTCTTGCCACGATGGGTTCAACTCTTTCAAATAAGTACGCAGAGGGTTATCCAGGAAAGCGCTATTACGGCGGCTGCGAAGAAGTAGATGTTGCAGAGACAATTGCAATCGAGCGTGCGAAATCACTCTTCGGTGCAGAACATGCCAACGTGCAACCTCACTCAGGTGCCAGTGCAAACGTTGCCGTCTATCAAGCATTTACAAAGCCAGGGGATACCGTCCTTGCGATGTCACTTCCACATGGAGGCCACCTCACCCATGGTTCAAAGGTTAACTTTTCAGGTAAGTGGTTTAACGTTGTTTCTTACGGCGTCCGTCAAGATAATGAATTGATCGACTATGACGAGCTACGCGATAGCGCGATTGCCAATAAACCAAAGATGATCTGTAGCGGTGCAACCGCCTACCCATCATTGATTGACTTTGAAAAAGTTCGCGCAATCTGTGATGAAGTTGGTGCGATTATGTGGGTAGATGCTGCACACTTCATCGGACTGGTTGCAGGAAAGGCGATCCCTTCTCCTGTTCCTTATGCAGATGTTGTCTCATTTACAACACACAAGGTTCTTCGTGGACCACGCGGTGGAATGATTCTTACAAAGGCAGAGCATGCTGCAGCTATTGATAAGGCAGTCTTCCCAGGAATGCAGGGCGGACCAATCATGTCTGCTGTTGCTGGAAAAGCTGTCGCGCTTGCAGAGTGCGCAACGCCTGCTTATCAAAAGTATGCCAAAGATGTCATCGTGAATGCACAAGCTCTCGCGGCAGCCCTTGAAGGTGAGGGAATGCGTGCAGTCTCTGGTGGAACACAGACCCACTTAGCTCTGATAGATATTCGCGCAACCGGAGTCAATGGCAAGGTTGCTGACGAGCGTTGTGGCGCTGCTGGAATTGTTCTTAACAAAAATTCAATCCCATTCGATCCTGAAGCACCTTCTGTAACAAGTGGTATTCGCGTAGGAACTCCTGCGACCACAACGCAAGGAATGGGTGTGGATCAGATGAAAGTGATCGCATCTCTTATTGCTCGAGCGATAAAAACTGATGATGCGGCTGCACACGCTGCGATTAAATCTGAAGTGCACGCACTCACTGCACAATTTCCAATCTATCAAGCCTAAGTTGAGATAGGTCATAGGAGAAGCAGATGCGCGAGTACTTACTCACACTCTTGCTTGCCGCAGCCCTTTGCTATGTCGTGACTCCACTCGTGCGAACATGGGCTGTTCGTTTTGGCGCAGTCGCTCAGATTCGTACACGAGATGTGCACACCACACCAACTCCTCGATGGGGCGGTCTTGCCATGTGGATCTCAATGAGTATCACATTTGCAATCGCCCACAATTTAGAGTTGGTCGGAAAATCATTCGGCCGCGAGACGCAAGGAATTTTTCTTGCGGGTACTTTCTTAGTTGCGCTCGGAATGCTCGATGATCGTTTTGAGCTCGATGCACTGACAAAACTTGCCGGGCAAGCTTTAGCTGCCGGCATTCTCCTTCTCTTTGGAATTCAAATTCTCTGGTTGCCAATTAATGGCGTGATCACTCTTCCTCCAAGTGTTGGCCAACTCGTTACAGTCCTGATCGTTCTAGTAACAATTAACGCTGTGAATTTCATCGACGGCCTCGACGGGCTAGCCGCAGGAATAGTTGCCATCTCTGGCTTGGCTTTCTTTGCTTTCGCTTATCTATTAGCCGTTGTCTATGGCTTCAGTCGCGCCGGTGCACCATCTTTGATCACAGCAATCCTTGTCGGCGTCTGCATCGGATTCTTAGCCCACAACACTCACCCTGCAGCGATCTTTATGGGCGACTCTGGCTCGATGTTCTTAGGTTTGATGCTGGCTGCATCTGCAATTACCTTGACGGGTCAAGTAGATCCCAACGCAATCTCTGCAGAAAAACTCGGCCCTGCCACACTGCCGTTACTTCTACCATTTGCAGTTCTTGCGATTCCGCTGGCGGATTTAATTCTTGCAATCCTGAGAAGGCTTAAGGCTGGCAAATCTCCATTTGCATCAGATAAAGAGCACTTACATCACAAGATCATGCGTGCCGGAAATACTCAGCAACGCACCGCTTTCATTATGTATCTATGGACGGCAACAATTGCTTTCCCAGTAACAGTTTTGGCATTTGCGCCGACGTGGGTGGCAGCCCTTGTTGCAGCGGCATTACTGATCGTGACAGTAATTTTCT